>Ga0209590_10000561_pt1 | contig 12469 bp, 11 predicted proteins | sample CZO8metaG_FD_188353 | JGI IMG/M metagenome (GOLD analysis project Ga0209590, IMG submission 188353) | Vadose zone soil microbial communities from the Eel River Critical Zone Observatory, Northern California, USA - CZOApr15con1.8 metaG... | ecosystem: Environmental > Terrestrial > Soil > Vadose...
GCCCGACCCAGCGGGCCGGAGGTGTAGTCGTGGCGCGAGCCGCGCAGCGCCTCGCGCACCGTGGCCCACCATCCGCCGGCCGATGCTCGGGCCGGCGGGGGTTGTGTGACGGGTTCTGTCACGAAGACGTGCCCTGATCGAGCTGCGGCTGGACGTACTTGATGTAGCAGTCGGGACAGATGCCGTGGCTGAGCAGCTGCTCGAAGTGCTGCTCGATGTACTGCTCCAGCGGCTCCCACTCTTCCTTGTCGTTCCGAATTCGTTTGCAGTACGAGCAGATGGGGAGCAGCACCTCGAGCTGCTCGATCTCCTTGCGCAGGCCGAGGATTCGCTCCGCGACCTTGAGCCGGGCACGCAGCTCGTCCGGGTCCACCGGCTTGGCGATGAAGTCGTCCGCCCCCGCCTCCATTCCGGCCAGATACTGTTGCTTGCCGCCGCGTGACGTGACGAGGATGAAATAGACGTACGGCTCGCGCACACGGGAGCGGATGCTCCGGCACAGCTCCGGGCCGTCCATCTCCGGCATGTACCAGTCGGAGATCACGATGGGAATGCGCGCCAGCTGGAGCAGCTCCCAAGCCTCGCGGCCGTTGTAGGCGCTCTTGACGTCGTACCCGGCCGCTTTCGCGAGCGCGCCGAGCTGGGCGCTCGATACCGCGTCGTCGTCCACGACCAGCACGGGGATCGCGTTAGCCATCCTACCCGCCTTTCGTCGCCGTCCGAAGGTAATCGAGGGTGGCCTGCGCCTCGCCGCGTACGTGCTCAAGTTTGTCACACGCCCCAGCCACATCGCCATCCCGCGCGGCGCGCTCCATGTCTTCGAGCAGCGCGGCCAGACGGCCCGCGCCGATCGTCCCGGCGGCCGACTTGAAGGCATGCGCCGCCCGCTGCAGCGGCTCGGCCTCGGCGTCGCGGGCGGCTGCGGCGAGGGCATCCAGTCGCTGCGGCATGGTCGCCACGAAGGTCTCGAGGATCCCGTCAACCGCCTCGGCTGCCCCCGCCTCTTCCATAGTCCGCCGGAAGGCCGCGAGGTCGATGGCAGGTGACGGCGCGGCGGTGGTGTCGGCCGGCCGGGTGCCCCGCCCTTCGACGACGGCGAACAGGTCGTGCGCCTTGAACGGCTTCGCGAGATAACCGCTCATCCCGCGCTCCAGACAGCGCTCGCGCTCTCCGCTGAGCGCGTGGGCTGTCAGGGCGATGATCGGGAGCGTCCGGCCCTGCGGCAGCGCGCGGATTTTCGCCGTGGCCTCGAACCCGTCCATCTCGGGCATCTGGATGTCCATGAGCACGACGTCGTAGCGCTCTCGGGCCACGGCGTCCACGGCTTCGCGACCGTTGCTCACGACGTCCACCTGGTGCCCCCGCTTCAGGAGCATGGCCGTCGCCACCTGCTGGTTGACCGGGTTGTCCTCCGCCAGGAGGATTCGCAGGGCGTGACGCGACTCGGCAATTGAGTGGCGCGTGACGAGGTCGGCCTCGCCCGGGGCCGACACGGTACCGGCCAGCACCGTGCCCACGGCCTCGACCAGATCGGCCCGCGCGATGGGCTTGGTGAGATACGCCTGGATGCCCAGCTGCCGGCACCGCTCGCCGTCGCCGCGCTGCCCCGCCGAGGTGAGGATCAGGAGCCGCGTCGCCGCCAGCGCGCGATCGGCGCGGACTGCGGTGGCGAGCTCGAAGCCGTCCTGGTCGGGCATCTGGGCGTCGAGGATCGCGAGGTCGTAGGGCGCTCCCGCGCGCGCGGCGCGGCGCAGCGCCTCGAGGCCGGCATCGGCGCGGTGCGCTTCGTGCACGGCCATCCCCTCCGCGCCCAGCATGTCCCGGACGATGCGGCGGTTGGTTTCGTTGTCATCCACGACCAGGAGCCGGCGCCCGCCGAGGGAGACGGTGGCGCGGGCCGTGGCTTGAGCCGCCTCGAGCGGCAAGGTGAGGGCGAAGCTGAATTCGCTGCCATGGCCCACCTCGCTCGTGACGGCCAGCTCACCGCCCATCAGCGCCACCAACCGCCGCGAGATTGCGAGGCCGAGGCCTGTCCCGCCGTAGCGGCGCGTCATCGACGCGTCCGCCTGCGTGAACTCTTGGAAGATGGTACCGAGCTGCTCCGGCGAGATGCCGATCCCCGTGTCCCGCACGCGGAACTGCACGGTCGCCCCGCCACCGTCGCGCCGAACCACGCTGGCCGACACATCCACCTCGCCTTGATCCGTGAACTTGATGGCGTTGCCGATCAGGTTCATGAGCACCTGGCGCACCCGGGTCGGATCGCCCCGAACCATTTGCGGAACGTCGGGAAGAACGTCCACGGTCAGCTCGAGGTGCTTCTCTCGCGCCCGGACGGCGAGCAGGGTGGCAGTGGCGTGCACCACCTTGGGCAGGTCGAACGGAATCGCTTCGAGCTCGAGATGCTCCGCCTCGATCTTCGAGTAGTCCAGGATGTCGTTGAGGATGGTGAGCAATGCCTCGGACGAGGTCCGCACCAGCTCCAGGGCCCGCCGCTGCTCCGGGGCCAGCTCCGTGTCCAGCACCAACTCGACGAAACCGAGCACCGCGTTCATCGGTGTGCGGATCTCGTGGCTCATGTTGGCCAGGAAGGCGCTGCGGGCCCGGGCCACGCGCTCCGCGAGGTCCCGCGCCTCGCGCATCGCCGCTTCCGCCGCCTTGCGATCGCTGATGTCCTCGTACAGGGCGACGAGCGCGCCGTCGGCAGCGGCCTTTACCGCGGCAGCCGAGAGGCGGACCTGGATGCGCCGGCCGTCCTTGCGCATTCGCTCGAGCTCCACGCGAACGACTTCCCCCCGCCGAACCCGCGTCTCCAACTCGCTCGACTCGGAGCGCAGGGCCTCCGGCACGATCAACCCGTCGATCCCGGCGCCCACGACCTCGGCCGCGGAGTACCCGAACAGGGCTTCGAACGCCGGGTTTACGCTGCGTACCACGCGCTGGTCGTCCAGCACGGCGATAGCCACCGGCGTGCTCGCGATCAGCGCGTCGAGGTAGGCGTGTTGACGGGCCAATTCCTGGGTGGAGCGCTCCAGCAAAGCCGCTGCTCGGACTCGCTCGGCGAACGTGCGGTGAGCACGCCGATGCACCCGGTCCATGCCCCAAGCGAACATCGCGATCAGGACGATCGCCATGACATGTTGCCGGGAGTGGCCCTGCAAGAGGATGCCGATGGGCAGCGGGCTCAGTACTGTCAGCAGGAGGTAGAGGAAGCTGCGCCGGTCGCCGACCAGCGTACCGGTCGCACCAGCCACGAGACCTGCGAGCACCACGAGGATGAGGGCCGCCTCGTCGAGGCCCAGAGCCGGGATCGCCGCAGCGGCTCCGAAGCCCCATGCCAGGCCCACTCCGGCCACTGTCAGGCGTACTCCCCGCAGGGCTTCCTCGGCGGAGAGGCTGCGCTTTGTGGCGCGCAGACGCCACCAGCTCCGCAACCCAGCGGCGGCCGCGACCGCGCCGACCCACCCGAGCGTGAGTCCGACCGGCTGGGAATTCCACACCACGGCGGCGACGACCGTGACGAGCACGATGTGGACCGACTCGGCAAGCGGGCCGCCCGCGACCAGCTGCCGAAGGGCTGCACGTCGCACCTCGGCTTGGACGCCGGGCTCCTCGTCGGCGGCGAGCGCCGCCGGGTCTCGAGACATGGCTCTATTTGGGGTAATCACGGTCGGTTGCGCAACATCGCGAGACCGCCGCGGCCAGGATAGGGCGTTTTTGCGGCACCGTGGGGCGCCGGTGCGACAGGTTTACGCCGACCTGGTCTCCAGGGCTTCGCTGATGGCGGCCAGCAGCGCTTCGGTCTGTACGGGTTTCACCAGGACGGGCGGGACGCCCAGCGCCTCCACGCGCTTCCGGGTTTCGGCGTCGCTGCGGCCGGTGATGACGAGCACGGGGATGGCGGCGAGCGACTCGATCTTGCGCAGGCGCTCCAAGACCAGAAACCCATCGCCGGCGGGGAGTCCCAGGTCGAGCAGGATGAGGTCGGGACGCTCGCGGTTCACCACGGTCAGGGCCGAGGCGGCGTCGGCCGCCCGGGCGACGATATAGCCGTTGGCCTCGAGCCGCGCCTCGAGGTCCGCGCGAGCGACCGGGTCGTCCTCAATGACGAGGATTTTCTGGCGGCCGGAGCCTCCGCGCCGACGGGACGGTTTCATCCCACGTCGCTGTGGTCTCGCACTGTTATCTATCTATATGAGGCGGCCGTGCCATTCGCCAGAGTTTCCCCGCGAAACCCCCGATGGCGACGCCACAACGAAAGGCGTAGCCCTGACCGCGCGATGCTCATGTGCCTAGGAGGCCTGGTCCTGATAGCCCGGCCGTAGCGAGCGCCAGCGCCTCTGCGACCGCCCGGTCCACGGCTTGAAGCAGCTCGCGGCCCGGCTTACCGTCGGTGAACTGCTGGCTGATCGCGTACACCCCGCCCGCTATCACGGTAGCCCCGAGACTCGCGAACAACGGGCGGAGCCCGTGGTCTATGGAAAGTGCATGCGCGAGGCCATGGCCCGTCACCAGCGGCACGCCGATCTTCCCGATCAGGCTGTCCTGGGGCAGGAGGTCGAAGAACACCTTCAACAGCCCGCTGTACGTCGCTCGGTACACCGGGGTCCCCGCCACGATGATCCCAGCGCGCGTCGCCGCCTCGATCGCTCCTGCCACCGCGGCACTCGCTCCCCGGCCGAGCAGCGGCTCGGCGGGGAGCGCCGCGAGGTCCACCAGCTGGGTCGTCGCCCCCCGGGCCGCGAGCTGCGCCAGGGCATACTCCACCAGCACCCGCGACTTGGACGTCGGGGACGGGCTGCCGGAGATCCCTACCACAGCCAGGCGCTTGGTCGAATCGCTCACGCCGGCAAGATCCTCCCCCGCGGCGGGGGCGGCAAGCCCTTGGCGGCGTCGCCTCCACTCGACATCGTGGTGCACCTTGACCTCACCCGTACCGGACCGCCTCGCCTTCCGGCTCTCCCCGAGCGCCCTGGTGCTCGTGGCGGCGAACCTCGTCCCCCTCGCTGGCGTCCTGTTCTTTGGCTGGAGCGTGTTCTCGACCCTGCTGCTGTTCTGGGTCGAGAATGTGATCGTCGGCGCGTTCAACGTCCTGCGCATGCTCGTGGCGCAGCCGCAGATCGGAGCGATGTGGGCGGCGAAGCTGTTCATGATCCCGTTCTTCACTTTCCACTATGGGATGTTCGTCACCGTGCACGGCCTATTCGTGCTGACACTGTTCGGCGGTGGGTTTACGGGGAGAGGACTTCCGACGGCGGCGACGTTCGCACACGCTGTGCAGGGCGCGGGGATCGCCCCGGCGGCCTGGGGACTCGCCTTGAGTCACGCCGTGTCGTTCGCGTTCAACTACATCGGTACCGGGGAGTACAAGTCGACGCTCGTCCCGGCGCTGATGTTCCGCCCCTATGGTCGGGTCATGGTGCTGCACATCGTGATCCTGGGCGGCGGCTTCCTGGTCGCGACCCTGGGATCACCGCTCATCCCCCTCGCCCTGCTCGTCGTCCTCAAGACGGGGCTGGACCTGTTCGGGCACCTCCGGGAGCACGCGGGGCTGGGGCGCCCGGCACCCGCGACGTGACGCGCCCGCGAAGCCGGTCGCGTACCTCCGCGCCACGATGACCCAGCGCGCCGATATCGTCGGTCGCGTTGCTCGAAGATCATGGGCGACCTTCTCATTCACGCTGAGCGCCAGTCCGTGAGGCGCGGCGTGCGACTGGCCGCGGCAGCGCTGCTCGGGGTCGTTCTGGCGTGCGGAGACGGTGCCGGTCCCCGGCCGGCGCGGTCCTTCCTGATGGGGTTCTCCGCGTTCCCGCCGCGCCAGGACACGGCGATCGTCGTACCCGCCATCAACTACTGGACGCAGCGGGCGGACGCGGCGATCATTCACGCCTCTCCGCCCTGGGCGGCGCTCGTCGGGGGCGTGTCACCGGCGACGGCGGTCGACACCGTCCAGGTCCCGCTCGCGAATTACTTCCGGGCGAAGGGCCTGGCACTGGTGTTCACGGTCGATGCGACCGACGGCCTGAACCGCGCCGCCGAGGCCCCCGAGCTCGTCGCCCTGGGCCGCAGCGTGACCGACACCGCCATCCAGCGGCTGTATCGTGAGTGGGTGTTCGCGGTCGCGAACAAGGTGCGACCCGACTATCTCGGCCTCGTGGCCGAGACCAATCTCATCCGGGCGGCGGCGCCCGACTCAGTGTATCAGGCGCTCGTCGTCATGGCCAACGCCGTCGTGGCGCAGATCCGCGCCGCGGCCCTGCCATCGCGGCTGTACGTGAGCGTGCAGGTGGAAACGGCGTGGGGCCGACTGACCCCGGGCGATCTGTATCAGGGCATCGCGCAGGACCTGGCCGATTTCCCGTTCGTGGACGCGATCGGCCTCTCGAGCTACCCGTACCTCGGCGGCTTCGCGCTTCCTGAGGATCTGCCGCTCGACTATTACAGCCGCATCGTTCAGGGCACGACGCTGCCCGTCCTGGTCGTGGAAGGCGGCTGGCCGTCGGTCACTGTCGGCTCCGTGGTGTCGACACCGGCCCTCGAGGCCCGCTACCTCGCGCGACAGGCGCAGCTGTTGGGCCAGGCGAGAGCCCGCGGCGTGTTCCAGCTCACCTTCTACGATCTCGATCTCACGGGGGTGACCCTGCCGCCGGGATCCATCCTTCCCCTGTTCACGCACCTGGGCCTGGCGGACAGCGCGATGAACGCGAAGCCGGCACTGGCGAGCTGGGACTCCGTCTTCGCGCGCCCCTACAGACCGTGAAGACCATTCGGATTGATTTCTGCGATTTCTGGCCCGGGTTCCAGAAGGACGACAATCGGATTTACAACCTCCTGAAAACGCGATATGCCGTGGAGCTTCACGACCGACCGGATTTCGTGATCTATTCGAGCTTCGGGGACCATCACCGTTTGCATTCCTGCACCCGCATTTTTTTCACGGGCGAATCCCATCGCCCGGACTTCACGACGTGCGACTACGCGTTCACCTGCCATTACCTGGACGATCCGCGCCACCTGCGCTGGCCGCTCTACTCCTTCTATTACCAGCCGGACATCCTGCTCCGAGACCGCGATAATGTCGACGAGATCCTGGCCGCCAAGACTCACTTCTGCTCCTTCATTGCCAGCAACACGCGTCACCCGCGAACCATCCGCAAGCGGAACGATTTCTTTCGCAGTCTTAGCCGCTACAAGAAGGTGGATGCCGGCGGCCGCGCGTTCAACAACATCGGGTATCGGGTGCCGGGGGGACCGTGGGGCAAGATCGAGTTCTTGAAACGCTACAAGTTCAACATCGCCTTCGAAAACGCCTCCCTGCCGGGGTACACGACGGAGAAGATCGTCGAGCCCATGGCGGCGCGGTGCCTGCCGATTTATTGGGGCAATCCCTTGATCCACCGCGAATTCAATCCGAAGAGCTTTCTCAATTACTTCGATTTTCGTGACGAAGCCGCGCTGATCGAGCGGATCATCGAGCTCGACCAGAACGATGCGCTGTATCGCCAGTATGTTGCCGAACCGTATTTCCACGAGAACCGACCGAACGAGTTTTTTAGTCTTGACCGGGTCCTGGACCACTTTGACATGATCTTTTCCACGACGATTCGCCCGGTGGCCCGCCGACGGCGGCTGTTTTCATTCGGACGCTGGACCCTGGCACGAAGGGATCCCACGTGAAGCCCCGCAGGCCGCTGGTCACGTTCTTCCTGCTGACCTACGCGCTGATGTGGGCCTGCTTCATTACGGTCGCGGTGGCGGGGATTCCCATATACGCCCCGCTCGGTGGTGTACTGGTGCTGCTGGGCACGTTCGCTCCCTCTCTGATGGCGCTCTGGATTACGGCGCGGACCGAGGGCGAGGGCGGTGTTCGAGTCCTGCTGGGTGGCGTCCTCAGGTGGCGGGTGCCGGCGCGATGGTATCTGTTCGCCCTGGCCTACATTCCCGCCATCAAGCTGACGGCCGCGGTGGTCCATCGCTTGGCCACCGGTGAATGGCCGCGCTTTGGCGACGAGCCGTGGTACCTCATCCTGCCGGCCATCGCCGTTTCGACGCCCGTCCAGGCTGGAGAGGAGATCGGCTGGCGCGGCTACGCGCTTCCCCGCCTGGCGGCGCGTTTCGGGCTGGCGCGCGCGAGCATCCTGCTCGGTCTTATCTGGGGCTGCTGGCACCTGCCACAGTTCTTCATTCCGGAAGCCGACACGTACGGGCAGTCCTTCTTCGTGTACGTATTGCAGGTGACGGCGCTGTCGGTCGCGATCGCGTGGCTGTATGCGCGTACCAACGGGAGCCTGCTGCTCGTCATGCTGCTGCACTCGGCAGTGAACAACGCCAAGGACATCGTCCCATCGGCCGTGCCTGGTGCCAACAGCACGTTTGGCCTGAGCGCTTCGCTGGTGGCCTGGCTCACGGTCACGCTGCTGTGGATTTGCGCTGGCTATTTCCTGACAACCATGAGACATCGAGCAGAGAAGCTGGAATGATCGGCGACAATCACCTCGGCCTCAACGAGCCGATCTCCCGCCGCGACTTCCTCAACGGCGCTCTCCTCGCTGGTGACGGGCTTCTCCTCCACGGTAAGGCGCCAACGATCTCCCCCTCCCCCGCCGACGGCTTCAACGGCTACGGCGGCATTGGCGACTACCGACACTCCAACGGCAACACCTGGGACGTACTGAGCGCCGGACACGGGATGCGCGATGGCGCGTTCGAACAGCGTATCGCCAACGCCATCGACACCGGCGAGATGTACGACCTCGTCGCCGTGGGCGGCGGAATCAGCGGACTCGCCGCCGCGATCTTCTTCCAGAAATACAAAGGCGGGAGCTGCCTGGTCATCGACAACCACCCGATCTTCGGCGGCGAAGCGAAGCGCAACGAGTTCATCGTCGACGGACAGCGCCTCACCGCGCACCAGGGTTCCGCGATCTTCTTGGTACCGGGCAAGGGTGGTTATACGGATCGCTTCTACGGGATGATCGGAATGGATCGCTCCGCGTTCGCCTACCAGACGTGGCGCGGGCCGTCGCCGGAGATGCCGCTCGCTCACTCGCCGTACGAGACGCCCGGGAACTACGGCTTCTACTTCGGACCGCAATTCGGCCAGCGCCCGGGGGGCGGGGGGGGCGGGGGGGGCGGGGGGGGCGTGTGGGTGATGAACCCGTGGGGACGGAAGCTTGAAGGTGCGCCTATCAGTGATGCCACGAAAGCAGAGCTGCTCCGCTGGGGGACGGAGCGCGTGGACGGACCGCGACCGCAGACCGAAGGCGACGCCATTTCGCGCCAACTCGACTCGATCACGCTCGAGGATCACCTGATGGCACGATACAACATCAGCCGCGAGACGGTGCGGACGTTTCTGTCGCCCGTCGAGGGTGGTGGATACGGTCTTGGGCCCGACGTGCTGTCGGCGTACTGCAACTACGCGATTGAGAACCAGTTTCCGGAGGACGGCGACGACCAGCTCGGCGACCAGATGTTCCCCGACGGCAACGGCGGATTCGCGCGACTGATGGTGAAGACGCTCATCCCCGACGCCATCGCCGGTCCGCGCACCGTCGACGCGGTGTGGCAGAATCGCGTCAACTTCCGCGCGCTCGATCGCGCGGGCCAATCGACACGGCTGCGGCTCAATTGCACCGTCGTCCGCGTCGAGCACGCCGGCGATCCTTCGAGTGCGTCGACCGTCGTCGTCACGTATGTGAAGGGCAATCGACTCTACAACGTCAGAGCGCGCTCGGTCGTCGTGGCGGGCGGCAGCTGGACGGCGAAGCACATCGTGCATGACCTCCCGGCCAGCCATCGCGAAGCATACGCGCAGTTCTATTGATCGCCGTGCCTGATGGCGAATATCGCCGTCCGCAACTGGCGCTTCCTCTACAAGATGGGATTGTCCGGCTGCCGCTGGTTCGGCGGAATCGGCGACTATCTCTCGGTACGGAAGATGGCACTCGTCGGGAACGAGCCCCGCACCATCGGCCCTGACTCACCGACGGTGCTGACCATCAAGGTCCTCTTCGCCCAGCCCGGCTTCTCGATCGCCGAGCAGGGGAGTCGGGGACGCGCGCAGCTGCTCGGCACTTCGTTCGCGCAGTACGAGCGCGCGTTCCGCGAGCAGCTCGCCGACATGTTCGCGCCCGGCGGGTTCGATCCACGCCGGGACATCGCCGGCATCATTTTGAATCGCTGGGGTCACGCGTATGTGAATCCGCAGCCGGGGTTTTTCTTCGGCATCAATGGCAAGCCGGCGTCGAGGGACATCCTGCGGAATCGTCCGCACGGTCGGATGGCGTTTGCGAATACGGATCTTGCTGGGGCCAGCGATCATCGGAACTCGATTCGCGAAGCGGATCGCGCGGTAAAGCAGCTGCTCGGCGTCTGAGCACTAGCTTGATCCCTCCCCGCTTGACGCCTTCAGTGACGCCTTTGCTCGACGTCTTTTTTCTGTTATGGGCCTGAGTGGAGTTGAACCACTGACCTCACGCTTATCAGGCGTGCGCTCTAACCACCTGAGCTACAGGCCCTCACCGCCACCCCACCCCTCACCGTTGCACGACGCTACGACGCCACGTCGTAAGAGTGACCCCTCACGCCTCTTCGTAAAACGTAGCGTCGTGGCGTCATGTAACGGTCCTCACTCCCAGTCCCGGCGCGGTCCCGGTCCCTTCTTCGGCCGGAACTCATCGTCTTCCTCGTCGTCGAACTCGTCGTCCAGGTCGTCGTACTCGTCGAGATCGTCCAGGTCCTCCTCTTCAAGCTCGTCCTCATCCAGCTCATCGTCGAAGTCCTCGTCCAGGTCCTTGTCCTCTTCGAAGTCTCCGAACTGCTCTTCGCCGAGACTGTCGCCGCGACGCTTGAGCGACCAGTCCGACGTCTCACGGGACAACATTGTCACCCCCAGCTAGGGTTGCGGTTGTTGTTTGAACGAGCTTCCCCCGACTCCCGCTCCCGCTACGACTCTTCGACCGACCGCGCGTTCCGTGCCAGCTTGCGCCGCTCCGTGGCGCCCAGCGCGCGCTTACGCAGCCGGATGGACGACGGTGTGACCTCGATCAGCTCGTCGTCCTCGATGTACTCGAGCGCCAGCTCGAGCGTCACCTGCCGCGGCGGCTCCAGAATGATCATCTCGTCCGACGCGGTCGTCCGCATGTTCGTGAGCTTCTTCTCCTTGGACGGGTTCACGTCCATGTCGCCCACCCGGGCGTTCTCCCCCACCACCATGCCCTCGTACACCGGATCCCCGGGTTTGACGAACATCGTCCCCCGCTCCTGCAAATTGAAGAGCGCGTATCCCACCACCACTCCCTCCCGATCCGCCACCAATACCCCGCGGCTCCGCCCCTGCAGCGGGCCCGCCCACGGGCCGTAGTCGAAGAAGCGGTGGTGCATGATCCCCGTCCCCCGCGTGTCCGTCAAGAACTCCGAGCGGTACCCGAGCAGCCCCCGGGCGGGAATCTTGAAGCGCATGCGCACCATTCCCACCCCCGGGTTCCGCATGTCCAGCAGCTCCGCCCGCCGGGGGCCCACCTTCTCCATCACCACCCCCAGATACCCCTCGGGGCAGTCGACCATCAGCTCCTCGTACGGCTCCAGCCGCTCCCCCTTCGGCCCCTCCCGCGGAATGATCCGCGGCCGGCTCACCTGGAACTCGAACCCCTCGCGCCGCATCGTCTCCATCAGGATGCCGAGGTGCAGCTCCCCCCGGCCCGACACGGTGAACGTCTGGGGGTCGTCCGTTTCCTCCACGCGGAGGGCCACGTTCTTCTCGAGCTCTCGAAACAGTCGATCGCGCAGCTGCCGGCCGGTCACGAACTTCCCCTCCCGTCCCGCGAACGGCGAGTCGTTTACCTTGAAGTCCACCGAGATCGTGGGCTCCTCCACCGCGATGCCGGTGAGGCGCTCCAGATAGTCGGGCGCCGTCACCGTCTTACCGATCTCGACGCCCACCAGGCCCGCCAACGCCACGATATCGCCGGCCGAGGCTTCCTGGACCTCGACCCGCTCCAGCCCGTCGAACGAAAACAGCTTCACCACCTTGGCCTGCTCGTAGGGCGCATCTCCCAAAGGACCAGGCTCGCCCAGGGGAAGTAACGCGACCGTCTCGCCCACCCGTACCTGGCCTCGCTCGATCCGGCCGATGGCGATCCGGCCCAGATAAGAGGAATAGTCGAGCGTCGAGACCAGCATCTGGAACGGCCCGTTGGGGTCGGCCTTGGGCGCCGGGATCGTGTCCAAAATCGTCTGGAACAACGGGTTGAGATCCGTGCCCGGGGCCTTGAGGTCGAGCGTGGCGGTCCCCGCGCGGCTCGATGTATAGAGGAAGGGGCAGTTGAACTGCTCCGGCGTCGCCTCGAGGTCCAGGAACAGCTCCAGCACCTCGTCGTGCACCCGCAGCGGCTCGGCGTCCTGGCGGTCGATCTTGTTGACCAGCACGATCGGCTTCAGGCCGAGCGCCAGCGCCTTCCCCGCCACG
>Ga0209590_10000566_pt1 | contig 12416 bp, 11 predicted proteins | sample CZO8metaG_FD_188353 | JGI IMG/M metagenome (GOLD analysis project Ga0209590, IMG submission 188353) | Vadose zone soil microbial communities from the Eel River Critical Zone Observatory, Northern California, USA - CZOApr15con1.8 metaG... | ecosystem: Environmental > Terrestrial > Soil > Vadose...
CGAGCGCAGCGCTCACGATTTCCTCCGCAGCTTGGCGAGCAGAGCGTCGAGGATTCCGAGGATCCCGCCGCGCGCGAACATCACCACGAGCACGAGCATCACGCCGATCCCGAAGCCCCAGTATTCCGGGAATTGCTTGGCGAAGAGGTCCTGCGCGATCAGGTACACGACCGGCCCGACGAAAGCACCGTAGATGCGTCCCACGCCGCCCAGGATCAGCATCACCAGCAGCTCGCCTGCGGATTCGAAGGTCAGCACGTTCAGCCCCACGAACTGGTTGGTCTGCGTGATCAGACCTCCGGCGACGCCGGCGATCGCGGCCGAGCAGGTATAGACCAGGACCAGGCGCCAGTAGACCGGAGCGCCGATCGCGTGCATGCGCAGGCTGTTCTCGCGGACCCCGGTGAGCGAGGCCCCGAAGGGCGAGTAGATCATCTTCCTCACGAGCCACCAACCGACCAACAGTACGACCAAGCAGTAGAGATACGCCGTCTCGCCGAAAATGTCGAACCTGAACAGGCCGAGGATAGGCGCGACGACGACGCCGGAAAGCCCGTCGGCGCCGCCGGTGAGGGCGGTCGCCTTGTTGGCGATCTCGAGACACACCGAAGTGATCGCAAGGGTGAGCATGAGCAGCGTGAGCGCCCGGGTCCGCAGGATGATCGCCCCTGTGCCGATCCCGAGCAAGGCGCCCGCCGCCCCCGCGGCGGCAAGCTGCGCGAGCGGGTCGGTGATCCCCGCCTTCGCGGCGAGAATCCCGGCCGCGTAGGCGCCGACGCCGAAGTAGGCGCTGTGACCGAGCGTGATGATCCCGGCATAGCCGACGATGAGATCGAGCGACAGCGCATAGAGGATGTAGACGAGGATGCGCGCGCCGAGCGACAGATACTCCGGCAGCAGGAACAAGCCGGCGAGGGCGACGATCCACGGCAGAAACTCGGGCCAGCGGACGCGGGCATCGGCGCTGTAACCGCCCTCGTGCCTCATGCGTGCTTCCCGAACAGTCCGGCCGGCCGCCACAGCAGGATGGCTATGGTCGCGGCGTAGATGGGGAAGGCGCCGTATTGCGGCAGCCAGTATTTGCAGGCGGTATCGGCGATGCCGATAAGGAGCGCCGCGACGAACGGCCCGCGCAGGCTGCCGAGGCCCCCGACGGAGACCACCACCAGGAAATACACGAGGTTCTCGAACGGATAGGTCGGCTGGATCGCGATGATCTCGGCGCCGAGCCCGCCGCCCAGTCCCGCGAGCCCGCTGCCGAGCGCGAAGGTGAGCGTGAACAGGCGCTTGGTGTTGATCCCCACCGATTGCGCCATGGCGCGGTTGTCGACCGCAGCGCGCACCATCGCGCCCCAGCGCGTGCGCTCGACGCCGAACCACAGCAGCCCCACCATCACCGCGCTGAAAACGATGATGAAAACCCGGTAAGCCGGGAAATCGCGGCCGAGGAGCGCAAACTGGCCCTTCAGATAATCGGGCAGAACCACCGGCTGCTGGAGCGTTCCGTAAATGAAGCGCGCCACCGCCACCGCGACGAAAATCAAGCCGATCGTGAACAGCACCTGCTCGAGGTCGCTCGCCGCGTAGAGCCTGGAGTAAAGCAGCCGCTCGAGGACCACGCTGCCGGCGGCGACGAGCGCGAATGCGAGCGCGAGGGCGAGCGGGAAGGGCACGCCGAAACGCGAGATCGCCGTGGTGAGGATGTAGCCCCCGGCCATGGCGAACACTCCGTGGGCGAGATTGGCGAATCCCATCAGGCCCATCGTCACCGACAGGCCGACCGAGATCACGTACAGGATCATCCCCAGCGCGGTGCCGTGAAAGGCGACGCTGACGAGCGATGCGAGGAACGCCTCCAATTCAGAATCCTCGGGGAGCTTTTGTCATTTGCGCGTGAACACCTCCCGCGCAGGCGCACATCCCCCCTGCGGGCGATGCTATGATAGCCGCAGTCCTGAAGAAATCACATGTTTCTCGAACGTCGCCTCGAACGGTTGATCGAAAAGCTCAAGCAATCCGCGGCCATTTCGCTGCGCCTCGAGCTGTGGAACGGCCGCGCCTTCGATCTCGCCACCCAACCCAAGGTGAAAATCGGCGTTCCCGGCCCGTCGGCCTTGCGTTTCCTGGTGGCTCCCGACCTGATGAAGCTCGGCCAGGCCTACGTGGAAGGGACTCTGCGGGTCGAGGGGCCGATACTCGAGGTGTTCCGGGTGGCGGAGGGCCTCGCGCGAGCCGCCGCTTCCCGCGGGCGCAGCGGTCTGCGCCGTGTGTGGCGTCACACGCGAAGGCGCGACCGCGACGCGATCCGCTACCACTACGACGTCTCGAACGACTTCTATTCGCTGTGGCTGGGCCGGAACATGGTGTATTCCTGCGCCTATTTCCGCAGCGAGACCGATTCCCTGGACGCGGCCCAGGAGCACAAACTCGACCATATCCTCAACAAGCTCATGCTCGGACCCGGCGAGCGGTTTCTCGACATCGGATGCGGCTGGGGCGCGCTCATCCTGCGCGCGGCGAAGAAATACGGCGCCCGCGCGACCGGCGTTACGCTCAGCCGCAACCAGTACGAGTTCGTCTCGCAGCGGATCCGGGAAGAAGGCCTCGAGGACCGTTGCGAAGTCCGCCTGGAAGACTACCGCGATATCCCCGGCGAACGCGTCTTCGACAAGATCGCGAGCGTAGGCATGTTCGAGCACGTCGGCTTGCGCCATCTCAAGGCTTATTTCGCGAAGATCCGCTCGCTGCTCGCCGAGGGCGGTCTCGTCATGAACCACGGCATCACTTCGAGCGACCCCGACAGCCGCTGGGTGGGGATGGGGGCGGGGGAATTCGTCCACCGCTACGTTTTCCCGCACGGCGAGCTCCCCCACCTATCGCTCGTGCTTCGCGAGATGGCCGGCGCCGGACTCGAGGTCGCGGACGTCGAGTCGCTGCGGCGCCACTACGCCCGCACCTGCCTGGAGTGGGCCAAGCGCCTGGAACAGAACCGCGAGGGGGCGATCACGGCTGCGGGGGACAAGCGCTACCGCATCTGGCAGATCTATCTCGCCGGCTGCGCGCACGGCTTCCAGAACGAGTGGATGAACGTCTACCAGGTGCTCGCGCGCAGGGAAGGCGAGACGTCGAATCCCCTGCCGCTCACCCGCGATTACATGTACCGCGCAGGCTGATTCGGCCGCGCGGGCATTCAATTCAGTGAAACGCGTCGGACCGCGGCGTGTGCAGCAGCTTGTCGACCGCCTCGCGCGCATCATTCAGGTGAGGGTTGACGCGCAGCGCCGCGTCGAAGGCGAAGAGCGCGCCGTCGGTATCGCCGAGCGAGAGGCAGATCTGCGCGAAGCCGCAGATCGCGCCGTAGTGGCGCGGCTCGAGCTGCAGCGTGTGGTGGATGTTGGCCACGCTTTCGTCGTCGCGGTTCTGCATGTAATAGAGCGTGGCGCGCTTGTTCCAGGCTTCGGCGAAATCCGGATGAGTGGCTACGAGCCTCGCCAGGATGCGCTCGGCCGCCGGGAAATCGAGCGCGGTGAGAGCACGCGTCGCCCGCTCCAGGTCGAACGCCGCCGTGGAGTCCCGATACGCCATCCACAGCCTCCAGATCTCGTCCTCGATGCGTTCGGCGCGCCCGCCGCGGGCATCGCCGAGCGAGCGGAACAGGCCGTTCAGGCGCTCGGGCAACCGCGGCGAAGGGCGCCGCCTGTCGCCGGTGACGATCAATTTGAGCGTGTCCGCGTACATCAGTGAAAATCCCGCGAGGGCGTGGCGAGTCTCCCCAGAAGGGCGCTGTGGTCTGTCAGCCGCCTGGCTATAAGATGCATCACTTCGCCTTCGCGTTCAAGCACTCCTTCGACGCCCATCAGGCGCGCGCCGAGCAGCTCGCGCCGCTGGCGCTCGATGAGATGCGGCCAGACGATGACGTTGACGTAGCCGGTCTCGTCCTCGAGCGTGACAAATATCGTCCCTGAAGCCGTTCCGGGACGCTGGCGTCCGGTGACGATGCCCGCCGCACGCGCCGGGGTGCCGCCGGGGAGCAGCTTCAGCTCATCGGCGGTGGCGAAGCGCATGCCCGCAAGGCGCGGCCGCAGCAAGGCGAGCGGATGGCGCCCGAGCGTGAGGCCGGTGCTCGCGTAGTCGGCGAGGATGTTCTCGCCCTCGGTCGGAGATGCGAGCGCGGGCGAGGTTTCCGCGACCGGCGCGTCGCGCAGGATATGCGCGCCGGTTTCGATTCCCGCGACCTGCCAGTAAGCGTAGTGCCGATGGCCGGAAAGCGCCTCCAACGCGCCGGCGGCCGCCAGGCACTTCAAGTCGTGCCGATTGAGCTCGGCGCGGCGCGCAAGATCCTCGACGCCGTCGAGCGATCTGATTTTTCGCGCGGCGACTAAGCGCTCGGCGCCTGGCTGCGACAGGCCCTGCACCAAGAGAAACCCGAGCCGAACCGCCGGGTTTGCATCGGCGCCGGTTTCCAGAGTGCATTCCCATTCGCTTGACAGCGCGTCCACCGGCCGCACTTTGACGCCGTGGCGGCGGGCGTCCTGCATGAGCTGTGAAGGCGTGTAGAAACCCATCGGCTGGCTGTTGATAAGCGCGGCGAGAAATGCGGCGGGGTGATAGCGCTTGATCCAGGCCGAGCTGTAGGCGATCAGCGCGAAGCTCGCCGAGTGCGATTCCGGAAAGCCGTATTCCCCGAAACCGAGAATCTGGCTGTAAATGCGCTCGGCGAATTCCCGGGTGCAGCGTCGTTCCAGCATTCCGTTTATCAGCGGCTCGCGAAAGCGCTCGATGTCGCCGTTGCGCCGCCAGGAGGCCATGGATCGGCGCAGCTGGTCGGCCTTTCCGGGCGTAAAACCCGCTGCGACCACGGCGAGCTGCATGACCTGCTCCTGGAAAATCGGCACACCGAGGGTGCGCTTGAGCACGTTCTCCACGTCTTTGCTGGGATACTCCACCGGCTCGATCCCGTCCCGCCGCCGCAGGTAGGGATGCACCATGTCGCCCTGGATCGGTCCCGGGCGCACGATCGCGATCTCGATCACGAGGTCGTAGAAATCCTTCGGCTTCAGCCGCGGCAGCATGCTCATCTGCGCCCGCGACTCGATCTGGAACACGCCGATGGTGTCGGCGTGCCGGATCATTTTGTATACCTCCGGATCTTCCGCGGGAATGTCGCCTAAAGCGAAAGGTCTCCCGCGCCAGGCGCCGATCAGGTCGAGCGCGCGACGAATGGCCGAGAGCATGCCGAGCGCGAGTACGTCCACCTTCAGGAGCCCGAGCGCGTCGAGGTCGTCCTTGTCCCATTCGATGACGCTGCGGTCCTTCATCGCAGCGTTCTCGATCGGCACCAGGCGCTCTAGGGCCCCTCGCGAGATGACGAAACCGCCGACGTGCTGGGACAGATGCCGCGGGAAGCCGAGGAGGGCGACGGCAAGCTCGATCGTCAGCTGGACCGCCGGACTGCGCGGAGCTAGCCCTGCCTCGCGCATGCGCTGGGGAAGCGAGCTCCTATCGTCCCACCAGGCGAGGTTCTTCGCCAGCCGGTCGACCTGGTCCAGATCGAGGCCGAGCGCCTTGCCGACATCGCGCAGCGCGCTCTTTGGCCGGTAGGTGATGAGGGTGGCCGCGATCGCGGCGCGGTCGCGGCCGTACTTGTCGTAGACGTACTGGATGACCTCTTCGCGCCGCTCGTGCTCGAAGTCGACGTCGATATCGGGCGGCTCGTGGCGCTCCTTCGAGACGAAGCGCTCGAACAGCCCGTTCATGCGCGCGGGGTCGATCTCGGTGATGCCGAGCGCGTAGCAGACGGCGGAGTTCGCCGCCGAGCCGCGTCCCTGGCAGAGGATTTTTTTCGCGCGCGCGAACTCGACCACGTCGCAGACGGTGAGAAAGAAAGGCTCGTATTTGAGCTCGGCGATGAGCGCGAGCTCATGCTCGATCAGCTTGCGTATCTCGTCCGGGACGCCGTTCGGGAAGCGCCACGCCAGTCCCTTCTCGGTCAGCTTGCGCAGATGGCTTGAAGGCGTTTCGCCGGCGGGGACGAGCTCCTCGGGATATTCGTAACGCAGCTCATCCAGGGAAAATCTGCAGCGCTCGGCGACGCGCACGGTCTCAGCGAGCAGCTCGGCCGGATAGATTTGCGCCAGGCGCACGCGCAGCCGCAGATGCCGCTCGGCGTTGGGATGGAGCGCGTGGCCGCAAGCGTGCACAGGCCTGCCCAAGCGAATCGCGGTGAGCGTGTCCTGAAGAGGCCGCCGCGAGCGTACGTGCATGTGCACGTCGCCCGCCGCCACGAGCGGCAGGCCGGAGGCCTTGCCCAGCTCGCGCAACCCGGCGAGACGCGCGCGGTCATCCGGCCCGCACAACAGCTCCGCCGCGATCCAGGCGCGGCCGGGAAAGCGCTCGGCGATCGAGCACGCGTGTTTTTCTCCCTCTCCCTTTGGGAGAGGGCTGGGGTGAGGGGGAATAAGCAGCGCAAGACAACCCGGCAAGCCGCCGTCGAGATCGGACCACGCGAGCGAGTACCTTCCTTTCTTGCTCCGGCGCCGGCCGCGGGTGATCAGCTCGGAAAGATTGCCGTAGCTCTCGCGGTCGGTGGCGAGCATCACGAGCTTCGGCCCATCGTTCAGCCGTATCTCCGAGCCGATGACCAAAGGCAAACCGACCTCTTTCGCCGCGACATGCGCCCGCACCACGCCTGCCAACGAGCACTCGTCGGTGATGGCGAGCGCGTGATAGCCGAGTCCGGCGGCGCGGTGCACCAGTTCCTCCGGATGCGAAGCGCCGCGAAGAAAAGTGAAGTTGCTGAGGCAATGCAGCTCGGTGTATTCGGGTAGAGAAGAAAACATTCGTCAAGCCGGTGCTCAGGCGAACAATCCATGCAGGTACCATCCGCCTTCGCCGCTGCGCTCGCGATAGATCCACACGAGCGCTTCGCTCTGCATGCGGGCGATAAAGTAGTCGCGGGCGACGCCGTCGCCGTCCCACCAACCTGACTCGATGCGCTCCGGGCCGGCGAGCAGCTCGAGCGGCCCTTCGTGATGCGGCACGGCGCTGATTTCTTCGAGCGGTTTCGGGCGATCAAGCAGCCACAAAGGCCTTTCACCAAACCCCCACCCTAACCCTCCCCCTGAAAGGGGGAGGGGAACGAGGGGGGCAAGTGCCGAGGCGCGCTCCGGGCGATGCTCGGCCCGGCCAGCGATACCACACACTGCTTCGGTGCCGAGCCGCGCGCGCAGCCGCTCGACCAGATGCTCCCATTGGCTGGGCGGCTTGCCTTGCTCGAGCAGCAGCCCGAGGTTGCGGCCGGGAAGCGGCACCACGTCGTCGGCCTGCAATGTGATTTCGCGCACCGGCTCGGCGAGCGCGAGGCTGGAAAGCCGCTCGCGCAAAAGCAGTGTGAAGCGCTCGGCGTCGCGCGAGGGCGCGACCAGGCCGATCGCGACTTCAATGGCGGCCCTGTCGCGGTGCTTGAGCCTGAGGACGAAGCGCTGCACGCCGCCCGAGCGCGCGGCGAGGAACCCGGCGAGCTGGACGATCAGCCGCCTCGCGGCGAAAAGCAGGGCCTCGGCCTGGGTGACTTCGGCGGAAAGCTCGATCGCCGCCCTGAACCGCGCCGGCGGGATGAAAAAATTCCGCGGATCGGGAAGCAGCCCGAGCGCGCGGTCGAGCTCGTCGAGCAACCCCTGTCCGAAGCGCCGCGCCACGCCTTCGCGCGGCAATGCGCGCAGCTCGCCGAGCGTGCGCACGCCGATCGCTTCGAGCGCCTCGAGTGTTCCATCGCCGCAGTGCAGAACCCCCACGGGCAGCGCGGCCAACGCCGCTTCGAGTCCGGCGATCGAATCGATGAATTCCTGTTTTCCGGCCAGCGCGAGCCAGAAAGCCGCGCGCGGCGTGGGAGCGCCCGCGAGCGTCGCGCTCCAGCCCATTTCCGCCAGTCCCCGGCGCAGGCGCTCGAGAAGCGATTCCAGACCGCCGAAGAGCTTCAAGCTGCCCGAGACTTCGAGCAGCACGCCGTCGGGAAACTCGATTGCCACGCCGGGTGAGAATTGCGCCGCCCAGCCGGCCACGCCGAGCAGGGCTTCGGTCTCCGCCGCGGGGTCGCGCGGTGCCACGCGCAGCCGCGGCGCGAGAGCGAGCGCCGCCGAAACGGTCATGCCGGCGCGAATGCCGCGCGCGAAGGCCTTGCGGTCGCAGGCGAAAACGCGGTGCTGCTCTTCGACCGCGAAAGGCTCAGGCGTGGACGAGCCGCGCAAGAAAATCTCGAGCGGCAGCCGAGGCAGCCGGATGGCGGTCCACATGATGATTTTTGCCGCGCACGGCGGGCGGCATCGCCGGCAGCAGAATAGGGCGGGCGAGGGGGGCGCCACGGCGCTTGAGCACGTGCACCGCGAGTCCGCCCGCCGCCGTGCCCAGCGCGATCCGCAGGGCCGCAGGAGAAGATTCGCCGGCGGCTTGCGGGGACCGGAACAGGAAAGCGGGTGCCCGGCCGCCCTCGGCGACGATCTGCAGGCGCCTCAGCTCCGCGTACTTCGCCCCATGAGGCCAGGCGAGCACCGCGCCGCAGGCATTCGCGGCGAGCGCCTGCTCGGCCGCCCAGAGCGTTTCTTTCAGCGAGGCGGTGCGCACGATGACGAGCATCGCGATATCGATTCCCGCCGCGGCAAGCGCGGGTGCGTACGGCAGGTGAGGTGGAGCGATCCAGGCGAGCCGCAGTCCCCGGTTCGACAGGGCGGCGAGCGCGGGGCCGAGCAGGCGCAGCTCGCCGATGCCTTCGTGCGCAGGCAGGATCTCGGTCAGCGTTCCGGCGGGCCAGCCGCCGCCGGGAAGCTCGGCGTCAAGCTCGGGGAATCCGCTGGGAACCGCCGGCGTGCCGGCCCGGCTCAAACTGTCGCCGCGCCAGATGTCGGGGCGCTCGAGCAGAGCGGCGAAAGAGAAAGGCGTGCCCGCCATGGACCGCGGCCTGCGGAAACGCGGGCGTCAAAGAGGCCGGCGGATCACGCCGACGCCGAGGCCTTCGATGGCGAAATCGTCCTCGCGCAGATCGACGACGATGGTCTTGAACTCGGGGTTCTCGGGGAGCAGCTCGATGCTGTTGCCGCGGCGGCGCAGGCGCTTCACCGTGACCTCGTCGTGCACCCGCGCCACCACGATCTGGCCCGAGCGCGCCTCGCGCGTGCGGTGCACGGCGAGCAGGTCGCCGTCGAGGATGCCAGCGTCCCTCATGCTCATGCCGCGTACCTTGAGCAGATAGTCGGCGCGCGGCTGGAACAGGGCCGGATCGACCTGGCAGTGCCGCTCGACGTGCTCCTCGGCGAGGATGGGGCTCCCGGCAGCAACTCGGCCGATAAGAGGCAGCCCGGGCTCTTCGGTGAGGCGGATGCCGCGCGAGGCGCTCGGGGTCAGCTCGATCGCGCCTTTCCTGTCCAGGATGCGCAGATGCTCCTGGGCGGCGTTGGGCGAGCTGTAGCGGAACGCCTTGGCGATCTCCGTGCGGGTGGGCGGAAAACCGGTCTTTTGGATGGATTTGCGGACGAAGTTGAGGACTTTGCGCTGCTTGGGGGTGAGCTCTTCGGTCATGGGGCCTCCGTATCAGTGTATTTATATACAGTATACGTCCGTTTGGCAAGGGGGTGCTTTACCTGGGGGCCGGTAGCCCGCGCGAGCGTATAATTTCAGCCATGGCGCAACCCTACGAATCCGATCTCACCCGAATGATCCGGGAGCTGCTGCGGGACAAGCCGCACATCGTCCAGGAGCAGAAAAAGGGGCGGGCCCTGTGGTGGGACAGGAAGCTCGACCCCGAGCACCTGAAGCGCACCCGGGAATCGGACATCAAACAGCAGGCCTACGTCTATCAGAACAAGGTTTGACCTCTGTTTCCTCGCGCTCGCCGCGGCCCTTGCGGCTTCGCTCTCCGGCTGCGGCGGCTTCTCTTCCGCACGGGAGGAGGCGGGACCCCCGATCGATCCGCTCCCTGCGTCCGCGCTATCCGGGCGCGGGGACAGCTTCGAGGACCGGGAGCGGATCGCCGAGCTCAACCGGGGGCGGGATTGGAACGGGCTATTGCGCTACGCCGAGGAACGGCAGCGCCGGGATCCCGAAGGTTCCGACTGGGGGGTGGTCGCGGGCTACGCCTGGCTGCGCAGCGGCGAGTATCCGAAGGCGTCCTCGGCGCTTTCGCGCGTAATCCAGCGCAACCCGGAGGACATCGGCGCCTGGATTCTGCTCGGCGAGACTCAGCGGCTGGCCGGGCAGCCGGGGCAGGCGGCGCGGACCCTGGAGCGCGCGAGTGCCATCGGCCGCACCTCCTTTGTCACGTTTTTTCTTCTTGGGGAGGCTTACCGCGATACCCATCGGTTGGACCGGGCCATCGCCGCGTACCGGGAGGCGGTGCGCCTCGAACCGCAATTTGCGGGGGGATGGTTCGGACTCGGGTCGGCGCTGGCCCGGATCGGGGACCGTGAGGAAGCCCGGATGGCGCTCGAGCGCCTGGAGAAGCTCGACTCGGCCCTGGCCCGGGACCTCAAGCGAAGGATACAGACCGGGGATAAGTAATTTTGTCGCATATGTGTATTATGTAAAATACATAATATACGCCGGCACACAGAATACTCTCATTACACCCGGTACTTGTACCCCGTACCTAAGGTAACTTCTAGCTCCGTTTTGGAGGCTCGAACAGGCGCACAAAGTTATCAGTCGTCGCCCGAGCAAGGTCTTCAAGCGGCATGCCGCGCAGGCGGGCGACTTCCTCCGCCACGTGACGCACGAGACCCGGCCGGTTAGTCTTGCCGCGATGCGGGACGGGGGCGAGGTAGGGTGAATCGGTTTCGACCAGCAGCCGATCCAGGGGCACTTTGCGCGCCACCTCCTTCAGAGCCCCCGCGTTCTTGAAAGTCACGATCCCCGAGAAAGAGATGTGGAACCCCAGGCTCACGGCCGCCTCGGCGACCTCCTGGGACTCGGTGAAGCAGTGCATGACCCCCCCGACTTCGGCCGCCCCCTCCTCCCGCATGATGCGCAGCGTGTCCTCGGCGGCTTTCCGCGTGTGGATGACCAGGGGCTTCCCGCAGTCGCGGGCGGCGCGGATATGGGCGCGAAAGCGCTCGCGCTGCCACTCGAGATCGCCGCTCACGCGGTAGTAATCGAGGCCGGTCTCGCCGATCGCGACCACGCGCGGGTGCCGGGCGAGCTCCACCAGCCGCGCCGGATCCACCGCGGCGCGGTCCTCGTGATCCGGATGCACGCCTACGCTCGCGAAGAAATTGTCGTAGCTCTCGGCAAGGCCCAGGACCTTGGGGAACCCTTCAAGATTGACGCTGATGCACAGCGCGTGGGTCACGCCGTTCTCCCGCATTTCCTCGCGCACCTCGGCCATCTTCCCGTCGAATTCCGGAAAATCCAGGTGGCAGTGCGAGTCGACCAATCCGGGAAATGCCTTCGGCAAAGGCGACGCTTCGGTCACGATCTGATCAACCGTTGATACTGCAGCAGGAGGTCTTCGACAAACAGCTTCGCGTTGAGCGGATGCCGGGCGAGCGCCCGGGCCTGCGCCAGTTGGCGCAGGTAAGCGGCGATATCGGCCGCCTTGCAACTCCGTGAAGTATCGGCGATAAGCCCTTCGTGGTTGACGTGATACCGAATCCGGCCGGCGACGCGGGCGAGGAGCAGATCGTAGCTCCAGCGCTGCAGCCACCCCACCAGGTCCCACGGCGGAACGCGCAGGACCGTCTCGGCAAGGGCGATCGGATCGAAACACGGATCTCCCAGACCCTCTATGAACCGCAAGCGTTCGGATTCGGATTCGGCGGCCTTCAGCGCGGCGAGCGGTGCTCCCCCGGCGCCCGCCAATGCCGCCTGCTTGACGCCCTGCTCCTTCAGCCAGCGCGCAACCTGCCCCGGATCCGGAAGCGGCAGCGTGAATTTCATGCAGCGGCTGCGCACGGTGGGGAGCAGCCGGTCGGGCTGCGTGCTGACGAGCAGAAAGACCGTCTCCGGAGGGGGTTCCTCGAGGCTCTTGAGCAGCGCGTTCTGCGTGTTCGCGTTCATGGCGTCGGCCGGGTAGATCACGATGACGCGAAGCCCGGCCCGATGCGTTCCGACCGCGAGAAAATCGGCCAGCTCGCGAACCTGCTCGATGCGGATCTGCTCGCTGCGCTTTTCCTTCCTGCCGGGCTCAGCGCCCTCCTCTTGCGACTCCGGCAACATGCTGTCCGGCAGGAGCAGCCGGAAGTCCGGGTGGTTGCCCCGCGCAAACCAGCCGCATGCCGGGCAAGCCCCGCACCCGCGCCGGTCACCGCGCGGATTCTCGCACAGAAGCGACTGCGCGACCCCTTGCGCGAACTCCAATTCACCCGAGCCCTCGGCGCTCCGTATCAGGATCGCGTGGGGGAGCCGCTCCCTGACGGGGAGCCATGCATTCC
>Ga0209590_10000568_pt1 | contig 12408 bp, 14 predicted proteins | sample CZO8metaG_FD_188353 | JGI IMG/M metagenome (GOLD analysis project Ga0209590, IMG submission 188353) | Vadose zone soil microbial communities from the Eel River Critical Zone Observatory, Northern California, USA - CZOApr15con1.8 metaG... | ecosystem: Environmental > Terrestrial > Soil > Vadose...
GCTTGCGTTCACGGTGCCCGAGGAAGTGCAGCGGATCTACCGCGGATTCGGTCTCGACCTGGCGAAAGCGAACGGCGACGACTCGTGGACGCTGCCAATGCCGGCGCGCTTCGTGATCGATCGCGACGGGGTGATCCAGTCGTCCGACGTCGACCCAGACTACACGCGGCGCACCGAACCATCAGCGACGATCGCCGTCTTGCAATCGCTCGCGCGCTGACCGGATCCGTCCCGGTGCCGGGTTTCCGCGATACCTGGAGGACTAACCATGACCGATGACTTCGAGTACATCTCGCACGCTCGCCTGGAGTACCGCAGCGGCTACCGCCAGGCGTATCTCGGAGACGTGCCAGAGCCGGTCGTCTACGGCGTGCAGGGAAGGCTCCGGGAGTACTACGGCGTCAAGGAAGGGCCGCCGATCGCGTCAACGCTCGACCACATCGTCGCCGCCGTCGCGGGGTGAATGTACGGCACCCTGCGTGGCGCCCTGGCAGGGCGCAAGATCGCCTTCGACCGCGAGACTTTCACCGCCACTGTCGACGGTCGGATCTCGGGCATCGGCAAGACCATCCGGATCAAATCCATCCACGTCCACTACGATCTCCGCGTGCCGCCGGAGGCCCGCGAGGCGACCGAGCGCGCGCTCGAAGTCCATCCTCAGGGCTGCCCCGCACACCAGAGCGTGAAGGACGCGATCGCGATCACGTGGGACGCCACGCTCCGCGTCGGTGACGAGGTGATGACTGTCCGCGAGACGGAGGGTGGGGGCTGAGAGCACGATCCCTGGCTGTCCGAGGGCCGCCTGGTTCACCCCCCGAAGGAGGAATGCTATGGACGAGATCGTCAAGAAGGTGGCGGAAGCGGCTCCCGCCTCCGCGGCCCCGACCGGTCAGCCTGGGAGCCTCGACAGGGAGATTCGTCTCCGCGTTCAGGCCCAGACCATGGGCCGGCAAAAGAAACAGGCCGAGGTCTGGAGCGAAGTCAGCGGCCAGCCAGCCGGGAGCCGCTGGGCGATCCAGTGCGACGAGGGGACGCGGGTTGGAGGGGACGACACGGCGCCGCCACCGTTAGCTTACTTCAGCGCGGCACTCGCATTCTGACTATTGACACAGATTTCCCGGTCAGGGGAACTGATGAAGCTGGAGCTGAAGCAAGTCCACGTCGACCAAGTGATGCGCTTTTTCCGGAAAGGTTCCATCCTGGGCGGCACGATCCAAAGTGGCAGCCTTGGCATCGAGGTGCGGGTCGATGTCGAATCCGACGAGCCCACGGATAAGATCGCGCGCTTGGTGCGGGTAGCCCAGGAAAGCTGCTTCACCCACGGAGCCATCGCCAACCCCGTTCCTGTGGAGACGAACGTCCGGCTGAACGGGCAGCCGCTCGAGCTGCGCTGATGCGCAACTGCCCCGGCGTCTCTTCATGCAGGTCGGCCGCTGTCAACGGCGTTCTGCGATCACAGAGCTTGGCGAACCCGACCTTGGCATAGGTGTCGACGAACGGCCGCTGGTGGGAGCTAAATTTAGTGGTCGCGGTCAATCGGGTTTCAGCATGCGCAGCATCTCCTCGTAGTCGACCCGACAGATCCGACTGATCTCCTGCAGATAGCGCTCGTCCTGATCGTGCTGGGAACCCGGGGCGGCGGAGGCCGACCCCAACTACATCACGCGACCCGAGCCCAGTGACACGCTGACTGCGCTGCGATCGATCGTGGGGTGACGTCCCCGGACGGAGTCGCTCACTCGTGGAGGCACGCATGATCTCCGGAATCAAAGGGCTGACGTTCGACGTCGGCGGGACCGTCCTTGATTGGCACCGAGGCGTAAGTCAGGCGTTTACGGACGCCGGAGCCCGTCGCGGGCTGAACGCCGACTGGCCGGCGATCACCAACGAGTATCGGCGGCGGTCGCTCGAGGCTATGGTGGGGCAGGTGAAGCCGTCGTTCAATATCGACGATGTTCATCACACCGTGCTCGAGGCGGTGATCAAGGAGCATGGTCTGTCAGCGTTCATGGCGGAGGATCGCGAGGCGATCCAACGCACCTGGCATGAGCTCGACGCCTGGCCGGACCTTCCAGCGGCACTCGCCCGACTGCGAAAGAAGTACGCGGTTGTGGCGTTCACGATCTTGAGCACCTCTCTGATCGTCGACGTGTCCCGGCGCAACGGTCTGACGTGGGATTGCGTCGTCTCGTGCGAGATGATCGGCATCTACAAGGCTCGCCCAGAGGCCTATCGGACCTGCGCGAAGTGGCTGGGGCGCCGACCGGACGAGCTCCTCATGGTCGCGTGCCACAACTTCGACCTGATGGCGGCACGTGAAGCGGGTTATCGATGGCGCTCAGCCACGCGTACCAACCGAGGACGAGGGTCTCGCCCCACGGCTGGCGCGGCGCATCGAGGATGGCGGGTGGCTCTGGGGAACCGCAAGCTGCTGGACGAGCTCTCCACCCCGCCCTCCGGCCTCGGTGATCAGGCGGATGCGCTTCGGCGCGATGGCCAGACGGTGATGTTCGTCACGTCGCTCGGAACGGTCGCGCCGGCCGAAGAACCTGGCGGTGGCGCTCCGCGCGATCCGGATTCGTCCTTCTCTGTCCTCCCCTCCGGCTTGGGGTGAGAGGGGCGGCCAGAGAAGTTGGTTCTCTGATTCGCCGAGGGTTCGGCGGCTGCGTGGTGGACCTGGTGGCTGGCGGCGGCTCCGCTGTCGCCGGTTGAGGTAGCGCCCAGGCAACACGCGTAGGGCGGCGGGGCTCTCAGAGGGAAGGGCTCCCCGCCGCATCACTGAGCGGGGGAGGGGCCGCTGGTGTACACGGCAGGCTGGTTCACGCCGCGAGCGCGGTCACCTCGAACGGGATCACGAGCGGGTGACTAGCACGACGGGCACTTCCCGTTGGGGGCCACCAGATTTGCTCGAAAATCTCGGTTATTATAGTTATGTTACGCTCCGATCTGCGCCGTGTTAGAAATTTCCATCACGAGGATTCCTGCCAGCGTACTCCCCCGCCTTTGTCTCTGATCGGCTGAGCCCGGACTTCTTCGAGAAAGGTCGTGGACGACGGCGTCGACCTGCGCCTTGAGACCGATCATCAGCCGGTATGCTACGGCGAGCGGTGGTTCATGGAGGCCCTGCTGGACCTCGGCGGGCGGATGCTCGCCCTGCTCGGCGAGAAGTTCGGGCCTGGCACCGCGCTCGCAGTCGTCGAGCAGCCGTTCGCGGTGCCGCTATCGATCAGGAAACCGGCGAGATCCTGGACCCCGAGTTCGTGGGCAACCTCGACCTCCTCGAGCACGATCCGGAGGGCCGCCTGGTGGTCGTCGACCTCAAGACCTCGGCGCGGAAGTACACGAACCTCCAGGTCGAGACCGCGCTCCAGCTCTCGGTCTACAGCTACGCGGTCGGCCTCAGCCCGTTCGTGAACGGCGACGACGTGCGCCTCCCCTTCGACGTGCTCACGAAGACGAAGCAGCCGGAGCTCCACCGCTACTGGATGGCGCGCGATCGCGCAGCGAACGCGCGGCTGTTCCGGCTGGTCGCGGAGGTGCTGCGGGCGATCGCGGCCGAGGTCTTCCACGCTGGTCGTCGGGTGGCAGTGCAAGGAGTGCCCGTTCCGGAGCCGCTGTTGGGCGTGGGGGTGAGGAGACCGGGCGGCGGGATTCCTCCGGCTCCCCAACCGCCATGATCTCTCAAGAGACCGCTGACCCAGCCGCGCGCTAGGAACGATCAGCGTAGGGCGAGCGCTGCGAGAAGGACTCTCCTCACAGGCGGTTCTTCGTCATTTTGACAGATGCCCGCTCGCGATGCCTGGAGCTTCTCACACTGAGGGCGTTTGACAGCCCGGTCGAGGCAACCGGAGAATGCTGGGTGGAACGAGCGGGAGAGATGGCCAAGACGAACAAAGAGAGCGAGCTGCCCGAAGCGCTGGTCGCGCACTTCCGGGCGGAAGGCGAGACGCTCCGGCGCCAGTGGCTTCGCCAGGTGCGGACGAGCGGCGCCGTCGAGAACCTGATCCGGCAAGGGCTCGAGAACGAGTCCCGAGCGCTCTACACCGCTTTCGTTGACGGTCTGGAACCCAGGAACCATAGCAGAACCGCGGCCTGCGCCCGATCGATCGCTCAGCGGGCCTTGGGGGCGGGAATCCCTCCGGAGCTCCTCATCGACTCCCTCCTCGCCCTTCGGGATGTTCATCGACGCTCGCTCGTCAGGAAGTATGGGGCCGACGGCAGACGGTTCGCGAAGGCGCTCGATATCTATTCTTCGGCGGCGAATCGCCTCCTGGCCCTTGCCGTCCGCGACATCTTCGAGGCGAAGGAAGCAGCGGCGACCAGAGAGGTCGAGCAGCTCCGCACCCTGGTGAAAACCGGGATGATCCTCAGTGCCAAGCTCTCCTTGGAGGCCGTGTTACAACGGATCGCGAACATGGCCTGCAAGGTGGTGGGCGCCCGGTACGGAGCCCTTGGGGTGCTGGACGGGAAGGGCGGGCTCAGCCAATTCATCACGGCGGGGGTCGATGAGAAAACGAAGAGGGCGATCGGCCCCCTGCCGGTCGGGAAGGGTATTCTTGGCGTCCTCGTGCGTGAGGCGAAGCCTCTGCGCCTGAAGGACCTCACGATGGATCCTCGGGCCCACGGGCTCCCGACGAACCACCCGCCGATGAAGTCCTTCCTTGGCGTCCCCATCGTCTCGAAGGGCAAGGTGTTCGGTAATCTCTACCTCACGGAGAAACGGGGCGCGGAGGAGTTTAGCCAAGACGATGAGGACATCGCCAAGACGTTGGCGGCCCAGGCCGCGATCGCCATCGAGAACGCCAGCCTCTACGAGGAGCTCCACCGCTCGTACCAGGAGCTCAAGCGGTCCCAGGCCCTGCTGCTCAGGCAGGAAAAACTGGCCTCTCTCGGCCGGCTGGCCGCCGGGCTGGCCCATGAGCTCAATAACCCACTGAACCACATCGCCGGCTTCGTCGAGGCCCTCCAGCGGCGCGCTGAGGCGGAGACGCTTCTGGCCAGGAAAGAGTTTGAGGACTTCCCTCGCTTCCTCGGGATGATTCAGGGGCAGGTGGATCGGGCCGCCTCGATTATCCGGAGGTTGCTCGACTTCGCGAGGCAGCGAGAGCCGTCCTTCGACCTGATCGATCTGGACAGGCTCATCTCGGAGTCGGTCTCCTTTGTGGAGCGGCAGGCCGCCGTGGCGAACAAACGGATGGTCGTCCGTCCCCTCTCTGAGCCGGTCCAGCTGAGGGCCGATGCCCAGATGCTTCAGCAGCTCCTCCTGAACCTCCTCACCAATGCCCTCGACGCGATTGAAGGCGATGGCGAGGTGCGAATTGCCGCCGACGTCATCGAGGTGGGGCACGGCGCTCGAGGCCGCCGCGAGATCGTCGAGGTCTCCGTGGCCGACAATGGCCGCGGCATCGCACCGGAGAATCTATCCAAGGTCTTCGATCCCTTCTTCACCACCAAGGAGGTCGGCAAGGGGACAGGCTTGGGTCTCCCGATCTGCCAGAGCATCGTCGAGCAGCATGGGGGCACCATCGAGATCAAGAGCGAAGGCATCGGCAAAGGGGCGCTGGTGACCGTGAAGCTGCCGGTGCAGCGATGAGAGTGGAGTGACGGCGCCATGGGCCGTACCGGCGAAACGGTGAGTCAGATGCGCGTCCTAGTGGTCGACGACGAGGAGCCCTTCCGCGTCTTGATGGAGAGCGAGCTTGGGCGCATGGGGCACGCCGTCCAGTGCGTGAAGAGCGGGGAAGACGCCCTCCAAGCACTGGCCACCCATGATGTCGAGGTGGTCCTCTTGGATCTCAAGATGCCCGGCCTGGGGGGCATGGAGACCCTGAAACGGATGAGGGAGGCCGGCGTCGCCGCCGAGGTCATCATCCTGACCGGCCATCCCGACATCGACGACGCCATTCAGGCCATGAAGCTGGGCGCCTACGACTACCTCACGAAGCCCGCCCGGCTCGCAGAGGTCGAGGAGCTCCTCAAGCGTGCCGCCGAGAAAAAGCGGCTCCAGAGAGAGAACGTCGCGCTGAAGCGGAGGGTGGCCCAGACGGAGGGGCCCCCGCTCATCCTGGGCCGAAGTGCGGCGATCCGCGCCCTGCTTGACACGATCAAGCGGATCGGCCTGAGCGACGCTACCGTGCTCATCCAGGGAGAGACCGGAACAGGGAAGGGGCTGGTGGCCCGGGCTCTCCATCAGGAGAGCCACCGGAGTACCCAGCCTTTCCTGGCGCTCAACTGCAGCGCCTTTCAGGAGCAGCTCCTCGAAAGCGAGCTCTTTGGACACGAGAAGGGGGCCTTCACGGGGGCCGTCCACGCGAAGCCGGGCCTCTTCGAGGTGGCCGAAGGAGGCACGCTCGTCCTCGACGAGGTGGGAGAGATGAGTCCGGCCATGCAGGCGAAGCTCCTCCAGGTCCTGGACGACGGCGACCTTCGCCGGGTCGGGAGCACGCGGACGATCAGGGTCAACGTCCGCATCCTTGCCGCGACCAATAAGGACCTGGCCCAGGAGGTGCGGGCCGGGCGCTTCCGGCAGGATCTTCACTATCGCCTCAACGTCATCAACGTGAGCGTGCCTCCTCTGAGACAGCGGAAGGAAGACATCCCGCTGCTGATCGAGCACTTCCTGCACCAGTTCCGTTTGCCTGGCCGGCCCGTGAAGACGGTCTCCAAGGAGGCCAGCACCCTTCTCGTCGACTACCCGTGGCCGGGGAACGTCAGAGAGCTCGCCAACACCACCGAGCGTCTCGTGATCCTCTCCCCCGGGCCGGTCATCGGCCCGGTTGACCTCCCCCCGAACGTCCGTGAGCCCCAGCAGGCCCTGGCAGAGGTCGACGCGCCAGACCTCCCGCTCATCGAGATCGAGCGTCGCCACATCGTTAAGGTGCTCGAGCGGACGCAGGGCAAGAAGGCCGAGGCCGCGCGTCTGCTCGGGATCCATCTCAAGACCCTCAACCGCAAGCTCAAGCAGTACCGCATCTCGCGCTGACGCACCCGGGGACAAAACGTCCTGTCCGGGGATAAGACGCGCAGGCCTCGCCCGTTCTCCGGCTGATCTCCCAGGCGCGCCCAGAGTTCCGCGTCCGCGGTCTATCGATTGTTTGGACGAGCGTTACGACGCAGCCTTGTCGTCCCGCTGACCTTGGCATCGCCCTTGCCCTATCCGACAGCGGACACCCATCGCAAAGGGAACGCGCACGAGGAGGATCGGTATGGCGTACGTGATTGCCGAGCCGTGCATCGACGTCAAGGACAAGGCCTGCGTCGAGGTCTGCCCAGTGGACTGCATCTACGAGGGGCCGACCCAGCTCTTCATCCACCCCGACGAGTGCATCGACTGTGGGGCCTGCGAGCCCGTCTGCCCGGTGAAGGCGATCTTCGCCGAGGACGAGACGCCGGAGCAGTGGAGACACTTCATCGCGCTGAACAAGCAGTTCTTCGTGGACAACCCCGGGGTCCAGGCCGCCACGAAGAACTGAGTGGTTCAAGAGAAGGAGCGATACTCATGTGGGTATATGAGTTCACCTGCGGGAAATGCCGCGAGGTGTTCGTGCGTTCCCTCGGACCGGGGCGCGCCGTTCAATGCCCCGCGTGCGGTTCATCGGCACTGGATGCTCGTCTCGATCCGCTGTCGGAGCTGATCCTGTTACTCGTCAGCGCAGCTACCCAAAGTATCCGAGGGCTCCGCCAGAGGATCGGACGCGGCTACGCCATCAGATCGCGCTGGGTCACCGATGCCCGATAGGCAGGTCGTGATCCTCGGAGCCGGCTTCGGCGGGCTCTACGCGGCACTCCATCTCGAAAGGGCGCTGCGTCGAGAGCGATCGGCCAGGATCGTGCTCCTCGACAAGGGGAACTATCACCTGTTCGTCCCGATGCTCCACGAGATCACCTCGGGAGGCGTCGAGCCCCGCCATGTGGTCAGGCCACTCCGCCCGCTCTTCCGAAAGACGCGCGTGGACTTCCGGAGAGCCGAGGTCCGGTCGATCGACCTGGAGGGGCGGAGGATCCTGACCGATCAGGGCGAGATGGGGTACGACTATCTCGTCATCGCGCTGGGGAGCACGACGAACTTCTTCGGCGTCGAGGGGGCCGCGGAGACGGCGTTCACCCTCAAGAGCCTCAAGGACGCCGTGAGGCTCCGCAACCATCTCGTGGAGATGTTCGAGCGGGCCGACCTCGAGCAGGATCCTGATCGGCGCCGGCGGCTCCTTACCTTCTCCGTCGTTGGGGCGGGCTGCACGGGCGTGGAGCTTGCGACCGAGCTCCAGGACCTCATCCAGAAGACGCTGCTCCCGAATTACCCGCGCCTCGATGGGCGCGAAGTGCGCCTCGTTCTGCCCGAGGCGTCGGAAAGGATCATCCCCTGCGTCAGCAACCGGTTGGCTTGGCTGGGACTGGAAAAGCTCCGGCGCAAGGGAATCGAGGTCCGTCTTCACGCGCCCGTGATTGCGGTCAGCGAGGGCGCGGTCACCTTGGCCGATGGCAAGGGGCTCCCCACCGAGACCGTCGTCTGGGCGGCCGGGGTAAAGGCGAACCCCATCGTAGAAGGCCTGCCAGTGGAGAAGGACAAACTCGGGCGGGTCATCGTCGACGAGTATCTGGAGCTTCCACCGTTCCCGGGCGTCTTCGCCCTCGGAGATTGCGCCCACTTCTGGGATCCCCGCCTCCAGGCCCCCTTACCGCCCACGGCGCAGGTGGCCGTCCAGCAGGCTCGTGCCGTCGCCGACAACATCGCCAGAGCACTCCGAGGCCAGGCCAAGCGGCCCTTCGACTACCGCCATCAGGGAGACCTGGTCTCGCTCGGAAGTGGCGATGGCGTCGGGGAGATTGGTGGCGTCGCCTTCTCCGGTCTTCCTGCCTGGCTCCTCTGGCGCGCGGTGTTCCTCGGCAAGCTGATCGGGTGGAAGAACCGGATCCGGGTCGCCCTGGACTGGATCGTCGGCACTCTCTTCGAACGGGACATCTCGAAGCTGGAGTGGTAAACGACACGTGCCGACTTTGAATGGGCACGAGGGAGAGAGCACCGGCGCCCTCAGCTCGGGGAGTGAGGCGGGTTGTGGCGGCCGGGACCTGCGAAAGAAGGAAGGCACCAGGTGAACGCGGCGCACGACTTCATGGCCACCTTGATTAGCGATCCGGTGATGAGGGAACGCGTTCTGCATGTGTTCTCCGCCCTGCCGGAAAATGTGCAGGAGGAGTTCATGAGGGATCCCGGGTTCGCTATCGGGATCTACGACACGGGACGGTTGGGACGCTCGGGGCTCCTGATCCCGTGTCCTCAACCGGCTCAGGGGAGTCGACTCATTGCCCTCGAGAGGTCGCTGACGGCTCGCTCCCGCGCCTTTGCCCATTACGTGATCGCGCACGAGTTTGCTCATGCGCTCTTGCGGAATCGTGGGCGCCACCCCGAGGAAGACCCGGAAGTGGCTGCCGACTCGCTCGCCGCCGCGTGGGGGTTCCCGCGGCCGGCCACCCTTCCCCTCCTTGGGGCGGATCCCGGGCGGAACCCTCTCTGCTGACCGCGAGCCCAAGAGGAGCGTGGTGATGGACAACCGCCTCGTCAACGCCACCTGGACCTACCACAACGGCACCAAACACTCCTCCGAGAGCGTGCGCACGAGCGCCCATTTCCTTGACTGGCCGAACCAGCCGCTGCCCTTCAAGGTGTATTCGACACTCGAGCCCCTCCCGTTGCCCGGCGACCTCGCGCCCCCCGCCATGCCGGCGCTTGTTGCCATCGGGGCCTCGGGAGCGGGTCCGCCTGGCCCCCACGTGCCCGATCTCAGAACCCTCGTGGGGATCTTGTTCTTCTCCGCAGGTATCACCCGGCGGCGGACCGTTCCCGGGGGAGAGATCCTGTTTCGCGCCGCCGCCTGTACAGGCGCGCTCTATCACATCGAGCTGTACCTTGTCTGCGGTGACCTGCCGGATCTCGGCGCCGGAGTCTACCACTTTGGGGTGCACGACTTCGCACTGCGAAAGTTGCGCGCTGGAGATCACCGAGGCGCCCTCGTGAGGGCGACCGCGGGCGAGCCGTCAATTGCCGCCGCGCCGGCGATCATCGTCTCTACCGCGACGTACTGGCGCAACGCGTGGAAGTACCAGGCACGCACCTACCGACACTGCTTCTGGGACACGGGGACAATTCTGGCCAACCTGCTAGCGGCCTCGGCGGCCTTTGAGGTCCCGGCACGGATCGTGTGCGGCTTCGTGGACGCCGAGGTGAACCGGCTATTGGACCTCGACGTGGAGCGGGAGGTCGCGCTGACCCTCATCCCGCTGGGACGGGATCGAACCTCGCCGGCGGTAGTTGTCCCCGAGGTCGGGCCGCTCGGTCTCCCGACCGAGCCGCTGTCCAAGACCGAGGTCGACTATCCCGTGATCCGGGCCATGCATGCAGCCTCGTCGCTGGACCAAGACGATCAGGTGAGGGCGTGGCGCGGCCAGACGCCGGCAGCGGACCGTCCGGCGCCTTCTGGACATCTCATCCCGCTCCGTCCCCCCGAGGACACCGCGCTGCCGAAGGACTCAATCGCCCAGGTGATCCGCCGACGAGGCTCCACTCGACAGTTCGCCCGGGAGCCGATCACACTCGCGCAGCTCTGCACGACGCTAGACCGGGCGACGCGGGGAGTCCCGGCGGATTTCATCGAGCCGGCGGAAGCGATGCTCAATCACCTGTATCTCATCGTCCACGACGTCGAGGGCCTACCGGCCGGCGCGTACGTGTTCCATCGGGACCGTCAGGCCCTCGAGCTGCTGAAGGAGGGGAACTTCCGGCGGGAAGCTGGCTACCTCGGGCTCGAACAGGAGCTCCCCGCCGACGCCAGCGTGAACGTCTACTTTCTGGCTGATCTCCCCCGTATCTTGGCGCGTTTCGGCAACCGAGGCTACCGCGCCACCCAGCTCGAAGCCGGCATCATCGGCGGGAAGCTGTACCTATCCGCGTACGCCCAGCGACTCGGCGCCACCGGACTCACCTTCTACGACGACGATGTGACGGCGTTCTTCTCGCCGCACGCTGCGGGCAAGAGCGTCATCTTCCTGACCGCTCTCGGCAGGTCCGCCAAGCAACACGCACAGAGAGGCCAGCGATGACACGCCAGCAGGCCGCGCCACGGCACACCAACCGTCTCATCAGGGCGACGAGTCCCTATCTATTACAGCACGCCCACAACCCGGTGGACTGGTACCCCTGGGGGGGCGTCCTCGCGGCTCCCACAGCCGCCGCGAAGCCATGGCGAGGCGCGGTGCCCGGCAGGGCCGATCCACAATTAAGCCCAGAGAGAGGTGCGCGAATGAGCAGTCTGGCGAGCGAAAAGTGCGTCGCCTGCCGCCGCGATGCTCCGCGGGTGACCGCGGCGGAGATAGAAGAACTCAGGCCGCAGGTTCCTGACTGGGAACTGGTGGAGCGGGATGGCATTCCTCGGTTGGAGCGGGTGTTCAGATTCGCCAACTTTGCTGAGGCCCTCGCCTTCACCAACCGCGTCGGCGTCCTCGCCGAAGCGGAAGGCCATCATCCCGCTCTGCTCACCGAATGGGGCCGGGTGACGGTGACCTGGTGGACCCATAAGATCCACGGGCTCCACCGCAATGACTTCGTCATGGCAGCGAAGACCGGTTCACTGGTTGGGGGCTGAGGGGCGCGAGCAGTCGCCCGGTCTCGACGATTATGACGACCGGCATCACACGCGTGGACACACGCACGGGCGACGAAGGGACCACCGCATTGGTCGGCGGCAAGCGCGTGCCGAAAGATTGGCGGCGGATCGCTGCGACGGCCCGATCGGGGGGACGAGCGTGGAGACTACCCCCGGGGAGATCCGTCGCGTCGAGAATCGAGAGGTCCACATCTCCTGGGCCGTGGCGAGGCGGCGTCCGCTGAAGCTCGAGGTGGCTCCCGGTCCCGAGGTCCTTGCCGGGGTGTCCCTGTCCCTCAGCGGGCCGTTCCGATTGCAGGGGGAGCAGGCCCTCAACGGACTCCGACTGTGGGTTGATTATGTCACCGAAGCGGGAGGACTTCCCCTGGGGCCCGCAGGGTCTCGCCGCCCGCTCCGATTGCTCATCCTCGATGACAGGAGCAGGACGAGCCTCGCGAAGGAGAACGTCCTGCGCCTCCTGACCCAGGATCATGTGGATCTCCTCATCGGCCCCTATTCGAGTGGCCTGACTCTGGCAATCGCGCCCCTCACTGAGGCCCACGGAAAGATTCTCTGGAACCACGGCGGAGCTTCGGATGCGATCTTCCAGGGGAGCTGGCGGTATCTGGCGAGCGTGCCCAGTCCGGCCAGCGACTATCTCAAGGCTCTCCCGCTCCTGGTGAGGAGTCAGGATCCCTCGATCGCGCGGATGAGCGTGGTCTACACAAAGACCGGATCCTTTGCCGCCTATGTGGCCAGAGGCGTGGCGGAT
>Ga0209590_10000569_pt1 | contig 12406 bp, 15 predicted proteins | sample CZO8metaG_FD_188353 | JGI IMG/M metagenome (GOLD analysis project Ga0209590, IMG submission 188353) | Vadose zone soil microbial communities from the Eel River Critical Zone Observatory, Northern California, USA - CZOApr15con1.8 metaG... | ecosystem: Environmental > Terrestrial > Soil > Vadose...
AAGGGCGAGACCTCGCTCGGCGACGGCAGCCGGGTGGCCAAGGAGTCGCTGCGCGTCGCGGCCTTCGGCACGGTCGACGAAGCCAACGCCGCGATCGGCCTCGCGCGGCTCCATGTCGACGGCGAGCGTTTCCCGCTCCCGCGAGCGATCGACCTCTCTGCCTATCGAATCGTTCAAGAAGGCCTGACCAACGCGCTCAAGCACGCGCGCGCCAGCCGGGCGGACGTGACCGTCCGCTACGAGTCCGACGACCTGCAAATCGAAGTCCGTGACAACGGTGAGGGGGGCTCGACGAGTGACGGCCTCGGCCACGGACTCATCGGCGTCCGCGAACGCGTCAAGATCTACGGCGGTGAGATGACCGCAGGAACCGCAAACGGGGGCGGCTTCGTCCTCAGCACGCGCTTGCCGCTCAGCCGCGACCGACCATGAAGATCCGCGTGCTCGTGGCCGACGACCAATCGATGGTCCGCGCCGGCTTTCGCATGCTGCTCTCTCACGAACAGGACATCGAAGTCGTGGCCGAGGCGAGCGACGGGCTCGAGGCGGTGGAAAAGGCCGCCCGCTTTCGACCCACGATCGTGCTGATGGACATCCGCATGCCCGAGCTCGACGGGCTCGAGGCGACGCGGCGAATCCTCGCCGCCGATGACGCCACGCGGATTCTGATCCTGACGACGTTCGACCTCGACGAATACGTCTACGAGGCGCTCCGCGCCGGCGCCAGCGGTTTCGTTCTCAAGGACGACCCGCCCGAACAGCTCATCGCCGCAATCCAAATCGTTGCCGGCGGAGATGCGCTTCTCTCCCCCGCCATAACGAAACGTGTGATCAAACAGTTCATGCGCATTCCACGTCCCGCGCCTCCAAAACAGCTCGACGATCTGACGGAGCGCGAGCTAGACGTGTTTCGCTTGATCGCCCGCGGCCTCTCGAACGTCGAGATCGGCCGAGAGCTCTACATCAGCGACACGACCGTCAAGACACACATCACGCACATACTCCAGAAGCTCAACCTCCGCGACCGCGTCCAGGCAGTCGTGCTCGCGCACGAGACGGGGCTGTTCGACACTGACGCGCGACCGACAAGCAATCGCGACGAGCGGCCGGCTCGCTGACCGGCTCTCGCAACCGGCTTCGATGTTCAGCCTTGATAGAGGCCGATCTGGTTACCGCTCGGGTCCTTGATTTGGGCGGCTCTCGGCATGCCTTCCATGTTTCGTGGTCCGAAGACGTCGGCCGCCCCTGCAGCGAGAGCTCGTTCATACGCTCTTTCAAGGTCCTCGACGAGGAAGCCGATGTCCACCGTGCCGGCGAGATCGGAAGTTCGGCCACAGCGAGACGAGGAACCAGCTCGGTGTGTTCCATTCTCCGAACGTCGCATTGAGATGCACGGGGCCGTCGCCGTGGCGTTCCTCGGCGAACTCGACGTCCAGCATCTCCTCGTAGAACTGCCGTGACTGGTCGAGCTCGTTCACGGCGATGTTGATCATCACGATTCGGTTCCCTCGCAAAACGGACACGACCACTCCTCTCTCGATGAACTCGTCCAAGGCCGTTATCTGGTGCGACAGCACGCGCGCACGTTCTGACAATCGATCCCGGTGATTGAGGAGAACCGTGCGCACGTGATCGTCGTCGCCGCGCTTCAACACGTCGCTGATCTCTTCGAGCGGAAGATCGAGCGTGCGCAATGCGCGAACGGCGCGAGCCTCTCGAATCTGATCCGGCCGGTAGTAGCGGTATCCGGTGCGGGGATCGATGCGTGCCGGCTTGAGCACTCCGGCCTCGTCGTAGTGGCGGAGGGCAGAGATCGAAAGGCCGCCCAGCATGGCAAATGATCCGATGCCGAGTAGTTCTGCATCGCTCACGGACGAAGCATGAAGTCTCAGGCCGCCTGAGAGTCAAGCCAGCGCGAGAATGTCGAGAACCGACGGCGTGCTCCGTTCTAATGGGTGACCGTGCCAAATTAGGCACACAGCCACAGAAGAGGAGTGAGATGACCAGGTACCTACTGGTGGTCAATTTCGAGGGAGGCGTCGTCGACACGCCCATGGAGGAGTGGAAGCCGGAGGAGATCGCGGCGCATTTGGACTACTACAAGGCCCTCCACAAGCAGCTGGTCAGCAGCGGTGAGCTGGTCGAATCCGAGGTTCTGGCCGGGCCCGACGTCGCCAAGATCGTGACGTCCGACGGCGTGATTGCGCCCGTGGTCACTGATGGTCCCTTCCAGGAATTCAAGGAGTGGCTGGCCGGCTATCAGATCGTCGACGTGGAGTCGGAGGCGCGTGCGATCGAGATCGCCGCGAAGATCTCGGCCGTCCCGGGACCCGGCGGCGTTGCGACGCAGCAGCCGATCCAGGTGCGGCAGGTGATGGAGCGAGCTCCGTCCAATGTCGCCGAGATGGAGGCATTCCTTCAACAGGTAGGTGGCGAGCACTGAACGTGCCGTCGAGTGTCGAGGACCTGCTGCACGAGTTGGCGCCGCAGGTCCTCGGCGCGCTCGTTCGCAGGTCGGGCGACTTCGACGCAGCCGAGGACGCTGTCCAGGAGGCGCTGCTCGCGGCCGCCTTGCACTGGCCGCGAGAGGGTGTTCCGGCGAAGCCGCGCGGCTGGCTCGTTCAGACCGCCGAGCGGCGAATGATCGACCAGTGGCGAAGTGAACAGTCCCGGAGATACCGGGAGAGCCGGGCGTTGCTGCAGGACACACCGAGGCGAGCGATCTCCGATCAGGACGACACGTTGACCGTGTTGTTCATATGCTGCCATCCAGTGCTGACCCCAGCCTCGGCGATCGCACTGACGTTACGGGCGGTCGGCGGACTTACCACGGCCGAGATCGCGAACGCGTTCCTGGTGGGCGAGGCGACCATGGCCCAGCGCATCGCCAGGGCGAAGCAGCGCATCAAGGCCTCAGGTGTGCCTTTCCGGATGCCCACACCCGAAGAGCAGGCGGCCAGAGTGCGCACCGTGCTGCACGTGCTGTACCTCATCTTCAACGAGGGGTACGCCAGCAGCACCGGCCGCGAGCTGCACCGCGCCGAGTTATCGGAGGAGGCGATCCGGTTGACCAGGATGGTGCAACGGGTGCTTCCCGACGACGCCGAGGTCACAGGTCTGCTCGCTCTCATGCTGCTCATCGATGCAAGACGTCCCGCGCGAACGAACGCTGCAGGGGATCTGATCCCGTTGCCGGAACAGGACCGAACACTGTGGGATCAAGCGCTCATCGCCGAAGGGGTTGCTTTGGTCAACCGCGCAATGCGCAACGGGGCGGTTGGCGAGTACCAGATCCAGGCCGCCATCGCGGCCGTTCACGACCAGGCTCCACGAGCCGACGACACCGACTGGCAACAGATCCTTGCCCTGTACGAGTTGTTGGAGCAGATGACCGGCAACCCGATCGTCACGCTCAACCGGGCCGTCGCAGCTGCGATGGCCCGTGGTCCGTCTGCGGGCTTGGTCCTGCTCGACGCGGTCGACGAACGGCTGAACGGTCACTACCGTCTCGATGCGGTCCGTGCGCACCTGTTGGAGATGGCCGGTGACACCGAGGCTGCACTGGCGCACTACCGCGCCGCGGCGAATCGCACCACGAGCCTTCCAGAACAGCGCTACCTGACTACGCGGGTCGCGCGCCTGCTCAGAGACGACCGTTCGCACGCAGGACGCGGAGAGCGTCCACGGTGATCGACCCGCGCCATTCGCTCGCGGCGACCGGCGACCAAGCCAGCCAGTTGAACGTCCAGCCTCCATCGTCTGCCTGACTCGCGGCGAGGTGTTCGAGATGCGCCTCGATCGTGGCCTCGTCGAAGAGACGACGGGCGATCGAGTCGGGGTTCGGCGCGAAGTCGAGCGGCGTGTGAACCTCGCCCTCCGCATCGGGGTCGAGCGCGACCATGTCCCGGTCGAACAGCAGCTCCCCGACGCGCTCGAAAGCCTGCTTGGCCCGGCCGCGATCGCTCACGTGCTGGAGGAACTTCAGCACGCCGCGGAACCCGTACGGCCCTGGGTCGTCGAGCTCGTCAATCCGCCGCCAGAGCAGGTCCGTGGCGCCTTCGAGCCACGGATGCTCGACGCGGCGCGCATGCAGCGTCCCTGCGATCTGGCCCGTGGTGAGGAGCGATGCCGGCCGCCCCTCCTCTGCCTCCCACCACGGCGCGTGCGGCCACCCCTCGACGCTCGGCTCCACGAACGACGCGCCGCCTTCGGTGGGCGCGTTGGCCACGAGCCACTCGCATGCTCCCGCGACAAGCGCCTCGTCCCAGGCGTCGGCCTCGTCGAGCGTGTCCAGAGCCATCATCACCGCGGCCGGCTGGCTCGCCGGCGTGCGTCCGTCCGGCTCGAGCGCGTAACCGAATCCGCCGTCGGAGTTGCGGAACGCGGCGACCGCGTCGCGGACAGGTCGAGCGTCTCCGCCGGTGAAGAGCCGCTCGAAGCGACGACGATCGAGGACCCGGGCGTTGCCGGCGAGAAACCGGGCGGCCGCGTCGACGTCTGGAGTCGGCACCGGCGCGCATCTTAATGCGGCGCCAACGCCCCTTCCTACGTCGCGTGCTCCTCGAATTGCGGCAGGTCGTCGGTCACCTCGAACCACGGCGCCTTGGAGCCGACGAAGATGTGCTTCGTCGGCCGGATGCTGGGGGCATCGACAAGCGACCCCATCGCGACGTGCACGTAGGCGCCGTCTCGCACCACGGAGAAGAGGAGGGAGCCACACCTCCCGCAGCGCGTGTCGTTCAAGTCGTCGTCTCCGACGACGAGCAGCTCGTCCAGGCCGTCCGTGACGTCGAGCTTCTCCCGCTCGATCCCGGCAAACGGCTTGAAGGCTGAACCGGTCGCCGCGCGACACCGCGAGCAGTGACAGTTCGACGCGTAGAGGAACGCGTCCGCGACCCGGTAACGCACCGTGTCACACCAACACTTCCCGACGAGCACGCGGGTGCCTGCATCGCTTTCAGCCATCTGGACTCCTTCTCGATTCGATTAGACATGAGCAAGTACAAGCTCGAGCGGCCGAGGCACTTGGGTGAGATCCAGTGCCTGGACGAGCAAACGCGCGTAGCGGATCTTCCGTCTGCCGCCGCTGCCCATGAAACGCCGAAGCTGCTCTTCCTTCCTCCGTCCTCGCCATGCGGGCTGCTTCTGGAGCGTGCGGAAAGATCCAAGGTCACCCTGAGCGTCAACGACCTGCTCCACCGAGGCGTAACCGAGTGCGCGGATCAGCTCGTCCTCCAGGTCTGCGATGCACACGAAGAAACCGAGCCGTTCCATGTCGTCGCGCGTGAGGCGGGCGCCGAGGCCGGCCCGCTCGAGACCGCGCCGGAACTCGCCCTCGTCTGCGGCGTCACAGAGACCCGCCAGCCTGACGTCCAACCCCTCCGGGCCGAACCGATTCAAGAAGCGTCCTATCGCCTGCGCCCCCCCAAGGGGAACAACGGAAACTCCCTCGGCCTCGAGATTCCGACCACGGCGCCGAGCGAGCGTCTCGAGCGCGACCTTGTCGCTGGTCCCCTCAACGAGCACGACGCCATGCACGCCAACGAGTCTGGCACGCGCGCAACCGATGAGTTTCGCCGCGGCCGGCGGTCTGAGCTGTGACGTTCCGGCAAACCAAAGGAGACGAGGTGTCCGCAAAGCTGCACATCACCGAGATCGGCCGCGTGGCCGTCACGGCTGCCGATCAGGCTCGCGCTCTCGAGTTCTACGTCGGCACGCTCGGGTTCGAGCTGCGTTCTGACGAGACGTTCGCCGTCCGCCTCGGCGATAGGTCGCCCGGCTGACAGAAAGCGGCAGGAGGGGCCGGGCTCGGCAGTGACGGCGGCAGTCACTTCGCTTACTCATGGACGAAAGAGCGGTGGGCCAGCGCCCACCGCTCTTCGTCCGCCGCTTAGAACGAGCAGTAACCTGGATCAGCCGCGTCGATCCTTCTGACCGCGCCCGCCGGAATGAGCTGCACGACGACCGTGCGCGCCTCCGCGGTGCTCTCGTTCCGGACGAGGTGGACGGCTCCGCCGCCGAAGTCCACGAAGGCATTCGACCCGCCGGCCGAGTACACGTGCGGCGTGCAGGACGGATCGTCGCCCTCGTAGACGGTCAACGTGCCCTGCGTGACGATGACCAGGCTGGGGCCGGGGTGGGTGTGCCAGCCGGTCGTCCCTCCGGGCGCCCAGACGTTGGACTGGACATAGAGGTCGGACAGCCCCTTCGTCTTGATCATTTCCTGCCAGTCCGCCGGCACCGAGTGTCTCGCCGCGTATGTCGGAAACGTTCTCGCGACACCGTCGGCGGGGATAGTTCATTGCGACTGCGGGTTCGAGGCCCGCGCCGAGCACGAGGACGAGCTCGTCGCGGAGGTCCAGCGCCATGCGCGGGAGGCGCACGGCATGGCGCTCTCGCACGACGAGGCGCTGTTGCTCGCCTTCACGCGCAGCTGGAAGAAAGCGCCGCCCACGACCCTCGCGAGAAGGCAGCTCGAAAGGAAAAGGAGCGCTCGCGGCAGGCCACTTGGAGAAAGCGAAGGCCGCGGCCTCGCTGGCTGCGTCGCTCGTGCGGCAGCCCTTCCTGCCCGGGGAGGAGGGGGGATGGGTGGAGGAGAAGCGCGGCGAACTCGCGGATGTCCGTGGGCGCGCGTTCAGCGCTCTCGCCGATGCGTGCCTGCGCTCAGGCGATGCGCCGGAGGCTGCGAAGTGGGCCGAGCAGATCTAGCTGCGTTGGTTGTCGGCGAGGACTTCGCGGATGAGATGTCGCGCGGTGGCCGCGAGCCCCGGGTTCGTGTCCTTGTAGTACGGCAGCGCGATCAGCCCCACCGATAGCGCCCAGCCGCGACCTCGAGCCCACGTCGCGTCGTCGACGTCCAGCTCGGCGCGGAACACCTTCCTTGCCTCGGCGGGAAGGAGGCCCCACGCGACCAGCATGTCGCAAGCCGGATCGCCGACGCCCAGTCCGCTCCAGTCGATGACGCCCGTCAGACGGCCGCCTTGGAAAAGCAGGTTCCCCGGCAAGAGGTCTCCATGGATCCAGACCGGAGGACCGGACCAAGCGGGCGTCTCGAGTGCTGCCTCCCACGCGGCTTTCGCCGCGTCTGTGTCGATCATTCCACGTAGGACGGCGAGCGCTGCGCGGGCCGCCTCGTCCTGATATGTCAGCGGCGCACCGCGGCGAGCAAGTGGCCCGCCCGTGAGGTCGATCTGGTGCAAAGCCTCGACAAACCGCACTACGTCGCGCGTGAGCGAGTCGAGGTCGTCAATGCGGCCGATGGTCGGGTTCTCGCCTTCGAGCCACGGATAGACCCCCCACTCCCACGCATAACCCTCGGCGGGTGCGCCCTTTGCGAGCGGCACCGGAATCGCAACCGGAAGTAGCGGTGCGAGCTCCGGCAACCAACGAGCGTCCTTGTCGACGCCGCCGACGGCCCAGTGAATGCGCGGAAGCCTCACGACCATGTCGTCGCCGAGCCGGTACAGCGCGTTGTCCGTCCCCGAGGAGGACACGCGCTCGAGCGGCAACGCGACCCACTCCGGGAACTGCGCGGCGAGCAACCGACGCACCAGCGGGATGTCGGTGTGGACCTCGTCCTCGTGCATCTTCATCGTCGTCGCCTCGGCTGGTCGCCGTTCACCGGCTGGTAACCGGCGAAGCTCGAATCGAGCACGCCCTCGCCGCCGGTCAGTCGCGGCAGCTGCCGCTGCAGGTCATGCGCCCGCGTTACGGGGAGGACCGTCTCGATCGTCGAGAGCTTCCCGTGCAGCGACGGCGGCTCGACGGCAGCACCGAGCCGCGCTACTGCAGGCATGACCGTCCCGATCGTGTCCGTCGGGATCTCGAGGCTGACTCGGACGACCGGTTCGCAGACGACCGTCCCCGCCCGCTCGAGCGCTTGCATGAGGACGAGCGGCGTGAGCTTCCGGAAGTCGGCGGCCGTGCTACGCCCCTGCCTCGACGGCGGACCATCGGGGATGGCGTAGGTGCATTCGGTCATCGTCACGACGCAATCGGTGACCTCCCAACCGAAGCGCCCCTCGCGCAGCGCCTGGCGAACGTATTGATCCATGCGCTCTGAGAAGCCGCCGAATGTCTTGTAGACGTACAGCGGCGCCGTGAGCGGGTCGATGTCCATCCGGAAGTCGACGCCCGTGTCGGCAGGCGCGGGCTCGATGCGCAAGCCGATCGTGGCCTGGAACGGGTTCGTTTCAGCGTGGAGAATCTCGACCGCCTCGCCGGCGCCGACGGGACGCTCGACGTAGATCGGCGTCACCTCCCGGAACGTGACGTCGATGCCGTACTCGCTCGCCAACGTCGCCTCGATCACTTCCTTCTGCACCTCGCCATAGAGCGAGACGGAAATCTCTTGGCGCACGTCGCCCTGCCGGACGTCGATCAGCGGATCCTGCTCCGCGAGCTCGGCAAGCGCGACGCGGAGCGCACCTTTGTCAGCGGGGTTGCGCGGAGCGACGACGGTCTCGAAGGTCGGTGGCGCGAACTGCTGCTCGACGGTTCTTCGGGGCGTGCCGATCGCGTCGCCGATCCGGATCTCGGTCAGACCCCAGAGCTTCCCGATCTCCCCCGCGGCCACCGCCGCGCCGCGGACCGCCGAGCCGCGGTCGAAGACGGAGATCGCCGTTACCTTCCGCTCGGCGTCTTCGCCGAAGCGCAGCCGGTCGCGGATTCGCACCGTGCCCGAGAACATCCGGACGTACGCGATCTTCTCGCCGGCCGGACCGCGTTCGATCTTGAAGACGCTGCCCGACGCGGGACCGTCGAGGTCGCCCTCGGCGGCGGGCAGCAACTCCGCGACGCCGGACATCAGCGAATCCACCCCCGCTCCGGTCTTCGCGGAGCCGAAGAACACCGGCTGCAGGGCCGCTTGCTTTGTCTCCGCGATGAGCTCGTTGTCGGCTGCTCCGAACGGCGTGAAGGACGCTGCCTGCGTTCCAACGTCGTTGACCGAGCCCATCGGGATGATCGCCGGAGTCAGCCGGTCCGAGATGCTCTGCAGCACGCGTTCGGGGTCCGCACCGGCACGGTCGATCTTGTTCACGAACAGCAGCGTCGGCACGCGCAGCCGCTGCAGCGCGCGCATCAGGATGCGAGTCTGCGGCTGCACGCCTTCGACCGCGGAAATCACGAGCACGGCGCCGTCGAGCACGCTCAGCACCCGTTCCACCTCCGCGATGAAGTCCGGGTGTCCGGGCGTGTCAATCAGGTTCACGACGACGTCGTCGATCGCGAACGACACGACCGCGGACTTGATCGTGATGCCGCGCTGCTGTTCGAGCGCCAGCGAATCGGTCTGCGTCGTGCCGGCGTCGACACTGCCGATCGCGTCGATGACGCCGGCTGCGTAGAGCAGCCGCTCGGTGAGTGTTGTCTTACCGGCGTCTACATGCGCCAAGATCCCCAAGTTCAGCGTTCGTTGCAGCAAGCGTCATACCCTCCGAATAAGTCGAAAAGCCCTTCTCGATGGACATGAACGCTGCGCGCATCTCCGCTCCTTGGTCGATCGGCGCTTGTGGGTGGGAGTAAAGCACAGACGAGTAGTGGTCAGTTCGGCCGCGTGCGCTTCTGCGCGTAGAGCGTCTCTCCGCGGGAGAGCATGGCCACGAATTGCTCAAGCAGGCGGGCGCGCGTCTCCACGCGCTTCGCCGTGGTGAGCCGGTACAGGACCGCGTAACGGTTCTGCTTCGTGAGGACGTCGAACATCGCCTGCGCCTGGGTATCCGCCGCGAGCGCGGCGGCGAGGTCGGGCGGCACTTCGATGCTCGCGGGACCAGCGTACGCGGCCTCCCAACGGCCGTCTGCCTTCGCCCGCTCGATCTCGGCGAGCCCCGCCGGATGCATGCGGCGCTCGGCGACCAGTCTCTCCGCCTTACCCACGTTCCGCTGCGACCAGGCGCTGCGCTTGCGTCGCTGCGTGAAGCGCTGCTTGTACGTCGCCTCATCGCGCTGTCTTACCTGGCCGTCGATCCACCCGTGGCAGAGCGCCTCCTCGATCGCTTCGTCGTAGGTGAGGCTGGTCGGCTCGACGGTTCCCTTCTTGGCGAGCACGAGCCATACACCGACTGGGTCGTCGTGATGCTTGCGCAACCATGATCGCCACGCTGCAGCGTTCTTGACGATCAGCTCCGGTTGCTCGGCTGGCACGCCTCTCAGTTTGACTCGAGACCGCAGGAGGTCCGCGCCGGGTAGCTTGCGGCGGATGCCGCTGCAGAATCGCGTCACGCCGCTCGGCGACCTGATCGCCGATTCGGCGCGCGGGCTCGTCTACGGGAACCGCGGCTGCCTGCACGACGAGCGCGGACGCATCCGCCGGCGCTACGCCGTTCGCCGCTGGATTGCGTGCCGGCTCGAGTTCCGCGGCTGGCACCGTGCGCCGCTCATGCAACCGGGGCGCTTCACCGAGCTCTTCTTCCTCGACGAGGCGACCGCGTTCGCCGCGGGACATCGGCCGTGTGCGCTCTGCCGCCGTGCGGACTACACGCGGTTCGTCGAGCTATGGCGCGAGCTCCACGGAGACGACAGAGGCGCGGATGCGATCGACGCGCGCCTGCACGACGAGCGCATCGATCCGCGCACGCGCGCGCAGCGCCACTACGACGCGCGGCTCGACGAGGTGCCGGACGGCGCCTTCGTGCTGCACGAGGGCGCGCCGTGGGTCGTGCTCGGCGACGCGCTCCGCCGTTGGACGCCCGCGGGCTACACGGATCCGACCCCCCGCACGAACAACTCCGTCCTTCTCGTTACGCCGCCGTCGCTCGTGCGCGTGCTGCGCGAGGGTTGGCGCGGCGACGTGCCGCTCCTCCATCCATCGGCTTAGGCGTGTTGACTGTCGCCATGGCGACGATGGCCGACCTGACGAGTTCGCGTTCGCGCTGCCCGCCGAGAGCGACCCGGAAGCCGGCGACTGACGCGCGCCGCGGTAGAAAGGCAATCGGTGCGCCTAGTCGACACAGCAGCTCTCGAGATCGAGCTCGAGGAGGAGGGGCCGCCTGACGGTCGGCCGTTGCTCTTGCTGCACGGCTGGCCCGACGCGCCGCGCGGCTGGCGGCCGGTCGCGAGCAGGCTGCACGAGAGTGGCTGGCGCACGATCGTGCCGGCGTTGCGCGGCTCCGGCGCCACCCGCTTCCCCTCGCCCGACACGCCGCGAGACGGACGCGGCGCTGAGGCAGGTCACGGCGGCGGTCTCTACTGGGTGGTGCCGGCCGTGCCCTTCGCCCTTGTGGGCGGTGTCCTCAACGCCTGGTTCTTCCTGATGGCGGAGGCGAGTCCCTAGGGTCGGAGGATGACCTTGCCGAACGTCTCGCGCGCTTCGATCGCGCGGTGTGCGTCGGCGGCCTGCTCGAGCGGGAGCTCGCGGTCGACCACGGGTTTGAGCTTTCCCTCTCCGGCCAGTGCGATCAACCGCTCGATCGTCTCGCGGTTGGGCGGACGCGATCCGATTCCCTGGATGCGGCCACGCTTCGACAACAGCGTCCAGATGTTGAAGGAGACGATCGGGTTGCCGACTGCTCCGGGAATCACGACCGTGCCGGCCTGTGCGAGCGCTTCGACGCTGTCTGAAAACGTGTCGGCGCCGACCGGGTCGAAGACGACATTCGCCTCGACCTCCCGTACCTTCGGATCGCCGTAGGCGAGCGCCTCGGCGCCGAGCGCGCGCACCTTGTCGAGCTTCTCGGGACGCGAGGTTGCATACACCTTCGCGCCGAGCGAGAGACCGATGTCGACCGACGCTTGTCCCGTCGCGGTCGACGCGCCCTGTACGAGCAGCGTGTCGCCTTCCTTCAGTCCGCCCAAGTCGACGATCGACCACCAGGACGTGGAGTACGGAACACCGAGCGCGGCGGCTGCCGCTGCGTCGAGCGAATCCGGAATCGCGTAGACGTTCTCTTCTTTCGCGACCACGAGCTCGGCGTACGTTCCCGGCGTCGCAGTCACGAGCACGCGCTCGCCCGTGTCCTCACGCAGACCGGCGGCGTCGAAGCCGAGGATCTTGGGCGGCGGACCTGTTCCGCCTGCACGCATCGTCAGGTCGACGTGATTGATCCCGATCGCCTCGACGCGGACGAGCACGTCGCCGTCGCCCGGCTGCGGGTCGGGCACCTCTTCGAGCCGAAGCACCTCCGGCCCGCCGGCCTCGTGCACGACAACGGCACGCACGGTCGGAGCGTACCCGCCGGAGGATCAGCGGCGGGCCGGTCATCTCGTCCCTCGTTCCGACGCAGCAGCCCGCTCCAGGGCGGCGAGCAAGGTCTCGAGCTCGTACGAGTCGTCATGCCTCGCACCGTCGATATAGAAGGTCGGCGTTCCGTTCACGCCGCTCCGCACGCCGCTCATGAAGTCCTCGCGGACTCGCACGGCGTGCACGTGCTCGGCCAGCTCTTTGTCGAACTCCTCGACGTCGAGCCCG
>Ga0209590_10000573_pt1 | contig 12391 bp, 10 predicted proteins | sample CZO8metaG_FD_188353 | JGI IMG/M metagenome (GOLD analysis project Ga0209590, IMG submission 188353) | Vadose zone soil microbial communities from the Eel River Critical Zone Observatory, Northern California, USA - CZOApr15con1.8 metaG... | ecosystem: Environmental > Terrestrial > Soil > Vadose...
CGCGATCAGTTGGGGGGGGGAGGCGAGCTCCCCCTTGTGGAGGCGCCGCAGGCGCCGGATCGAAGAGCGTGTGCCGTGGTACGGCGTCAACTCAAAGCGAGGCGTCGGACTAATGCTGGCTAGTGCTGCTGGTCCAGCTCGGCCTCTCCCCGCGCCGCCTGCGGCCGGTCGGCCAGCTCGATCGGGTTGCCTTCGCCGTCCCGCACCTCCACCCGCGCTGCCTTGAGCGAGTAGAAAAGCAGCCAGCGCTCCGCATCGGTCAGGCTGCCGGGCGGCAGCGCCTCGTCGATCTCCTCGATCGAGAGGTACCCGCGGCGGATGCCCCGGGCGAAGAGCGCTTTGCGCGCCTTGTGCGAACGCCCGATCTTCAGAGTCGACATGCGCCTCCCCGCCCCTGGGACCCCGCGAGTTCTAACACCCCGAAAACACGGCGCTACGTCCCTGCGTGCCGCTCCGCTTGCTCGCCCGCCTCGTGTTCGGGCTCGAGGGCCGGGCCGCGCTTCTCCGGCACCGCAGCGCCCGCCTCGCTCAGGATCCGGCGCAGCTCGTCGCCCTCGATCACCTCGACGGCGAGCAGGCGCGCCGCGACCTTGCTGAGCGCGTCGCGGTGCGTGCGGACCAGGTCGCGCGCGCGGTTCATCGCCTCGTCCAGCAAGCGGCTGACCTCGGCGTCGATCTTGCGCTGCATGCGCTCGCTGTAGATGCGCTCGGGGATGCCGCCCAGCCCGTTCGGTCCGCCCAGGAAGGGCGAGCGGCTGCGCTCGGCGAGCGACACCGGACCGATCGCGTCGGACATGCCGTACTCGGTGACCATCATCCGGGCGATCTCGGTCGCCTGCTTCAGGTCGTTCGAGGCCCCGGTGGAGATGCTCCCCACCATGATCTCCTCGGCTGCGCGCCCGCCCATCAGGCCCGCCAGCTTGTCGTACAGCTCCTCGCGGGACATGAGGTAGCGGTCCTCGAGCGGGAGCTGGAGCGTGTAGCCCAGGGCCGCCAGCCCGCGCGGGATGATGGAGATCTTGTGCACCGGCTCCGAGTACCGGCACAGGGTGGAGACCAGCGCGTGGCCCGACTCGTGGTAGGCGACGATCTCCTTCTCCTTCTCGTTCATGCGGCGGTTCTTCTTCTCCAGGCCCGCCACCACGCGCTCGATGGCCTCCATGAAGTCGGCCATCACGACCTTGTCGCGGTCCTTGCGGGCGGCCAGGAGCGCCGCCTCGTTGACGACGTTGGCGAGGTCCGCGCCGGCGAAGCCGGGAGTGCGGGTGGCCACCTCGCGCAGGTCGACGTCGGCGCCGAGCTTCACCTCGCGGGCGTGGATGCGGAGGATCTGCTCGCGGCCGCGGCGGTCGGGACGGTCGACCAGCACCTGGCGGTCGAAGCGGCCGGGCCGCATCAGCGCGGGATCGAGGATCTCGGGCCGGTTGGTGGCGGCGATGACGATCAGCGCCGTGCGCGCGTCGAAGCCGTCCATCTCGGCCAGCATCTGGTTGAGCGTCTGCTCGCGCTCGTCGTGGCCGCCGAAGACCCCGGCGTTGCGGCTCTTGCCGATCGCGTCCAGCTCGTCGATGAAGATGATGGCCGGCGCCTTCGAGGCCGCCTGCTGGAAGAGGTCGCGCACGCGCGCGGCGCCGACGCCGACGAACATCTCCACGAACTCGGAGCCCGACAGGCTGAAGAACGGCACGCCGGCCTCGCCCGCCACGGCCCGCGCGAGCAGGGTCTTTCCGGTGCCCGGGGGGCCGACCAGCAGCACGCCCTTCGGGATGCGCCCGCCCAGGCGGCGGAACTTGGCCGGGGTCTTGAGGAACTCGACGATCTCCTTCAGCTCGTCGACCGCCTCGTCGATGCCCGCGACGTCCTTGAAGGTGACCCCGGTGGTCGCCTCCATGTAGATGCGCGCCTTGGTCTTGCCGAAGCTCATCACGCCGGGAGGACCGCCGGGCATGCCGCCGCTCATGCGCCGCGTGAGCCAGCTGACGAAGAGCAGGCCCAGGCCGATCGGCACGGCGAGCATCCAGATCATGTCGGTGGTGGAGGACTCCGCCACCGCCTCGTACTCGATGTGCTTGGATTCGAGCAGCGGGATGAGCGTGGTGTCGCCCTGCACGCGCACCGCGAACCAGGGCAGCTCGCCGCGCGAGCCGGAGCCCTCGGCGCCCTTGGGGTAGCACTTCACCCAGTCCTGGCTGAGCACGACCTTCGCGCAGCCGTCGCTCTGGATGCGGTCGAGCAGCCGGCTATAGGGAACGCGCTGGAACCCGGCGTCCTGGAAAAGGGTGCGCAGCAGGAGGAACGCGACCAGCACCAGGAGCACGTAGGCCAGCGGCGAACCGAACCGCGGACCCGTGCCGCCCTGCTTCTCGATCTTCTTGCCGCGCGGATTGGTCTTCCCGATCATCCTGTGGCTCCCCTCCCGGAGACTTGCCTCCCCCGTGGGTGAAGGTAAGACCCGGCGAGTGAGTCGCAAGCAAAACGGATTTTTTGCCCCCTAGTGGGTCAGATCGAGCAGCTGGGCGACCGTCTTCTCGTCCGCCGCCGGGAACTCGTATTTGTTCAGGTCCTGCGGGGCCACCCAGCGGTGATCGTGGACGCGGTGGTGGGCGATCCGGCCCGCCAGGAGCTTGCAGCTGTAGACGCAGAAATCGATGTCGTAGTTGGGGTAGGAGTGCTGTACGTGGATCACGCGATCCCGCACCTCGACTTCGATCCCCATCTCCTCCTTCAACTCGCGCGCCAGGGCCGCCTCGTCGGTCTCGCCATCCTCGACGCGGCCCCCGGGGAATTCCCACAGCAGGGGGAGGGTTGCGGTGGGGCGTCGCTGGGTGATCAGGTACTTGCCGCCCTTTTCCAGCATGGCAGCCACGACGCGGATCTTGGAAGGCATGGCGCGGCACCATAGACCCCGGTCCGAGGTGGGGCAAGGTGGCCGGACAAGCGTTCGCCCGCACCTTTGCAGCCCGGGGGCGGCACGCTAGCTTCCTTGGAAGGAGGCGAGGGCATGGTGGTCTTGCTGGCAGCGCTCGTCCTCGCCGCGCCGGCCGCGCCCGCGAGATCGCGCGCGAAGAAGCCTCCCGCCGCGACGCCAGCCGCCGTCGCCCCGCAGAAGGCGCCGCTGTGCGAAGGCGACTACGCCGACGCGGTGCCTCCCGCCGCCGCCTCGCAGGTGCTCGACGGCGTGCGCGAGCAGTTCGTCTTCGCCATCCGCAACACCGCCACCTACGAGCACGTCTACTACGGCCGGGACGGGAAGCTGCGCCGGGGCTACGTGCGCTCGGTCGTGCACGGCACCGGTTTCGCCTACAGGGTCCGCGACGGCGAAACGCTCATCGTCACCAACCAGCACGTGGCCGAGCGGCCCGACGTCACCGACGACGAGCACCCCGTCGACGGCGTGCCCACCGGCAGCAAGAAGGTCCGCGAGCAGCTCAAGATCGTGCGCAACGAGGACGACGACTACGAGCCGGGGCACGTGGCGCTCGCCAGGGTGCTCTCCGACGCGCCCGCGGACATCGCCATCGTCAAGGCGCACAAGCTGTTGCCCGTGATGCCGTTCCGCTTCGGCCGATCCAGCGCACTGCGGCCGGGGAACCTCGTCCAGGTGCGCGGCTTTCCGCTCGGGGCCTTCTCCGCGGTGAGCGTGGGCAAGGTCGTGAACCCCTATACCGAAGACACGGAGAAGGGCTGGAGCCACAGCGACTTCGTCATCGACGCTCTGCTCAGCGCCGGCAACAGCGGCAGCCCGGTGTTCGCGGTCTCCTGCCGCAGCTCCGAGCCGGAGCTGGTGGGCGTGTTCCACGCCGGCTACACGGACGCGGCGGCGCTCAACGTGGTGGTCAGCATCGACCAGCTGCGCGAGGAGCTGGACACCTTGAAGGTCCCGCGCCGCGACGGCGGGCTGCGCTCCGAGATCACCGCGCAGGACCGCGACCGGGTGGTGAAGGAGCTGTTCGCGGAGCAGTCGCGGTCGCTCACCTTCCCCTTCGGCGGGCGCACGGTGCTGGCGCAACTCGCCGATCCCGGCACGCTGCGCTTCGCGGTGCTGGACGAGGACTTCCCGATGGTCACGCGCGAGTCGCTCTCGCTGGTCGACCGGTCGCAGAGCGGATTCGGCACGCTGGACACGGTGGTGGTGCTGGTCGACGGGGCGCCCGCCGAGGTGCCGGGCTCGGCGCTGGAGCCCGAGATGCGGGACCACTTCGAGAAGCTGTACGACGGCCTCTGGCACCAGTTGCTGGGCGTGGTCGAGTACCGGGCACGGCTCTCGGGGGGCCGGCAGAGCGCCGACGTCTTCGCCCAGGCGCAGCAGGCCCGGGCGCGGTTGCGCAAGAGGGTCCCCGAGCAGAAGGAGCAGATCGGCCTGGCGATGTTCGAGGCGGACCGCGTCGGCACCGTCGCCAAGGCGGCCGCGGCCTCGCCCTCGCCCTCGTCCGCGCCGACCACGGCCGCCGCCCTCTCCTCCCCCGACCAGTAGCTCGAGCACGAAGACCTCCGCGTCTCCGCGTTGATCTTTTGGTCCTGATCCTGGCTACTGTGGAGCATGTTCATCGGGCATTTCGCGGTGGCGTTCGGCGCGAAGAATGTGGTGCCCCGGACCTCGCTGGCGACGCTGATCGCGGCGGCGCAGCTGCTCGACCTGATCTGGCCGATCCTGGTGCTGCTCGTCGGCTGGATCCTCGTCCCCTGGATCGCCTGGTTCGATCGGCATCGAGAGGTCGTCGCGCCACAATCATGGCGACCCTGACCTTCCTGGGCGCGGCCGGTACCGTGACCGGGTCGCGCCATCTCCTCACCACCGCGGCTGGAACGCGCGCCTTGATCGACGCCGGCTTGTTCCAGGGCCGCCGCGAGCTGCGCGATCGCAACTGGGCGCCGTGGACCGCCGGGAAGCTCGACGCGGTGATCCTCACCCACGCCCACATCGACCACACCGGGTACCTGCCCAGGCTCGTCGGGCAGGACCTGGTGGCACGCATCCTCTGCACGGAGGGCACGCGCGACCTGGCCGCCCTGCTCCTGCCGGACAGCGCGCACCTGCAAGAGGAGGACGCGCGCCTCGCCAACGAGCGCGGCTACAGCAAGCACCGGCCCGCCCTGCCGCTGTACACCTCGGCGCAGGCGCAAGCGACGGTGGCGCGGCTCGAGGCGTTCCCGTTCGATCGCCCCGTGGAGGCGGCGCCCGGGGTGACCGTCACCTTCCGCCGCGCGGGCCACATCGTGGGGAGCGCCTTCCTCGACGTGCGCGCCGACGGCAAGCGGATCCTGTTCTCGGGCGACCTGGGCCGCTACGGAACGCCGCTGCTCGCCGACCCCGACGCGCCGTCGCCGGCGGACGCCCTGCTGCTCGAGTGCACCTACGGCGACCGGCGGCACCCGGACGAGCCGGCCAGCGAGCAGCTGGAGCACGAGGTCCACGAGGCGATCGCGCGAGGCGGGCCGCTCCTGGTCCCGGCGTTCGCCGTCGGGCGCACGCAGGAACTGCTCTTCGTCTGGCGCAAGCTGGAGCACGAGGGCCGGATCCCCGAGGTGCCGCTGTTCGTGGACAGCCCGATGGCGACCGACGCCACGCCCGTCTACCTCCGCTATCCCGAGGACCAGTCGGCCGCCGTGCGCGACCTTCTGGCCCGGCACGTGCGCCCGCTGCATCCGCGGCGGCTGCAGTTCGTGCGCGGGGCGGGGGATTCGGCGCGCCTGCTCGATCGGCGCGGCTTCTTCGCCGTGATCGCGGCGAGCGGCATGGCGACCGGAGGTCGCATCCTGGCCCACCTCGAGCGGCAGCTGCCGCGGGCGACCACCACCGTGCTGCTGGTGGGCTACCAGGCCGAAGAGACGCGCGGCCGCAAGCTCCTCGACGGCGCCCGGGAGCTGAAGATGCGCGGCCGCATGGTCGCGGTGCGCGCCAACGTCGTGCAGATGACCGGCTTCTCCGCGCACGCCGACTGGGCCGAGGAGGAACGGTGGCTCTCCGCCCTGCCCCATCCTCCTTCCCGCACCTTCCTCGTCCACGGCGAACCCGCCTCCCTCGAATCCCAACGCCTCCGCCTCTCCTCCAAAGGCTGGCCCGTCGAGATTCCCGCTCCGGGAGTGTCCGCCAGACTGTGACGAAGAGATCGCACCACGGAGAGCACGGAGCACACGGAGATAGCGGGGGTTTCTTGAAAACGAACTCCGTGCTCTCCGTGTCCTCCGTGGTGAACTTTTTTTTAGGCTCGCAGGGAGCGGTAGTCGACCATCAGGCAGCGGTCCTGGATGACGAGGATGCCGGAGCGGGCCAGGGATTCGGCGGTGCGGTCGTCGCGGATGCCGGCCTGCAGCCAGACGGCGCGGGGGCGCTTGGCGAGCAGGTCGGGGAGGTGCTGGGCCACGTCCGCGGAGCGGCGGAAGACGTCCACGATGTCGACGTCGCCCGGCACGTCGCTGACCTTGCGGTACACCTTCTCGCCCAGGATCTCCTGCACGGCCGGGAAATAGACCGGCACGGGCACGATCGCGAGGCCCATCTTCTGCAGCGCCGCCGGCACGTAGAAGGCCGGCTGGCCGCTCTGCGCCTCGGTCTTGATCCCGAGCACCGCCACCCGCCGCGTGCTCTTGAGCAACTCCGTGATGCGATCCTCGTCGTCCTCGATCAGGTTCCGGCGCCACTCGTCCATGCGGGCATGGTAATCCCGCTCGCGAGGAGGTGCGAATGCCGCACGCCGTCCGCGCTCCGCGGGGCTCCACCCTGTCCTGCAAGGGCTGGGTGCAGGAAGCCGCGCTGCGCATGCTGCAGAACAACCTGGACCCGGAGGTCGCGGAGAAACCGGACGAGCTGGTCGTCTACGGCGGAAGCGGCAAGGCCGCCCGCGACTGGCCCTCGTACGAGCGCATCTGCTCGTCGCTCCGCGCGCTGGAAGACGACGAGACGCTGCTCGTGCAGAGCGGCAAGCCGGTGGGCGTCCTGCGCACCCATCCCGACGCGCCGCGGGTCCTGATCGCCAACTCGAATCTGGTCCCCAAGTGGGCCACCTGGGAGAAGTTCCGCGAGCTGGAACGGGCCGGGCTCACCATGTACGGCCAGATGACCGCGGGGTCGTGGATCTACATCGGCACCCAGGGGATCCTGCAGGGCACCTACGAGACGTTCGTGGCCGCCGGGCGGCGGCACTTCGGCAGCGAGGACCTCTCGGGGCGGCTGGTGGTCAGCTCCGGCCTCGGCGGCATGGGCGGCGCGCAGCCGCTCGCCGCGACGATGGCCGGAGCCGTGTTCCTCGGGTTCGAGGTCGATCCGCGGCGCCTGCGGCGCAGGCTCTCGCAGCGGTACCTGGACGAGGAGGCGCCCTCGCTGGACGCGGCGCTGCGGAGGGCCGGGCAGGCCCGGGACCGCGGCGAGGCGGTCTCCATCGGGGTGGTCATGAACGCCGCCGAAGCCCTGCCCGAGCTGGTGCGGCGCGGCGTGGTCCCCGACCTGCTCACGGATCAGACGTCGGCTCACGATCCGCTGAACGGGTACGTCCCGGCGGGCCTGTCGGTGGAGGAAGCCGCCGAGCTGCGCGCCCGCGACGACCAGGAGTACGTCCGCCGCGCACGGGCCAGCATGGCCGAGCACGTCCGCGCCATGCTGGAGCTGCGCCGCCGCGGCGCCCACGTCTTCGACTACGGCAACAACCTGCGGGCCGAGGCGCAAGAAGGTGGCGCCGCCGACGCATTCGCGTACCCTGGATTCGTGCCTGCGTACATCCGGCCGCTGTTCTGCCAGGGGGCGGGCCCGTTCCGCTGGGTGGCCCTGTCGGGCGACCCGGCCGACATCCACACCACTGACGAGGCGCTGATGGCCGAGTTCCCCGACAAGCCTGCCCTGCACCGGTGGCTGCGGCTGGCGCGCGAGCGGGTCCAGTTCCAGGGCCTGCCGGCGCGCATCTGCTGGCTGGGGTACGGCGAGCGGGCCCGCGCCGGCCTCGTGTTCAACGAGCTGGTGCGCAGCGGGCGCGTGAAGGCCCCGCTGGTGATCGGGCGCGACCACCTCGACTGCGGCTCGGTCGCCTCTCCGAACCGGGAGACCGAAGCGATGAAGGACGGCTCCGACGCCATCGCCGACTGGCCCATCCTGAACGCGCTGGTGAACGCGGTGAACGGCGCCTCGTGGGTGTCGTTCCACCACGGCGGAGGGGTCGGCATCGGCTACTCGCTCCACGCCGGGCAGGTGATCGTCGCCGACGGCACCGACGCGGCGGCGCGGCGGCTGGAGCGGGTGCTGACCGGCGACCCGGCCATGGGCATCCTGCGCCACGCCGACGCCGGATACGAGGAGGCCATCCAGGTGGCTCGTGAACGCGGGGTTCGGATACCGGGGCTGACGCGATGATCTCGCTTTCGATCCGCCATGCCCGGCTGGCGACGATGGAGGGCGCGCAGGCGGCGCCACTGGACGGGCCGCTCGCGCTGGTCGAGGACGGCGCCGTCGCGATCGACGGCGACCGCATCGCCTACGTCGGCCCCGACCACGAGCTGGCGGAGAAGATGGCGGCCGGCGAGCTCTCGCGCGACCCGCGCGCAGTGGAGATCGACGCGGCCGGGGCGCTGGTCACCCCGGGTTTCGTCGACCCGCACACGCACCTGCTCTTCGCGGGCGACCGCTCCGCGGAGTTCGCGCAGCGGCTGTCGGGCGCCACCAATTCGGAGATCGCGCAGACCGGCGGCGGAATCATCTCCACCGTGCAATCGACCCGGGCCGCTTCGGACGACCAGCTGGTGGAAGGAGCGAGGCAACGCCTCGCTCGCCTCACGCGCGGCGGCGTCACCACCGTCGAGGTGAAGAGCGGCTACGGAGCTTCCATCGAGCAGGAGCTGCGGCTCCTGCGCCTCATCCGCCAGGCCGGCCAGGGCGCGAGCTGCGACGTGGTGCCCACCCTGCTCGGCCTGCACGCGGTCCCGCCGGAGATGGACCGGCACGCGTGGGTCAAGGTGGTGGCGACCGAGCTCACCTCCGAGGCCGCCAAGCAGGGGCTGGCGCACGGCTGCGACGCGTTTTGCGACAAGGGCGCGTTCACCACCGACGAGTGCCGCACCGTGCTGGAAGCCGGCGTGCGCGCCGGCCTGGTTGCGCACTTGCACGCCGACCAGCTGACCAACACCGCGGGCGCGGCGCTCGCGGCGGTGATCGGCTGCTCCAGCGCCGACCACCTCGAGCGGACCGGAGCGGCGGGCGTCGAGGCGATGGCCCGCTCCGGCACCACGGCCGTGTTGCTGCCGCTGGCGGCGTGGTTCCTGCGCGACTCGAAGCCCGCGCAAGCCGGGCCCTTCCTCGCCGCCGGCGTGCCGGTGGCGCTGGGGTCGAACCTCAATCCGGGCAGCCAGCGCATGGAGGGCGCTTCGCTGCTGCTCGCGGCGGGGTGCCTGTTCAGCGGGCTCTCTCCGGCACAGGCGCTGTGGGCCTGCACGGTGGGCGCCGCCCGGGCGCTGCACATGGACGATCGGGGCCGCCTCGCTCCGGGGCTGCGCGCCGACCTGGTGGTGCACGCCACCCGAGACCCGGCCCATCTGCCCTACCACGCCGGCGTCGACCACGCCCGCCTCGTCCTCCGCCGCGGCCAGATCATCCTCGACCTCCGCCGCGATCCCCCCCTCAACTGCGGCTGACCTGCCGCGAACGACGCCGAAACGATTGCACCACGGAGCACACGGAGAGCACGGAGTTCTTTGGTGTCTCCCGGATCGCGCGCCTGCGCCCGACCGCAAACAAAACCATTCCTCCGTGGGCTCCGTGTGCTCCGTGGTGCAATCGGTTTGACCCGGAGTGTCTTTAGTCGAGGGATTCGCCGTCGTACATGGAGTCGATCTGGGGCTTGTACTTCTGGGTGGCGGCCTTTCGCTTCACCTTGAGGGTGGGCGTCAGCTCCCCGTTCTCCAGCGAGAAGTCGCGCTCGAGGATGGTGAACCGCTTCACCGTCTCGTACGAGGGGAGGGTCGCGTTCAGCCGGTCGATGGCGTCCTGCACCTTGGCCCGGACGGCCTTCGAGGAGGCCGCGTCCCGGTAGCTGCCGGCCGGCTCGCCCGCCTCGCCCGCGGCCTTCTTCGCCTGGTCCTCCGCCACGGTCACCAGCACCGCGACGTACTTGCGGCGGTCGCCGATCACCACCACCTGGCTGATCAGCTCGCTCATGGTCTTGAGCGCTCCTTCGATCGCCTGCGGCGCGATGTACTTGCCCCCGCTGGTCTTGATCAAGTCCTTCTTGCGGTCGGTGATGCGCAGGTAACCGTCGGCATCGACGTCGCCGATGTCCCCGGTGTGGAACCAACCGTCCTTGTCGATCACCTCGGCGGTGGCCTCGGGCAGCCCGAAGTAGCCGCGCATGATGTGGCGGCCCCGCTGGAGGATCTCGCCGTCCTCGGCGATCTTCACCTCGACGCCGGGGAACGGCCTCCCCACCGTGCCGAGCTTGTTCTGCCCGGGCAGGTTGACGCTGGTCAGCGCGATGGTCTCGGTGAGGCCGTAGCCCTCCAGCAGGTCGAAGCCGAGCAAGTCGAAGAAGTATGCGATCTTCCGCGCCAGCGGAGCGCCGCCCGACACGAAGGTGTGGATTCGCCCGCCGAAGCGCTTCGACAGCTTGTCCTTGATCTTGGGGAAGACCAGCTTGCGCGCCAGCCCGAACGCGAACGAAGAGTACCCCTGCCCCTTGTCCTTCGCCATGGCGTACATCTCGAACTCGCGCATCGCCATCCGGAAGAGGGTCCCCGAAAGGCCCTTCTGCGCCATGCCGTTGGCGACCACGTTGTTGAACGCCTTCTCGTAGACACGCGGCACCGCCGAAAGCACGGTGGGGCCCGTCTCGCCGGCGTTGTCGACCAGGCGGTCCACCGACTCGGCATAGATCATCTTGAGCCCGCTCCCGAACCAGGCCGCCTTGATGATCTGGGCGAAGGAGTGGGCGAAGGGGAGGAACAAGAGATGTGCGTCGTCGCGCTGCAACAATCCCGTGCCGACCGCCGCCTCGGCGGCGAAGATGAGCTGGTCGTTGGTGGTCATTACGCCCTTGGGCGTGCCGGTGGTGCCGCTGGTGTAGAGGATGGTGGACAGCTCGTCCCGCCGCTGCTGCTCGAGCCGCTGCTGCAGCTCGCCCGGCACGCGCCCCTTGTGCTCCTTGCCGCGCGCGACGAGCCGGGCGAAGGACAGTCCCCAGTCGCCGTCTCCCTCGCCCTCGAGCAGCACGCAGCAGCGGACCGCGGGGAGCTGCGCGCGCACCTCGCGCAGCTTGCGCAGCTGCTTGTCGTCCTCGACGAAGACCAGCGTCGCGCCGGAGTTCTGCACGATGTAGCCGATCTCCTCGGCGGTGTTGGAGTGGTAGATGGGCACGCTCACCCCGCCGGCGTGGGCGATTCCGAGATCGGCCACCGTCCATTCCACGCGCGTGGAGCCGACCAGCGAGACCTTGTCGCCCGGCTTCACGCCGGCCGCGATGAGCCCCCAGGCCGCTTCCTCGGCCAGGCCGGCCAGCTCGGCCCAGGTGAGCGGCTTCCAGGCGCCCCCGGTCTTGCGCAGCGCGGCCACGCGCTGGGGATCGCCGGCCGCGCGCAGCCGGAACAGCCCGGCCACGGAACGGACGGTCGCGAAATCCTCCTTGAGCCTCTGCATCGAGCCCATCGCCTTCGGTGCGGTCGCCATCGGATGCTCCCGATCAGTGCTTCGCCTTCCACTTGCGAGCCTGGTCCTTGATGCGTCTCTCCTCCGGCAGGTCCTTCCCCCCCGGCGCGTCGAGGATCTGCTGCACCAGCTTCTGGGCCTCGTCCGCCTCTCCTTCCAGCCCGTTCAGGAGCAGCGAGTCGGCGAGGTACAGCTTGGCGCGCCAGTTGTTGGGATGGGAGCGGACCGCGGCCCGGAGCACCTTGATGGACTCCTCGGGGTCGCGCTTGGGCCAGGGCAGCTTGAAGAAGTACCGGCCCCAGACGACTTGCGGCGCGCCGTCCAGGAAGTCCTTGTCGATGCGGAGCGCCGCGAGCATCCGTTCGCGGAACTTGCCTTCCAGCCCCTGCGAGAGCGCGGTCAGGATCCCCACGCCCTCCGAGTAGAGCCCCACGCCGACGCCCGAGAAGTAGTGCCCGCGCACGTCCGCGGGGTTCGCCTGGATGGCCTTGTCGCCGGCCTCCCACGCGGTCTTCCCTTTGGCGGCCTTGTCGTCCGAGCCGTCGGGCTCGCCGTCGGCCTCCCAGGCCACCAGCGACGCCTGGCGGCGCGTGGTCTCGAATCCGTTCGGATCTTCGGCGAGATGGTCCTGGATGAGGTCCTCGAGCTGCTTGAGCACCGCGGGATTGTCGCGGCGCTTCCAGAGATCCTCCCAGGCCGCCATCCAGTCGGCCGAGGCGCCGGGACGCTCCTGGGCCCGGGGGCCCAAGGGGACGATCTCCGGCGGGATCTGCG
>Ga0209590_10000581_pt1 | contig 12364 bp, 11 predicted proteins | sample CZO8metaG_FD_188353 | JGI IMG/M metagenome (GOLD analysis project Ga0209590, IMG submission 188353) | Vadose zone soil microbial communities from the Eel River Critical Zone Observatory, Northern California, USA - CZOApr15con1.8 metaG... | ecosystem: Environmental > Terrestrial > Soil > Vadose...
GCGCCCGCCGTGCCCTCGCCCGCCGCGCCGTGGCACTTGGCACACGACGCCGCGAACACCCGCGCGCCGGCCGCGGTGTCGGCCTTGAAGGTCGCCCACTTCTGCAGCCGCGCGCTCGAGCCGCCAGGGGAGGGCGGGGGCGCCACCGTCACGCCGCGCGAGAGAAACGCGAAATAGGCGACGATGTCGCGCATGTCCGGCCCCGCCGGATCGAGTGCGGCTCCGTTCATGCTGCGGCGGAAGCAATCGTTCACGCGGTATTCGATCGTCTCGACCACGCCGCTGCGGGCCCGATACTGCGGATACCGCGCGAACACTCCCATCCACGAGCCGGTCTCGCGCCGCCCTTCGTCGAGGTGGCAGCTCGTGCAGCGCAGTTTGTTGCCCACGTGGTTCGGCAAGCTGTCCCGCGTCGCGGTGAGCAGCGCCCGACCCCGCCGCACCGCATCGCCGTACGGACCCCCGGGAATGACGGAGTCTGCAGCTGCTGCGGTGCGCGAGGGAGCGGCTTTCGAGCAAGCAGCAAGGCTGGTGATGCCGAGGAAAACAGCGAAGGTGCTGGGGCGCACCCGGCGAGATATACCGGCATTTGCGCAGGCGGCAACCTTTTGTGCGGTGCGCCTATCCAAACGGGCGTATCCTCCACCCAGGATCGCTATGATTGCGCCGCTGCTTACTTCCCTGCTGCTCGTCGTCCAAAACCGTCCCGCGCTCGATTCGGCAACCGTCACGCGGCTCCTCAATCAGCTCAAGGTCAGCGATTCGGCGGTGTGCGCGCTCGCCGGTGAAGCGCTCACCAACTACGGCGGCTTCTGGGGGCACGCGTTTGCCGATCCCGGCATGCCGATGCCCCAGCCGATGCCGACACCAATGCCGATGCCGGGCGGCGGCCCGGGTGAGGTCCGCGTCAACATGCACGAGAACACCCGCGACATGGATCCAGCGGTGCTGCGCGCCTTCCGCGCGGTGATTCGCGACGACAACCGCTGTGTGCGCAACATCGCCGCGCGCGTATTGGGAAACCACGGCGGTTCTGAGAGCTATAGTCTGTTCGTCGGAATGCTCAAGGATGCACGCGCCGACTTCCGCGAAACCGGAGCGCGGGGCCTCGGCGAGCTCCAGGACTCGCGCGCGATCACTCCACTTGTCGACGCACTCAGCGGCGATGCCAGTCCGGTAGTTCGCATGACCGCGGCATGGGCCCTGGGCGAAATCGAAGAGAAAACCGCGATCGACGCGCTCGCCCGCGCGCTCGGTGATCGTGCGCCGGAGGTACGGCGCACGGCTGCGTGGGCGCTGGGTGAGCTCGACGACAAACGCGCCGTTGGGCCGCTCAGTGGGGCACTCAATGACGGCGTCCTCGAGGTGCGTCTCGTGGCGGTGTGGGCAGTGGGAGAGATCGAAGACGCGTCCGCGGTGCCGCTGCTCGCCACCGCGGCCAAGGACCGTGACTCACGCGTGCGTCAGCAGGCCGCGTGGGCATTGGGCGAGATCGAGGACGCGCAAGGAATCGCCTCCCTCGAGGCACTGATGCGCGATCCCGTCGCCGACGTGCGGAAGACGGCGATCTGGGCATTGGGGGAAATCGAGGATGATCGGGCGGTGGAGCCGCTCGTCGCAGCGCTGAAGGACAGCGACGAGGATGTCCGCGCAACCGCCGCCTGGGCGCTGGGAGAAATCGAAAGCCCGCGCGCTCTCGATGGACTGACGGCGGCGCAGCGCGACGAGGTGGGGTCGGTCCGTCACGCGGCGACGTGGGCACTGCGGCAGATCGACGACAACAACGAGAACATTCACGTGCGCGTGCGGCCACGCGTGAAGGTCAAGCCCTGATCCGACCTCGCTCCACGATCTGAAAGTAGTCGCGCAGCTCCTCGGCCTCTCGCGAGTCGTCCCAGCCGAGGAGCTGCTTCATTCGCGCGATGACTGCGGGGATAACCGACTGGGCATGGTCGGGAACTTCATAGAATAGATGCAGCCGTCGGACTAGGACGTCCTGCACGCGGATCGCCATCTCGCGCTCGACGGCATAGGTGATTTCGGCCCAAATCTCCGGGCGGCCCGCGATGATCGGTTGGCCGAGCGGTCGATCACGATCCACGAAATTGAGCACGGCGGCCGCCTCGCTGCCGTAATACGCGACCAGGTGGCGGGCCGTCGCCTCGGACGCGCCGCGCGCCCGCGCGGCCTCGACGAGCACCTCGAGCTCGGCGGCTTCCCCACCGGGCAACGGTTGCCGGTCCGTGGGGACGCGCGGCGCGAAGGGACGACCGTCCAGCTCGTGCAGGCGCGCGGCGACGCGATCCACGACATCCCGCGCCATCACCCGATACGTCGTCAGCTTGCCGCCGGCGATCGAGATGAGACCATGGGGGCTTTCGAGCACGCGATGCTCGCGCGACACCTGCGACGGATCTGCATGATCCTCGCGCAGCAAGGGACGCAACCCCACCCACGCCGACACGACGTCATTCGAGCCGAGGTGTGCGTCGGGAAACGCTGCGTTGGCTGAGCGCAGCAGATACGTCACATCGCCGGCGGTCACCCGCAGCGCATCGGGCGAGGAGTCCGCGTCGGTATCGGTCGTCCCGATGTATGAGAGCTCCTCCCAGGGCAGCACGAACATCACGCGGCCATCGATCTGGGAGAGCAAGGTCACCGCGTGCTCGTTGGCGATGCGCCGGCGCGGCACGGTGACGTGTGCGCCTTTGGTGAGCCGCAGGATCGGCGCCGCTTGGGGGTCGTCGAGTCGACGCAGCTGGTCGGACCAGGGGCCGGTGGCATTCACCACAACGTTGGCGCGAATGCTCGCGGTCTGGCCGGTCAACACGTCGCGCACGATCGCGCCGCGCACGCGTCCGTCGGGCTTGAGCAGCGCCGTGGTCTCGACGTAGTTGGCGGCGAGCGCGCCGGCACGGACGGCGCTGCGCACAGTCGCGATGACCAGGCGCGCGTCGTCCGCCTGAGCGTCGTAGTACAAAGCCGCGCCGATCAAGCCGCGGTTCCGCAATCCTGGCTCGACGCGTCGCACTTTCTTGGCGCGGAGCCAGCGATGCCAGCGCACGTTGCGGAACACAGACAGCAGATCATAGAGCCACATCCCAGCGCGCAGCTTCCACGCGGGCAACCGGCCGCCGCGATAGACGGGAAAGAGGAACGCGAGCGGCCGCACCAGATGCGGCGCGATCTTGAGCAGCACGCGCCGTTCGCGGCTCGCCTCGAAGACCAGGTGGAACGCGCCCTGCTCGAGATAGCGAATGCCGCCGTGGATGAGGCGCGACGAGTGTGAGGAGGTGCCCGCGCCGAAGTCGGACTTGTCGACGAGCGCCGTGCGGAACCCACGCAATGCCGCATCGCGCGCAATCCCCGCTCCCGTAATGCCGCCGCCGATGACGAGCACGTCTACCGGCGTCTCGACCATGGACGCCCAGGCTGCGGCACGCGTTGGCTCCAACTCCCCTCCACTTGGGGCTGGTGGTAGGTTTCGACTCCCAGGAAGAGGGGAAGAATCTAATGCCCGGTCTCAACGGACGGCGCGTCGCGGTTGTCGCCGGCGTCCGGACGCCGTTCACCAAAGCCGGCACGCTGCTGAAAGACGCGCGCGCCGTCGATCTCGCGCGCTATGCGGCCCGCGAGCTGCTCGAGCGCACGAACTTGGACGGCACGGAGGTCAACGAAGTGATCTTCGGCCAGGTCGTGCCGTCGGCGCTGGTGCCGAATGTCGGACGCGAGGTGAGCCTGCTGCCGCAGCTCCCCAAGGAAATCCCCGCATACTCCTTAAATCGCGCCTGCGCCTCCGCCAATCAGGCGATTACTGCCGGCCAGGATCAGATCTCTCTCGGCAATGCGAACGTGATCATCGCGGGCGGCGCCGAGGCGCTCTCCGATATTCCGATTCTCGCCTCACGCCGCCTCGCCGACATCCTCGTGGAAGCGAGCAAGGCCAAGTCGCTCGGTGCACGCATCAAGACCTTTGCGAAGATCCGACCGAGGGATCTCGTGCCCGTGTCGCCCGCGATCGCCGAGCCGTCGACGGGGGAGTCGATGGGCCAGTCGGCCGAGAAGATGGCGAAGGAGAATCACATCTCGCGCGAGGCGCAGGACCGCTGGGCGCTGCGCAGCCACAAGCTGGCCGCCCAGGGCACGGCCGACGGACGCCTCACGGCGGAGATCGTGCCCTGGCTTCCCACCCGGCCCGGCGAGGCGATCGTCCAGCAGGACAACGGCATCAGAAGCGACACGTCGCTCGAGCAGATGGCGAAGCTCAAGCCCGTCTTCGATCGCCGCTACGGCAGCGTCACCGCCGCGAACTCCTCGCCCCTCACCGACGGCGCCTCCGCCGTGCTGCTGATGAGCGACGAGGCGGCGCGCGCGCTCGGTTATGAGCCGATCACCTTCATTCGTTCCTATGCGGTTGCCGCCGTCGATCCCGGCTGGCAATTGCTCCAGGCGCCGATCTTCGCGGTGCCCAAGGCGCTGGAGCGCGCGGGCATCCAATGGAAGGACCTCGGCCTCATCGAGATTCACGAGGCATTCGCATCGCAGGTGCTGTCGAATCTCCAGGGCTTCGCCGCCAAAGGGTGGGAGATCAACGAAGACATCATCAACGTGATGGGCGGTTCGATCGCGATCGGCCACCCGTTCGGCGCCACGGGCGGCCGGCTCGTGACGACGCTGTCCAATGAGATGCGCCGCCGCGACGTGCAGTTTGGGCTCATCTCCGTTTGCGCCCAGGGCGGCATGGGATTCGCAATGGTGCTGGAACGCCGCTAGTGTCGACGATCGCTCCTCCGCAGTCGCGCACCGCGCCCGCCGTCACCTGGGATGTCACCGATGGTATCGCGACCGTCGTCCTCGACCTGAAGGGCCAGCCGGTCAACGTCATTTCGCGAGCGGTCAAGGATGAGTTCCTGGCCTGCTTCGCGGCGCTCGCCGACGACGCGAGGGTACGCGCGGTCGCCTTTTTCTCCGGCAAAGCCGACAACTTCATCGCGGGCGCCGATATCGAAGAGTTCGTCACGCTCAGCTCCGCCGCCGCAGCTGAACGACTGTCGGCCGACGGCCAGGAAATGCTCGACCGCGTGGCGCGCTTTCCGAAGCCGATCGCCGTCGGCATTCATGGCGCCTGCCTCGGTGGCGGATTCGAGTTCGCGCTTGCCTGCCATTACCGCGTCGCCACGGACCACCCCAAGACACAGATCGGCTTACCCGAAGTGCAGCTCGGCATCCTGCCGGCGGCCGGAGGCTGTCAACGATTGCCGCGGCTGGTGGGTGCACGTGCCGCGCTCGACATGATTCTCGCTGGGAAGTCCGAACGCGCTGCCAAAGCGTTTCGCCTGGGGATGGTGGACGAGCTGGTCGCTCCACCGATCCTCGCCGACATCACCCTTGCTGCCGCGCGGCGCATGGCCGGCGGCTGGCGTCCCAAGAGGAAGCGTCCCGGCGGATTTCTGGGCTTTCTGCTCGACGGCAATCCGCTGGGCCGGCGGCTCGTGTTCCGGATGGCCCGCAAGCAAGTGCTCGAGCGCACCGGCGGGCACTACCCGGCCCCGCTCGCGGCCCTTGAGGGCGTCGAGTACGGCCTGCGGCACGGAATGGCGGAGGGATTGAAGCGCGAGGCGCAGCTGTTCGGCCAACTCGCGGTGACGGACGTCTCCCGCAAGCTGGTGCAGATCTTTTTCGCGACGAATCAACTCAAGAAGGATCCGGGCGTCCCGAATGCGCCGCCTCCCGTGCGTGTCGAGCGGCTCGGCATCATCGGCTCGGGCTTCATGGGGTCAGGCATCGCGGGCACCGCCGTCGCTCAGGCTGAAGTGGACGTGCGCATGAAGGACGCCGACCTGGGCCGCGTCGCGCAGGGCATTCTCGCGGCGCGGGCGATTCTCGATGACCGGCTGAAGCGACGTCGCAACACGAAGTACGAATACGCGCGGCTCGTCGCGCTGCTATCGGGTGGTGACACGTACACAGGCTTCGGCCGTGCAGAGCTGACGATCGAGGCGGTCTTTGAGGAGCTCGGCGTCAAGCAGCAGGTGCTGCGCGAGGTTGAGCCGGTGCTTCCCCCTGCGGGTGTGTTCGCTTCCAACACCTCGACGATCCCGATCACGCGCATCGCCGAAGCGGCACGCGCGCCCGAGCGCGTCATCGGGATGCACTTCTTTTCGCCCGTCGCGAAGATGCCGCTGCTCGAGGTCATCCCCGGCGCTCGCACGGAACCGCAAACCGTCAGCACCGCCGTCGCGTTCGGACGGCGGATGGGCAAGACGGTGATCGTCGCGCAGGACACCCCAGGCTTCTGGGTAAATCGCATCCTCGCGCCCTACGCCAACGAAGTCGGCCATCTCCTTGCCGAGGGCGCGTCGATCGAGGAGATCGACAGCATGGCGGTGCGGTTCGGTTTCCCCGTGGGGCCCGTGACGCTGCTCGACGAAGTTGGGCTCGACGTCGCGATCAAAGTCGCGGGCGTGATGCAGGGGGCATATGGCGACCGCATCCTGCCGGCGCCGGGCGCGGGGATTGCCGCGCTCGTGAAGGAAGGCCGGCTGGGACGCAAGTCGGGCCGCGGCTTCTACATCTACAAGGGTGGCAAGAAGCGTGGCGTCGATGAAAGCGTGTACGGCCTGCTCGGAGTCCATCCCAATGGCGGCCCTCGTCCCGCGGAGATTCTGCAACGGCTCGTGCTCGGCATGGTGAATGAAGCGGCACGGGCACTCGGGGAGGGGGTAGTCCGGAGTCCTCGCGACGGTGACATCGGCGCCATCTTCGGGTTCGGGTTTCCGCCATTTCGCGGCGGACCGCTGCGCTACGCGGACGACTTGGGAGCCGAGCGCGTCGCGACTGATCTCGAACGGCTCGCCGAGCGATACGGTGCTCGGTTCGCGCCAAGTGAAGTGCTGCGAGAGCATGCTCGTGCCGGGACCAAGTTCTACGCCTGATGCTGCGCGCCGCATTTCTCTGGCTGAGCGAGCAACCGCGCATCTTCGGGTTTGTCCGGAGGAACCGGCTCGCCCGCAAACTGGCATCGCGGTTTGTCGCCGGCGAAACCATAGACGAAGCGATTCCCACGCTGCGCGACCTGAACGCGAGCAACCTGTCCGCGTCTCTCGACCTTCTGGGCGAGTCGGTGCTGCACGCCGAGGAAGCGCAGCGCGCCTGCCGCACCTATCTCGATCTGCTCGAGCGAAGTCACGGCGCCGGGGCCAATGCCAACGTCTCCGTCAAGCTCACGCAGATGGGGCTCGACATCGACGAGAAGCTGTGTCTGGGCAACATGCGCGCGATCATCGGCAAGGCGAAGCAGTACGACTCATTCGTGCGCGTCGATATGGAGCAGTCGAGCTACACGGCCCGGACGCTCCAGCTCTTCACCGCCGTGTTCTATCCCGAATTCGGGAACGCCGTCGGCGTCGTGCTGCAGTCCTACTTGCGGCGCACCGCGGCAGACACGGACGCCATGATCGCCTTGGGCGCGCGCGTGCGACTGTGTAAGGGAGCGTATCAGGAGCCGGAGGACGTCGCGTTTCCCAGGAAGAGCGACGTGGACGCCAACTACATCGCCTGTATGGAGCGCCTGCTGGAACGAGGCAACTACCCCGGCATCGCGACGCATGATGTGACGATCATCGATCACGCGAAGGCGTTCGCAAAAAAGAAGGGCATTCCCGCCGAACGCTTCGAGTTCCAGATGCTGTACGGCGTCAGACGCGACCTGCAGTACAGACTGCGGCGCGAAGGCTACAACATGCGAGTGTACGTCCCATTCGGGACGCACTGGTATCCATATCTTATGCGTCGCCTTGCCGAACGTCCCGCCAACATCGCGTTCATCACCACCAACATTCTCAAAGAGTGGACGACACGACGTTAGGCGGTTATCAGCAGGTGCACGGACGTCCGCCAGCGTTCGGTGCGGCGGACGGGCAGGCGTATTCGGTCGACACGTTCACCGACGACTCCGCGGAAGCGGGACGCTACGGTGCTGCGCTGCTCTTCGTGCGGTGGGGTGAAGGCGAGCGCCCGGCCGGACATCTGGAAACGGACTACCTCGCGTTCGGCTCGACGCCTGACGAAGCGCTCGCACCGGTCCTGGCTCTGACGCTGGAGCAGGTGAAGGCGCATCTCGATCAGTGTGTCGCGCGGAGCCGCGTGTGAGCGCCACGAGTGGCGTCGTGCTGGCGCGCACCGCCGGCGGCTATCGGGTTCACACCGACGCGGGCGAAATCACCGTCACGCTGCGCGGCAAGCTGAAGCATCGGGACTCCGATCGCGTCGTCCCGGGCGACGTCGTCGTCCTCGAGGGATCCACGATCGCCGAGATCCGTCCGCGCCGTTCCGTGCTCGCGCGTCGGGCGGCGCAAGGCAGCAGCGGCGCGGGTCCGCGGCGCGCACAGCCTGTCGCCGCCAACGTCGATCAGGTGATCGTCGTGACCTCTGCTCGTGATCCCGAGCCGAGTCCCAGGATGATCGATCGTTTCCTGGTGATCGCGGAAGCGAACGGCCTTCCGGCGGCGGTGGTCCTCAACAAGATCGAGCTCGACCGCACGATCGAGGAGACGCTGGCCCGTCGCTTCAAGACCGCTGGCTATCAACTGTTGGGGACGTCGGTGAAGGCGGACGAAGGACTCCCGGCGCTGCGCGACTTGCTGCGCGGCCGGCACTCGGTCTTTACCGGCGCGTCGGGCGCGGGGAAGTCGAGCCTGCTCAACGCCCTCGAGCCGGGCCTCAAGCTGCGCGTTGGCGCGATTAGCGAGAAATGGCGCACCGGGAAACACACGACCACCGCCGCCGAACTCGTGCCGGTCGCGGGCCTCGGCTACGTCGTCGATACGCCAGGCCTCCGCGAAATCGGTGCCTGGGGCATCGATCCCAACGAGCTGGGCGCCTGTTTTCCGGAATTCCGCCCGTATCTCGATCAGTGTCGCTTCGACAACTGCCGCCATCTGGCCGAGCCGGGCTGCGCGGTGCGTGGTGCGCCCGCTGGCGCGATCGATCCCGATCGGCTGGTGTCCTACGAGCGGATCTACGAAGAGGTCAGCGAGCCTTCCTGGTCCAGCGGCCGGCGTCGCGGGAGGTGACCTTGGCCATCATGTGCGCGAAGGCGTCATCGAGATCGATGTGCTGGGAATTGGCAATGCAGATCACGACGAAAAGGATGTCCGCCAGCTCCATCGCAATCGAGCCGGCCTCTTCGTCGGGTTTCTTTGGCTTCGGGCCGAACTGGTGATTGACGTCGCGTGCCAGCTCGCCGACTTCTTCCGCGAGGCGCGCCACGTTCGCGAGCGGCGTGAAGTAGCCCTGCTCGAACTGGCCGACCCATTGATCCACCGCTTGCTGCGCTTCACGAAAGCTCATGTCTGACCTCGTCGCGCCCTTTCAGGGTGAGCGGTACGCTGCTGTCGAGCGCCTCAGCTTCCTGATCGCGCCGCCCTATGATGTCATCGATCCCGCCGAGCGGGCGCGGTACGCGGCGCTCGACGCAGACAATATCGTGCACATCATGTTGCCGGAAGCGCCGCCCGGAGGTCCTGACGACGACCGCTACCGCGTCGCCGCGGAACGGCTGGCCGCCTGGCGGCGCAACGGCGTGCTGCGGCGCGATGCTCAACCGGCGTTGTATGTGCTTGCTCAAGACTTCACGTTGCCGACCGGTGAACGATGTGAGCGGCGCGGCCTGTTCGCCGCTGTCGCCGCGGAAGGCTACGAGCCGCGTCGCATTCGCCCGCACGAGCGGACGCACGCCGGGCCGAAGGCCGATCGGCTGGCCCTGATGCGCGCCACAGCGACCAACATTGAATCGATTTTTCTATTAGCGCCGGATCGCGATCAAGCACTGGCGCATGCCCTTGCCGCGGTCTCGCAGGGAACGCCGGACGCGACCGCAGAGTTGAACGGCATCGGGATCCGTCTGTGGATCGCGCAGAACCCCTCCCGCTTCCCCCTTCCCAGTTCCCCGCTGTACATCGCCGATGGGCATCATCGCTACGAAACCGCGAGCGCGTATGCGCAGGAGAATCCCGCCGCCGATCGCGTTCTGGCGCTGATCGTGTCGGCTCAGGATCCGGGACTCGCGGTACTCCCGACGCATCGCGTGATCTTCGGGACGGGGCGGGAATTGGAGCGCGTCTTGCCGCGGTGGCGCGAATGGTTCGACGTGCAGCCGCTCGCGGCGGGCCGAGACCCGATCGCCACACTCGCGTCACTCGGCCGTGACCGCACCGCGTGTCTCGTGGCCGACCGCTCGCGCATCTTCGCGCTGCTGCTCAAGCCCGGCGCCCAGCCGGACCGGCTGCCGAGCCTTGCCCAGAGCACCGCCGTCCGCGATCTCGATGTGGCGCGCATCGAGTCGCTGGTTGTGAAAGAGGTCCTCGGCGCGGGAACGACGACGCCGATCGTGCGCTACGTGGCGGACGCCAAGGAAGCGCTCGGGATGGTCCAACACGGAGGGGCCGCGGTCGCGGTGCTGCTGAATCCTACGAAAGTCGAGCAGGTCTTTGCGGTGGCGGATGCGGGGGACGTCATGCCTCCGAAATCCACTTACTTCATTCCGAAAGTGCCGAGCGGTTTAGTCTTGCGGCCCGTGTAGCGTCGGACCGTCGGACTGTCGGACAGTGGGACTGTAAACAACCTGGGGGGCGTATGTCGCTGCAAGGGAAGCGAATCCTCTTTTTTGCCGCGCCTCTATACGAAGACCTTGAGTTGTGGTATCCGAAGATCCGACTCGAGGAGGAAGGTGCAAAGACCATCATCGCCGGGATAGGTGAGAAGACGTATCAAGGAAAGCGCGGGTATCCGGTCACAGTCGACACACAAGTAGACGAGATCGAAGCCGCAGATTTCGACGGGTTGGTAATCCCTGGCGGCTTCGCGCCTGATCAGCTTCGACGCTTTGACAAGGTCTTGCAGATAACTCGCCAGACTTACCAAGCCGGCAAGCCGGTCGCATTCATCTGTCACGCGGGGTGGGTACCGATTTCTGCAAAGATCCTGAAGGGAAAGCGGGCAACCAGTGTACGCGCGATTAAGGACGATATGGAAAACGCAGGCGTGCTATGGGAAGACAGTGCTGTAGTCGTTGATGGCAATCTGATCTCGTCTCGGACTCCGGCTGATTTGCCGCAGTTCTGTCGCGCTTTGATTCACGCCCTCGAGCGCGGTCCCCAAGACTGACCGTCCGACTGTCCGACCGTCCGACGCCTATATAGCTTTTGCGCGTGAGTCCACGTGCGCGCCAGCAGATCCTCGACAATCTCGACGCGGTCTACCGTGAAGCCTACGACCGTGCGAAAGCGGCGAAGGACGAGCGCCGCATGGCCGATCTCGATGCCGCCTATCAGCGCGAACAATTGCTGCTCGAGGTCCTGCTCGATATTCGCGATGCGGTGAGCGGTCCGGCAAAGCCGAAACAGCAATCCGACGCCGGCAGCAGTCCGCTGGCCGCTCTCGACACCATCCGCCGTATCACTCGGCTCCGCTAGGAGGTCGTCGTGCGCTGTGTGCCGTGCGCCGGTCTGGTCACACTCGTGCTGCTCGGAGGATGCGGGCGCAAGGCTGATCTCGTGATCCAGGGCGGCCCGGTCTGGACCGGGCTGTCGACGGGCCGCGGACAGCCGGGTGCTGTCGCGATCGCGGACGGGAAGATCCTCGCGCTCGGTGACTCGGCCGCAATCGCGCGCTACGTGGGTTCCAAGACCGAAGTGCTGCGCGCGGCCGGCGGGCTCGTGATGCCGGGATTCGCCGACGGCCATACGCATTTCATCGACGGGGGCTTCCAGCTGGCGTCGGTCAACTTGCGAGACGCCGCGACCCCGCAGGAATTCGTGCGCCGGATCAAGGAGTACGCCGCGCACCTGAAACCCGGAGAATGGGTCCTGGGCGGCGATTGGGATCACACGCTGTGGCGCGGCGCTCCCTTGCCGCACCACGACTGGATCGATTCGGTCACGCCGAATAATCCGGTCTTTTTGTCCCGCCTCGACGGACACATGGCGTTGGCGAACGCCGCCGCGATGCGCGCAGCGAAGATCACGAGCGCCACGCACGACCCCGTCGGCGGCGAAATCCCGCGCGATGCCCTTGGTGAACCGATAGGCATTTTCAAGGACAACGCCGAGGATCTCATTGGAGCAGCCATACCGGCTTCATCTGCCGAGCAGCAAGACTCCGCGCTGGCGCGCGCGCTGGCGCATGCCGCATCGCTCGGCGTGACGGCGACGGGCAACATGTCGGCGTCGTGGGCAAATCTTGCCGCCTACCAGCGCATGGAGCGCGCCGGTCGCATGACGCTGCGTGTCTCGCTCTATCTGCCGATCGACGACTGGCGTACCGTGGCGGACAGCGTACGGCGCAATGGGGCGGGCGATGACTG
>Ga0209590_10000584_pt1 | contig 12344 bp, 10 predicted proteins | sample CZO8metaG_FD_188353 | JGI IMG/M metagenome (GOLD analysis project Ga0209590, IMG submission 188353) | Vadose zone soil microbial communities from the Eel River Critical Zone Observatory, Northern California, USA - CZOApr15con1.8 metaG... | ecosystem: Environmental > Terrestrial > Soil > Vadose...
CGTCACGATTCCCTTCGGGACCGTGCCCGGCGCCATCGCCCTGCATCTGCGGCTGACCGAGCTACTTGTGCACGGCTGGGACCTGGCCAAGGCAACCGGTCATTCGGTCGAGTTCCCGGCCGAGGTCGCCGAGCAGGAACTGGCCTTCAGCCGGTCGGCGCTTGAGCAACTCCCGCCCGATCGCCGTCCATTCGCGCCGCCGCAGCCCGTCTCGCCGGACGCCTCGGCGATCGAGCGACTGGTCGCCTGCCTTGGCCGGAGCGTAGCCGCGCCCGTCTAGTTAGGGCGCCGGCCGGCGGTCGATACGATCGGCGTGGCGTGAATGGCAAGCCATGGGCGATCGGCAAGCAAAGGCAGAAATCATGCGATACGTGCCACTCGGCAACTCAGGTCTGCTCGTCTCCATAGTCGGGCTCGGCTGCAACAACTTCGGCAGCAGGCTTGATCTGGCCGCAACCCGGGCCGTCATCGACGCCGCCATTGACGTGGGGATCACGCTATTTGATACCGCCGACACCTATGGAGGCGGCGGGAAGTCAGAGGAGCTGATCGGCGAATCGCTCGGCGGCCGCCGCGATCAGATCGTGCTCGCCACCAAGTTCGGCCACCAGAGCGCTGACATGGGCTACGGCCCGGCCGCGGGCGCCAAGGGCGGCCGCCGCTACATCAGGCACGCGGTCGAGCAGTCGCTGCGGCGACTCAAGACGGATTACATCGACCTGTATCAGATCCATACGCCCGACCAGAAGACCCCGATCGCCGAAACCCTCGCGGCACTAAACGAACTGGTCACCGAGGGCAAGGTGCGCTACTTCGGCCACTCGAACTTCTCAGGCTGGCAGCTCGCCGAGGCCGCTATGCTGGCCGACCACCGTGGCTGGCAGCCGTTCATCTCTGCGCAAAACCACTGGTCGCTGCTCGAGCGCGCCGCCGAAGCCGAGGTTGTGCCGGCCGCCAAGCACTTCGGCCTCGGTGTGCTGCCTTACTTTCCGCTGGCAAACGGCCTGCTCACCGGTAAGATCCGGCGTGGCCAGCCGGCCCTGGAGGGAACCAGGCTCGCGGGTCGCCAGGGTTACGTCACCGACGCCAAGCTCGACATCGTCGAGGCGCTCGCCGAGTGGGGCAAAGCCCACGACGTCTCGCTGCTGCAGATCGCGATCGGCTGCCTGGCCGCCCAGCCTGGCTGCTCAAGCGTCATCGCGGGGGCGACCTCACCCGAACAGGTCAAGGCCAACGCCGCCGCCGACTGGGTTTCGTCCGCCCAGGAACTGGCCGAGGTCGACGCGATCACACTCGGGCTAACCAGCTGAAACCTCAAGAAACCTTGAAAGGAGAAAGATTTGCGCCGGCCCACTCGCCGGCCCAGATGCCAGTCGCCCGGTGAGCCGGTCGTGCCGGTGCGGGGGGTGTGCGAGGCTGGGTCCGCCGGGGCCGGGGCCAGTCGCCCGTCCAGCTAGTCGTGCGGTGCGGGGGGTGTACGTCGGCTGGGTCGCGGTGGCTAGGCGGGTGGTCTGGGACCTAGCCTGCCTTGGACGCTCGTTGGTATAGCGCTCGGATGTTGCCGGCGAAGACCGAGGAGTACGAGATGCTCGGCGAGTCGCCGCCTTGCTGGTAGCCGCCGATCACGCCGACAACGGCGCCGGTTTGTTTGGCCGGGTTGAAGTGGCTGATCATCGGGCCGCCGCTGGTGCCGTCGGTGAAGCCAGGGCATACGAACATGACCTGGTGAAGCGAGCCGGCGTCGAACGCCACCGCGTGGGTCGAGCAGGAGACCGGCTGGTCGCTGCCGTCCGGGTAGCCGATCGCCTTGATCGGCGCAGGCAGCCGCGCGTCGAACCGCAGCCGGTCCGCTCCGGCCCGGCTGCGCACCGTCGCATTGGGCGCTAGGAGCGGGACAGCGAGCCCGTCCGCCTTGGTGACCGGGCGCACCACGAGAAACGCGACATCGTCGTTCGGGTCCTCGTGGGCCGACCAGCGGGAGTCGGTAAACCGTTTGATCACTACCCATAGACCACGCGGGTACTTTCCGCTGGCGTAGCCGGGTGCGAACAGCAGGTGTCCGGGGTGGGTAAGGCCAATTCCCCGCACGCAGTGCGCCGCTGTGATCAGCAGGTTTCCTGATCGGCTGCTCACGACGCTGGCGGTGCAGAAGTGCGCGCCCAGCCGATCGCCATTGCGGGAGAACAGCGCACCGACCGGATCGGCGCCCTTAGCCGCGGCCGGGTGCGGCGCAGGGTGCCGGGCCAGTGGTCCGGCCATGGCCTGATGGCTCGGCTGGGGAGTCGGCACCTGGTTCGCAACCGGTCGCGCGGGTGGCCCGCTGGCCGAAGGCGAGACGAAGGCGAACACGGCGATCGCGGTGCCGAGGCTGGCGGCGGCGATCGGAGCCCAGCCCCATCGCCAGGACCGCCTGCTCGCTGTGCCGGGGTTCATCGCTGCCGCACTTTAGCAGTCGCTGCTGTGGCGGCAGTCCAGCCGGCGAATAGCTCGCCGGCGGGCAGTGGCGTAGCCGATACCGGCTGGCAGCGCCGACCCATTGCCTCCCCCGAACCAGACCAAACTGATTCAGTCCTATCCTGCTTCTGCTGATATAAGCAGTACGTGGCCGAAGTCAGCCGCTCCGATTCCGCTGAACTTGCGCATCGGGCGGCCAATTGACCGGCACGTAGGATTCCCATGCCGAAAATGCTGCGCAGGAGGTGAAGCGGATGACCCGCCCTCACCTGATCGGTGCGATCGCCTTGGCTGGAGTCGTGCTGGCGGTCGCGGGATGCGCCGCGTCCTCGCCCGCGAGCTCACGGTCGCCGCAGGCGGTCGGTCCGGTCACGGTACCGCTCGCCGCCGGGGTAATGCAGCCTGGCGCCAGCTGGGCGACGGTGCAGACCGGCGGACCCAGCGTCGGCGGCCGGTTCTGGCAGTTGCTCACCGAAGATCAGGCGACCGGCAAATGGCGGCTGGTCACGCCGCCTGGCGTTGCCGACAACGCCGGTCTCGCGGTGACCAGGGCGCCGGACGGCACGATGACCGTCGGGTTCGTGCCTGGTCAGTTGCTGAAGTTCTCGCCGCTGGCGACGACCACCGACGATGGCGCGCACTGGGCTCAGGCGCTGCTCCCGGCCGGCCTGGTGCATGACCCGGACAGCCTGGCCGCGTTGCCGGACGGCGGGCTGGTCGCGGTCACGACGACGGCCGTCGAGAAGTCGGCGGCCGGGGCCAAAAACTGGGCGCCGCTCGTCACCTTGCGGACGCTCGCCGCGACCCCGGATGGCCGGCGCTGCGGGCTGACCGGCCTGACCGGGACGGTGGCGGTACCGGGTGGCTCGCTTCTGGTCTCCGGTACCTGCAGCCGGGTTGGCCAGCTCGGCCTGTTCAGCAACGTCGGCGGCCGCTGGCGGGCGACTTATCCCTGGCCGTCAAGGACGGCGAGGTTTCGGGTGAGCTGGGGAAATGTGCTCTCCGTAACGAACCATCTGCTCGACGGGGCCGAGATCAAGCCAGAGGCCGTGCTCGGCATGATCTCCTCGGCGGCCGGGGTGTCCGTTCTGGTGGACGCCGTCACCTCCCACGGCCAGGACCTGATCGCGTCCTGGCTCGCTGCCGGGGCTAAGACCTGGACCTTCAACCCGCCGCGGCAGGCATTGGCAGGCGTGGTCACCGCCGTGTCGGGTTCGGGCAACGGAGCGTGGGTGGTGATGCTGAACGGCCGGCGTATGGTGACGGCCGGACCGGCGCCGAAACTGAACCAGCATCAGGTCACCGTGACCTGGGGCGTCCCGTTCAGGAACCCTGGGCCGGATGCGACGATCGTGCCGTCGGGAGATGGCGCGTTCACGGCGCTCGTGCCTGGAGTCAGCACGATCACGGTCTGGCAGTGGCCGGCCAGCGGCGGCTGGCACCGCACGCGGACGATCGACGTGGCCTCGGCTCCGGCAGGGCAGTCGTCCTGAACTCGCTACGCCGGATAGCCACCGGCCCGGTCGCGTTGGCGCTGATCATTGTCGGCCTGGCCGCCTTCGCGGTCGTGATGGTGCTCGGGCCGTCGGCGGCGGTGCCGAGGATCGATTCGGCCGGGCCGATGTTCTGGCTGAACGCTCGGCCGGACCCGGGGCTGGTGATCGCGCTCGAACGGCTGGGTGCGCTCGCCGGTGCCCTGGGCACGATTACCGGTCTCGTAGCGGTCAATGGCGGCTGGCGGCCATCGCCTTGGCTGCTGACCGGCCTCGGGGTGATCGCGGTGCTGGTGTTCGTGTTCTTGCCCCCTGCGGGCTCGACCGACGTGCTGAACTACGCCAGCTACGGCCGGATCGCCAGTCTGGGCCACAGCCCCTACGTGATGACCCCGCAGCAATTGCTGGACTCCGGTGATCCGGTTGGGCAGCTGACCCCGGCTGCATGGAGGGCCGCGCCGACGATCTACGGGCCGGTCGCCACCGCGGCGCAGTGGGCCGCCGCCGAAATCGGCGGCGGCTCGATGGCCAGGATCGTGTTCTGGATCAGGCTGGGCAAGGCACTGGCGTTCCTTGGCACCGGAGCGGCGCTGATCAAGCTGGCTGGTCCGGCGGGGGGATCCGGGGGGTCCCACCCGCTGCACCCCCCGCCCACCACCCGGGCCAGCACCGACCAGGTCGGGCAGCTGAGGGTTGGCTTGATCTGGACCGCTAGCCCGCTGATGCTGTTCTGGCTGGTGGGCAGCGGCCATGTGGACGTGTTCATCGCGTTCTTCACGGCCTGCGCGCTGATCGCGCTCCGGCGCACCGGGGTGATCGCGGGCATCCTGGCGGGCCTGTTCGTCGGCGCGGCGATCGCGGTCAAGCTCACCTACGCGATCGTGGCCGCCGGTCTGGCCTGGCCGGTCCGGCGGTCGGCCGCGACGATCCTGGCCGGTGCCTGCGCCGTGGTGGCGGTCGTCGGAACTAGCTATCTGTGGCCTGGTGCTACGAACACCGCCGCGCTCAGCCGACGGCTGTCAGCCGGCGCCCGATTCATCTTCTACCTGCCGCACGCGCTGGCCGCCCGGCCGACGCTGCTCACCGCGCTGATCCTGGCCGCGACGGTCGCGATCGCCGTACTCCTGATCCGCGGCCTGCCGCCGGAGTCGGCCGACTGCCCGGTCCCGGGGGTCAGGCTGGCGCTGGCGCTGGCTATCGCCTCGCTGGTGGTGCTGCCCGTGCAGACGCCCTGGTACGACGCGCTGATCTTCGTCCTGCTCGCGCTGACGCCCGCCAGCGGCCTGGACTATCTGCTGGTCGCCCGCTGCCTGCTGCTCACCGAACTGGTGCTGCCCGGCGCGGCCCCGGACACCGGCGCGCTGGGGTCGGTGTCCGGGGCAGTCAGTCACGTGGGGATCTTTGTCCTGCTGGCGATGCTGGTCATCGAGTCCTGGCGCGGCAGCTGGCGGGCGCCAGTGCCTAGGGCGTCAGTCGGTGCAGGTCTCGTGGGAACGCTGTGACCTGGCGGACGTTGGTGGCGCCGGTCAGCCGGGCGGTCCAGCGTTCTAGCCCGATCGCGAATCCGCCGTGCGGCGGCATGCCGTGGCTGAAGACCTGCAGATAGCCGGCGTATTGCGCGGGGTCCAGGCCGCGCTCCGCCAGTGCCGTCAGGTAGTCGCCGTGGTTATGCAGCCGCTGGCCGCCGGTGACCAGCTCGAGCCCGCGGAAGATCAGGTCGAAGCTGCGTGAGTAGCCGGGCCGGTCCGGGTCTGGCTGGGTGTAAAACGGGCGCTTGCCCATCGGGTACCCGGGCACGAACAGGAAGTCGCTGCCGTATTCGCGCAACGCCCATTCACCCAGCCAGCGCTCGTCGGCGGGGGATAGGTCGGGCTCACCGCGCGGGTCCCAGCCGGCCTCCTTCGCGATCAACTCCTGCGCCTGCGCGAAGTCGAGCTCAGGGATCTGGGCCGGGACCTGCGGCACTTTGACGTCGAGCAGGCTGGCCGCCTCCTGGGCATGCTCGACGACCGCGGTCGCCATGCCCGCGATCGTGTCCCTGAGCATCGCCATCACGTCGCGGTGGTCGGTGATGAAGCCGAACTCGGCATCCAGGCTGGTGTACTGCGCCAGGTGCCTGGCCGTGTCGTGCGGTTCGGCCCGGAAGACCGGGCCGACCTCGTAGACCCGCTCGAACACGCCGACCATCGCCTGCTTGTAGAACTGCGGCGACTGGGCGAGGTAGGCGGGCTGACCGAAGTAGTCGATCGCGAAGACATTCGCACCAGATTCGGTGGCGGACTGGACGATCTTGGGCGTGTGAATCTCGGTGAATCCGTGGTCGTCCAGCGCGGCCCGGAACCCGGCCTCGCTGGCCGCGGCGAGTTCGAGCCCGGCCCGCAGCGCCGGATGCCGCAGCGTGGTCGGCGCGTGGTCGAGCACGGTGGGCAGGGCCGCGGTGAGGGTTGGCCGGTAGAGGTCAAACGGGGGCGGCTGGGCCGGCTCGCAGAGGGCGGTCACCACCGGCTCGGTGAGTTCCGCGCCGCCGGGCGCTTGGCTGTTCGCCGTGACCATGCCGGTAACACTGATTACGGTCTCTTCGGTCAGCCCGGCGGCCGATTCGATTGCGGCCGGGTCGGCGAGCACCGCCTGAGCCAGGCCGCTCCGGTCCCTGATGATCAGGAAGGTGACCGATTTGAGCTCGCGGCGGCGGTGCAGCCAGCCGGCCACGGTCACTTGCCGACCGGAGTGTTCGACCAGGTTCGTCGCGAGAATTCGGGTAGCTGTCATGAGGCACTCCTGGGAATCGTCGGTGCCCCTTGGGAGTGCGGGCGAGAAGGGAACTCGCGGTGCCACCACACCTTCGCCGGGTCGCCTTGGTATCCGTCGGGCCCGGCCTCGTTGGCCCGATGACGGGGGCTAGCCGACGGGGCATTGGACGCATCCGCTGGGGGCGGGCGCCGTTTCTCCCCGCACTCGGGAGGGTCTTCACGCCCGGGCGCGAGTCCGCCTTTCCAGCTACCGGCGGCTCTCTGTGCTCGCGAAACCGTGCGCTACTTGTCTCCGTCAGCGCGTTGCGCGCCAGTCTAGCCCTACGGCCTGAGCGCACGGAAAGGTGCGCTATTTTGGGCACTGCCCGCTATCGCGTCTGTCTCGCGGAAAGGTGGCGAGCGTTCATGGCCGGTTATCCGCCACCTCCGGCATCCAGTTTCTCGCCAGATGGTGTCTTGGGCTATGGCCCTCGTGGTCCGGCCGACGATCACCTTTGGGCGATGTTTTCCTACGTGCTGGCGCTAGCTGTCGGCTTCCTCGCACCTTTGATCATCTACGCGATCAAACTTAACGAATCTCGCTATGTGCGCTATCACGCGGCTCAGTCGCTCAATATGACACTTACCAGCCTGGTCTACACGTTCGGCGGTTTCCTGGTCGCGCTCATCCTGGGGATCGCCACCCACGGCGTGGCACTGTTCCTGATCGTGCCGGCCTACGTGGCCTATGTCATAGCCCACTTGGTGTTCCTGATCCTGGCGGCGGTCGCCGCCAATCGCGGCGAGTACTACGAGGTCCCGACCCTGATCAGCCTGCCGATGGTCCACTAGCCATGCCGGTAGGTCCTACCAACCGGTGTACTGCGCTATGATCTGTGCGGTCAGTAGGGCAACGGGACGTGGCCCAGCTTGGTTAAGGCGCTGGTCTGGGGGACCAGAGAGCCCGGGTTCAAATCCCGGCGTCCCGACACATTCTTCGCGTCCGCGCGAGTGCGCGCGTCGTGGGCACGGCACTATGCCAGGACGCGGTACGTTGCCATAAGCGATGAGGACGCAAGGGTCGAGTTACAGCCAGTCCTGGTGGAACGCTGCTCCCGCCGGGGCGGCCCAGCCAGTAGCGCTGCCGCGCCGCCGGCGCCGGTGGCTACGGTTCGGGCTAAAGGCGGTGCTAGGCGTCGTCTTGGCCGTGGTGGCCGCGGCCGCGGTCATCCTGGCGATCACCCCGTCGGTCGGTTCGGCTTGGTCGCTCGCCCGTAAGCAGGCCATTGCCCATCACGCGCCGTTCCCCGGCCCGCCAGTCTCGCATCGGTTCTCCGCCGCGCTGATTGCCACCGAGGATCACCGGTTCGGTTCCGAGCCCGGCGTCGATCCGATCGCGATCGGCCGGGTGCTGTTCGCCGGCATAACCGGTGGCGGAGACCAGGGCGGGGCTACCCTGTACCAGCAGCTTGCCAAGGTCCTCTACACGCCGAACCAAGGCGGCGTCCCCACCGAGATCAAGCAGATCGCGCTGGCGATCAAGCTGAAGTTCAGCTACACCGACCCCCAGATCTTGCGGATGTATGCCGCGATCGTGTACTTCGGCCACGGCTTCTACGGGCTGCAGGCTGCTAGCTGCGGCTATTTCGGGCGCCAGCCCAACCACCTGTCCTGGCCGCAGGCCGCCGTCCTGGCCGGCCTAGTGCAGGCGCCGTCGGCCTACGACCCGCTGACGTTTGCCCGGCTGGCTCGCTCCAGGGAGCAACACGTGATCTCCAGGCTGGTCGCCACCAAGACACTGACCAGGCATCAGGCGGCAGAGGTCATGGCCGTGCCAATCTCCAGACTGACCGCCAACGCCGGCGGCTGCCGCGCCTGAGCCAGCGGCCGCAATCAATAGGACTGCGACGCCCAGGCGGTTGCTGGCCAGTCGGTTGCCGGGTTCTTGTCACCGACGCCTGCTCCTGATACCACGCGGGTAAACCGGACTATTTCCGGCAATTTTCTTGATCACGGCGATTTGTCGACGCTGAGAGGGCAAAGTCGCCGTGATCACAAGGCGATCATGGATTTCTGGACCCAGGATTCCGTCGCTGGGGTATGTCTCGTGGAACCGGGCGGCGGCTGGCAGCCTCGGTGCCCGCCTGATGTCGTTGCGTCCCGGGTAGCTACCGCCTCGGTGCCCCCCTGATGCTGTCGCCGTGACCCGGGCCGGGCTGGGCCGGCCCGGTCCTGAGTCCGGGAACCCGGCAGCGGGCTGGATCATGGAGTCCGCGCGGGCGAGGGGGGACATCGGGGAAGGATCGATGTCGCTCTGGCAGCATCATTCTTTCCCCGATGCGGCCGGAAAGGGCGGATGATCTTGACAGGGGGTCGGCGAAGGGTCCGACCGGGCGCGCGGACCGGTCGTCGGCCCGGCGCGGCCGTCACGGTCCCGGAGAGATTCCGGCGCCGGAATCTCTCCGGGACCTGAAGAGTAAGCAGAGTCCTGGACCCGGGAATCTGGTTTCCGGCCCGCGTGTCATGGCTGGGCCGCCGGCCCGCGGCAGCGCTGACCCGTGACCGCTGCAAGGCCTCCGATCCCCGCGACAGCGCTGACCCGCAACCGCTGCAATGGCAACGCCGGCGGGCCGGCGCTGCTGCTCACCCCAGGACCGCCACAGCAGCGCCGGCCCGTACCTGCCGCAACCCACGCCAGGCCAGGCCCGGCCGCACCGGCACGACCCGAGCTCGGCAAACCCGCCGTCCGATCCGGCCACGACCGCCCAGGCCGCACGGATACCGTTCCCAAGAGCCCAGAAACCCACCATCTTCTTGAATCACTGGACCCCGCGAGCGGCTACCTGCTGGCGGGCCGGGCTGCCCGAGCGGGCCGGGCGGCCGGCGGTTAGCGGGTCAGTTCTGAGCGCTCTAGGTCTTGGGGGCGCGAGGTGGCGTAGGGGCGGCCTTTGCGGTGTCGGCCGCCGCCCAGCTTGGCCTGGTCTTCTGGCCGGACCCAGATCCACTTGCGGTACGACCAGAACCTGAACAGCGTGCCGATGCCGATGCCGACCAGGTTCGCGACCGTGTACCAGATCCGGCCCGACAAGCCGAACACGTCGGTGACCAGGCCGATGCATCCGTACTGGATCAGCAGGCCGACGCCGTTGAGCAGGAAGAACAGGATGGTCTCGACGTGAGCGCCGCCACCCTGGCGCTTGGCGAAACTCCAGTAGCGATTCCCGAGGAAGGCCAGGATCGTGGCCGCGACCGTGGCGATCGTCACCGAAGTAAACTTGCCAAGGCCGAGCTCAAAATGAAGCAGGTCAGAACCTACTAGTACGACGATGACCCCGGTGCCGCCGACAACCAGGAATTTGGCGCCCTCGTGGATGACCTCACGAAAGCCCTGATAAGCCCTGGTCAGAAAATGCGTCCGCTGGACGGCACCACGGCCGTCGGTCAACGTGACTTGCCGACGGGGGTGCTCGTCCGGGCCGGGTTACTGACAACCGCTGCGTTGCCGACCACGGGGGCCAGCACGGGCTCGATCGCCTCGTGGCCGATCGGGGCATCCTTGTTTGCCCACACCCACCTGCGGTAGGACCAGAACCTGAACAGCGTGCCGACCACGATGCCCACGATCAGTGCCACATTCGCCGGGAACTTGCCAGTCTGGCCGAGCACGTGCACGGTGAAGCCCAGGCAGGCTAGCTGGATCAGCAGGCCGATCCCGTTGAGCACGAAGAACAGGACTCCTTCGCGGCGCATGCTGGTGCGCTCGCGGTGCCGGAACGTCCAGTACCGGCTGGCGAAGTAGGCGAAGGTGGTCGCGATGACCGTTGCGATGACGTTCGAGGTCAGCCAGCCGATATGAAGAGACGACTTCAGCAAGTTGGTGCCGCCGTCGGTGATGATTACGCCGATGATGCCGACGATGCCGAACTTAGCGCCCTCATGGATGAGCACCCTGAAGCGCTCATACAGTCTCCTGGCACTATCCACCGAGGCGGCCTCCGTTCGATTGCATCATTACGCGGCGCTACCCGCACAGCGCTACCGCACGGTGCTACCCGCACTGGCGGACATCGAAGCACCGACCGCAAGATTACCGTGCGAGCCGGGATACGTGGTCCGACCCGGCGATTCACTCATGCGGATGTTACGTGCGATATGCAGTTAGATGACTGATCGTAATCGATCGGCAAGCATGGGTTACTTAGCGCTAGCTAGGCCTGAGCGGACCGAAATCCCGTTCGGGAATGTCAGACCCTCCGGGTATGGTCACGGGCGTGGCTGATCAAGAAATCCTGATTCGGGCGAGGGGGCTGCGGAAGCAATTCGGTGACTTCGTCGCTGTGGATGGGATCGACTTCGAACTCAGCCGCGGAGAAGTGTTCGGCTTCCTCGGTCCTAACGGGGCGGGCAAGTCCTCGACGATGCGCATGATTGGCTGCGTCTCTCCGTCCTCTGGCGGCGAGCTGACCATCCTCGGGCTCGACCCGGCCAAGGACGGGCCGGCGATCAGGGCCAGGCTCGGCGTCGTCCCGCAGGAGGACACCCTGGACGTCGAGCTCACGGTGCGGGAGAACCTGCTGATCTACGGCCGGTACTTCGGGCTCCGCCGGGACGTGATCGCCGAGCGCACCGACAGGCTGCTCGACTTCGTGCAGCTGTCCGAGCGAGCTGACGGTCAGGTCGAGCAGCTGTCCGGCGGGATGAAACGGCGCCTGACCATCGCCAGGTCGCTGATCAGCGAGCCGGAGATCCTGTTGCTCGACGAGCCGACCACCGGACTGGACCCTCAGGCCAGGCACGTGGTGTGGGACCGGCTCTACCAGCTCAAGCAGCAGGGCGTGACGCTGGTGCTCACCACGCACTACATGGACGAGGCCGAGCAGTTGTGCGATCGGCTGGTCGTCATGGATCGCGGGAAGATCGCCGCCGAGGGCTCTCCGCGCGAGCTGATCGCGAGGTACTCGACCCCAGAGGTGCTTGAGCTGCGCTTCGCGTTCGCCGAGCAGGAGCACGCGCCCGACAAGCTGGCCGACCTGCCGGTCGCCCGGATGGAGGTGCTCGCCGACCGGATCCTGCTCTACACCCAGGACGGCGATGCCGCCCTGGCCGCGGTCCGGGCCAGGGGCCTTGAGCCGGAGACCTCGCTGGTCAGGCGGAGCACCCTAGAAGACGTGTTCCTCTGGCTGACCGGCCGCCGGCTGGAGGACTGATGGCGGCCGTCGATAGCCTGCCCGCACGCTCGTTCGCGTACCGGCAGCTCAAGTTCTGGCTGGTTAACTACCGGCGGACGTGGCGCGGCTCGATCTACTCGAGCGTGCTGAACCCGGTGCTCTATCTCGGCGCGATGGGTCTTGGTCTCGGCAAGCTGGTCGATCAGCACAGCACCGCGAGCCTCGGCGGGGTCAGCTACCTGGCGTTCCTGGCCCCCGGGTTGCTGGCGGCCGGTGCCATGCAAACCGCGGTGGGGGAGTCGACCTACCCGATCCTGGCCTCGGTCAAGTGGCTCAAGACCTATCAGGCTGCCGTCGCCTCGCCGCTCCGGCCGGTCGACCTTTTCCGCGGCCACCTGCTGTTCGTGGCGCTCCGGCTCGTCATGAACACGGTGATCTTCCTGATCGTGATGGCGGCCTTCGGCGCGGTCGAGTCGGCCTGGGCGATTGTGACGATACTA
>Ga0209590_10000586_pt1 | contig 12337 bp, 10 predicted proteins | sample CZO8metaG_FD_188353 | JGI IMG/M metagenome (GOLD analysis project Ga0209590, IMG submission 188353) | Vadose zone soil microbial communities from the Eel River Critical Zone Observatory, Northern California, USA - CZOApr15con1.8 metaG... | ecosystem: Environmental > Terrestrial > Soil > Vadose...
GGCACTGCCAGCGGCGTCGCAAAGCGCCATCACGAAGTTCCTGCCCTCGGATGCGGGCCAGGCTCTCATCGGCCGCACCAAGTTCGCGCCATCAAGCAGCCTGCTGTCGCCGTGGGTCGGATTTGCGGTCTTCTGCGCCTATACCGCCGTCGTCCTAATTGTGGCTTTTATTGCGCTGAGCCGAAGAGACTCCTGACGTCGGGTATCAAGAGCTAGGGTGCCGCTTAGCGGCGCTCTAGATGATCTATTCCAAGGGCTTAGTGATCGTAGGCGAGCAGTGAGCGCTTGACGGGCTGGCCGGTGCGGTCGTTGTGCCAGATGGCTGCGGTGAGGGCGAGGATGCGCTGCAGGACGCGGATCAGGACGCCAGCTGGCGTTTTCCCGCCGTGGGCTTCGAGGTCGAGCTGATCCTTGAAGGTGTCGAAGATGGACTCGACGGTCTGGCGCAGCGGCTTGAAAAACTGCGATCCGGCTCGCTCGGGCTCGCCTTTGCGGGCCGGGCGCAGCAGGCTGATCCCGGCGCTGTCCAGCGTGGCTTCGAAGTCGGCGCCGAAGTAGTTCTTATCGCCGGTAAGGATCTGGCCCGCCCGGCCGCTGGCCAGGTCGGGGCTGGCGTCCAAGATGCCCGGCAGCACCTGGCGCTCGTCTGCCTTGGCTCCGGTGAGCGCGAAACCGACCGGCAGGCCGTGCAGAGTGGCCAGCATGTGCAGCCGCAGTCCCCAGAAGTAGCGGGAATGGCTGGCGCAATAGCCGTACTCGGCCCATCCGGCCAGGTCACTGCGGCGCGCGGTCTCTCTGGACCGCCCGCATTCCACCGGAGTGGAGCCGGCCACCCAGACATCATCGGTCCACAGGCTGGTGTCGCGGGCCAGCACCCCGATCAGCCAGGCCACGGTGCCCGCCAGCCGGCGAAGCCGCTTGTTATACCCCGGCTGAGCGGGCAGCCACGGGAACAGATGGCGCAGGTGGTCGCTGGCATGCCGCAGCCACCGGGCCTCGGAAGTGAACCCGAGCAGGGCTTGCAGTACCGCCAGGGTCACCAGCTCGGCGTCGGAGATCCGCGGCTTGATCCCCACGGCGGGGCGCCACGGAATACGTTCTGGCGCAAGCGCCAGCAGATCATCGGTCCTGACGTACAGTGCGGTGGCAAGGGTGTCCAGGTCGGCGTCCACGAGGGCCTCCAGGTTCGACGTTGGTTCGCAACGCCGATCCTGGGCACCTTTGACCGCAAACTAGGCGAGCCACGCCGGTCAGACCCCTTGGAATAGATCATCTAGTGGCCAGCCAGGTCAGCGGTGCTTCCCTGCTCGTACACGACGGCGGCGAACGCCCAGGCTTCCTGGCCGGCTACTGACCGGCACGGTCAGTAGAGAACAGCGGTGGCGCGGGCTGCGGCGGCTAGCCGCGAGCGGAGCTCGGGCGGATCGAGGACTTCGATCTCCGGGCCTAGGGCGAGAAACTGGCGCAGGGCGAACTCGGTGGATTCCACCGGCAGGACCGCGCGGATCCAGCCGTCCGGCTCGACACTGCCGGTGCGGGCGACCGACTCGGTCTGCGGGCCGGACAGGTGAGTCAGCGCGGCGGGGCTGAGCCGCACGGTGGCCTCGGCCTGGGACAGCCGGTCGAGGAACTCCGCCCTGAACCCCTGCCAGTAGGCGGCCAGGTCGAAGCTGGCGGGGATGGTGAACTCGTCTTCGGTCTCGGCCAAGTCCAGGATCTGGTCGACGCGATAGGTGCGCGGGCTGCCAGGCCCCGCCACCATGTACCAGCGGCCGGCCTTGAGGACCAAGCCGTACGGTTCGAGTCGGCGATCGACGTCGGTGGGTTCCTTCCAGCGCCGGTAGCGAACGTTCAGCGCCCGGCCGCGCCAGACGGCGTCGGCGACGTCCGGCAGGAACGGTACCTCGCCGGTCGCCCCGTACCAGGTGGACGCGTCCAGGTGGAACCGGGACTGAACCTGGCCGAGCTGGTCGGAGAGCGCGGGCGGCAGCGCGGCGCGGATCTTGAGCTGAGCGGCAGCCAGCACCGAGCCGAGACCGAGTTCGGCGGCGGGCCCGGGCAGGCCGGACAGGCTGAGCGCCTTCGCCTCGTCCGCGCTGAGCCCGGTCAGCCTGGTCCGGTAGCCGTCCAGCAGCTGGTATCCCCCGCGGTGGCCGGCGTCGCCGTACAGCGGGATGCCGGCCGTCTGCAGCGACTCGACGTCCCGGTAAATGGTGCGGACCGACACCTCGAGCTCTCCCGCGAGCTGGGCCGCGGTCAGGCGGCCACGCGCTTGGAGCAGCAGGAGGATGGAGACTAGCCGGCTGGCGCGCATGTCTTCATTTTCTCCTGACAGAAGATGTCAGTGGAACGGGCCTAGTGTGCCGATCATGACATTCAAGGAGAAACTGCTGTCGTGCCCGCCGCCGGTTGAGGTGCGCGGTCGTCACTATAAGCGGTATTACGTCACGACCGAGGTCGCCGTCATTACCCCGGAGGTGGAGAAGGCGGCGCTCAGTGCGCTGCCCAAGCTATTGCCGGAGATGGACGGCACGCCGCCCGCCGGGTTCGTCGTCCTGCACCGGGGCGGGGACGGCTCTGCGTACCTGAACGCGTACACATGGGTCTGGGACAATGTGCTGCACATGCGCGGAGCGGTCGCCGCGCAGGCGGCGCTCGGCTGCCCGGACGAGGACCCGACGCACTTCATGCCGCTGGACCGGCCGTGGATCGGGTGCGTCTGGGAGCTGCCGCCTATCCAGCACGAGCGAGACGCCTGGGTGCGGTACATGCTGATGCCGGATGTGGCCGACCTGGACGGGTACCTGGCCGACACGATGCCGGGCGGGACCACGGGACGCATCGATGAGCGCGCATGACTTCGGACCTAAGCCGCGACGCGGTCGCTTAAACGGCCGGCATCAGGTACCGGCGACGTCCCGCGTCCTCGGCTGGCCTGTGTGCGACCCATAGCGCTCCCGTCGATTCGACGAGATGCCATGCAGCCTCGTTGTCCTCGGCGATTTCCACGATTGGCGTGGTGATTCCGTGGGCTTCGGCGAAGCGGCATGCCTCCCCGAGCAGCCGCCCGCCGAGGTCTTGTCCGGTTTGCCGTCGATTGCGTCGTGCTCGGCCATCGCCTCCAGGAACGAGGGACGCAGGGCTGCGTCATCGATCGGCTGGATGGAGGAACAGCGCGACTTGTCATCGGTTAGCGGCCACATATCATCCGTGCCGACGACATATCATCGATTTCCGATTCGCAAAACCGGTGATAATGGGACAAAGTTTGTCGAGAATCCGTGACAAGTCGTCGCTATCAATGACATGTGCGCTCTAACAGATGACAAGCAAGGGATCATCCGGGCGGAACGGTCGCCTTGTGTGAGAGTCCGACTATGGTGCGCTGTGATCGCCTTGGCCGCCGGCCGGATCGGCTCGGCGGCGTGTGCAGCAAGCTGCCGTCGACCTCCTTGAGCAGATTGAGCAGCGCGACGTTCCTAGGCGGACGCTGAGCTTCATTTGGTGGATGTGTTTTGTTCGTATTCTGGACCCTGCTGGTTAATTCTCGACACGTCGCGACTGTGCTCGATTTGTCTCGTTTTGCGGGCCAGGATCGTGCCTGCGGTCGTCCTCCCCTCGCTCCGGCCGCAGAATGGGTATGTCATGTCCATGCAGCCTGCAGCGTGGCCGGAGCCGGACCCGCTGGTCGCGTCGGCGATCGCCGCCAAGTACCGGGGGAAGCGCCCGCGTCCGCTGGCGGTGCAGATCCGTGACCAGCTGGGGCAGTGGCTGGACGATGAGGAGTTCGCGTCGGTTTTCGGTATCCGCGGACGGCCTGGGTGGTCGCCGTCGCGGCTGGCGCTGGTGACGGTACTGCAGCGGGCGGAGAAGCTCACCGACCGGGCGGCAGCGGACGCGGTCCGCAACCACCTGGACTGGCAATACCTGCTTGGCCTGCCGCTGGATGACCCGGGTTTCGACGATTCGGTGCTGGCGGAGTTCCGCGCCAAGGTCGCCGAAGGCGGGCTGGAGCAGGTGGTGCTCGACCGGCTGCTGGAACGCCTGGCCGCCGGCGGGCTGATCAAGGCCGCCGGCAAGCAGCGCACCGACTCCACGCACGTGGAAGCGGCGGTCGCGTCGCTGAACCGGCTGGAACTGGCCGGGGAATCGGTCCGGGCGGTGCTGGAGGCGCTGGCCGCCGCGCAGCCGCACTGGCTGGAGCAGCGGATCTGCGTACAGGATTTCACCCGCCGGTACGGCACCCCGATGACGTCGTGGCGGCCCCCGCAGTCGCAGAAGAAACGCGATGAGCTGGCCATCGCCTACGCCCGCGACGGGTACGGGCTGCTGGAAGCCGTCTATCACCCCTCGTCCCCGCCGTGGCTGCGGGAACTGCCCGCAGTCGACGTGCTGCGCCGGGTGCTGGTGCAGAACTACACCCGCGTCATCAGCGCAGACGGGACGGAGGTGATCAAGCGGCGGGAGAAAGCACCGGAAGGTGACGGTCTCCCGCCTGGTCATCTGCGGATCGCCTCACCGTATGACACTGACGCCCGGTGGGGTGTCAAACGCGACACGTTCTGGCTCGGTTACAAGCTGCACGTAACCGAGACCTGCGACGACGCCCCTGCATGCGACTGCTGCCCGCAATCAGGCAGTGAACAGGAACAGGACGCAGACGGCGGGCGCGGCTCCGGGCGCGAGCCTGAGCACCGCAAGGGCTGCGCGAAACTGGTGTTCCCGAACCTGATCACCAACGTGGCGACCACCGACGCGACCATCACCGACAACCAGATGACTGACGTCATCCACGGCCAGCTCGCCGCACGGAACCTGCTCCCCGGACAGCACTACGAAGACTCCGGGTACCTGTCCGCCGCGATTGTCGTCGCCGCGCCCGCCACCTGGGGCGTCGCCCTGACCGGCCCGCTGCTCGCCGACACCTCCGCGCAGGCCCGCGCCGGCAAGGGCTACGCCCGCGCCGCCTTCACCGTCGACTACGACACTGAAACGGTCACCTGCCCGCAAGGCAAGACCTCCGCGTCGTGGTCTCCGTGCACCCAGCGCGGCCAGGCCGCAGCCGTGGCCACCTTCTCCTCCGCCGGCTGCGGGCCCTGTCCCGTCCGGAACCTGTGCACCACCAGCAGCAAGAACCGCAGGCAGCTGACCATCTTGCCCCGCGAACTGGCCGAAGCTCAGCAAACCGCCCGCACCGCCGAAACCACTGCGGGCTACCGGGCCGACTACGCCCGCCGCGCCGGAGTAGAAGGAACCATGAACCAGGCCGCCACCCGCGGAGCCAGGCGAGCACGCTACCGCGGCCTGCCGAAAACCCGCCTCGACCACACCTTCATGGCCGTCGCCCTCAACCTCCTGCGCCTGGAAGCCTACTGGAACGGCCACCCCCTCGACCGGCGCCGGACCACCCACCTCGCACGACTCGAACTCCACCTCGCCGCATAACCGAATAAACCAGCAGGGTCGGAGATAGTCCTGCGGCGGAGAGGGCGGTGAGTCCGGGATGAATGCAAGCGCAGATTCTGGTTCAGAAGACCAATCTATTTCGCAACAGATAGATGCCATAATCGCCAAGCCGGGTGACTGGCGGAGCCTGGCGCTATCGCAACTGCGTGCTGTTATTAAGAAAGCCGACCCGGCCGTGGTCGAAGAAGTGAAGTGGAAGAAGCCCTCCAAGCCGGAGGGGGTTCCCGTATGGTCTCATGACGGCATACTGTGCCTGTGCGACACGCTCAAGAACTCGGTGCGGCTCACATTCTTGAAGGGCGCTCAGCTAAAGGATCCGAATAAGATCTTCAACACGCGCCTGGACAGCAATACTGCCCGCGCCATCGGCCTCCGCCAAGGTGACGTCATCGATGAGGACGGCCTGCGGGCACTGATCCTCGAAGCCGTGGAACTGAACACGTCGAAAGGCAAGCGTTCAGGTTCCTGAGCAGACGGACCCACGGGCTGGCCGGATCTGCCGCAGCCTGCACGTTCCGCTCGATCCTGACTCAAGGTTGGCACCTTAGCGTCCAGCTATGAGCAATGCGATCACACCAGTTACCAGGGAGCGTGAACGGCTATGACGACCGATGCCACGATCGGCACCGAGCAGGCGGCGGAGCTTGTGCTCAGCCAGATGCGCGAGGTTCTCCGCAGTCCCGAGCTAACCGCGACGGATCACTTCTTCGACGCTGGAGGCGATTCCATTCTCGCCGCCGGCGTTGCCGGGCGACTGCGCCGCATCACCGGCATCGACCTTCCGGTTTCATTCGTGTTCACCTACCCGACGGCGCAGGAGCTTGGCGTCGTCCTCGCTGAGGAGAGCCAGCTATGAGCATGGCCCTAATCTTCGGCCCTAACGCCCCGTTTATTGACTTCGACGGAACCATTCACTTTTACGAGGGCAGCGCCGCCATGCGGCGCTCCATCGATCTGGCGGCGCAGTGCACCGGGGTCAGCGCTGATGTGCTGCTGCGCAAGCGGGACATCGGCGAGGGCGAGAGCACGATGCGCATCAATTCGGTTGCCCTGGCCGCCGCTTCACTTGGCATCCAGGATGCTCTGGCGGAAATCGGCGTGGTGCCGGTAACGGTCGGCGGCCTGAGCCTGGGCGACGTGGTGTCCCCGGCCGCGGCCAGCGCCGTCACCCGCAGCGGCGTCATTGACATGCTGTTCACCTCCAAGCACGAGCCTGCTTCTTCCGAGCCAGGACAGGAAGAAGCGACCGCGTTCGCCTACGTGCCTGAGGGCGAGGACCCGAGCCCGTACTACGAGCCGCAGATCGAAGGCGTCTATTTCGGCGCGTCCCTCGGCAAGGTCCGCTGGGGGAACGGCGAGGCGATCATGCTGTCTGGTTACCGCTCGGCCCTGGAGGAATTCGCGGCGCAGCATCCGAACGGCAACGTCAAGGTGCGCGATCAGCGGATGTGCGCCGCCGCCTACCACAGTCCGCTGCGCATGAAAGCCAGGGCCCAATTGGAGCAACTGCTCGACGATATGCACATCGAGGACCCGGCGTTTCCGATCTCCTCATCCATACTCGACCGGCCAGTGACGACGGCCGCGGATGTTCGTGAATTGCTCCTGCTCGGCTGCGTCGGGCCCGCCTATGTACACAAGATGATCGCCCAGGTCATGTCCTATGAACCTGAGTTCGTGGTGACGATCGGGCCAGCGATGGCCAAGGGCATGTTCGTCTTCCCCGTCCCGGTCATCAACGTCAATTCGCTTGAGACACTGGCCGACGCGGCCGATGTCATCGCCGGGGCGGACACTGCCCGGCTTAGCGCCTAGTCTCGGTCACCGGTTCCCCGGCCGCCGCGCTCAGCAGGCCGGGGCCTAGTCGCGATCATGCGCAGCTCGCAGGTATAGCGCTGGCCGTCCGCGTCGGCCAGCCACAACTCGTCCAGGTCGGGCATCATCTCGGTCACCGCTATCCGGTCGCTGACGCCGGCGCTGCGGAGCCGCCGCACGGATTTGCAGAACACGTTCACGTAGATCGGGCTGTCGAAATCGAGGAAGAACGGCTTCAGCTCGCCAGGCGACTTGACGAACACGCGCCGCGGCAGGCCGGTCTCGCGCTGCCAGCGGCGGGTGCCGAGGTAGCGCAGAGCCTCATCCTTCTCGGCCGCGAACGCCAGTGCCGCCGGATCGAACCGCCAGGTCTCGCGACACACCACCAGACGGTCGAAATTCACCCGCGGGCTGTGCGCCGTTGGCTCGAACATCTTGAACGAATCGAGCACCAAATCCATTAACGATTCGGAGAAAGCATCGATCGCGTCGGTCACCGTTCCGTCAGGTAGCCGCACGATGAGCTGACCGTCGCCTTCGTCGTCGACCGGTAGGTCGCCGCCCATGAGCAGACGCGGCCGGTGCGGATCAGCGGTGTTGCGGAAGAGCGCGACGCTGTAGTCCGTGTCGCGAATCAGGCCGGGATGGGTGCGGACACTGAGCCGGGGGCCTTCTTTGGGCAGGACCGGCAGCAGGCGCGGCAATGGCATGTCCTCCTCGATGCAGGCGAGCAGTTCGCCGGGCGCCGGGTGCTGGGTGACGAAACAGTTGTGCCGGTAGGACGCGATCGCGAGGTGCGTCTCGCCGAGCACGGCCTGGAAGTCGCCGCGGGTAATCGCGTCCACGTCAGTGGCCGCGAGCATCACGTCGGGGCTAATGTAGGTGCCAGCGAGCCAGCCAGGGCCCGGTACGTCGAAGTGACGGGTGACCGGGCCGTCCAGGTCGGCTGCCCGCAGGCAGATCCGGTGGGGGTCCGCGGACAGGTTTGCTGCGTCGGCCCAGCGGGCCTGCAGCTCCTTGACCAGCCGGTCTACCTCGGGCTTGGCGCTTTCGTGCAGAACGGACATCGCCTCGAACCACAGCCACGCCAGCGTCACCTGGCCGGCCTGCCTGGCTGCCAGCCGGTCGTAGATCGCCCGGATCTCCGTGCGGATGGCGAGCCCCACCTGATAGGTGAGCCAGCGGGCGCTGGTGAGCAGGAGCCGCAGCGGTGCGAGCGCTGTCAGCACCTCGGTGCCGATTTCGAGCGTCATCGGCCGCTGCGAGTCGTGGTAGAGGAGGGTTCGCCCGCCGTAGGCCTGGCCATGGCGGCGGCTCGGTGCTGACTTGGTCAGGTCGGAGAACACAGTGTCGAGGTGTTCGAGTGCGCTGAGCAGAAGGTCGGGATCACCACCCGCTTCGGCGACCAGTCCGCGTCCGCGCTCCAGCGCGTCCAGTGGCTGCAAGGCCGCCTCGCGTAGTGCGGGCTCGCCGATCTCGTTGAGGCTTCGGCGCAGGTAGCGTTCTGGCCACGGGTTGAGCGGGACGTCGAGCGCCCAGGTGATCCACCGCTTCTTCTTCAGCTCGTCGAGGACGTCGAGTATCTCGCCGGGATCGGCGGCGTGGCCGTCGGCGACCATCGAGGCCGCGAGGCGGATCGCGGGGATCGTGCCGTCGCACCGCTGCAAGGTCAGCCCCGCCAGCGGGCTAACCTGCTGGGCGCGCCGGCCGGGCAGCACCACCGAGTGCTCGCCGGCCGGGTCGGCCTGCACCCGGACGAACGGCAGCCGTCGCGGGGCTAGCCAGCCCGCCATGCCTGGGTCGGCGGCAAGCGCCTCCGCGAGCCGGTCGATCGGCCAGGTCTCGAACAGGATGTCACGGCTGCTCACCAGGGCCGGGCCCGGCTGGTAGGAGGTCGGGCCGGTGGTTAGGTGCCCCCAGCCGATCGGGCCGAAGAAGCCGATCGAGTCGTTTTTGAGGCAGTATCGCTGCCAGTAACTGGCAACGAGTTCTTCGCGCCGGCGGTACTTTTCTGTCCTCGCGTGCACGCCAGGCTCGAACTGCAGCAGTTGCAGCACGCCGCGCCTGAGCACCTGGTGGTTCTGCCAGGTCAACGCGGCTCGGAACTGGGGTCGGCCGACGAGGTCGCGCACCTGCCCGGCGAGTCCGACCGTGGCGGAGGCGAACCGGTCGCGGAAGGCACCCAGCTCCTGGTCGCTCTGTTCCCGGTCGCTCTGTTCCCGGTCGCTCTGTTCCGCGCCGTCGAGCAGTCGGTCGGCGTGCGCGCCGAGCTCAGGTGCGCTCAGCAACAGGACGTCAGCGGCTCGGAAACCGGCCGAGCGGACGGCTACCGGGCGCCATAGCGTCCAGTCGCCGCCAGGGAGCCCGATGTGGGTGGTGGTGATCGCGATGCTCATATCAGGACCGTAGGCCGTCATACTCGCGGCCGGATCGAACCTCGCATCGCGCCGCGAGAACGGCGCCGGCCTCCAGCGGGCTTCGAGCGGACCGGGACACGCTTGATCGCAGTAAGTCGTTCCGCCCGCGGTAATGGGCGCCGAGCGTGGGATGGCTGACCAAGGCAGAAGCCCATGGAGGTATTGATGGCGTGCCGGACTGGCCGTTTTCTGCTGCACCGCCTGCGACGTTTTCTGACCATTCACGAACCGGAACTGTGGGAGTTTATGGCGTATATGGCGTACGCCTCTCCGGTGGTGCTGTTCCCGTATACCGAACTCGCGCGAGATGGTGCCTGGGCGCCCTACGACGCGTACGCGTGGCTGGGGATCGGCGGAGAATCAGAGCTCACCAGAAAAGAGCGCCGCATCTGGCGTCAGCTGTGCGAGGAACTTGGCGGAGTACAGGCGCAGAGTATTGCGGCCCGGTTAAAGGAAGGACCGCCGTCATGACGGAAGCCCTCGTCATGCCTGATACCGAGGCAGCCGGCTGGGTGCTCTGCGACGCGTGCCGTGGCCTGCTCTGGGAGAAGCGATTCGAAAGAATGCTGCGAGTCTGCGAGCACTGCGGCAAGCACGCCAGGCTTCCGGCGGCCGAGCGGATCCGTCAGCTCCTCGATCCTGGCTCCGTCACCGCCCTGGATTTCGGTGTTTCCAGCGGGGATCCGCTGAGGTTTGCCGACAGCAAGCCGTACCCGGAAAGGCTCGCTGAGGCACGGGCCAGGACCGGGCTCGACGAAGCGGTCGTGTGCGCTCGAGGCACCATCGGCGGTGCCGGCGTTGTCATCGCGGTGATGGATTTCGGGTTCCTGGGCGGCAGCCTCGGCGCCGCGGTGGGGGAGATGATCACGCAGGCGGCGGACGAGGCGCTGGCGACGAGGACGCCGCTGCTGCTTGTCACCGCTTCAGGCGGCGCCCGCATGCAGGAGGGCGCCGTCGCGCTCATGCAGATGGCCAAGACCAGCGCTGCGCTGGGCCAGCTGGACGAGGCCGGAGTAATGACCATCTCGCTCATCACCGATCCGACCTACGGCGGGGTCGCGGCATCCTTCGCGACACTCGGCGACGTTCTGATCGCGGAACCGGGCGCACGACTGGGCTTCGCCGGGCCGCGCGTCATCGAGCAGACCATCAAACAGAAGCTCGGGCCGCGGTTCCAGACCGCGGAGTTCTTGCTCGAACGGGGCCTGATCGACATGATTCGCCCCCGCGCCTCGCTGCGCGCCACCTTGAGCCGGCTGCTCGCGGCCGGAGCGCCCGCCCCGCGACGCTTCGAGGGTCCGCGGCCGCGGCTGGCCGATGGCCTGCTGGTGCTTGATCCTGACGAACTCGCCGACCGCGATCCCTGGGAGGTCGTGAAGCTGGCGCGTGACCTGAGCCGTCCGACCACGCTTGATTACCTCGCGCTGATGACCCGGGACTTCGAGGAATTGCGCGGGGACCGCGCGGGGAGCGACTGCCCGGCGATTGTCGGCGGTATCGGCCGCCTGGACGGGCGCTGGGCCGTCCTGATCGGCCACCAGAAGGGACGCACGGTCGAAGAACTGACGGCGCGCAATTTTGGAATGCCCGCGCCGTCGGGATACCGCAAGGCCGGGCGCCTGATGCGGCTGGCGGCCAAGCTCGGGCTTCCGGTCATCACGCTTATCGATACACCCGGTGCCTACCCAGGGCCGGAGGCCGAGGAGCAGGGGCAGGCGGTCGCCATCGCGGACAACCTGCGGTGCATGGCCGGTCTTGGAGTCCCCGTGGTTGCGGTCATCATCGGCGAGGGCGGCAGCGGCGGAGCGCTGGGGCTGGCCGTCGCTGATCAGGTCTATATCTGCTCCAACGGGATCTATTCCGTGATCAGCCCAGAGGGATGCGCCGCGATCCTGTGGAAGGACGCGAAGGCAGCGCCCCGGGCAGCCGCGGCGCTCCGGCTCGATCCAGGTCACCTGCTGCGGCTCGGCATTGTCGACGGCGTGGTGACCGAGCCGCCGGGCGGCTCAGGGCAGGATCATGCCGAGGCCGCGCAGCGGGTCGAAGCGGTGGTGTTGGCCGCGCTCGGGAAATTGTCGGTACTGACACCAGCCGAGCTGATCGCGCGCCGGCGGGCCGCGTTCCGGCGGTACACGGTGGACGGACCGGCGCTGGAGCAGCCAGTGGCGGCATCGGCCGGAAGCGAGCGACGGTAATGGCCGGGCGGGCGGATCACCCTGCTGGCGACACCTCGGAAACAATCGAGCGGACGTTGCGGGTGATCCGGAGCATCGCCACCGAAATGCTGCTCGAGCTGCCAAGACCGCCGCGAGGGCTCCGCCTTCGCGCGGGAGAGGTGTGCCTGGAACTGGAATGGCCAGAACCTGGCCATCCGGGCCAGGCAGTGCCGCAGCTTTCACCGAACGGACATAAGACGGAAGCGGCCCTGCACGATCTCGTGGCGCCAGAGGCCAAGGCAGAACCTGAGCGCGGCGGCGCCATGGTGTGTGCGCCCATGGTCGGGGTGTTCTACCGGGCGCCGCAGCCCGGAGCCGCGCCGTTCGTGACCGAAGGTGACTACATCACTCTTGGGCAGCAAGTGGCGATTATCGAGGCGATGAAACTGATGATCCCAGTCGAGGCGGACCGGTCAGGCCGCA
>Ga0209590_10000587_pt1 | contig 12328 bp, 11 predicted proteins | sample CZO8metaG_FD_188353 | JGI IMG/M metagenome (GOLD analysis project Ga0209590, IMG submission 188353) | Vadose zone soil microbial communities from the Eel River Critical Zone Observatory, Northern California, USA - CZOApr15con1.8 metaG... | ecosystem: Environmental > Terrestrial > Soil > Vadose...
TGAAGCGCCGCGGCAACCGCCGCTACTACCAGCACCACGAGGTGCTGCTGATCCGCCGCATCCGCGAGCTCCTCTACGAGCAGGGCTTCACCATCAGCGGCGCGCGCAATCGCCTCGACGAAAGCCTGAGCTCCGCATCCGCGCGCTCCACGCCGTCGACGACTTCAGCGCCGCGCGGCGCCCACGAGATTCGCGGCGTCAACCTCGCGGCGGTGAAGCAAGAACTAAAGAACGTCATAGAGCTGTTGCGCTGACAGCGAAACGTATTTCCCTGCCCGCTAGCTGCTGGAGCCGATCGGCAAGGTGCCACCGGTGGAGTTACCTTTTGTAGAATTACTGTCGAAAGGTAGGCCAACGATGTCCTCGAGGAAGAAGCTGAAGATGGTGGCGTTGAATGCAGAAGTGGCCGCGGGGGAAGGCGCGCGAGCCGGGCAGACGAGCGCGGGTTTCCCCGCGGCGCGCGCGACGCCGGACCCGGAGGTGCGTGCGCTGGCCAAGCGGCGCAAGTTCGACGCGGCGTACAAGCTTGCCGTGCTCAGCGAAGCCGATCGGCTCACTGAGCCCGGGGCGATTGGCGCACTGTTGCGCCGCGAAGCGCTGTACAGCTCGCAGCTGACGAGCTAGCGGCGCGGGCGCGAAGCAGGCGCCCTGGAGGCGCTGGGTCGCCGGTGCGGCCGCAAGGCGCGCCGTTGCCCGAGCCGCGCTCACGCTGCATTCCGATCGCGGCAGCCCCATGCGCGCCAAGACCACCGCCGAACTCTTCGTCGATCTGGGCGTCGCGGCTTCCCTCTCGCGGCCGCGCGTGTCCAACGACAATCCGTTCTCGGAAGCGCAGTTCAAGACCCTCAAGTACCGACCCGAGTTCCCGGCGCGCTTCGAGAGCCTGGAGCACGCCCGCGTGCACCTGCGCACCTTCTTCGACTGGTACAACGACGAGCACCGGCACTCCGGGATCGGCTTCATGACGCCGGCGGCGGTGCACTTCGGAACTTCGAGCGCGCTTTGGCAGCAGCGTGCCAAAGTGCTGCAGGCGGCCTATGCGGCGCATCCCGAGCGCTTCAAGGGGAAAATCCCGACACCGCCCGAACTGCCTACGATCGTCAGCATCAATCTGCCGAAAACCCCATCCCAGGAGACGACCAATGCCCTGATAACGACACCCGCGTTGCTCGCTAAATTCCAAACCTGGGTGTCTCATTCTCATTGACACATTCCGTATCGCCCCCCAGCCTACCACGTCGACGACATTGTCCTCTGGTGTCGACCACGCACGACAACACATTCGCGCGGCCAGACTATGCTCATCAAATAGCGCAATCACAGCTCCATCGATTATCGTGCCCACGCTCACGGAGGGTCGTTTCAAATTGTCGCCTCGTAACGCCCCTTGTCGATGGCGAAGCAAAGTATCGCTGAGTGCTCGCAGCCTCAGCCAACACGCAAGACAGCACATCGCACGCGCTGAGTCTACCGAGCATTTGATCGAGGTGGTAATCTAGAAAATCGGATCTTCAGCCACCCACGAAACCCTCGGTCTCGAGCCGATTCAGGACTGCGGCGGCCGCTTCGAGCGGCGTGCAATCCTTCGTATCGATGATCAGCTCGGGATGCGGCGGTGCCTCGTAGGGATCGCTGATGCCGGTGAATTCCTTGATCAGTCCGGCGCGCGCTTTGGCGTACAGCCCCTTGCGGTCGCGCGCCTCGCAGACTTCGAGCGGCGTTGATACGTAGACTTCGAAGAAACCGCCGCACTCCGAAATCATGCGCCGCACCTCGGCGCGAGTGGCGGCGTAAGGTGCGATCGGCGTGCACAGCGCGATGCCGCCGTGCTTGGTGATCTCCGCTGCCACGAAGCCAATGCGCAGGACATTCAGGTCGCGGTGGGCGCGCGAGAACCCGAGTTCGGAGGACAGGCGCTTGCGGACCACGTCGCCGTCGAGCAGCGTCACCGAGCGCTCGCCAATCTCGAGCAGGCGCGCCAGCAGCGCTTTCGCGATTGTCGATTTGCCTGCGCCGGACAGCCCGGTGAAGAACACAGTCACTCCCTGGCGGATTTTCGGACGATGGGTGCGCCGCAGCTCTTCGACCACTTCGGGATAAGAGAACCACGCCGGGATCTCGAGCCCTTCGTGCAAGCGGTGGCGGAACTCGGTGCCCGAAATACCGAGCACCTGCTCGCCCGGTTCGACACGATCGGAGGGCAGATACTCGGCGCGCTCCTCAACGTAAACCATCTCCTGAAACGGCAGGATTTCGATGCCGAGCTCGCGCTGATGCGCGAGCACCAGTTCCTGTGCGGCATAGGGCGGATAGAAGTCCTTGCCGTCCTTGTTCTTGCCGGGCCCCGCATGGTCACGCCCGACGATGAAATGCGTGCAGCCGAAGTTCTTGCGCATGATGGCGTGCCATAACGCTTCTCTTGGGCCGGCCATGCGCATCGACAACGGGAGCAACGACAAGGCTGCCGCGCCGTGGGGGAAATGGCGCAGCACTTTCTGATAGCAGCGCACGCGCGAGTAGTGGTTGATGTCGCCCGGCTTGGTGAGGCCGACGACCGGATGCAGCAGAATGTTCGCACCCGTGGTGCGCGCCGCGCGCAGGATCAGTTCGACGTGCGCCCGGTGTAAGGGGTTGCGCGTCTGGAACGCCACCACGCGACGCCAGCCTAGGCGGGCGAAGTGCTTGCGCAGTTCGCACGGCGTGTGCCGCCATTCGACGAAATCGTAGTGCTGCGGTGCCTCTATGCCGAGAACCCGGCCGCCGACATACACCGGCTGAGAGCGGTTAACAAGTGCATCGACCCCCGGGTGCGCGCAGTCCCCGGTGCCGTACACCTCTCGCGCTTCGGCGGCGCGGTCGGGCCGCCAGAGATCGGAGACCTCGAGAAGCGCAAGCGGCACGCCTTCCGGATCGCGCAGCACGAGCCTAGCGCCGGGGGCCAGCTTTCCGGCGAGCTCCTCGCTCACATCGAGCGTCACCGGAATCGGCCACAGTAGCCCGCTTGTAAGGCGCATGTCGCGAACGATCTGTTTGTAGTCGGCACGGCCTATAAACCCGGTCAACGGCGAGAACGCTCCGCCGAGGAGCAGCTCGAGGTCGCAAAGCTGGCGTTCGGTAAGCTCCCAGGAAGGCAGCGCCAGCGCGTCGCGGCGCAATGCGTCGCGCTCCGCTTCGGGCGCGAGCAGTTCCGTCAGCGCTCCACCGTGCGGCTCAATCAGCCCTTTTTTCCGCATACTTTCCCTTCGAAACTGACGCCGGTCGTTGTTTTCCAGAAGACTGCGGCGCTATTGAGGTGCGTGGGTACCTACACATCCATCGTGCCAGCGTAGAATAATTTATCGTCCCGCCGATATTCGTATAAAACTCGGCGCGGCTTAATCTTCGCTCCTATATCGCACACTCTAACCAACTGTTGAGAAAGAATTGCGACCTGGATACTAGGCGGTAAGGCGTGCTTCCATTGGCCCGAGGTGTTGACCTCAAATTGCCCTGCGGTTATCGTGCAACAACTTCACGACTCAACGACGACTAGTGGTTCTATTAGTCAGTGGAATAAGATGGATAGTGGATCGGAGCTGACTTTGCACGAGAATCATATGGAGCGATCTTCGAAAGCCCCACCTAGGTGCGCACCGAAGCGAGGTAGGTTCCCTCGTCCAGAAGTCGCGCAAACGCGGTGTAAGGCGTCGTATCGACAAAACGAGCGCTGTTAAGCAGCTTCAGGATCACGGCCCGCTCCGAGGCCAAGAGCGCCAGCGGCGGAGGGGCGCGTCGCACCCGCCCCGGCGCACAGGGCCGGCGGCGTCGATACCAAGTCGCCGAGGAGGCCCCGAGCGCCGCCAGCACCCGACGCGTGGGGCAACTGCGCCACCAGTTCAGCCACCGCGCTCAGGATTCGCTCCCGGTGGGCGCGGGCGTGTCCTCGGCCGTGGGTAGCCCCAGCAGCGTGCACAGTTTTTTTTGGGACTTCGATTATCAGGCGCGCCTGCTCGAGCTCGCGCTCAAGACGCGCGAGCCTCGCCTCCAGTGCCGCCACACGCTTTTGCTCAGGGCTTGAGCGCGCCTTGCGGCCGCGCCGGCGACCCAGCGCCTCCAGAGCGCCTGCTTCGCGCTCGCGCCGCCAGCTCGTCAGCTGCGAGCTGTACAGCGCTTCGCAGCGCAAGTGCGCCAATCGCCCCAGGCTCAGTGAGCCGATCGGCTTCGCTGAGCACGGCAAGCTTGTGCGCCGCGTCGAACTTGCGGGAGGTGGGGGTGGGAGGCTTACCGCACCGAAGCGCCCGGTCCGAGGGGCATCGCATCGCAGCATCAGAAAAGACGGACGATAAGGAACGTTAGCCCGTCGATCCGGCTGATTCGCCGGCCCCGGTGTTAGACCGGAGTCGGCGAGCCTCGCAGAGTGACAGCCTGGTATCTACGCGCTAAGCGCCGCGTTCCACTTGGCGAAGTAGTCGCGGCTGAGCTGAGAAAGCGGCAGCCCGATGGGCAGGCGCGACTTGCCGTACTTCGAGAACGACAGGTACTTCTTGATGTCTTCCAGGTCGTAGTCGGTGGCGAGCGCCATGTCTTCATTGACGAAGTGCAGGATGTTGCCACGCTTGAGAGCCGTCTCCAGCATCTTGTTGCGCACGGCCTCGTCCTCGGGCAGAGAGAAGATGCTGTACATCACGCAGTTGGAGTTACGCTCGTACACCACGTGCTGCAGCGTCGGCACGTGTGGCATGTCCTCCAGGTCAAACAGCTCGAGGTTGGCCACCAAGCCGTACTTCTCGCAGTACTCCTTGAGCATGTAGCGCTGCAGGTGGACCGGCACCGGATAGGTCGACGCCGTGTTGTTGGCAACGTAGAAGATGGTCGTCTTGCCGTTTTGGAACAGACCCTTGCGAGGCGGCCGTGCCGCGATGGCGTCTTCTTCCTCTTCGGTCTCCGGAACGAGGTGGACGTAGCCACCCGGGATTTTGCGGGCGAGCAGGTCACCGTAGCGAGCCTCGGCAATTCGCCAATCCATGCTGACGCGGGTCTTGCCGGTGACGTTCGGCTCGCCAGAACCGTGAATGTGCTGCTGGCTGAACAGGCACAGACTGCCGGGGCCGGCCTTGATCTGGAATGTGTGAGGCCGGAACAACTCGGTCATTTCGTCCAAGCCGAGTTCGTTGTCTATGGCGTACTGCGCCAGTTCCCTGGACTTGTAGATGTCCATGATCTGCATCGAGCGCGTGCGGTCCTCGTCCGCAGTCACGTCGGTGAACGGCATCCAGAGGCTGCGCGAAGCGATGCCGTGGCCGTAGAGCAGGCCGGTGTGGAAGGGGAAGAACAGATCCGGCGTCGTCGGCAGCATGATGCGAACGTTCATGAAGCGCTGCACGGCGACCGGGGTGCGGAGCTTGCCCTTCAGCACAACCACCTTGCGCACGAACCGGTGCAGCATCCGGCGGAATTCCGGCAGGCTGGTGTCGGCGCACAGCTGCTTGGTGACCTTGAACACCTCGTCACGTGGCACGGATTCGTGCAAGTAGCTCAAGTCGTCGATCGTGTACCCCATCATGCGGACTCGGTTGAGGATCCACTCGTTGAACGGGAACTCCTCATTGGGGTACGTCATGATCTTGGCATTCCATTCGTGCGTTATGCTGTGCTCTAGCTCAGGATCAGGTGCCGTCATGGAGCCGATCTTGCCCACTGAAAGTGCCGACCGAGACATTTCTGATACTGCGGACTGAGACATTTCGAACCTCCTCATCGATTATTGCTGACACTCACATGATTGTCGCAGTGATTACGGCAAGCACGTGAACCCCCCTTGACTTGACAAAGGCGTTACGAAACAGTCTTATCAAGTTTGTACTTCATGCAATTTCAACTTTAACCGAACCCTATATTATCTGAAACAATTGAGATGTCAACTGCACGATCACGGATTGATCTCGGGCGGATGCGGCCAAGTGCGGGTGATGCACGCGGGTTGACGGTTCCCCTTAATCGATCGCGCGCCGCGACCGATGACACCAGCGCGGAGTTTGGAATTGAAGCCATCGAGGATGGTGCGCGCTATCGCGAGCGGTGCGGCGCGTGTTTCCTGCACGCCGCCGGAACCCCGACCGCTTGCGTCTCGCAGCTTGAGCGTCATCGTTGTCTCTTGAGAAGGCACGGCATCGCACCCTGACATCGTCTCCCGATCGTCGCGCAGAACCGGGCGTACGATCTATCCTTCGTATGTGCTATCGAGCAGTCTCACCGATCGCCCCGTCATGCGTCAATTCCGCGCGGCACGGCGTGACCGATTCTCGGTAGCACGCTACGTAGAACCCGCGCGGTGATGATGGTTGTGAGCACCGCCATGATGACCAACATGGTGAAGACGTTCTGCGGGAGGACGCCAAGGTCATAGCCGACATTCAGGACAATCAGTTCCATCAAGCCGCGCGTGTTCATCATGATGCCGACGGTATTGGCGTGATGATGATCGAGGCCGGCCAGCCGCGCCGCGACGTATCCGCCGCCGAATTTGCCGAGCGTGGCCGCCAGGATAAGGATCAAGCACCAGTTCCACAGGGCGAGCGTATCCAGGCCGATAATGTTGGTGCGCAAACCGGTGTACGTGAAGAAGATCGGCAGGAAGAATACCAAGACGAAATCGCCCACGGTTTTTTTCCACAGGGCAACGAACTTGGGTTGATCGTGGACGAGCACGCCCATTATAAACCCGCCGAAGATCGCGAAGATGCCGATGCGGTAGGTGCACGTCCCGGAAATGAAAGTAAGCGCCAGCGCGATCGCGACCAGATCCGGCGGTAACCGGTCGTGACTGAGGTCGGAGCGCTGGATCAACCAGCGCAGAAAAGGCCGCACCAGCCACCATGATATCGCGCCGTATAACAGTAACCAGCCGAGCTGAACGAACGTCGCCAGCGCCGAAAACTGCGCCGCCGCCAAGGCCGAGATCACCGCCAAAAGCAGCCAGCCGACAACGTCATTGACCGCCGCCGCGGAGATGGTGATCGCACCGACGCGCGTGCGCGTCAGGCCGAATTCCATCATGATGCGGCCCAAGACCGGCACCGCGGTAATCGACAGCGCGGTGCCGACAAAGAGGCTATAGGAGAAGGGCTGGATACCGGGCGCCAGAGTCGGCGCCGAAATTTGTCCAATGACGAAGCCCAGGGCAAATGGCAGCACAATGCAGACGACCGATACCGTCTTCACCGCGGTGCGGTTTTTCTTCTCGCTCAAGTGCGAGAAGTCGAAATCCATTCCGATCTGGAACATCAGCAACAGCAGCCCAATCTGGCTGATGATGTTGATCGGTGCCGACGGGACGCTATGAAACAAATAGTGGGAGATATCCGGGAACAAATGTCCGAAAAAAGACGGTCCCAACACGAGTCCTGCGACAACCTCTCCGACCACGCGCGGTTGCCCCATGCGCCGCGCCAAATTGCCTGCCGCTCGCGCCGCGAGGATGATGACTATCAATTGCAATAGCACAAAAAACAGCATGTATTCGACTTCGTGAACGGACGATGTCGGCGTTGTGAGATTGGCCATATTTGATTTCCGTGCTAAACGTGGGGAAACGAATAAATCAGGCTGGTTACCCGGCGCCCGCGATCGTTAGCCCAGAGATCGGGTCTCTCGCGGTATCCGGGAGTAATCGGAGTCAGTCTTGCGAACTTCAACCCGCACCTGGGCTGGAGGCACAGCGGGTTTCCCGCGCACAACCAGGTGCGCGTGGCGAGGGCGATGCCGAGGGCAGAAGGAAGCTCGCCGGCTACATGCCGCTGCGTGCCCCGATGTCCTTGGAGAAGATGAGCTACGACGCCCGGACAGGCAGCGTTATCTACCGCTCCAAGATGCACGCGAGGCTGAAGAGGAACTTCCAAGTGATGCCGGGCGCTGAGTGGCTGGAGCTGCCGCTGCGGCACGTCCCGGACCGCTACGAGCACCTGATGCGCTACGTAGAGTGGTACTCCAATCGTGTACCCGGCGGGCGGGCAAAAGCGCGGAAGGCCAAAGACACTCTGGAGACGCGCGCTGGTCCCATCGAACTGGTGAGCGAGTTCGCCGCGCGTGCCAAGGCGGCTTGGGCGCGGCCGGTCCGCAAAGTCTACGAGGCCGACCCCCTGGAGTGTCCGAAGCGCAAGTGGCCGATGCGCGTCATCGCCCTGATCGACGATCCATCGGTCATCCGGCGCATCCTCGAGCACCTGGCGCTGTGGGCGTCCGAGGCGAGCGGGCCGGACCCGCCCGCGCCCGAGTGGCCGGCGAACGCGGTCATCCCTCTGACGTATCACCCTCCCCCTCCCCCGACATCGCGTGGCGAAGCTCGAGGGGCAAGGACGGCCGTCCTCGCCCCTCCCGCACTGCTATGTCGAATCCGGATCGGCAAGATCCATAGTTTCACGCCCGAGCGCAACGACCTCGCCCAACGTCGCCAGCGTGCGTTGCAACTCCCAACCGACCTGCCCGCTTTTTTCCGGTGAGCAGGACTCGCCTCATGCAAATACCTCGGCCTCTCTTAGTGGTCTACCGTCCTGATCTTTTGCCGATAAGATGGGCTCAGCCCGAATGGGCCAAGCTACAGATAGATCCGGATCATTCCAAACAATTGTGCGCTCAAATTTAGGGGCATAGTAATCTGTTGTCTTGTAGAGAAATTCCGCAGTTTCCGACAGAACCAGGTAACCGTGCGCAAAGCCCTCGGGTATCCAGAGCATCTTTCCAGTTTCTGCAGACAGTTCCACGCCCACCCACATACCAAAGGTGCGTGACTTTTTTCGAATGTCGACGGCGACGTCAAAAATCGCGCCGCCCACGACTCTAACAAGCTTACCTTGGGGTTGCTGGATCTGATAGTGAAGCCCCCTCAGAACGTTGCGAGCAGATCTGGAATGGTTGTCCTGCACGAAATTTGTCGGCAGGCCCGCTTTCTCAAAGTCTCTCTTGTTATAGGTTTCACAAAAGAATCCGCGGGCGTCCCGGTACACCGTGGGTTCCAGGATCAAGACGTCAGGAATTGCTGCTTGAACTACTTTCATATCTCAGCGCACGCCAATCAAATCTAGAAGACCGCTTACAGCTGGCACAGGATAGGATCTTTTGACAAGAGAAAGCGCTTGAGCGATGTAGGAAATCCTCATTCTTGCGTCGAGCACTACCCCCGGAAGAGCCATATCGCCAGACGACGCCCAAGTTAGGATATTTTTTCTTGCAAAAGGCTTAGCAGATATTCTCCATAGCTGTTCTTGTTCAGTTTCGAAGCAAGGACTTCAAGTTGTTCGGCTGAAATATAACCCATCCGATATGCGATCTCCTCGGGGCAGGAAACCTTGAGCCCTTGACGTTTTTCAATCGTCTCGATGAACTGCGACGCCTCCAGAAGGGACTCGTGAGTCCCTGTGTCAAGCCAAGCCATACCCCGACCCATCACGATGACGTCGAGTTGCCGTTGTTTTAAGTAGCGCTTGTTTACATCGGTGATTTCGAGCTCGCCGCGCCCCGAGGGCGTAAGGGCGCGTGCGATGTCAACCACTTGATTGTCATAAAAATATAAGCCCGTAACGGCATATCGGGACCTGGGTTTTGCTGGTTTTTCTTCTAAGGAGATCGCCTTGCCATGTCCGTCAAACTCAACGACACCGTAACGTTCCGGATCCCTGACCGGGTAGGCAAATACAGTAGCACCCGAGGTCTTTTCTCTGGCAGCACGGAGGTCGTCAGCCAACTCGTGACCGTAAAAGATGTTGTCGCCCAATATCAGTGCGCACGAATCCTGTCCGATGAAGTCCGCCCCGACGATGAAAGCCTGTGCAATCCCCTCCGGGGCTGGCTGCACGGCGTAGGCGATGCTCAAGCCCCAATTACCGCCGTCACTCAACAGCAGTTTGAATCTCGGTGTATCTTCCGGCGTGGAGATAACCAGAATGTCCCTGATCCCAGCCAGCATCAATATCGCTAATGGATAATAGATCATGGGCTTGTCGTAGACCGGCAACAGCTGTTTCGATACCGCCCGGGTTAATGGGTACAGCCTGCTGCCGGCGCCGCCCGCGAGGATAATGCCTTTCATCACGCCCTTTACCGCCTATCGCTGTAGTTCTTGACTATCCATCTCTGATGCTCCCCGCTCGTTACCCGCTCTATCCAGTCCATGTTCTCCAGGTACCATTGCACAGTCTTGCGGATGCCGGTTTCGAACGTCTCTTTCGGCGCCCATCCAAGTTCGCTTTCAATCTTGCGTGCGTCTATGGCATAACGCCGATCGTGGCCGGGGCGGTCTTTAACGAACTCACGAAGCGATGTATGCGGTTTGAATGGCGATTCAGGCTTCAGCACATCCAAGGCGGCACATAGCGTGTCCAGCACCTCGAGATTCGTCTTCTCGGTGCGGCCGCCGATATTATAGGTTTCGCCAATCCCACCCCTGTCCAAGACCATCCGGATCGCTTCGCAGTGGTCCCCGACGTAGAGCCAGTCGCGGACATTACTCCCGTCCCCATAGATCGGAAGCGGCTTGCCTGCAGCCGCGTTCATTATCATCAGCGGGATCAACTTTTCAGGAAATTGGTAGGGCCCATAATTGTTCGAACAGTTCGTCGTAATCGTGGGCAATCCGTAAGTATGATGGTAAGCGCGTACGAGGTGGTCCGAAGCCCCCTTTGATGCCGCGTAGGGACTATTCGGCGCATAGGGTGTCGTCTCCGTGAACGCTGGATCACTAGGGCCGAGCGATCCGTACACCTCGTCCGTCGACACATGCAAGAAACGAAATGCGCTTTTTTCCGATTCAGTGAGATCCTGCCAATATCCCCTGGTTTCTTCCAGAAGATAAAACGTCCCATTGATATTGGTGTTAATAAAGTCCTCGGGGCCATGAATAGAGCGGTCAACATGGCTCTCGGCAGCGAAATTGACTATGGCCCGTGGTCGGTGCTTGGTGAGCAGCTGCCGCGTTAGATCTCGGTTGCCGATGTCGCCGCGGACAAACACGTGCCGCGAATTTCCGTTTAAATTGCGCAGACTATCGAGGTTTCCGGCATACGTGAGTTTGTCCAGATTGATGACAGTCCCTTCGCCGTGGGCTATCCAATCCAAAACAAAGTTGGATCCAATAAAACCCGCTCCTCCGGTTACGAGTATTGTATTCCTCATAATTTTGGACGCAGAAGACCGGGTCTTTTCACCCGTTGAGGTTTATCCCCTCAAGTCCGCCGGACAAATTGAACATCGTGATATGGGTTGCTCTAGGGGGCCCGTCCGATGGTGTCAGAATGCACCGTCGCGCGTCAACGTGACCCAGATGGTTTTCAATATGATCCGGATGTCCCCGACCACAGAGCGGTTTCTGACGTACTCGACGTCGAGTTCGTTCGTGTCGTGAAAGCTGAGGTTGCCGCGACCGCTCACCTGCGCCAATCCCGTTACCCCGGGCTTGACCCGGAGCTTCAGACGATGTCTCGGATGGTACCACCGAACGTTCTCCATAATATCGGGTCGCGGTCCGACCACAGACATGTCACCGCGCAACACGGTCAGGAAATTGGGTAACTCGTCGAGGCTCGTGCGGCGTAACCAGCGGCCGACGCGGGTTACGCGCGGGTCGTTGCCGGGATTCTGCGCGTGCTCGAATCGTTTGCCATCGTCGGCGACTCGACGGTGACCGACGAGCACCTTGATCGGGACGCTGTCGAGCTCGCCCTCCTCGTACACGTAGCGGTAAAGATCCGGGAATCGCTCCCGCGAATCCGCGTACATCGTGCGGAACTTGTACAGATAAATCGGCTTTCCGTACCCGTCCTCGGCGCGCCGGTCCCCGCCGTGACTAGACTCAGCGACGATGATAGCGGATTTGCTGTTACGCTCGGATCGGGGCCAATGCCCCTCACGGCGGAAGCGTCGATCGACCCCGACCCGTCGATGACGAAAGAGAACCGGCCCGGGCGAGTCGAGCTTGATCGCACAGGCAATAATGAGCATCAGGGGGGCGAACGCCAGGAGCGCGACCGATGAGATCACGATGTCGCAAAGCCGGGTCGTCAAGTGCTGCCACGCATCCTTCGCGCTGATGCCTGTCACGGTATCCGTCGGCCCAAGCGATCGGTCGAGCGATGCCGTGGGGCGCGAAGCGGAACTCTCGTTGCGGCGCGCGGCTTCCACCGACCCAGGCCGGGTCGGCGCGTTTGCGGGTGTCCGGTTGTTCAGCACCGCCGGATCTGAATTCGGTTCACACTGTTCCGAGTTAGATGGCATCTTCATCTTCGCTCAGCTCGCCAGACTCTAACACAACCTAACACAACGGACATCAGCTCACGCTGCTCCGCCGGACATCTCGACG
>Ga0209590_10000589_pt1 | contig 12315 bp, 14 predicted proteins | sample CZO8metaG_FD_188353 | JGI IMG/M metagenome (GOLD analysis project Ga0209590, IMG submission 188353) | Vadose zone soil microbial communities from the Eel River Critical Zone Observatory, Northern California, USA - CZOApr15con1.8 metaG... | ecosystem: Environmental > Terrestrial > Soil > Vadose...
CGCCCACAAATATATGGTGACTATGCAGACGAACAAGGGCACGATCACCCTTAGCCTCGATCCGAAGCTGGCGCCGATTACCGTGAACAACTTCGTCTTCCTCGCGCGCGACCATTTCTACGACGGACTGAAGTTCCACCGCGTCGTCCCCGACTTCGTCATCCAGGGTGGGGACCCGCAAGGCACCGGCGGGGGCGGGCCCGGCTACAAGTTCAACGACGAGCCGGTGCTCGGCGAGTACACCGCCGGCGCGGTGGCGATGGCCAATTCTGGGCCGAACACGAACGGAAGCCAGTTCTTCATCTGTACGGTCGACGACCGGACAAAGTTGGCGAAGAGCTACAACCTGTTCGGCTACGTTACGAATGGCATGGACGTCGTTCTCAAGATCGCGCAGGGCGACACGATGACGTCCGTTACGGTCCAGGAAGAGACCGGCTAGTCTTCAACCGTCTCTCAGGAGACCGTTGCAAGGCGGGCGTATAATGGGGCCGCAAAGGGAGCCTGAATGCCATTTTTCAATCACTGGTACATCCTCGTTCTGATCCTGATCATCGTCCTGATCGTCTATGGGCCGGGGAAGCTCCCTGAGGTTGGCGGGGCAATCGGGAAGGCCATGCGCGAATTCCGCAAGACGTCGAGCGATATCCAGGAAGAGTTCAAGAAGAGCGCGACGTCAGATTCGAGCACCGAGCCAAAGCCCGCGACCGATCGGCCTAACCCCGACGTCAAGGCGGCCACGGACGTAACGTCGCCGACCGACACCAAGGCCTGATTCCGGTCCGGCGCCGATAGGGGCAGCCATGGCCAAGCCCAGCATCGTTCCGGTGGACGAGGAGCGGCGCATGACGGTCATCGAGCACCTCGAGGAACTGCGGCGCGTCCTGATCATCTCGCTGATCGCCTGGGCGGTCGCCACCGTCATCGGGTTCGCGATCTCCCAGCCGGTGCTGGGCATCCTGCTGGGACCCGTCCACAAGGTGATCGGCAATCAGAAACTGATCTACCCCGGTCCGGTCGACGGCTTTCTGCTCTTCTTCAAGATCGGCATCTTTACCGGCTTCATCCTGAGCAGTCCGATCATCCTCTGGCAGGTCTGGACCTTCGTTGCCCCTGGTCTGCATCGCAACGAGCGGCGCTTCGCGGTGGGCTTCGTCGCCTCGGCGGTCGTGCTCTTCGCGATGGGCATCGGTTTTGCCTTCTTTGCCCTGCCCATCGCCTTGAGGTTCCTGACCGGTATCGGCAGTTCCGAGCTCCAGTATTTGCCCTTTGCCGACAAGTACATCAACTTCGTCCTCATCCTCATCGCGATCTTCGGCATCACCTTCGAGCTGCCGCTGGCGATGACGATGCTTGGCCTGGCGGGGATTGTCAGCACCGAATTCCTCAAACGCAACCGACTGAAGTTCTGGATCGGCATCTTCGTCGGGGCGAACATGGTGACTCCAGGGGTCGATCCCTTTACCCCGCTGCTGCTCACCATCCCCCTCATCATTCTTTTTGAAATCAGCATCCTCGTGATCCGCGCTCTGCGAAGATAGGACACGTTGGCCCAGACGCGACCTGATGGCCGGAGGGTGGATCAGCTCCGGCCGGTGAAAATCGAGACCGGCGTCAACCTCTATGCCGAGGGCTCGGCCCTCATCAACATGGGCGACACCAGGGTGCTCTGCACCGCGAGCTGGGACGACAAACCGCCGCCGCACAAGAAGGGGACCGGGGAAGGCTGGGTCACGGCCGAGTACTCGATGCTGCCGCGGGCGACGCAGACACGCACCGCCCGCGAATCGCGGACCGGTCGCGTGGACGGGCGCACCCAGGAGATCCAGCGCCTGATCGGCCGCGCCCTGCGAGCCGCGATCGACATGCCGCTGATGGGAGAGCGCACCGTCATGGTGGACTGCGACGTGCTGCAGGCCGACGGTGGCACGCGCACCGCCTCGATCACGGGCGGATTCGTCGCCCTCCACCTGGCGCTGCAGAAGGCGGTCGAGCGCAACCTGCTGCGCGTCATTCCGATCCGGCATTTCGTTTCGGCGGTCAGCGTCGGCATTGTGCAGGGGCAGCCCCGTCTGGATCTCAATTACCTGGAAGACTTCGCCGCCCAGACGGACATGAACTGCGTGCTCGCCGAGGACGGCCGCTTCATCGAAATCCAGGGCACCGCCGAGCAGGAGCCCTTCAATCCGGAAGAGATGGACCAGATGCTCAAGCTCGCGATCAAGGGCGCCGCCGAGCTGGTCGAGGCTCAGAAGAAGGCGCTGAAGCTGCGCTGAACCGGCTGCTCCTCGCCACGACGAACGAAGGCAAGCTCAAAGAACTTCGTGCGATCCTCGCCGGCATTCCGCTGGAGTTGGTGACCCCGGCCGATGCCGGCATCACCTTCGACGTCGTCGAAGACGGCGCCAGCTACCTCGAGAACGCCCGCAAGAAAGCCGAGGCCGGCCGGCGCCTGAGCGGGTTGGCAACCCTGGCTGACGATTCGGGGCTGGAAGTGCCGCTGCTCGATGGTCGACCTGGGATCGATTCCGCCTACTTCGCCGGCGCCGACCACAAGGGCGATGGTCCCGCCCTCGTCGCTGCGCTGCTGCGCGCGCTGGGCGCGGCGGCGACCAGCTCGCCGCCGGCGTTCTTCCGGAGCGCGGCCGTTCTGGCCTTGCCGGACGGCAGGATCTTTAGCGGAGAAGGGGTGCTGGCGGGCACGATCGCCGCGGAGCCACGCGGCACGCATGGCTTTGGCTTCGACCCGATCTTTGAGCTTCCCGACGGTCGCCGGCTGGCGGAGCTGTCGACCGAGGAAAAGAATCTGTTGAGCCATCGCGCACGGGCGCTCAGTGCGCTGGAAGTCCATGGCGCGTTCGACGCGGCGCTCTCCGCGTCGGGGAGCCGCTGAGGTGCTGAGGGCCTCGTTTCAATATCTATCCCGTCGGCGCGGCCTGCAGCGGTTCGCCACGCGCCAGCGGCTGACGGCGTCGCTCGCCTACCGTTTCGTCGCGGGGGACCACCTGGACGACGCGGTCCGCGTGGTGATGGACGTCAACCGGCGCGGCTGGTCGGCGAGCCTCGATCACCTCGGTGAGAACGTCGCCGAGGAGAAGGCGGCCCGCACCGCGACCGAGGATTACCTGGCGGCGTTCGAACGGATCGCGTCGGAGCGGCTGAACGCGAACGTCTCCGTCAAGCTGACGCAGCTCGGGCTCGACATCTCGCCTGACCTCTGCGAGGAGCTCCTGACACGGATCCTCCAGCGGGCTCAGCAGCTCGACAACTTCGTGCGGATCGACATGGAGGGCTCCGCCTACACGCAGCGCACGCTCGATCTGGTGCTGGCGCTGCACGAGCGCTTTCCCAACTGCGGTGTTGTGCTGCAGAGCTACCTCTATCGCACCGTGGACGACATCGCCCGCGTCAACGCGGCGAAGGTCCGGGTGCGGCTGGTCAAGGGCGCTTACGATGAGCCGCCCGATGTCGCGTTCGCGAAGAAGGCCGACGTCGATGCGAAATTCCAAGTGGAGATGCAGCAGTTGCTGCTACACGGCGTCTATCCGGCGATCGCCACCCACGACGATCGGTTGATCGAGGCGACCAAACAATTCGCCCGCGAGCGCGAAATTCCCACGGATCGCTTCGAGTTCCAGATGCTCTACGGCATCCGCCGCGATCTACAGGACCGGCTGCTGCGTGAGGGCTACCGCGTTCGCATCTACGTGCCGTACGGGACCGAGTGGTATCCGTACCTGATGCGGCGGCTGGCGGAACGTCCGGCCAACCTACTCTTTATCGTCCGCAGCCTTATCCGGGAGCGTCGCGCCGCCTGACCCGGGCGGCTCGGGCTCGCCGGCCCGGCTCGTCAGTTCCATCCTGGCCTGCGGCGGTGGCGGGACCCGGTGGCCGAAGATGCCGCCGAACCACATCAAGAAACCAAACGCGGCCCCGCGGAACTCGCTCGTCCGCCAGGCATCCGTATAGCGGTAGCGCTCGAACCAGCGGAAGGCGACCACCGCCAAGGCGGTGATGACGGCGATGATCACGAGGACCGGGAGCATTCAACAATCCTTTCTGAAATCTGGTCGGGGCGCCGGGATTCGAACCCGGGATCTCATGCTCCCAAAGCATGCGCGTTAGCCAGGCTACGCTACGCCCCGCGTGCTGGATTTTACGTCGCCCGCGGCGCGGACGGTTGCCGGATCGCCGGGTCAAGCGCGCTGAACGTGCGGTACAGCTGCTCGTAGTGCGCCGACCGTTCGGGATCGGGCTCGAGCACATGGTCGAGCCGCGCGACGGTTGCGGAGGCGGCCGCCACATCAGGGAACACTCCGGTCGCCACGCCGGCGAGCAGGGCTGCGCCCAGCCCCGGGCTCGGCGCCGAGGCCATGGCGGCGACCGGCAGCGCGAAGATGTCCGCTTGCATCTGCCGCCAGAGCCGGCTGCGCGCCCCGCCGCCGGTGGCGCGGACCTGGTGCGGTTCGGTGCCGAGCCCACGCATGACCTCGAGCCGGTCACGCAGGCTGAAGACCACGCCTTCCAGAACCGCGCGCGTGAGGTCCGCCTGGGTGTGATGCGCCCGCAATCCGACAAACGCGCCGCGAGCGCCGTCATCATGCCGCGGCCTGCCCTCGCCATCGACCTGTGGCACGAAAAACAGGCCGTCTGCCCCGACGGCGACGGACTCGGCTTGTTCGCAAAGATCCGCATAGCCCAAGCGCCCTCCGATGATGTCCCGCCACCAGCGCAGAGACCCCCCTGCGGACGGGGTAATGCCCGTCAGGTCGTAGCGCTGCGCGAGTGGATCACACGCCGTCTGCAACCGCCCGCCTGGATCGACGATGGCGTCGTTGATCTGCGCGAACAGCAGACCACCGCGGCCGATCGATGAGCCGATCAGCCCACCGGCGACGATGCCGGTGCTGACCGCCGTGGCCGCGGTCGCACTCGCCCCGGCGGCGACCGGCAGTCCGGCTGGGAGTCCGAGCTCGCCGGCCAGGGAGGGACGCAGGCCGCCGGCGATCTCGAGGCCCTCGTGGACCTTCGGCATCCACGCGACCGGGATCTCGAGCGCGTCGATGATCTCGTCCGACCAGCCTCGCCGGTGGAGATCCAGGAGGAGTGTCGCCGCCGCGTCGCTGGTATCGGTCGCCGCCTCGCCCGTCAGCATCAACCGGACATGATCCTTGGGGAGCAGCACCCGGCGCGTGTGCCGGAACTGGACGGGTTCGACGTCGCGCAGCCAGAGCATGGCTGCCGCCTGACAGGCGGCCAGTGCCGGGCGGCCGCTGATCTCGATCAAACGCTGAGCCCCGATGCGTTCGCTGATGAACTCCGCCTGCGGCGCCGCGCGCCAATCGCTGCCGAGGATCGCGGACCGAACCGGATCGCCTCGCGCATCGACAAACACGCTGCCGGGCTGGCCGGTCAGTCCCAGGCCGCCGATCTCGCCACCGGCTTCCGCGGCGACGCCGGCCAGGACATACGCCGCGGCACGCCACCAATCCCCGGGATCCTGTTCGACCCAGCCGGGACGCGGGGATTGGGTCGCATATCCGAGAGACGCCGAAGCGACGACCGTCCCGGTCTCATCGATCGCGACGGCATGGGCGCCGACGGTGCCGACGTCGAGACCGAGCAGCACTAGCCGGCGGAGGTTGGCGGGACAGCCAGTTGCTGCGACCAGTGATAGCCGCCGTCGGTCGTCGCGTCGATCACGTAGTCACCACCCGCGTTCCGGGTCAACACCCAACCCGTCGTGACGCTGACGAAGGCCGCGGCGAACGTTTCGGGCGCGTTGTCGATGTGGCCGGTGCGGCGAAGGGTCGCGCCGCCATTGCTGGCGACGACGCATTGCGCCACATTGGTCGCAGGCCCGTCGCCGACAAAGATCGCGTCCTGGGGATCCACGACACTGAAGCTTGGCGGATACGTGTCGGGGCCAGCCGGCACTCCCGGTAGGATCTGGCCCTCCGACATCGATTCCTTCATGACCGCCTTCCAGGTAGATCCGTCCACGGTGGCGTAAGCAATATACGGACTATGGCTCATCCCGCTCTGGCCGCCAACGAACAGCGCCCAGAGGGCGTTCGGCGCGGCGCACTGCGCCAGCGTCGCCTGGAAAAGGCTCGGTTGCTGGTCCGGCCGCTGGAGCACCTTGCTCCAGTAGTCTCCGTTCTCCACATTCCGATAGACATAGACGCCTTCCGAGTTCCCGATCCAGCCCTGGGCCGTGTTGCTGAAGCACACGGTTTGCGGGTTCGGTGGGCCGTCGACCACCGCCCAGGTCAAGCCACCGTCGTGAGTGGCGACCAGCGTTGCGCCGTCGTGGGGAACCAACCATCCATGGATCTGCTGCGGGTCGCTTCCGCCCGCGATCCCCCAACCCTGCGTGGCGCTCGCGAAATGAACCGAACGGATCGGCGCACGTGGCTCGCCCAGCTGGCGCCATGTGCGTCCGCCATCGCTCGTGCCGAGCAGCGTTCGAGTGGCCACCGCCCAACCGGTGGTGGCGCTGATGAAGTCGACGCCGACGAATTCCTCCGTCGACGCGTACTGCTTCGTCCAGCGCGTGCCGTCCGTGGTTGCAAAGATCGCATGTGATCCCACGGCCCAGCCGAGGTGCGGCCCGACCATCTGAATGGCCGCCAGCGCCGGGACGAATCCAGGATCGACGCCTGCGGGTGTCGGGGTGGGCGATGTCGACTCGCTGGCCGACGGCGACGGGTCAGGGGAGGCAGACCCGTTGAGCGTCGGTGTCGGTGTCGGCCTCACTGCCGATGCTGAGCTGCAGCCGGCCAGGACGACCGCCATGGCGATGACGACCCAGGCGTGGACGATTCGTCGAGACGGAGTCCCCCCTGCCATGTAGATAGGACGAGGCCGATGCTCCAGACATGCACCTCCGCAGGCTTGCCGAAAAACTGCTACCATACGCTCAAGGCATATGTCAAACGCTCACAGCGAAGACGCAAGCTCGATTCGGGTCGCGCTCGGTGCCTTGCTCCGCCGGCGCCGAGATGAAGCCGAGCGGTCGCTGAGCGAGCTGGCAGAGGCCGCCGAGCTGTCACCCGCCTACCTCTCGGAGCTGGAGCGCGGCCTCAAGGACGTCTCATCGGAGCGGCTGCTCGCCATCGCACGAGCCCTGGAAGTCCCGGTCGCGGAGCTCTACCTCGACCTGGCGCGATCCCTGGGGAGCCAGGAAGCGATGGAGCAGCGCCGGAGCTGGCCCGAGGATCCCCGTATGCAGCTTCGGATCGCCACCGCGAACCTTCGTCCGCAAGCTCTGCGTAGTGTTGCGCATTTCAGCCTATATCTGGCATCCACCCAGGCGACGTCGCCTAGGCGGCGGATCGGATTCACCGTGGACCGGTAAGGAGCATTCAAATGGCACTCGTTCCCAACGTCGTCGAGACCACCGCGCGCGGCGAGCGCGCCTATGACATCTATTCACGTCTGCTGCGCGACCGCATCATCTTTCTCGGCAGCGAGATCGATGACGATATCGCAAACCTGGTAATCGCCCAGCTGCTCTTCCTCGACAGCGAGGACCCGGACAAGGAGATCAGCATCTACATCAACAGCCCGGGCGGCTCTCTCTCCGCGGGTCTCGCGATCTACGATACGATGCGCTACGTCCATCCTCCGGTGAGCACGCTGTGCACGGGTTTGGCGGCCAGCGCCGCGTCATTGATCCTGGTCGGCGGTACCGCGGGAAAGCGTTTCTCTTTGCCGCATTGCACGATCGTGCTGCACCAGCCGAGCGGCGGCATGCGGACCTCGCAGGCGACGGACATCGAGATCCATGCCCGCGAGATCCTCCGTCTTCGCGAGATCATCGTCGGCATCTATGCGCAGCACACCGGCCGCTCGACGGAGCAGGTCGAGCGCGATATAGAGCGCGACTTCTTCATGACGCCGGAGATGGCGAAGGACTACGGCCTGATCGACGCCATCATCGAGCCCTCGGTGAAGTCGCTCGGGGTTGGCCACTCGCCGAACGGGCAGTCGGTGTTGAAGGCGCCGGGGGTCACGCCGAGCAGCTAGGCAACGAAGCTACTGCAGCGCGCCCGAGACTGGGGCGATGAAGCCGACGTGACCGCGCGGAGAGACCAGTACCTGCACATAGCGGTTCTCCTGGACCCAGTGCTCCGCTCCGCGGAGTTCTTCGCTCGGCACATCGAGCGCAAAGCACCGTGTCCCTGAACTGGCCCCGACGACCGGGCTGAGGCTCCCGTATTGAAGGCAGATGCTTCGTCCGTTGAGGCTGGTCACGAACCCGTAGACGACCTCCGGTTTGTCCATATAGCTCTCCAGGCTGAGGACCACGTAGAACGTCGCGACGGCGACCCCCAGGAGGGAGATCGAGCCGATCAACAGCCGGCCCCGGGCGGCGCCTCTCGCCGCGACGGCGTAGCCGAGTGATGGCAGGAAGATCATGAGCACCGCAAGGCTGATCTGCGTCTCTGGCCAGATGGCGCGAGCATAGGCCGCCTGGTTAGTGTCTTTCAGATCGGCGCCAGCCGGAACGATCGGTGGCAGTAGGACACCAACGGTGATAGGGATCGCCGTGACCGCGGGGAGGGCGATGAGGGACCGGCCTCGGATGAGAATCCTCTGCCGGGGAGTCGTTGCGGCTGGCCGGGGCGCCGAGAGTGCCATGGAAGTATAAGCGCGGCGCAGCCGTTTTCCCATCAAGCGGCGGGCGGTTCGTTACGATGGCGGCCAATGCCTTCCGAGGAATGGTGGCGCCATGGCGTGATCTATCAGGCCTATCCTCGCTCCTTCCAGGACTCGAACGGCGACGGCATCGGTGACCTGCGCGGCGTCCTTGATCGCCTGGACTACCTGCAGTGGCTGGGCGTCGATGCCATCTGGCTGAACCCGATCACGGTCTCGCCGGATGCTGATGTCGGGTACGACGTCGCCGACTACTGTGGCGTGCAGCCGGTCTTCGGCGACCTGAGCACGGCCGATGCGCTGATCGCCGAAGCGGCAAAGCGCGACATCAAGATCGTGCTCGACATCGTCCCCAATCACAGCAGCGACCGGCACCCGTGGTTCATCGATGCGCGGTCATCTCGCGGCTCGCCGCATCGCGATTGGTACGTCTGGGCCGACCCCAGGCCTGACGGCAGTCCTCCAAACAACTGGTTGAGTGCCTTCGGCGGGCCGGCCTGGACGCTCGACACGCGCACGGGCCAGTATTACTTACACAACTTCCTCGCGGAGCAGCCTGACCTCAACTGGTGGAATCCCGCGGTGCGCGACGCCTTCGACGACATCTATCGCTTCTGGTTCGACCGGGGCGTCGCCGGCTTCCGGATCGACGTCGCCCACGGCATCGTGAAGGACCGCGAGCTGCGCGACAACCCGCTCTCAACCAAGGACGATCCGCCATGGGTTCGCGCTCACGGCCAGCGCTCTGTCTACAACGTCGAGCGCCCCGAAGTGCACGATGTCCTTCGCCGCTGGCGGGCGCTCGCCAACACCTATGACCCGCAACGGATCCTGCTGGGCGAAACCTACGTCCGCGACGTGCGGAGTATGGGGCGCTTCTATGGTCAGGGCGATGAGCTCCACCTGGCGTTCAACTTCACCTATGTGCACGCGCCCTTCGAGGCCGCCGCGCTGGCCAGGGTCGTCGCCGAGAGCGAGGTGATCATCCCGCCAGTGGGCTGGCCCGTCTGGACGGTTTCCAATCACGACGTCTCCCGTGTCATGAGCCGATGGGCCGGCGGCGATGAGCGAAAGCTTCGCTGCGCGCTCCTCAGCCTGCTGACGTTGCGGGGCACGCCGGTCCTCTATTACGGTGACGAAATCGGCATGCCCGACACGCGGCTTCGCAAAGCCGACCTGCAGGATCCCCTCGGCAAGTGCTTCTGGCCGGCGCCCCGCGGGCGCGATCCGGAGCGGACGCCGATGCATTGGGGCAGCGAGCCCGGCGGCGGATTTACCAACGCCGGCGTACGGCCGTGGCTGCCGACCGGCGACGTGACGGCGCGCAACGTCGCCGACCAGCGTCGTGATCCATCCTCGACCCTGAGCTTCGTTCGCGACCTCATCGCGGGGCGTCGTCAGCGGCCCGATTTGCGCAGCGGCGCCTACCAGCAGCTGCCTTCACCGGCCGGCGTCTGGGCATGGCAGCGAGGCGCTGATACCACGATTGCTCTCAACCTGTCAGACGAGCCTGTTCGTGTCCCGGCGATTGGCGGAGCCATCGTCATCAGCACCAACCGGTCTCGTGACGGCGAACGCGTCGACGACGGCCTTGCGCTGGGCCCCTGGGAAGGAGCGGCATGTTCCTCGGCATCGACCTAGGCACCAGCTCCCTCAAGGCGCTCGTGCTGGATGTCGATGGGTCGATCGTGGGCACCGGGTCCGCGACGTATCCGATGACGACGCCGCAGCCCGGCTGGGCCGAGTCCGATCCAGAAGACTGGTGGCAGGCCGCCGCGACGGCGGTGCACGAGGCTGCCGGTAAGCATGCATCGGAGGTCGCGGCCGTTGGCCTCTGCGGCCAGATGCACGGCGTCGTCCTCAGCGATGACGCCGGCAGCCCGCTCCGGCCGGCGATCCTCTGGGCCGATGGTCGGTCCCGCCGCGAGCTCGACGCCTACCGCGCCCTCAACGGAGAGTTACGGCGCCAGCTGGCGAACCCGCCCGCGACAGGAATGGCGGGCGCGAGCCTGCTGTGGCTGCGCGACAACGAACGGCAGGTATACCGCCAGGCGCATTGGGCGCTTCAGCCCAAGGACTGGTTGCGATTACGCCTGATCGATGAGGCGGCAACCGAGCCGAGCGATGCTTCCGCCACGCTGCTCTACGACCTGACCACCGACTACTGGGCGAAAGACGTCATCGACGAGCTCGACCTCCGGATCGATTTCCTGGCGCCCATCCGCGAGTCGGTCGAGATCTGCGGCGTGCTCGCCGCTGCGGCGGCTACGCACCTCGGGATCCGCCCGAATCTCCCGGTGGTCGGCGGTGCCGCCGACACGGCCGCCGCCGCACTCGCGGGCGGCCTGCTCGATCCGGGGCCGGTGCAACTGACCATCGGCAGCGGAGCACAGGTGGTCGCGCCGCGCGATCGGCTGGCCATCGATGGCACCGGTCGTACGCATCTCTACCGCGCGGCCGCGCCCGACCGCTGGTACGCAATGGCGGCGATGCAAAACGCAGGGATCGCGCTGGAGTGGGTCCGCACCATCCTCGGCGCGACCTGGGATGAGGTCTACGTCGAAGCGTTCGCTGTCCCACCGGGCGCGGAAGGCCTCGTTTTTCTTCCGTACCTGACGGGCGAGCGGACACCCTACTTCGACCCGCTCGCGAGAGGCGCCTGGGTGGGGCTCCGCCTCAGCCATTCGCGCGGCCACCTGCTGCGCGCGGCGCTCGAAGGGGTGGCGTTTGCCGTGCGGCAGGGGCTGGAGGCGTTGCTCGCGACCGGCGTGGCGGCGACCGAGCTGCGACTCGCCGGCGGCGGCACCTTCGACGCCCGCTGGCGCCAACTGCTGGCCGACGTCCTCGAGCAGCCCTTGCTGGCGACCGCGACCACGGCCGCATCGGCGCTCGGCGCGGCGCTCCTTGCCGGTATCGGGTTCGGCGCCTGGCCGAATGCGCAACGGGTCGCGGCGATGGCCGCGCCCGCGGAGCTGGTCGCGACGCCGGGGCTGGCGTCCGAGGCCTACGAGCACGCCTACCTTCGTTACCGTGAGCTCTATCTCCCGATCGCCGCGGCGCTCTCCGGCTAGGTCCAGCCGGTGCGGCGCTTGAGCCACTCCAGCGCCGGGAGTCCCTGGTCCCGCTGAAACGCGCGCACGGTGGGGAGGCCGGGCGGGGGCGGCAGGCGAGACTGTCGAATCATGTATCCCGCCGCGGCAGCAACGACTGCCGTCACGGCCGCAGCTGGCGCGCTCCGTCCGAGTGGATGGACATCGAAAATCTCCCAGGGCTTCGGACCGCCTTGCATGGCAACGCTCGGCAACATGAACAGCAAGTCGACCCACGCCGCTCCGCGGCTGGCCCACGGCCAATCGACGAAGAACACACGGGTCGGCGTGAGCAGGATATTGTCGGCGCGCAGATCAGCATGCAGCAGCGTCGTTCCCTCGGCGGCACCCGGAGAAGCCGCCTCGAGCGCCACCAGCTCGGCGAGGTGTCGGTGAGCCCAGGGATCGATACCGTTGAGATCGTCCTGGCCGGCGCTGACGGCGGCCTGCAGCCGTTGCCAGCCGGTAAAGACGTCGGACATCAGTTCGGCCACGGGCTCGACGGCGATGGGCGCGGGGGTCAATGCCGAGCTCAACTCGGTGATCGCCTTAAGGACGCGAT
>Ga0209590_10000594_pt1 | contig 12263 bp, 14 predicted proteins | sample CZO8metaG_FD_188353 | JGI IMG/M metagenome (GOLD analysis project Ga0209590, IMG submission 188353) | Vadose zone soil microbial communities from the Eel River Critical Zone Observatory, Northern California, USA - CZOApr15con1.8 metaG... | ecosystem: Environmental > Terrestrial > Soil > Vadose...
TCAACGCGGGCAAGCACGATCCCGAGGAGGTCGGGCTTGCCGCGATCGAGACCGGCGCGGACGACGTGCAGGTGGAAGGGTCATCGGTGGAGATCACCACGTCTCCCTCGGCGTTCGAAAAGGTGAAAGCCGCGGTGGAGGCGCTCGGCGTCACCGTGGAAAACGCCGAGATCACGATGCAGCCAAAGCAGACGGTCGCGGTCGGCCATGACAAGGCCGCCGCGGTGCTCAGATTGGTCGAATCGCTCGAGGAGGACGACGACGTCCAGCAGGTTTACGCCAACTTCGACATCCCATCAGACGTCCTTGAACGCGTTGCGGCACAGGTATGAATGCAAGAAAACCAGATTGATGGGTTGGCTGTAGGCCGGATTCATTCCGGCCGTCACCGGACGTCCAGCTACCAGACGCCTCCCAATCGTGGCGTGCAGAGCCCCAGGAGGGGGCCCGCGGGGGAGGACCGCAGTCCTCACCCGCGCTTTTCGCCATCCCATCAGACGTCCTTGAACGCGTTGCGGCACAGGTGTAAAACCGTGCAGGACAGATGCCGGGCAAGAACAGCGGACTGATCCTTGGCGTCGACCCAGGCCTCGCGGGCACCGGCTTCGCCCTGTTCGCCGAGCCGAACCTCGTCCTCTCCTGCAGCACCGTCGTCACCATCCCCGGCCGCGACGGCGCGCGGCTGCTGACCATCACGAGTCACCTGCGCGCGCTGCTCGCCGAGAACCCGCCCGCCGAAGCCTCGATCGAAGAGCTCTTCATGGGGCGGAACGCGACCAGCGCGGTCGGCGTGGCCCAGGCGCGCGGCGCGATCCTCAACGTGCTCGAGGAGTGCGGCGTGCCGGTCTATGAGTACAAGCCTAGCCAGGTGACGGTCATCCTCACCGGCTACGGCAACGCGGACAAGTCGCAGATCGGGCGCATGCTCGCCGCCCAGGTGAAGCTGCCCGAGGGCAAGCTCGACGACCACGCGCGCGACGCGGTCGCCATCGCGCTGTGCCACGCGCGGAGCCGACGCTTCGCGAATGCCTCCCTGCGCGCTCCGCGCGCAGGGTTGGGGTGAGGGCGTGATCGCCCACCTGAGCGGCGTCGTGCGTCGCGCTGGTCCTGATTTCGTCGTCCTCGACGTCGGCGGCGTCGGCTACCTCGTCATGGTGGCGACGCAGAGCCGACGCTTCGCAAATGCCTCCCTCTCCCGCGCCAGCGGGAGCAATCAGGAGGCGGGGCGCGCCGCGGCGCGCCGTCCTGCCCGCGCTTCGCGCGCAGGGTTGGGGTGAGGGCGTGATCGCCCATTTGAGCGGAGTGGTGCGGCGGGCCGCGGCGGATTTCGTCGTCCTCGACGTCGGCGGCGTCGGCTACCTCGTCACGGTGGCGACGCAGACGCGGCAGCAGCTCCCGCCGCCCGGCGGCGACGTCGAGCTGCACATCCACACCCACGTGCGCGAAGACCAGCTCAACCTCTATGGATTCGGCTCCGTCGAGGAGCTCGAGCTCTTCGAGATGCTGATCCAGGTCGACGGCGTCGGCCCGAAGGTCGGGCTGAACATCCTCAGCGCGTCCAGCCTCGAGGTCCTGAAGCGCGCGATCATGAGCGAGGATGCTGCCCCCATCAGGCGCGCGAGCGGCGTCGGACCGCGCACGGCGGCGAAGGTGATCATCGAGCTGAAGCCACGGCTTGACGCGGTCGCCGCGCTCGAAGCGGTGCCACGCGCCGCGGCGGTGGCGGGAGATGGCGCGGTGCCGAAGGCCGTCGAGTCGGCGCTCCGCAACCTCGGGTTTACCTCGCAGGAGGCACGCGCCGGGCTCGAGTCCGTGGACTGGAGGTCGGCGCCGAGCACGCAGGAGGCGCTGGCGACGGCGCTCAAGGCGTTGGGCCGCAAATGACGAAGGACAAAGTCCTCGACGCTCGCTCGGACGACGAGCAGTTCGACCTCACGCTCCGGCCGAGGTTCCTGGCGGAGTACGTCGGCCAGGAGCAGGTGCGCGAGAACCTCAGCATCCTCCTCGAGGCGGCGCGAAGGCGCGACGAGCCGGTGGAGCACGTTCTGCTTTGCGGACCTCCGGGCCTGGGCAAGACGACCCTCGCGCACATCATCGCCAACGAGCTCGGGGTGTCGATCAAGGTCAGCTCCGGGCCGGCCATCGACCACCAGGGCGCGCTCGGCTCGATCCTGCTGAACCTGACCACGCGCGACGTCTTCTTCATCGACGAGATCCACCGCCTCAACAGCGTCGTCGAGGAGTCTCTGTATCCGGCGCTCGAGGACTTCAGGTTCGACGCTGTGCTCGGCAAGGGGGTGGGGGCGAGCGCCGCGACCCTACCGCTGCCGCACTTCACGTGTGTCGGCGCGACCACGCGCCAGGGGCTGCTCAGCGGGCCGCTGCGCGATCGCTTCGGCGCCACCTACCGGCTTGACTTCTACACGAAGGCCGAGCTGGAGAAGATCATCAGCCGCTCGGCCCGCATCCTCGACATCGAGATCCACGACGAAGCGGTGTCGGAGATCGCCCGACGCTCCCGGGGCACGCCGAGGGTCGCCAACCGCCTGCTCCGCCGAGTCCGCGACTACGCCCAGGTCCGGGGCGACGGGCGGGCCACCGTCGACGTCACCCGGCGCGCGCTGGCGATGCTGGAGGTCGACGAGATCGGGCTCGAGCCACTCGATCGCCGGCTCCTCGAGACCGTGATCGTCAAGTTCAAGGGCGGGCCCGTCGGCCTGGACACGCTCGCGACCTCGCTGTCGGAGGAGCCGGAGACGATCGAGGACGTCCACGAGCCATACCTGATCCAGATCGGATTCCTGGCGCGTACCGCTCGCGGCCGCGTGGCCACCGAGCTTGCGTACCGGCACATAGGGATCGCCCCGCCCGCCCCTGCGACCGAGCAGACGCGCTTACTGTAAGTAGCGGTGGCTGATGTGGGGAGGATGCTTCTCGTCTTCGGCGTGCTGCTCGTGATCATCGGGGGCGCTCTGATGCTGTTCGGGCGCTTCCACCTGCCGGGCGATCTCACGTTCCGAAGCGGCAGCGTGACCGTTTACGTTCCCGTGGCGACGAGCATCGTCCTGTCGGTGCTGCTGACGATCGTGCTCAACCTGGTGTTTCGGCAGCGGTAATGCGCCCAACCGTAGACTGATTCGCCGCCCATGCAGTTAGTCCTCAGCTGGCCGATCCGCCTTTTCGTCATCGCCGTCCTGATCATTTCCCTCCTCGTGGACGGCGCCGGCTACGTCTACCGCATCGCCAACAAGCTTCCACTCCAGGGCAATGTCGCCGGCCTGCCGCCCAACTTCGGCGGCCTCCAGCTGTACTTCCACAAAGGCCTGGACCTGGCGGGCGGCACCCACATCGACTACCAGCTGACCAACTTCCCGGCCGGCCAGAACCGGGCCGAAGTCCAGCAGCGGACCATCCAGGTCATCAACAAGCGCGTCAACGCGCTCAACGTGAGCGAGCCCGAGATCCGCGGCGCGGGCACCAACAACGACCGCATCACCGTGGACCTCGCGGGCGTTAACGCCGAGCAGGCGCAGAAGGCGATCGGCGCGGTCTCCAAGCTCGTGTACACGAAGTGGGTCAAGGACGACAAGGTCACAGGAGGGCCCGAGCCGGGATTCAAGCCGGCGCTGACCGGCCTGACCGGTGACGACATCTCGAGCGCCTCGGCCGCCATCGATCCCACCGGGACGTCGTGGGTCGTGAACATCAGCTTCACCGCGTCCGGGGCCCAGCGCTTCGACGACCTGACGCGCGCCAACGTCGCCGCCTGTCCGGGCGATTCGACCACGGTGGCGAGCGCCAACTGCGCCGAGCGCCACCTGACCATCTGGCTCGACCTCACGCAGACGGACATCGACCATTGGGAGGACTCCTCCTACGCCGCGAAGGTCAGCTCCAGCTACGACCCGGGCTGCCTCGCCGCCCAGACGCCCGACACGATCTGCGGCAAGTTCCTGACCGACCCGATCACCCGGGAGGAGATCGCGGGCGGCCAGGCTCAGATCAGCGGCGCGTTCACGCAGACCAGCGCCAACGACCTGGCGACGGGGATCAACTCCGGCTCGCTGCCGGTCGACCTGCAGGTGCTGGACGTCACGCAGGTCAGCGCGACCCTCGGCGCCCAGTCGGTGAAGCTCAGCATCGCCGCCGGCCTCCTCGGCCTGGCGATCGTGGTCGTCTTCATGATCATCTACTACCGGGTACCGGGATTGCTCGCGAGCCTCGCCCTGCTGTTCTACGCCGGCGCCGTGCTCGCGGTGTTCAAGCTCGTCCCGGTCACGCTGACATTGGCCGGCATCACCGGTTTCGTCCTCTCGGTCGGTATGGCGGTCGACGCGAACGTCCTGATCTTCGAACGCTTCAAAGAAGAGGTGAGAGCCGGGCGCACCATCAGCGCCGCGGTCGACGCGGCGGTCAGACGGGCGTGGCCCGCGATCCGCGACTCCAACACGTCGACGATCATCACCTGCGTCATCCTCGGCTTCGTCGGGCCGTCGGCGGTCAAGGGTTTCGCCATCACGCTCGCGATCGGTGTGTTCGCAAGCCTTGTGTCCTCGATCATCGTCACCCACAACCTCCTCGCGATCGTCCTGGCCGGCAGCGGCTTCAGGCGCGCGGGCCTGCTCGGAGTTGACCGTGTCCGAACTGTCTGACGTCAAGGCGGAGGAGCAGACCGCCGAGGAGCAGGTCGCCGACCTCGCCGAGGATGCGAAGGCTCAGCAGGCCGCCGTCGTCGCTGCGCCCGAACCCAGACCACCGCGCCGCCTCAACATCATCGGCCGGCGCAACTGGTTCTTCGCGCTCTCGCTCATCATCATCATCCCGGGCATCGTCTCGATGGCGACGAAGCACTTCGCCCTCGGGATCGACTTCGCTGGAGGCACCGAGCTCACGGCCAGCTTCCCCAACCACCCGACGCTCGCCGCGGTGCAGCAGGCGGTCGACGCCGAGGGCAGCAACGGGTCGGTGATCTCGACTGGTGGGGACGGCTACATCATTCGCTACCCGGCGCTGAACACCACTCAGCTGGCCAACGTCCAGTCCGACCTGAGGAAGCGGCTCGGGCCGACGAACGTCCAGCAGATCCTCACCGTCGGGGGCACGATCGCGGGCGAGACGATCTTCCTCTCGCTGCTGGCTGTCGTCCTCGCGTCGGTCGCCATCCTGTTGCTGCTCGCGATCCGTTTCCGCAACGTGCCCGGTGGATGGCGAGCGGGCTTTCAGTTCGGGGGCTCCGCGCTCGCCGCACTCCTGCACGACGTGTTCATCCTGACCGGCATCTTCTCCATCCTCGGCGCCTTCTTCGGGCTGCGCATCGGACAGATCGACGCGTTCTTCGTGACCGCGGTGCTGACCGTGGTCGGCTTCTCGGTGCACGACACGATCGTCGTCTTCGACCGACTCCGCGAGAACCTGCGCGTGAGCCAGCGACTGTCCTTCGAGCAGGTCGTGAACCTGAGCATCATGCAGACCGCAGCCCGGTCGATCATCACGAGCTTCACGGTGGTCCTGGTGCTCACCGCGATCCTGATCGCGGGTGGGTCGACGCTGCAGGGCCTGGCGCTGGCGCTGCTGATCGGAATCGTGTCGGGCACGTACAGCTCGATCTTCAACGCGGCGCCGCTGCTGGTCGTCTGGCGGAAGCTGCAGCCGCTGCGCTGACCTCGATGACCCGTTTTGCGCAAAACGGGTCCATCCGAGCGGCTCGAAGGACCCTCTTTGCGCAAAACGGGCCCGTTCCGAGCCCCTGGTGTCCGGCTGGTAAGGTAGGTCGGGACACCGGACATGCCGACCTGGCCCATATCGTCGATCAAAGAGCTGCTCGAGCCCACGCTCAACCACATGGGCTACGAGCTGTACTCGCTTGACCAGTCGGGTCAGTCAGGACGAACGCTGCGCATCTCCATCGACCACAACGAGCCGATCACCATCGAGGACTGCGAGCGTGTGAGCAGGGTCGCCGGGCCGCTCCTTGACCGGGCCAACCTAATCGATGGCCGCTACGACCTCGAGGTCTCCTCCCCGGGCGCAGAGCGCCCGCTGCGCCACCAGAACGACTACGCGCGATTCAACGGCAAGCGCGTCAACATTCGCTATAGAAGCGGGGAATCAGAGACAGTGGTCGAAGGTCAGCTCATAGCCGTCGACGGCGCGGGCATCGCCGTCCAGGCGCCCGGCGCAAGAAGCCGCGCGCCGGTGATCATCCACATCGGTTGGGAAGACGTTGTCGCGGGCAGGCTCGCGGTCGCAATCTGACGCCCCGACGCAGACGCTCGCCGAAGCGCTGAGCGCTCTGGTCGTGGAGCTGGGCATCCCATTCGACGAGATGCTCCACACCGTCGAGGGCGCCCTGGCGGTCGCCTACAGGCGCGCCTTCAACCCCGACGGCGACGTGACCGTCAAGCTGGACACCGCCACGGGCGCGCTCGACGTGCGCAGTCGCGTCGTCCACCCGGACGGAAGCGTCGAGGTCAAAGAGCTCCCCTCCGAGGACTTCAGGCGCATGGCCGCGCAGACCGCCAAGCACGCGGTCCTCCGCCATATCCACGACCTCGAGCGCGACAAGGTGCTGCGCGACGTCGCCGAGCACAAGGGCGAGCTCGCGAGCGGCGTCGTCGACCGCATCGAGGCGGGAACGGTGTACGTCGATCTGGGAAGGGCGGAAGGCGTCATGCCGCCGGAGGAGCAGATTCCCGGCGAGCAGCTGATCCCTGGCCGCCCGGTCCTCATCGTCATGCTCGACGCCCAGCACAACCGCAAGCAGGCCCAGGTCCGCGTATCGAGGGCGGCCCGTGCCTTCGTCCACCGGCTGCTCGAGGCCGAGGTCCCGGAGATCAAGGCCGGCACCGTGCAGATCCGCGCCATCGCCCGCGAGCCCGGCCTGCGAACGAAGATCGCCGTCTCCTCGAGCGAGCGCGCGCTGGACCCAGTGGGCGCCTGCGTCGGGCCGAAAGGCGTGCGCCACCGCGCCATCCTCAGCGAGCTCGCCAACGAGCACGTCGACATCGTCCCCTGGTCGGACGACCCCGAAGCCTTCGTCGCCGCGGCCCTCGGGCCGGCGAAGGCGGACAGGGTCACGATCGACCGGGTCACGCGCACGGCCACGGTCCTGGTGCCCAAGAACCAGCTTTCCCTGGCGATTGGCCGCGACGGCCAGAACGCCCGGCTTGCCGCCAAGCTCACAGGCCTGCGCATCGACATCAAGGCCAGCGAAACCGATGAAGCGCCGGCACCGGCCGGTTAGGACCTGCGTCGCCTGCCGCGAGGAGGCGGGCAAGGGCGAGCTGATCCGCCTGGTCCGCCGCCCAGACGGCGAAATCGAGGTCGACATGACGGGTCGGATGCCCGGCCGCGGGGCCTATCTCCACGCCGCGGCCGAGTGCGTGGAGGCCGCCCGCAAGCGCCGCGCGCTGGAGCGAGCCCTGGGAACGCCGATGCCGCCCCAGGTGTGGGTCGAGGTTTCGAATTCCCTCCGCCCGGCATAATCAGTAGTCCGGCATGAAGGCACACGAACTAGCACGCGAACTTGGGATCAGCCAGAAGGAGCTGGTCAACTTCCTGCAGCAGCGCAGGCTGACCCGCAACGCCGCGGCGCCCCTGGCGCCCGGCGCGATCGAGGCTGCCCGGTCCGCGTTCAAGCCCACGGCGGTCGCGCCCAAGATCGAGACCAACGGCAACCGCCAGGTCGTCCTGCCCCCGACGCTGTCGGTGAAGGACCTGGCGGACAAGCTCGGCGTCAGCCCGGTCGAGGTCATCAAGAAGCTGATGGCTTCCAAGATCCTGGCCACCATCAACCAGGTCATCGACTTCGGGACCGCCGAGATCGTGGCCGACGAGTTCGGCTACACCGTCGAGCCGGTCGCCAGCGAGGACGTGGTCGCGGTCGAGGCGGCCGAGGGCGACGGCGACGTCGTCACGACCTCCCGCGAGGAGCTGTTCTCGCTCGCCAAGGAGGACCCGAGCAAGCTCAAGCCGCGGCCCCCGATCGTCACCGTCCTGGGCCACGTCGACCACGGCAAGACTTCGATCCTCGACGCGATCCGCCAGACGCACGTGGCCTCGGGAGAGGCCGGCGGCATCACCCAGCGGATCGGCGCCTACAAGATCGACACTGCTGATGGGCACCCCGTCGTCTTCATCGACACGCCGGGCCACGAGGCCTTCACCGCCATGCGCGCCCGCGGCGCCCAGGTCACCGACCTGGTCGTTCTCGTGGTCGCGGCCGACGACGGCGTGATGCCGCAGACGATCGAGGCGATCCACCATGCGCGCGCAGCGAAGGTGCCGATCGTGGTGGCGATCAACAAGATCGACAAGGACAACGCCAACGTCGACCGCGTGCATCAGCAGCTCGCGGAGCAGGGAATCGTGGTTCGCCACTACGGCGGCGAGCACGAGTGCGTCCACCTCAGCGCCAAGACCGGAAGAGGCATCGACGACCTGCTGACCACGATCGTTCTGTCCTCGGACATCCTCGAGCTGAAGGCGAATCCCGACCGCAACGCGATCGGCACGATCGTCGACGCGCACCTCGAGCGTGGACGCGGTCCAGTCGCCACGGTGCTGGTGCAGGCGGGCACGCTGAAGGTCAGCGACGACTTCGTGTGCGGCCACATCTACGGCCGCGTGCGGGCGCTCGCGGACGACCGCGGGCGGAGCGTGAACGAGGCCCCGCCGGCAACCCCGGTGGTTGTCTCCGGTATGAGCGAGGTAGCGCAGGCCGGCGACATCTTCCAGGTCGTCGGCTCGGAGAAGGCCGCGCGCCAGATCGCGCTCACCAAGCTCACCGAGAAGCGCGCCGCAGAAGCCGCGCGCGACGTAACCCCCCGCATCACCCTCGAGGATCTTGCCCGCCGCGCCAAGGAAGGCGAGGTCAAGGAGCTCAGCCTGGTCGTCAAGGCAGACGCGCAGGGCACGCTCGAAGCCTTGCTCACCGCCCTGCAGAAGATCGAAGACCCGGTGGTCGCCATCAAGGTCGTGGGCCAGGGCGTCGGCGCGGTCAGCGACTCCGACCTGCTGCTCGCGAGCGTCTCGAGCGCGATCATCGTGTGCTTCAACCTGAAGCCGACGCCCGCGAGCACTGCGGCCGCGGAGCGAGCCAAGGTCGAGGTCCGCTACTACGACGTCATCTACAAGCTCACCGAGGACGTGGAGCGCGCGGCCAAGGGCCTGCGCGAACCGACGTACCGCCAGATCCGCGAGGGCAGAGTCGAGGTCATCACCCCGATCAAGATTCCGCGCACCGGCATCATCGCCGGCAGCCGCGTCGTGGAGGGCAAGGTCAGCCGTGGAGGCTGGGTCAAGCTGTTCCGGGCCCGCGAGATGATCCACGAAGGACGGATCAACTCGCTTAAGCACTTCAAGGAGGACGTGCGCGAGATGCCCGCCGGGCAGGAGTGCGGCATCGGTCTCGAGGGCTGGGAGGACTTCCAACCCGGCGACGTCATGGAGACGTACCGACTCGAGCGGGAAGAAATTTAAGCGAGCGTGAGCTCGTTCCGTCCCCACGAAATCGGGGCCTGCGGCGAGATTTCACGGGGACCCCAGAAATAATTAAAGGCGGTGGTCAGGATGACCAGCTACCGCGCGGACCAGGTGGGTGAGCAGGTGCGGGAAGAGATCATGTCGATCATTCGACGTGACCTGAAGGATCCACGTATCGGCTTCGTGAGCATCACGGGGGTCCGCATGTCGCCAGATCTTCGCCAGGCGCGCGTTCGTGTCAGCGTGCTCGGCAAACCCGAGGAGCAGAAGGCCTCGATCCGCGGACTCGTCTCGGCCAAGGGCGTTATCCGGCACGAGCTCGGCCGCCGGCTCGAGAACCTCAAGTTCTCGCCCGAGCTGCGCTTTGAGCTCGATCCGTCGATCGAGTACGCGGTGCACATATCCGAGCTGCTCAAGGAAGTGCTGCCGCCCTCCGCGGAGGAATCGCGATAGTCACCGCCCAGCGCGACAAGCCGCACCTCTACGACGAGATCAAAGACCTCATCGAGGCGAACCAGGAGATCCTGATCTTCGGCCACAAGGACGCCGACGGCGACACCATCGGCTGCAGCCTCGCGTTCGCCGAAGCGCTGCGCTCCGAGGGCAAGGACGTGTGGGTGCTCATACCTCCGCCGCTGCCGCCGATGTACGCGTTCCTGCCCGGGTTCGAGGACATCCAGTCCGACCCGCCGCACGGCGTCGACCCGCAGCTCGTCTTCTTCTTCGACTCCGGCAACCTGGAGCGGTCGGGCAGCGCCGTGCGCAAGATCGCCGAGCACGCGACCATCGTCAACGTCGACCACCATCCGTCGAACTCGCGGTTCGGCGATATCAACGTCATCGACCCCAACGCTTCGGCCGTGGGGCAGATGGTGATGGAGATGCTCGACCACTTCAATTACGCGATCACGCCGACGATCGCGGTCAACCTCTACGTCGCGCTGCTGACCGACACCGGCGGCTTTCGACACGAGAACACGACACCGCGCGCCCTCGAGGACGCGGCTCGGCTGGCGCGACTGGGCGCGGACCCCGGCCACATCGCGACCCAGGTCTACAAGATGCGGCCCGAGACGACCCTCAAGCTGAGCGGTATGGCCCTCGCGACGATGCGCGTCGAGCTGGACGGCCGACTCGCCTGGGCGAAGGTGACGCGAAGGATGCTCAAGGAGGCGAACGCGGCGATGGCCGAGTCGGAAGGCATCATCGACACCCTCAACAGCATCGCGGGCCTCGAGCTCGCCATCCTCTTCAAGGAAGTGTCGAGCGACCTGACCAAGATCAGCGTCCGCAGCCGAGGCGGCGTCGACGCGGCGGCACTGTGCGCGTCCTTCGGCGGCGGCGGCCACATCCGCGCAGCCGGGGCCGAGATAGAAAAGCCGATGGACGAGGCCACGAGGTTGGTCCTGGCGGCCGCCAAGGAGGCCATCCTTGCCGCTTCTTCCCAGCCCTGACATCCCCACGAAGCCAGAGCCTGCGGCGTGACTTCGCGGGAACCCCTGATACGGTCGGGGCGCTTCGCCACCGGCGTACTCAATGTCAACAAGGATGCGGGCGAAACGTCGTTCGCGGTCGTCAACCGCCTCCGCCGGCTGACCGGCGCGCATCGGGTCGGCCATGCGGGCACCCTCGACCCGCTCGCGACTGGCGTCCTGCCCGTCCTGTTCGAGTCGGCCACGCGGCTCGCCGAGTTCGCGCTGAAGCTGCCCAAGACCTACGTGGCGGAGATCCACCTGGGGTTCGTCACCGCGACCGACGACGCCGAAGCCGAGCCGGAGAAGGTAGCGGACCCGAGCGGTGTCACCGGGCGCGAGCTCGAGGAGGCGTTGGCCGCCTTTTCCGGGCGATTCCTGCAGCAGCCGCCGGCTTACTCGGCGGTGAAGGTGGACGGAAGGAGGGCCTACGCGATGGCTCGAGAGGGCGACGCCGCACGCCCGGCGCCGCGAGAGGTCGAGGTTTACTCGATCGCGCTCGTGGACTTTCAGTCTCCGGTCGCGCGGATCGAGGTGCGCTGCGGCAGCGGCACATACCTGCGCTCGATCGCCCGCGATCTCGGGGAGAAGCTGGGCGTCGGCGGCTACCTCGGCAAGCTCGTGCGCACCGCCTACGGTCCGCTCCGCATCGACGGCGCGATCGCGTCGGACGCGCTCGGCGACGCGCAATCGGTCCGTGACCTGCTCCTTCCGGCGGAAGTCATACTGCCCGAGATGGAACGGGTCCGGCTCAACGTCGAGCAGGAGGCCCATGTCCGGCAGGGCCGCGCGGTGCGTGTGCTGCCCGAGCCGGGGCCGGGTCCGGTCCGCGCCCACGACGCCGAAGGCCGCCTCGTGGCGCTCGGGCACACCGACCCGCTGCGCCGGACGTTCGTGCCGGAGAAGGTGCTGAGCTGAAGGTCCACATCGGTCTCCCGGCGGAGCCGATCGGGCCCGTCGCGCTGACCGTCGGCAGCTTCGACGGGGTCCACCTCGGCCACCTCGACGTGATCCGGCACCTCAAAGCCGCCGCCGACGCCGCGGGGGTGGCCCCAGCCCTGATCACGTTCGAGCCGCACCCGCGCTGCGTCCTCGACCCCGCCAACTGTCCGTCGTCGATCACGACTTTGCGCGAGAAGCTCGGCCTGGTCGAGGCGGCCGGGGTCGAGCACGCGATCGTGCTGCGCTTCGACCGCGAGCTGGCGGCGCTGTCGCCGCAGGAGTTCGTCGACCGGCTCGGGACCGTGATGAACCTCCATCGGTGGGTCATAGGCTTCGACTTCGCATTCGGGCGCGGCCGCACCGGGA
>Ga0209590_10000596_pt1 | contig 12231 bp, 2 predicted proteins | sample CZO8metaG_FD_188353 | JGI IMG/M metagenome (GOLD analysis project Ga0209590, IMG submission 188353) | Vadose zone soil microbial communities from the Eel River Critical Zone Observatory, Northern California, USA - CZOApr15con1.8 metaG... | ecosystem: Environmental > Terrestrial > Soil > Vadose...
CCGGAGAAGGTGAGCGACTTGTCGCCGGTGTAGGTTAGGTCGGTGTTGCCGTAGGCGTCCTGGGCGGTGACCGTCAGGTTGTTCGTGCTGCCCGCGGTCTGCGACGTCGATCCCGTGACGACGAACTTCGCCGCGGCGCCGGCGGTTTCCGTCAGCGTCCCGAACGTCGTCGTGCCGCAGGTGATGCCGACGATGCGCGAGACGCTCGAGCATCCAATCGTCCCTGATGCGAGGGGCGTCGTCGCCGTCGGTTGCACCTGCACGCCCGGGAGCGTCACCGAGTCGGCGGAGTTCTTGCCGCTGCCCGTGAGCGTCAGGGTGATCGACGCGGCGGCGACCGCCGCCGTTGCGCCCGAGATGTTGCCCCCAGCGAACGTCGGCGTGATCGTCTGCCCCGCGTTGAACCGCCACCCACTGGGCGGTGTCAGCACGACGTTCGTCGCGCTCCAACCGCCGCCCGCGTTGTTGCCGAAATCGCCGTTCGAGCCTTCCGCGATGACGATGTTCGGCGCCAGCGTGACCCATGTCCCGGCGTTCTTCTGGTCGGCCGTCTCCGTCGCGTTCCCTGACGTGATCCCGACGGTCGCACTGGCGAGCTGGACGTACACGACCGCGGCGACCGCAGCCAGCGCCAGTACGCCGAGGACGCCGAGGAGACGACGGCGTGTTGCGCTCTTGCGGACGCGGGCGGTCATGCCACCCTCACGTTCGGGTCGAGGGTTGTTTCGCGAGACGGCTTCCTGACGAAACGCGCAGAGATCTGCGGCGACTCCGTCGCGGTCGTCAGGAAGTCCGTCTCGGGGATTGCCTTCGAGCCGAGCAAGCTGGCGAGCTGAGCTGCGGCGAGAAGGCCGGGGAAGGCTGCGATGGGAGAGACCGCGAGCAGCGGAACGTGAGCGGACGATCCGCCCGAAGGCAGGAGCCGCTTGCACAAATGCCGCAGTTGAGGATTGCTCGCCATTGGTCTCCTCGCGCGTTTCTTGTCACGCGCTATCTGCAGGAGGAATCGGCAGAAACGGAGACCGGGAAGTCCCCCAATGGAGGGACGGAAACTGGGCGAATCGCGCGGCCGCTGAGCGCCGCTTCGCGCGGAACCAGCCTTAACCGTCGATCGGAGGTTGAGCCCCGGTTAAAGTGGACGCGCGTGCGGCGGACGACGACGTCATCTGGTAGCGGTAGCCCTTGCGCAGGTGAACCGAGGCCGACCCGGCCCGGCACCGGCGCGGATGCTCAACCGGACGTGGCGCATGTGACCAGTTCGACGGGGTACGCCGTCAACTGAACCGGCAGCCTTCAGCTCAGCCGTAACAGGGTTTAGGCTTGTCGCGGACGACGTCTTGCCCACGTCTCCCCACCCACATGTAAGCAGCGGCCTTTCGTACACCATTTCCGTCGACTGGGGTCGTCGGGAGACACAGGGGGACGACATGAAGCTCCTCATGACGGTCGCCGCGTTGGCGGGTCTTGTCTGCGCGCTGCCGGCCGTCGCGCGCGCGAATACGTTTACCGTCAACACGAATGACGACCTGGACGGGACGTGCACGGCTTTGCACTGCAGTCTCCGGCAGGCCATCAATTCGGCGAACGCAAGTCCCGGGAAGGACGTCATCGCGTTCGACATTCCGCCGGGCGGACCACAGACGATCCAGCCGCTCGGGCGGCCGCTGCCCACGGCGACCGATCCGGCGACCCTCGACGCGACCACGCAGCCCGGCTACAGCGGGACGCCGATCATCCAGATCGACGGGACGTTCGCCGGCGTAGCTTTCGGCCTCGACGTCTCGGCGGGGAGCTCCGAGATCCTCGGCTTCGTCATCAACCGTTTCGTGAATCCGGCCGGCGGCGCCTTCGCAGGCGGGATTCAACTCGAGGGCAGACCGGGCGATGCCGTGACCAACTGTTACATCGGCACGGATTTCAGCGGGACCGTCGCTCTCAACAACGGGCTAGGCATCTTCGTGACTAACTCCGACGACACGATCGGTGGCACCTCGCTGCGCGACCGGAACGTTATATCCGGCAACGGCGACGGAATGTTCATCTACCTCACCGCGGCGCGGAACACGGTCGCAGGGAACTACATCGGCACGGACCCGACGGGCACGATCGCCGTGCCGAACGCCAACGGGCTAAACATCAACAACGGCGCAGCCGACACCGTCGTCGGTGGGCCGCTGCCCTCCTACCGCAACGTGATCTCCGGGAATCTCGATTTCGGAGTGATCGTGAACACCACGCCGGGCACCGTGATCCGCGCGAACTACCTCGGTGTCGACGTCACCGGCAACCGGGCGCTGCCGAACTCGGGCGGCGTCTTCGTGTTCAATGCGCCGGGAACGCTGATCACGGGCACGACGGGCCAAAACGGCAACGTGGTCTCCGGGAACACGTCAGACGGCGTACTCATTCAGTCGGATGGAGTCATCGTCGGTGGCAACCTCATCGGCCTCGGGGCCGACGGCGCGACCCTGATCGGCAATCACGCGAGCGGCGTGCTCGTGAACGGCAGCGACAACACGATCGGCTCGACGCCGTATCCGGCGTCCGGACCTGGGAGTCCCAACTTCATCGCCTACAACGGCTTCCGCGGGGGCGTCTTCGTCGTGGCAGGCGTTCGGAACCCGATCCTCGACAACCACATCTGGGCGAACATCGGATTGGGGATCGATCTCGACCCGCTGTTCGTGCCGAATCCCAACGATCCTGGGGACCTCGACACAGGCGCGAACGACGGCCAGAACTACCCGGTGATCACGGCACGCTTCCAGAACGGAAGCGGGACGACGGTGGACGGCACGCTGGACAGCCATCCGAACACCACGTATCTGATCCAGCTTTTCCGGAACGACGCATGCGATCCGAGGGGTTTTGGACAGGGGCAGGAACCCGTGCTCCAGTTCTTCGTCAAGACCGACGCGACCGGGACTGCGACGTTCGAGACGGGGGTCAGCGGCGGACACGCAGGTGACCGCATCACCTCGACGGCGACGGATCCGGCCGGGAACACATCCGAGTTCTCGAACTGCGCGGTTGCGAGCGCGCAGAACGTTGGCTCGATCACGACGCTGTCACCGCCGAACGCCGTCAATCCGGTGGGCACGACGCACACCGTGACGGCGATGGTGACCAGTCCGACCGGCGGCGCGCTCGCCGGAGTCACGGTCTACTTCACCGTCATGGGCTCCGTCGAGACGACGGGACACTGCACGACCGATCAGAACGGACAGTGCAGCTTCACCTACCGCGGGCCGGATCTTCCCGGGGCAGACGAGATCAGCGCGTACGCCGACGCAAACGCGAACGGGATGCAGGACGTGACCGAGATCTCCGGGACGGCGACGAAGGGGTGGACCGCGCCCGCGTCGACGCCCGGCCAGGTGACCGGCGGTGGTCAAGCGCCCGCGATCGACGGCGAGATCGCCTTCGGTTTCAACGCCCAGAACCTGAACAACGGCGTGAAGGGCAACTGCAACGCCGTCGACGCAACGTCGCACATCCACTTCAAGTGCCTTACGGTCGACTCGCTCGTCATCGCCGGGACGCATGCCACGTTTTTCGGCGAAGGGATGCTAGACGGCGTCGCAACGAACTATCGGATCGACGTCGATGACCTCGCCGAGCCCGGCGTGGGCAGCGATACCTTCAGGATCCAGACGGGCACCGGCTACCTCGCCGGTGGGGTCCTCACGGCGGGCAACATCCAGATCCACCGGTAACGGCAACAAGCGGTCCACGCGCCGGATCCGAATCGGCGCGTGGACCCTCCATCCGCTGTACGGCGAGGCTGGTTAGAAGTGGACCTGCGCGCGGCGGACGACGACCTGCGTGCCGTTCCGCATCGTGAGCCGCAGCTGGTAGCGGTGGCCTGTCCGGAGGTGCACCGAGCGCAGCGCGAATCTGACGTTGTGGACGCCCGCGCCGACGTGGGCGCGCCAGCGCGCGTAGCGCTTGTGCCGCACGTCGACGAGATCCGCGGTAAGGCGGACCGGCAGTGTCAGCTTCAACCGGACCTGGATGTACGGCTTGCCGCCGAAGAAGATCCGCTTCGCTCCGAGGATGCTCGCGACGAGAGCGGCCTGGCCCGTTGCGGCGACGACCTTCAGGTCGATCGGCGACCCGACCGTCGCCATCGCGGACGGCGCCGGGCTTTGGTCGACGACGACCGCGCTCGAGCTCGCGCCGGACGTCTGCTGCGTCACGCGGCCGACGCCGAATCCGCGCGCGACGATCTGTGCCGTCGCCTCTGCGAGCGGCAGGCCCATCACGTTCGGAACCTGCGTGATCCCCGGCGACATCGGGCTGAGATTGCCCGCCGCGTCGTACGCGACGATCTGGTAGACGCGCGTGTCGTCGGTCGCGAACGGCGAGACCTTCGCGGACGTCTGCGTGCCGGGAACGGTCTGCACCTGATGGCCGTCGACGACGATTCCGTAGCTGTCGATCACGCCGCTGTTGTCAGTCGCGGGCTGCCACTGGAGCGTGAGGTCAACCGGCCCGATCGTCCCCGTAAGCCCGCTCGGCGCGCTCGGTGCCTGCGTGTCCTTCAGCAGACCGAACAGCGTCAGGTGGCGCGTGAGGATGTGGATGCGGAACTTGGGCGGGCCGATCTGCTCGCGCCAGTAGCCGTCGGCCTGGTCGGCGTGCAGCGTGCGGTCGGGCAGCAGCGCGAGCGTGCGCCAGCTGACGCCGTCGTCGGAGGTCGACGGGACGTCGCTCGCGTCGGCTGAGTTGAAGATGATTTCCATCGGCGCAGGCAGCGCGTGGATCTGTGCACCACTCGAGGTGACGAGCGTGACGTTGAGCGACGTGCCGCCGTCGGTGAAGCCGCCGATCGGTGTCGTCACGGGTGCGGGATCGATGTGCAGTACGGCGGCGTCCGGCGGGAGCGTGGTCGGAGTCCACACGACCTGCTGTCCGCCCGAGGATGCAGTCAAGGTGCCGCCGGTGCCCGGCGTGACGTTTTCCGCGTTCGGCGGCGGATCGACCGTGCCGCCGCCCGCCGGCGGGACGAAGACGGTGAAGTGCGTCGCGAACGTTGCGATGCCCGCGGAGTTCGAGACCGTGCCGCTGATCGTGTACAGGCCTGCCGCCGTCGCGTTGACAGTGCGAGTGATCGACGCGCCGCTGCCGTCCGGCAGGGTGGTGATCGTGGAGGCCGCGGCCGTCTGCGGATCGAACGTCTCCGTCAGATGCGTCCACGCACCGCTCACGGTGGCGTTCAGCGTGATCGTCGTCGCCGACGGAACCGTCGAGCCGTCAGTCGGAACCGCGCCCGTGAACGCGGGCGGCACCGTCGGCGGAGGCGGCGGCGGGGGCGGAGGAGGCGGCGGCGGCGGCGGAGGCGGAGGCGGCGGCGGGGGCGGGGTGCCGCCGCCGACTGCGACAGTGAAGGCCGTCGAATCAGCACCGGCGAGGCCGCCGGCGGTCGCATGGAGGACGTAGGTGCCCGCTTGGTCGAGGGCGAGGTCGGTGAACGAGGCGACGCCGCCGACAGCCGCCTTCGTCGCCGCGCCGCTCAGCGTGCCGGAGCCGCCCGTCGCCGTGATCGTGACGCCCGCGGTCGAGCTCGTGACGGTGTTGCCGAACGCGTCACGGACCGCGACGGCCGGCTGCTGCGTGAAGGCCGTGCCCGGGGCCGCTCCGCCGGGCTGCGTGACGAAGCCGAGTTGGGACGCGACGGCAGGCGAGATCGTGAACGCGCCCGACGTTGCGATCAGCGTGCCGCCTGTAACGGTTGCCGTTGCGCGCAGCGTCTTGCCGCCGGCCGTGTCGAGGTGGAGTCCGGCAAACGTGGCGACTCCGTTCACCGCGGCGACCGTGGTCGCACCGGCGAGCGTGCCCGTACCGCTCGCGACGGAGAGCATCACGTTTGCGCTCGCATCCGGGCCCGAGGCGATCACGTTCCCTGAGTTGTCCTCGATCTTGACGACCGGTTGCGTACTCAGGAAGGTCCCCGCGGTCGCGTCGCCCGGCTGCGTCGTGAACACGACCTGGCCGCTCGCGCCCGTCGTCACTGCGAACGAGGCGGACGTCTGAGTCAGCTGGCTCGTGCCGCCCGCGCCGGAGGTGTCGGCCTTCGTCGCAGTCAGGGTGTACGTGCCCGGCGTGTCGAGCCGGAGGTTCGAGAACGTCGCGACTCCGGCCGCTGCCGCGATCGACGTCGTGCTCGAGCTGTGCCAGGAGCCCGGGCCGCTTCCGACGGCCATCGTGATCGTCGCCGTCGCGTCGGCGCCGCTCGTGACGACGTTTCCGTAAGGGTCCTCGACCTGAACGACGGGCTGCGTCGCAAGCGGAGCACCGGCAGCCGAGACGCCGTCGGGCTGGGTCGTAAAGACGAGATGCGTCGCGGACGCGCTGGAAACTGCGAACGCGCTCGAGTCCTGCGTCAGCTGCCCCGAGCCGCCCGAGCTCGAGAGGTCGGCCTTCGTCGCTCGCAGCGTCTTCGTGCCTGCGCTGTCGATGCGCAGGTCGGTGAACGTCGCGACGCCGTTCGAAGCGACAGTCGACACCGTTCCCTGCAGCGTGCCCCCGCCGACGATCGACATCGTCACAGTCGCGCTCGCATCCGCGCCGCTCGTCACCACGTTGTTGCTCGCGTCGAGGATCCGGACGACAGGCTGCTGCAAGAACGCCGCGCCCGCAGTTGCTCCGGCGGGCTGCGTCTCGAACTGGAGGTGCGTCGCTAGGCCCGCGGCGACGGAGAACGAGCTCGAGTCGGCATTCGGCAGGCCGCTCGACGACGCGCGCAGGGTGTACGTGCCCGTCTGGTCGAGCGTCAGGTCGGTGAAGGTCGCGACGCCGCTGACGGCCGCCTTCGTCGTCGTGCCGGTGAGGGTGCCCGGCCCGGTGAGCTTCGCAATCGTGACGTTCGCCGTCGACGTGGAGATGTTGCCGAACTGGTCCTCGAGCGCCACGACCGGCTGCATTCCGAAGGGCGTCCCTGCGCTCGCGGCGCCCGGCTGCTGCGAGTAGACGAGCTGCGTCGCCGGGCCGGGTGCGACCGATACGGACGACGAGTCTCGCGTGGCGGTACCGCCGTTCAGCGTCGCCGTCACACTGAAAGTGTGAGCGCCCGACGTGTCGAGGCGGAGATTCGTGAACGTCGCGACGCCTGCCGACGCCGCGATCGTCGTCGTGCCCTGCAGCGTGCCGCCGCCCGACTGCACCGCGATCGAAACGCTCGCCGTCGCGTCGGCGCCGCTGTCGATCACGTTGCCGGCGGCGTCCTCGATCCTCACCACCGGCTGCTGCGTGAAGTTGGCGCCAGCGGTTGCACCGCCGGGCTGCGTCGTGAAGACGAGCCGGCTCGCGGGCCCGTGTGCGACGTTGAACGAGCTCGAATCGACCGTGAACGTGTGCCCACCCGCAGTCGTCGCGCGGAGCGTGAACGTCCCCGCCTGGTCGATGCGCGCGTTCGTGAACGTCGCTACGCCGCCGGACGCCGTGACCGTCGTCGTCCCCTGGAGCGTGCCGGTGCCTGAGACGATCGAGAGCGTCACCTGGTCACTTGTGTCGGGGCCGGCGGTGACCGTGTTGCCGAACGCGTCCTCGATCGTCGCGACCGGTTGCTGACCGAACGCGCTGCCGGAGGTCGCGCTGCCCGGCTGCGTCGTGAAGACGATCTGCGTCGCGGTGTCGGAGCCGACGGTGAACGACGCGGAGTCGACGGTCCTGGCGCCCGCGGTGAGCGTCGCCGAAGCCCGCAACGTCTTCGGGCCGGTCGTCTCGATCGAGAGGTTCGTGAACGTTGCGACTCCGGCGGACGCGGCGACGGCCGTGGTGCCGCTGAGCGTCCCCGTGCCGGCTTGCTTCGTGATCGTGACGGTGCGCGTCGAGTCGGCCCCGTCGTCGACGACGTTGCCGAAGGCGTCCTCGATCGTAACGACCGGCTGTTGGCCGAACGGCGAGCCGACGACCGCGCCGCCGGGCTGCGTCGTGAACGCGAGCTGCGACGCGCCTGCGTGCGCGACGCTGAAGCCGGTCGAATCCGCCGCGCGCGCAGTGCCGTTGAGCGTCGAGCTCACGCGCAGCGTCGTCGCGCCGGCTGAGTCGATGCGCAGGTTCGTGAACGTCGCGACGCCGTTGACGGCAGCGATGGTCGCCGTGCCTTGCAGCGTGCCGCCGCCGACGATCGACATGGTCACGTTCGCGCTCGCATCCGCGCCGCTCGTGACCACGTTCCCGAAGCTGTCTTCGATCTTCACGACCGGCTGCTGGCCGAACGAGGCTCCCGCCGTCGCGGACGCGGGCTGGGTGGTGAACACGAGCTCCGTCGCCGGGGCGGGTGAGACGGTGAACGCGCTCGAGTCCGCAGTCTTGCCGGTGCCGTTGACCGTGGCGGCCGCGCGCAGCGTCTTCGACCCGGTCTGGTCGATCGACAGGTTCGTGAAGGTCGCGACGCCGTTGACGGCGGCCAGGGACGTTGTCCCCGAGAGGGAGCCGGTGCCGAACTGGAGGCTGATCGCGACCGTGTCGGCGGAGTCGGGGCCGTCGGTGACCACGTTGCCTGCCGCGTCCTCGATCGCGACCGCGGGCTGCTGGCCGAACGGCGAACCGGCTGCGGCCGAGCCCGGCTGCGTGAGGAACGCGATCTGAGACGCGGCGCCGTGCAAGACGGTGAACGAGCTCGAGTCCTGCGTAACCGTGGAGCCGTTCAGCGTTGCCGCCGCGCGCAGCGCCTTCGCGCCCGCCGCGTCGATCTGGAGGTTCGTGAACGTCGCGACCCCGCCGATCGCGGCCTTGTTTGTCGTGCCGGCGAGCGAGCCCGTTCCGGACTGGAGCGACATCGTCACGGTCGCGTTCGCGTCGGCGCCGCTCGTGACGACGTTGCCGAACGTGTCCTCGATCGTGACGACGGGCTGCTGCGAGAACGGCGAGCCCGACGTACCACCTGCGGGCTGCGTCGTAAAGACGAGCTGCGATGCGGGCGCTGGGTCGACCATGAAGCTGTTCGAGTCGACCGTCGTGGGCGTCCCGTTCAGCGTCGCGCTCGCGCGGAGCGTCTTCGCGCCCGTCGAGTCGAGCCGCAGGCTCGTAAATGTGGCGACGCCGTTGACAGCAGCGACGGACGTCGTTCCCTGAAGCGGACCGCTGCCGCTCTGGAGTGAGATCGCGACCGTGTCGCCCGCGTCCGGGCCGCTCGTGACGGTGTTGCCGAAGGAGTCGAGGATCGTCACGACGGGTTGCTGCGAGAACGCCGAGCCCGCCGCGGCCCCGCCCGGCTGGGTCGTGAACGTCAAGGCGGCGGCCGCGGCGCCGGCAACGGTGAATGCGCTCGAGTCTGCGCTGCGCCCGGTGCCGTTCAGCGTCGCGCTCGCGCGCAGGGTCTTCGACCCCGTGACGTCCAGGCGCAGGTCGGTGAAGGTCGCGACACCGTTTGCCGCGGCGACGGACGTGGTGCCCTGCAGGGTGCCGGTGCCGCTCTGGCGCGCGACCGAGATCGTGCGCGTCGCGTCGGCCCCGTCGTCGACGACGTTGCCGGCGGCGTCCTCGATCGTGACGACCGGTTGCTGGCCGAACGCGGCGCCGGCGGTGGCGCTCCCGGGCTGCGTCGTGAAAACGAGCTGGGACGCCGCGCCGTGGACGACGGTGAACGAGCTCGAGTCCTGCGTGACCGGGGAGCCGTTCAGCGTCGCCGACGCGCGCAGCGTCTTCGCGCCGGCGAGATCGATGTCGAGATTCGTGAAGGTGGCGACGCCGCCGACGGCGGTCTTGCTCGTCGTGCCGTCGAGTGAGCCGGTGCCGGTCTCCAGCGAGGTCGTGACCGTGGCGGTCGCGTCGGCGCCGCTCGTGACGGTGTTGCCGAACGCGTCCTCGATCGTCACCACCGGCTGCGTGAGGAACGGCGAGCCGGACGTCGCGCCACCCGGCTGAGTCGTGAAGACGAGTTGCGTGCCGGTGCCGCTGCCGACCGTGAAGCTGTTCGAGTCGGCGGTGCGCGCGGTGCCGTTCAGCGTTGCGCTCGCACGCAGCGTCTTCGCACCGGTCGTATCGATGCGGAGGTTCGTGAACGCGGCGACGCCCGAGACGGCCGCGATCGTCGTCGTGCCCTGCAGCGTTCCCGTCCCGGTCTGGATCGAGATCGAGACGCTCGCGGTCGCGTCGGCGCCGTCGTCGACGACGTTGCCGGCGGCGTCCTCGATCGTGACGACGGGCTGCTGTGAGAACGGAGCGCCGGCGTTGGCGGCACCCGGCTGGGTCGTGAACACGAGCTGGGAGGCCGCACCGTGGACGATGGCGAAGGAGCTCGAGTCCCGCGTGACCGTGCCGCCGTTCAGCGTCGCGGTCGCGCGCAGCGTCTTCGCGCCGGCCAGGTCGAGCTCGAGATTCGTGAAGGTGGCGACGCCGCCGACCGCGGCCTTGCTCGTCGTGCCGGCGAGCGAGCCGGTGCCGGTGTGCAGCGACATCGCGACGGTGGCGGTCGCGTCGGCGCCGCTCGTGACGGTGTTGCCGAACGAGTCCTCGATCGTCACGACGGGCTGCGGGGCGAAGGGCGAGCCGGAGGTCCCGCCGCCCGGTTGCGTCGTGAATACGAGCTGAGACGCGGCACCGTTCGTGACGGTGAACGTGCTCGAGTCCGCGGTGCGCGGCGTGCCGCTGAGCGTCGCGGACGCCTGCAGCGTCTTCGAGCCCGTGACGTCGATCCGGAGACCGTTGAACGTCGCGACGCCGCCGACGGCGCTCAACGTCGCCGTCCCCTGCAGCGGGCCCGTCCCGGACTGCAGCGCGACGGCCACGCTCGCAATGGAGTCGGGCCCGGAGTCGATCGTGTTTCCGAAGCTGTCCTCGATCGTGACGACCGGCTGCTGCCCGAAGGCCGCCCCGGCCGCGGCGGCGCCCGGTTGGGTCGTGAAGACGAGCTGCCTGGTCGCCGCGGCGCCGACCGTGAACGAGCTCGAGTCCGCGGTGCGGGGCGTACCGTTGAGCGTGGCAGATGCGCGCAGCGTCTTCGCGCCCGAGATGTCGATCTCGAGGTTCGTGAACGTCGCGACACCGGCGACTGCCGCGACGGTCGTCGTGCCCTGCAGCGTTCCGTTTCCGGTGTGCACCGACATCGTGACGTCCCGGGTCGAATCCGCGCCGGACGTGATCGTGTTCCCGAAGCCGTCCTCGATCGTCACGACGGGCTGCTGCGAGAACGCCGAGCCGGCGCTTGCACCGTCGGGCTCCGTCGTGAACACGAGCTGCGACGCCGACGCCGCGGCGACGCTCAAGGAGTTCGAGTCGGCGGTGATCACGCCCGTGCCGCCCGTGCCGCTCGTGTCGGCCTTCGTCGCGCGCAGCGTGTGCGCGCCCGTCGTGTCGATCCGCAGGTTCGAGAACGTGGCGACTCCGGCAGCGGCCGCAACGGTGACGGTCCCCTGCAGCGAGCCGCCGCCGTTCTGGATCGACATCGTCACGTTCGCGCCCGCGTCCGGGCCGGTTGTGACCGTGTTCCCGAACGCGTCCTCGATCCTGAGCACGGGCTGCTGCGAGAAGACGGCGCCCGCGGTCGCGCCGCCCGGCTGAGTCGTGTAGACGAGCTGAGACGCGGCGGCGTTCGTGACGGTGATCGACGGGCTCGAGAGCGGGGCAGTCGTGCCGCCGGTCGACGACTCGGCCGCGTCCCACACCTGCGAGCCCGCGGTCGTCGGCGCCGTCGCGCTCGCGCCCGTCCCGTAGGTGATGTGGAACGAGCCGCCGCCGGCGAGGGTGAGCCCGGTGACGCTGATCGTCCGGCCCGCGACGCCGAGCGTCCCGGCGTCGGAGCTGGAGTTGCCGGGGGTCGGGGCCGTCCAGCCGGTCGGGACGGTGACGGTGACAGTACCGTTCGAGAGCCCGCCCGCTGCCGCCGTGTAGGTGAAGACGATCGTGCGTCCGCTCGCTCCGGCGGCAACGGACGTCGTGTCGGCGGAGATCGTGCCGCTGCCGTCCGCGGCGTTCACGGTCACGGCCGGCGAGCCGCCGGTCAGCGCGACGGTCACGCCGCCGGTCGAGTTCTGCTTCGCTGTCCAGCTCTGGGCGCCCGTGCTCGCAGGTGCGGTGGCGCCGGGGCCGCCGGTCTTGTCGCCGTATTTCACGTGAACGGTGGCGCCGCCGGCGAGGTTCAGCCCCGTGACGGTGACAGTGCGGCTGCTGACGGAGATCGAGCCGGCGTCGGTGGAGACGGCGCCCGCGTTCGAGGCGGTGGTCGAAGGTGCGCTCCAGCCCGTTGGGACGTCGACGGAAACGGTGCCGTTGCTCATGCCGCCC
>Ga0209590_10000598_pt1 | contig 12226 bp, 14 predicted proteins | sample CZO8metaG_FD_188353 | JGI IMG/M metagenome (GOLD analysis project Ga0209590, IMG submission 188353) | Vadose zone soil microbial communities from the Eel River Critical Zone Observatory, Northern California, USA - CZOApr15con1.8 metaG... | ecosystem: Environmental > Terrestrial > Soil > Vadose...
CAACTGGCCGGGCCTCGGCCAGTACTCGTACAACGCGATCCTTTCGAGCGACTTCCCCGCGATCCAGGGGTTCGTCCTGCTCGTCACCTTCTTCTACATGCTGATCTACCTGCTCCTCGACCTGGCGACCGCGGCCCTCGACCCGCGCGTCAAGTTCTAGTGCCCCATCATCACTGGAAGGAGCACTAATGGCGACCGGCTGGGTCGAGGAAGGCCGGCTCGGGATCGAGCCGGAGGCGGGTCCGCCGCCGACGGGTCGGCTGTCCGACGTCCTCTACCAGTTCCGCGGCAACCCGGCGACGATCGCCGGCGCGGTCATCCTCGGGATCGTCGTGATCGCCGCGATCGTGACGCCGGAGTTCCCGCCGTACCCTCCCTACAAGATCGACATCGAGCACGCTGCGATCGGGCCGACCTGGGCGCACCCGTTCGGCACCGACCAGTTCGGTCACGACCTCTTCACGCGCGTCCTGGTCGCCGCGCGGCTCGACCTCTTCATCGCGCTCTCCGCGGTCGCGTTCTCGATGTCCATCGGCGTCGCGCTCGGCGCCGTCGCCGGCTTCCTCGGCCGCTGGTTCGACGAGGCGATCATGCGCACGCAGGACGTGCTACAGGCGTTCCCCCGCTTCGTGTTCGCGATGGCCGTGGCTTGGGCGATGGGCGCCGGCGTCTTCACCGTCATCGTCGCGACGGCCGCGATCAACATCCCCGGCTACGCGCGCCTGATGCGGAACCTGATGCTGACGGCGAAGGAGAGCGAGTACGCCCTCGCCGCGGTCGCCGTCGGCAACACACGACTCCGCCTGCTCTGGCGACACCTGCTGCCGAACACGCTCGTGCCGATCATCGTCGTTTCGACGCTGCAGTGCGGCTGGGCGATCCTGGAGGCGGCCGGCCTGTCCTTCATCGGACTCGGCGTGCGCGTGCCGCGCGCCGAGTGGGGCGTGATGATCAGCATGGGCCTGGAGGACTTCCTCAACGGCCACTGGTGGATCTACACCTTCCCCGGCCTGGCGATCGCCTTCACCGTGCTCGGGTTCAACCTGCTCGGCGACGGGCTCCAGGACATTCTCGATCCGCGGCGGAGGCGCGCGTAACGTGGCGCTGCTCGAAGTCCGGGATCTGCGGAGCTCCTTTTTCATCCGCAGCGGCGAGCTGCGCGTGATCGACGGGCTCAACTTCGAGATCGACGAGAGCGAGGTGGTCGGGCTCGTCGGCGAGACCGGCTCCGGGAAGTCGGTCACGGCCTCGTCGGTGATCGGGCTGCTGAAGAGGCCGGGGCGCGTCGTCGGCGGCGAGGTGTTGTGGCGCGGCCGCGACCTGCGCAAGCTCGACGAGCACACGCTCGAGCAGGACATCCGCGGCAAGGAGATCTCGATGATCTTCCAGAACCCGCGCGAGGCGCTGAACCCGGTGATCCGCGTCGGACGCCAGATCACCCAGGTGCTCCGGATCAAGCGCGGGATGAGCAAGGAGGCGGCGCACGCTGAGGCGGTGCGGCTTCTCGAGAGCGTCCACATCTCCGATCCCGAGCAGCGCCTGCGCGCCTACCCGCACGAGCTCTCCGGTGGGATGGCGCAGCGGATCATGATCGCGCTCGCGCTTTCCGCGCAGCCGCGCCTGCTGATCGCCGACGAGCCGACGACCGGCCTCGACGTGACGACCCAGTATCAGATCGTCCAACTCCTGCGCGAGCTGCGCGCGCGCACGGGGATGGCGATCCTGCTGATCACGCACGACCTCGCGCTCACGGCAGAGCTCTGCGACCGGCTCGTCGTGCTGTACGCGGGGCGCCTGGCGGAGGTCGGCCCGCTCGAGCATCTGGTCCGGTCGCCGCGCCACCCGTACACCAATGCTCTGCTCCAGTCGCGCCCGCATGTCGGAATGACCGGCGACATCCCGACGATCCCGGGCAGCGTCGCGGACATGATGCGGCCGCCGAGCGGCTGTCGCTTCCACCCGCGCTGCCCGAACGCGAAGGAGATCTGCACCGAGCTCCAGCCCGACCTCGAGCGGATGCCCCCGGGCCAGCGCGCCGCCTGCCACAACCCGGTGCCGGTGCAGGAGGAGGTGGCGGCGAGTGGCCGTTGAGGCCGTCACGCCGGGGAACGGCGACGTGATGTTCGCCGTCGAGAACCTCGTCAAGCACTACACGGTCAAGGTGTCGGCCTTCCACTCGGAGACGCTCCGCGCGGTCGACGGGGTCTCGCTCGGCGTGAAGCGCGGCACGACCCTCGGGCTCGTCGGCGAGTCGGGCTCCGGCAAGTCGACGCTCGGCCGTGTCGCGTTGCGGCTCGAGGAGCCGACCGCCGGTGTGGTTCGGTATGGCACGACCGCGCTCACGTCCCTCAGCGGCCGGGCGATGCGGCGCCTGCGGCCGAAGCTCCAGATGGTGTTCCAGAATCCGCTCGGCTCGCTCAATCCGCGGATGACGGTCGGCCAGGCGGTCGCAGAGCCGCTGCGCCTGCACCACATCGCCGGGAACGGCAGCGTGCGCACGCGCGTCGGCGAGCTCTTCGAGCGGGTCGGGCTCTCGCGCGACCACCTCGGCCGCTACCCGCACCAGCTCTCGGGCGGGCAGCAGCAGCGGGTCGGGATCGCGCGCGCGCTGGCTTCGAACCCCGAGGTGATGATCCTTGACGAGCCCACCTCGGCGCTCGACGTCTCCGTGCAGGCGACGCTGATCAACCTCCTGCGCAACCTCCAAGCCGAGCTGCACCTGACGCAGATCTTCATCTCGCACGACCTCTCGGTGATCGGCTACCTCTCCGACCGCGTCGCGGTCATGTACCTCGGCGAGATCGTCGAGATCGGCCCGACGAAGGAGATCTACGAGCGCCCGCGTCATCCGTACACGGGCGCGCTGATCTCGGCTGTGCCGAGCGACGAGCTGCTCGACAACCGGCTCCGGATGATGATCCCGGGCGAGGTTCCCTCGCCGATCAATCCGCCGCCGGCGTGCCGGCTCGCGCCGCGCTGCCCGTTCGCGAAGGACCGGTGCCGAGTGGAAAAGCAGGTCCTCGAGCCGGTCGGGAAGGACCACCTCGTCAGGTGCTGGCGCGCGGCCGCGGGCGAGATCTCCACGGACGACTTCCTCCATCAGGCGCGCTTGACCCTCGAGGCTTGAGATTAAGGAGACGCGATGCGGATCGGGATCGACGTAGGCGGCACCAACACCGACGCGGTGCTGATGGACGGCCGGAGTGTGCTCGCCGAGGTCAAGACGCCGACCACGCCCGACGTCACGAGCGGAATCGTCACCGTGCTGCGCACGCTGATCTCTGACAGCGGTGTCGAGGCCGGCCAGGTGCAGGGCGTGATGATCGGGACGACGCACTTCACCAACGCAGTCGTCGAGGCGAAGCGGCTGATGCCGACGGCGTGCATCCGGCTCGGTCTTCCCGCGACGCAGGCGCTGCCGCCGATGGTCGACTGGCCGGAGCGGCTCAGAGAGGTGCTCGGCAACCACCATTTCCTCTGCCACGGCGGCCACGAATTCGACGGCCGCGAGATCTCGCCGCTCGACCCCGACGAGCTGCGTCGCGTCGCAGTCGAGATCGGCGAGCGGGGGATCCGGTCGGTCGCGATCTCGTCCGTCTTCTCGCCGGTCAACACCGAGTCCGAGCAGCGGGCGGCGGAGATCGTCGGCCACGAGCTGCCGGACGCGGCGATCAGCCTCTCGCACGAAATCGGCCGGATCGGGCTGCTCGAGCGCGAGAACGCGACGATCATGAACGCCTGCCTGCGCGACCTCGCGGTGCACATCGTCGAGGCGTTCAACAGCGCGCTCGCCGAGTTCGGGATCGAGGCGCCCGTGTACCTCTCCCAGAACGACGGAACGCTGATGAGCGTCGAGTTCGCGGAGCGCTATCCGGTCGCGACGTTCGCCTCCGGCCCGACGAACTCGATGCGCGGCGCGGCATTCCTCTCGGGCATCCTCGACTGCGCCGTCGTCGACATCGGCGGGACGACGTCCGACGTCGGCATGCTCCAGCACGGCTTTCCGCGCGAGGCCTCGATCGCGGTCGAGATCGGCGGCGTGCGGACGAACTTCCGCATGCCGGACGTCTTCTCCTTCGGGCTCGGCGGGGGCAGCATCGTCCGCGAGGACGGGGAGCTGACGATCGGCCCTGACTCCGTGGGCTACGAGTTGACCGAGCGCGCGCTCGTCTTCGGGGGCTCGGAGCTGACGGCGACGGACATCGCGGTCGCGGCTGGGCTGGCCGAGATCGGCGACCCGGACCGCGTCGCCTCGCTCGACCGCTCGCTGGTCGAGCGGGCCGTGCGCATGATCGAGACGGAGATCGCGGAGTCGGTCGACCGGATGAAGACGAGCGCCGGCGACATCCCGGTCGTCGTCGTCGGCGGCGGGTCCGTGCTGCTCGGCGACGAGCTCCCGGGCGCGTCGCAACTCGTCAAGCCGGAGCACTTCGCGGTCGCGAATGCGATCGGCGCCGCGATCGCGCAGATCGGCGGCGAGGTCGACCGCGTCTTCTCCCTCGAGCAGCTGCCACGCGAGGAGGCGCTGGCGCAGGCGAAGCAGGAGGCGACGGACAAGGCCGTCGCGGCCGGGGCGAGTCGCGGCAGCGTCAACATCGTCGACGTCGAGGAGGTGCCGCTCGCCTATCTCCCGTCGAATGCCACCCGCATCCACGTCAAGGCCGTCGGCGAGCTCGAGCTGGGGAGGGAGACCGTTGCGCAAGGTCGGTGAGGCCAACCTGGACGACCTCTCGGTCGGCGCCGCGATCCTCGGCACGGGCGGCGGCGGCAACCCCTACATCGGGACGCTGCTCGCGAAGCAGGCGATCCGCGAGTGCGGTCCCGTCGAGCTCGTCTCCGTGGACGAGGTGCCCGACGATGCGGTCGTCGTCCCCTCGGCGATGATGGGCGCGCCGACGGTGATGGTCGAGAAGCTGCCGCGCGGCGACGAGATCATCCGCGCGTTCAAGGCGCTGCAGGAGTTCATGGGCAAGGAGATCACGCACACGGTCTCGATCGAGGCCGGCGGGCTCAATTCGACGACGCCGTTCAGCGTCGCCGCGCACATGGGAATCCCGCTCGTCGACGCCGACGGGATGGGCCGCGCCTTCCCGGAGATCCAGATGGTGACGCCGACGATGTACGGCGTCTCGGCGACGCCGATGGCGCTCGCGGACGAGAAGGGAAACGCCGCGATCATCGAGACGATCGACAACCGCTGGACGGAGCGGCTCGCGCGCTCGCTGACGATCGACATGGGGTGCACGGCGATGATCGCGCTGTACGGCATGGACGGGAAGATGCTCAAGGAGGCGATGGTGCCGGGGACGATCGGGCTCGCCGAGGAGCTCGGCCGGCTGATCCGCGAGACGCGTGCCGCGCACGGCGACCCGATCGGCGCCGTGCTCGGGAGGCTGAACGGCTTCCGCGTGTTCACCGGGAAGATCGCCGACGTTGCACGCCGCACCGAGACGGGCTTCGCGCGCGGCGAAGCGAAGATCGAAGGCGCCGGCGACGATGCGGGGTCGACGCTCGAGCTTCGCTTCCAGAACGAGCATCTCGTTGCGCTCCGCAACGGGGAGATCGTCGTCTCGGTGCCCGATCTGATCATCGTGCTCGATGCCGAGACCGGCGAGCCGATCACGACCGAGGAGCTGCGCTACGGCTTCCGGGTCACCGTGATCGCGACGCCGTGCGATTCACGCTGGCGGACCGCGGCGGGGCTCGAGCTCGCTGGCCCCCGCTACTTCGGGTACGACATCGAGTACGTCCCGGTCGAGGAGCGGTTCGGCACGGCGGCCGCGTAGTGCCCCACGAGCTGACGAGGCAGGATCTGCTCGACCTCGCCCGGGGGGCGGCCTTCCTCGGGACGGGCGGCGGCGGCGACCCGTACATCGGGCGGCTGATGGTCGAGCGGGCGCTCGACGAGGGCGGGAAGGTGACGCTCATGTCGCTCGACGAGGTTCCGGACGACTGGTTCGTGATCCCGACGGCGATGATGGGCGCGCCGACGGTGATGATCGAGAAGATCCCGCGCGGCGACGAAGCGGTTGCGTCGCTGCGTGCGCTCGAGGCGCACCTCGGCCGCAAGGCGGACGCGACGATGCCGATCGAGTGCGGGGGCATCAATTCGACGATGCCGCTCGTCGTCGGCGCGCGCACGGGCCTCCCCGTCGTAGACGCGGACGGGATGGGCCGCGCCTTTCCGGAACTGCAGATGGAGACGTTCCACGTTTACGGCGTCCCGGGGACGCCGATGGCGATCACGAACGAACACGGCGACACGACGCTCGTCACGTCGCACGACAACAAGATGATGGAGTGGCTCGCCCGCGGGATCACGATCCGCATGGGCGGCTCGTCCCTGATCGCGGAGTACTCGATGGACGGCGCGACGGCGAAGCGGACCTCTGTGCCCGGCACGATCAGCCTCGGGATCGAAATCGGCCGCTGCCTGCGCGAGGCGCGCGCGGCGCACGTGGATCCGTTCGAGGCTCTGATCGAGATGCTACGCGGCACGCTCTACGGCTACGCCCGCGTCGTGTTCGAGGGAAAGGTCGTGGACGTCTTCCGCCGCACGACCGAGGGGTTCGCGAAGGGCAACGCCCGGATCGAATCGACGACGTGCGGCGGCACGCTCGAGCTCCGCTTCCAGAACGAGCACCTGATCGCCCTGAACGACGGTGTGCTGCGGGGGATCGTCCCCGACCTGATCTGCGTGCTCGAGGCGGAGACGGCGGAGCCGATCACGACCGAGGGGATCCGCTACGGGCAGCGAGTCAAGGTGATGGTCGTCTCGACGCCCGCGATCATGCGGAGCCCCGCGGCGCTCGCGGTCTTCGGCCCGCGCGCGTTCGGGCTCGACTATGACTTCATCCCGATCGAGGAGCTCGCCGCGTAGTGGGGCACTAGTGGACGTCTTCGTGGCAATGCAGAAGCGGCGGATGCACCGGCGCTTCAGCGACGAGCCGGTCTCGGAGGATGTGCTCGCGAAGCTCGTCGGGGCCGCCGCGCTCGCACCGATGGGCGGCAACGAGCTCGTCCGACGGCTGATCGTCGTCAGCGACCCGCGCATGGTGAAGACCGTCCGCGACGTGACGCCGAGCTTTCTCGCAAACGCCCCCGCGCTGATCGTCGTCTGCACGGACCTCGACCGCGCGGAGGCGTCGATGGGCCGGCAGGGGCGAGACATCCTCTCGCTGCTCGATGCAGGCGCGGCGGCCGAGAACGTCGCACTTGCGGCGCCGGCGCTCGGTATCGGCATCTCCTTCGTCCGCAGCGTCAACGATTCGGCCCTACGCGAGGTGCTCGAACTGCCCGAGCACGTTCGCCCGGACATCCTGATCGGCGTCGGCCACCCGGCGACGACGCCCTCGCCTGCGGCGCCGAGGCGCGAGCCGGTCGTCTTCCGCGATCGCTTCGGGGACCCGTGGGAGTTGCGTTCGTGACCGACGAGAGGCTCTTCGAGCACGTGCTCTACCTGGTCGCGAGCGCGCGCGATTGCCTCGACGAGCCGCTGATCTACGGCCCATTCCGGATGATCGAGGGCGTCAGCCGGCTGATCGACGCCTTCCCGGAGGACTCCTTCCTCGACGAGGCGAAGGGCCTCATCGACCGCGAGAAGTACGAGGTGATGCGGGACCGCGAGCGGTTCTCCGCCTGGCTCGACGAGCTGCTCAGGCAGTTCGCGGCCGAGGCGAAGCGCAGGAACGGGGTCGCGTAGCTACCCCGCGGCGGGGAAGCCGTCGAAACCGCCGTCGCGCGTCAGCTGCACCTGGTGCGTTCCGTCAGCGCGCATCGTCCACACGTCGGTGTGGTGGTCGCGGCTCGCCATGAAGACGATCCGGTGCCCGTCGGACGACCACGAGGGCCGGCTGCTCGCACCAACCGTCGGATCGGTCAGCTGACGCCGGTGCTTCCCGTCGGGGCTCATGGCGAAGATCTGGCCGGGGAGCATGAAGATGTCGCTCTCGTAGACGATCTGCTTCCCGTCCGGTGACCACGCCGGCTGGGTGTCGAGCGCCTGCTTGTCGCGCGTCAGGCGCCGCAGGCCGGATCGGTCGACGTTGACGACGTAGATCGCGGTGTCGGCCAAGCCCTCGCGTGCGAACACGAGCCGCTTGCCGTCGGGCGCCCAGGACGGCCACGCGTCGTTGCTGAAGGGAAGATTCCGCGTGACGGACCGCTGCCGGCTCCCGTCTGCGTTCATGACGTAGATCTCGTCGCCTTCGTCCGGTGCGTTGCGGTCGGTGGAGAACGCGATCCGCCGTCCGTCGGGCGACCACGCGGGCAGCCCACTGTTCGCGTGGCCGCGCGTCAGCATGCGAACGTGGCGGCCGCTCGTGTCCATGACGAAGACCTGCGCGAAGCCGCGGATGTCACGCGTGAAGGCAATTCGCCTCCCGTCGCGCGAGACGGTTGGGAAGACGTCGGTGGCGAAGTTGTCCGTGAGCCGCCTGATGTGGCGGCCGTCGGCGTCCATCAGGTAGAGGTCGAGCCGGCGGGTGTCGTAGTCGTCCGCCTCCGCCTTCGGCGGCAGCGCCCGGTCGCTCGAGAACACGATCTTGTTCAGTCCGGAATCGAGGCCTGCACGGCTGCCGGCGCACGACGAGGCGATCAGGGCCGAGGCGGCGACGCCGGCCAATGGGAGTGCGCAACGGCGCAGCACCATCGTCGAAGTGTAGAGCGACGCCGAAAGGACGCCGGGCCGCAGGGCGCCGGACCGTACGGACCATCGAGCGAATTCCCATGGTTCAAGCGACTCGACCGGATCATCGACAAGCTGTTGCGCTTCCGCCGTATGAGGCTGTCGCAGATGGAGGACATCGGTGGTTGCCGTGTCGTCCTCCCGACACTCGACGAGGTACAGGCCGTTGTCGCCCGGATCCGCAACAACTGGCCAGAGGCAGCGGTGACGGACTACATCGCACACCCGAAGGAGGACGGATACCGCGGCGTGCACGTCGTGAAGCGTCGCGGAGGACGTCTTGTGGAGGTCCAGCTACGGACGATGCGCCAGCACGAATGGGCGGAGGCGATCGAGGTCTTTTCGCCTGTGGTCGGCTTCAACCTCAAGGACGGCGGAGGGCCTGCCGATCTAAGGGAGTACTTCAAGCAGGCTGCTGAGCGGCTCGCCAACGATGATCGTGGGGAGGACCGCGACCCAGCGGCGGAGGAGGCGTTCGCTGCGCTGCGAGAGCAGGTAATGCACTACTTCATACGAAACCCGTAGGCTCCCCTTTAGATCATGGCGCTTCAACATTTCCTCATCGTCTACAGCCTCAAGGAGGCGCGCCTCTTGAACCTCCAGGAGTTCGGCGATGACATCGAAAGCGCGACGGACGCTTACACGGCGGCCGAGCGGGAATACCGTGACCGAGCCGACCATGATGACTTCGAGATCGTTCTCGTCGGCGCTGACTCCATCGACACCGTCCGGGTCACACACTCACGCTACTTCCGCGAGGAAGAAGCGATTCCCTTCGCGCGGTAAGACGCGGGGCCGCGCGGCGAGCCGAACGCTCGGACTCTGGGTATCGCTAGGAACCGTTCTGGCCGCGACGATCCAGCGGCCACCCTCGTCGGTCCAGGGTGGAGGCGGCGGGGGTGGGATTCGAACCCACGGGACCCTTCCGGGCCCAGCGGTTTTCAAGACCGCGCCGTTCGGCCGCTCCGGCACCCCGCCGGTCGCATCGTAGCCGGGCATTAAGCTGCCGCCGTGCCAGAGATACCGGCGCTCACGAAGCCGCGCCTGCGCGGTGTCTCGCACCTTTCGATGTTTCCCGTCGCGGTCGGTGTCGGCATCCCGCTCGCGTTCGTCGGGCGAAGCGGCGCAGCGCTCGCGTCCGCGATCGTCTACGCGTCAGGCGTCGCGGCGATGTTCCTCGTCAGCGGCGTCTACCACGTGATCACCTGGGGGCCGCGCGTGCGCGGTTGGCTCGCGCGGCTCGACCACGCGACCGTCTACGGACTGATCGCGGCGACGTACACGCCGTTCGGCGTGCTCGCGCTGCACGGGGCGTTGCGCGTAACCGTGCTGGCGATCGTGTGGAGCGGCGCGGTCGCCGCGATCCTGCTGAAGCTGTTCTGGCTGAGCGCGCCGAAGTGGCTGTCCGCGTCGATCGCGATCGCGCTCGGTTGGGTGGGTGTCGTCGCGCTGCCGCAGCTCGCGCATGCGATCGGGCTCGGCGGACTGCTCTTCGTCGCCGGCGGCGGACTGCTCTATACAGCCGGCGGCGTCTGCTACGCGCTGCGCCGGCCCAACCCGGTGCCGGGTGTCTTCGGCTACCACGAGGTGTTCCATGCGCTCGTGATCGCCGCGGTCGGCCTGCAGTATGTCGCGGTCGCGTTCTTCCTGCTGCCGGGACGCTAGATGATTGAGACGTTCAGGCCTCGGGCTGAGGCTCGGCTCTCTCGAGCTCCGCTTTGCCTTTCTCCGCGAGCTGGCACAGCCACTCGGCATTCGAGGCGCCGGCGGGCCGTCGCCGCTCGGGCGGGAGGTTGGCCTCTGCGCGTTGTAGGACCTCGCGCATCCAGACGGCGTTTGCTTCTGCTCGCTCGCGCTCGGCCTCGATCTCAGCCTTGCTCTTCTTCTTCGCCATTCTCGTCCTGGAGAAGTCACTCGACGCGGAGGACGGCCTCCACAATGTCAGTCACCCGGAATAGTAGAGCCGCGGCCTCGACGTCTCTTCTTCAGGACACCCGGGGCCGCTCGGCGCCCATGCGCTGCGGCGCGCCGTGCTCCCACAGCGGCTCCGGGATCCGGATCGTCCCGTCCTCCTCCTGGAAGTTCTCCATCAAAGCAATGCCCGCGCGCGCGGTCACCGCCGTGCCGTTCAGCGTATTCACGTATTCGAGCTTTCCTTCGTGGCGGTAGCGGATGTTGAGCCGGCGTGCCTGATAGTCCGTCGTGTTCGAGGTCGACGTGATCTCGCGGTACCGCTGCTGCCCCGGGAACCAGGCTTCGATGTCGTACTTCCTCGCCGCCGACGCGCCGAGGTCGCCCGCGGCGATGTCGACGACGCGATACGGGAGCTCGAGGTCCTGGATCAGTTCCTCTTCGACGGAGAGCAGGTACTCGTGCTCGTCGCGGGACAGCTCGGGACGCGCGAACGCGAACATCTCGACCTTGTCGAACTGATGCACGCGGAACATGCCTCGCGTGTCCTTGCCTGCGGCACCGGCCTCGCGACGGAAGCACGTCGAGAACGCCGCGTAGCGCAGCGGCAGCGAGTTCGCGTCCAGTTCCTCGCCCATGTGGAACGAGGCGAGAGGCACCTCCGACGTTCCGACGAGGTACAGGCCGTCGCTCTCGACCTCGTAGAACTCGCTCTTCTCCGCGGGGAAGAAGCCGGTCCCGTACATCGCTTCCTCACGGACGAGCACCGGCGGCAGCACCGGCACGAAGCCCTTGTCCACCAATCGGTCGAGCGTGTAGCGATACAGCGCCAGCTCGAGCAGCGCGACATCGCCGACGCGGTAGACGAAGCGCGAGCCCGCGACACGCGCGGCGCGCTCCGTGTCGATCCAGCCGTGCGCCTGCGCGAGCTCGAGATGATCGCGCGCGACGAACTCGAACGCGGGCGGCTCGCCGAAGCGGCGCACCTCCTTCGCGTCCTCCTCGGAATCGCCGTCCGGCGCATCCTCGGCCGGCGGATTCGGAATGCGCGCGAGCAGATCGTCTCGCTGCGCCGCGGCGCCGGCGTGCTCGTCCTCGAGACGCTTCAGCTCCTCCTTTACCTTGCGCAGCTCCTCGAGCTGTTCCGAAGTCGGCTTCCCTTTGAGGTTCGTCTTCGCGCGGAGCTCCGTGACCTGCGTCTCGAGCGCACGCCAGCGCTCGTCCACCGCGAGGAAGTCGTCGAAGACCTTGTCGGCGCCCTTGCGGGCGAGCGCAGCGCGGAACGCGTCGGGGTCGTGCCTGGCCGCGCGGATGTCGATCATCGGGCCAAGAATGCCTCAATCACTTGGGCGACGCCTTCCTCGTCGGCCGGCGGACAGATGAGGTCGGCGCGCGCTTTCACGGCTGGATGTCCGTTCTCGACCGCGACCGCGTAGTCGGCCCAGTCGAGCAGTTCGAGGTCGTTCTCGCCGTCGCCGAACGCGACCGCGTTCGCGGGCGTGAAGCCAAGTCGCTCCGCGACGAACTGCAGGCCGGCGCCCTTCGAGACGTCCGGATGCGCGAACTCGAGGAAGATCGGCAGCGACTTGGCGATGAACAGCCGGTGCGCGAAGCCCGGGCGCAGCTCGG
>Ga0209590_10000600_pt1 | contig 12214 bp, 6 predicted proteins | sample CZO8metaG_FD_188353 | JGI IMG/M metagenome (GOLD analysis project Ga0209590, IMG submission 188353) | Vadose zone soil microbial communities from the Eel River Critical Zone Observatory, Northern California, USA - CZOApr15con1.8 metaG... | ecosystem: Environmental > Terrestrial > Soil > Vadose...
GTTCGCCAGCGCGAGGCCGGTGTCGCCGCGCGTCGCCACCACCGCCTTGAAGCCCCTCTCGCGCGCCATGCCCACCATGATGCGGGCGAACTTCACGTCGTCCTCGATGATGAGGAGCACGCGGTCGCCTTCGCGCAGGTGCTCGCGGTCGTCGTCGTCGTCGACCGGCTTCGGCGCGAGCGCCTCGGGCTGCACCGCCGGCGTGGGCGCCAGCGCGTCCAACGGGCGCGAAGGCGCCGGCGAGCGCGGCTGGTCGAGGCGCCGCGGCGGGAGCTGCTCGGGGGCCGCGGCCTCTTCCCCGCCCGCGCCCTCCTCCGGACCCAGATAGCGGTCCGGCAGGAAGATGGTGAACGAGGATCCCTGGCCGAGCTCGCTCTGCACGTGGATCTCCCCGCCCAGCAGGCGGGTGATCTCGCGGCTGATGGAGAGCCCCAGGCCGGTGCCGCCGTACTCGCGGCCGGTGGTCCCGTCCGCCTGCTGGAAGGCCTCGAAGATGATCTTCTGCTTGTTGCGCGGGATGCCGATGCCGGTGTCGACCACCGAGAAGGCGATCACCTGCCCCGCGCGGTGGAGCGCGTCGTTGTCCAGCCCGCGGCGGTCCTCCACGGCGTGGATGCGCAGCTGCACGCTGCCCTGGTCGGTGAACTTGAAGGCGTTGGCGAGCAGGTTCTTGAGGACCTGCTGCAGGCGTTGCGGATCGGTGCGCACGTGGCTCGGCAGCGAGCCGTCCAGCTCGACGGAGAGGTCGAGGTTCTTCTGCTCCGCCACCGGGCGGAAGTTGCGGTCGACGAACTCCCTGAGATCGGCCAGCGCGATGTCGCGCGGCTCGATCTGCATCTTGCCGGCCTCCACCTTGGAGAGGTCGAGGATCTCGTTGATCAGCGAGAGCAGGTCGCCGCCCGAGGCGTAGATGGTCTTGGCGTACTCCACCTGCTTCTCGGAGAGGTTCGACTCCTTGTTGTCGGCCAGCAGCTTGGCGAGGATGAGCAGCGAGTTGAGCGGCGTGCGCAGCTCGTGGCTCATGTTGGCGAGGAACTCGCTCTTGTATTTGGAGATGAGCTGCAGCTGCTCCGCCTTCTCCTCCAGCGAGGCGCGGGCCATCTCCACCTCGCGGTTCTTGATCTCGATGCTCTGGTTCTGCTCCTCGAGCTGCTTGGCCTTCTCCTCCAGCTCCACCGCCTGCTTTTCCAGCGCGGAGTTGGTGCGCTTGAGCTCCTCCTGCTGAATGGTCAGCTCCTGAGACCGGCTCTGCAGCTCCTGGGTGAGGCCCTGCGACTGCTGCAGCAGCTGCTCGGTGCGCATGTTGGCGCCGATCACGTTCAGCACCACGCCGATCGACTCGGTGAGCTGGTCGAGGAAGATCTGGTGGATGGCGCTGAAAGTATCGAAGGAGGCCAGCTCGATCACCGCCTTCACCTCGCCCTCGAAGAGCACCGGCAGCACGATGATGTTGAGCGGCGGCGACTCGCCCAGCCCCGAGCTGATCTGGATGTAGTCGGACGGGACGCGGGTGAGCAGGATGGTCTTCTTCTCCAGCGCGCACTGCCCCACCAGGCCCTCGCCGGGCTGGAAGCGGTTGGAGACGCTCTTGCGCTCCTTGTAGGCGTAGGTGGCGACGAGCTTGAGGACGGGGCCCTCGCTCTCCTGGTCCATCATGAAGAACGCGCCGTGGTGCGCGGACACCAGCGGCGTCAGCTGGCTCATGATCAGCCGGGACACGGTGTCCAGGTTCTTCTGCCCCTGCATCATCGAGCTGAACTTCGCCACGTTCGTCTTGAGCCAGTCCTGCTCCTGGTTCTTCTGCGTGGTCTCACGCAGGTTGACGATCATCTGGTTGATGTTGTCCTTGAGCCTGGCCACCTCGCCTTCCGCCCCCACCGTGATGGTGCGGGTCAGGTCGCCCTTGGTCACCGCGGTGGCGACCTCGCTGATGGCGCGGATCTGCGTGGTCAGCGAGGCGGCCAGCTGGTTGACGTTGTCGGTCAGCTGCCGCCAGGTGCCAGTCGCGTTGGGGACCTTCGCCTGGCCGCCCAGCTTGCCCTCGATGCCGACCTCGCGCGCCACGCTGGACACTTGGTCCACGAAGGTGCCGAGCGTGTCGGTCATGTTGTTGATGGTCTCGGCCAGCGCCGCGACCTCGCCCTTGGCGTCGACGAAGAGCTTCTGGCTGAGGTCGCCGTTCGCGACCGCGGTCACCACGCGCGAGATGCCGCGCACCTGGGTGGTCAGGTTGCGCGCCATGAAGTTCACGTTGTCGGTCAGGTTCTTCCACACGCCGGCGACGCCGGGCACGTCGGCCTGGCCGCCCAGCTTGCCCTCCGTGCCCACCTCGCGGGCCACGCGGGTCACTTCCGAGGCGAAGGAGTTCAGCTGATCGACCATCACGTTGATGGTGTTCTTCAGCTCCAGCATCTCGCCCTTCACGTCGACGGTGATCTTCTTGGACAGGTCGCCGTTCGCGACCGCGGTGGTGACCAGCGCGATGTTGCGCACCTGGCCGGTCAGGTTGTTGGCCATGAAGTTCACGTTGTCCGTGAGGTCCTTCCAGACCCCGCTGACGTCGCGCACGTCGGCCTGCCCGCCCAGGCGTCCCTCGGTGCCCACGTCGCGGGCCACGCGGGTCACTTCCGAGGCGAAGCTGCGCAGCTGGTCCACCATGGTGTTGATGGTGTCCTTGAGCGCCAGGATCTCGCCCCGCGCCTCGACCGAGATCTTCTGCGACAGGTCTCCGTTGGCCACCGCGGTGGTGACCTTGGCGATGTTCCGCACCTGGTCGGTGAGGTTCCCGGCCAGGACGTTGACGTTGTCCGTCAGGTCCTTCCACACGCCGGCGACGCCGGGCACCTCGGCCTGGGCGCCCAGCTTGCCCTCGGTGCCGACCTGCTTGGCCACGCGGGTGACTTCCGAGGTGAAGCTGCGCAGCTGGTCCACCATGGTGTTGATGGTGTTCTTGAGCGCCAGCACCTCGCCGCGCACGTCGACGGTGATCTTCTGCGACAGGTCGCCGTTGGCGACCGCGGTGGTGACCTTGGCGATGTTGCGCACCTGGTCGGTCAGGTTCCCGGCCAGGATGTTCACGTTGTCGGTCAGGTCCTTCCAGGTGCCGGACACGCCCTTCACGTCGGCCTGTCCGCCCAGCTTGCCGTCGGTACCGACCTCCTTGGCGACGCGCGTCACCTCGCCGGCGAAGGAGCGGAGCTGATCGACCATGGTGTTGATGGTGTTCTTCAGCTCCTGCACCTCGCCCTTGGCGTCGACGGTGATCTTGCGGGAGAGGTCGCCGTTGGCGACCGCCGTGGTCACCTCGGCGATGTTGCGCACCTGGGCGGTCAGGTTGTTCGCCAGGAGGTTCACGTTGTCGGTCAGGTCCTTCCAGGTGCCGGCGACCCCGGGCACCTCGGCCTGCGCGCCCAGCTTGCCCTCCACCCCGACCGTGCGGGCCACGCTGGTGACCTGCTGGGCGAAGATCGACAGCGTCTTGGTCATGTTGTTGAGCGTCTCGCCCAGCGCGGCAACCTCCCCCTTGGCATTTACTTGTAGTTTCTCGCCCAGCTCGCCGCTCGCGACCGCGGTCACCACCTTCACGATGCCGCGCACCTGGGTGGTGAGGTTGGAGGCCATGAAGTTCACGTTGTCGGTGAGGTCCTTCCACACCCCCGACACGCCCTTCACGTCGGCCTGCCCGCCCAGTTTCCCTTCGGTGCCGACTTCCTTGGCGACGCGGGTCACCTCGGCGCCGAAGCTGTTCAGCTGATCCACCATCGTGTTGACGGTGTCCTTGAGCTGCAGGATCTCGCCCCGCGCGTCGACGGTGATCTTCTTCGACAGATCGCCGCGGGCCACCGCGGTGGTGACCTCGGCGATGTTGCGGACCTGGGCGGTGAGGTTGTTCGCCAGGAGATTTACGTTGTCGGTCAGGTCCTTCCAGGTGCCCGCCCCTCCGGGCACCTCGGCCTGCGCGCCCAGCTTCCCCTCCACGCCTACCGTGCGGGCGACGTCGGTGACCTGCTCGGCGAAGACGCCCAGCGTGTGGGTCATGTTGTTGATGGTCTCGGCCAGCGCCGCGATCTCGCCCTTGGCCTCGACCTTGAGTTGCTGGGTCAGGTCGCCGCTGGCCACCGCCGTCACCACCCGCGCGATGCCGCGCACCTGCGTGGTGAGGTTGGAGGCCATGAAGTTCACGTTGTCGGTGAGGTCCTTCCAGGTGCCGCCGACACCCTTCACCTCGGCCTGCCCGCCCAGCTTGCCCTCGGTGCCCACCTCGCGGGCGACGCGCGTCACCTCGGAGGCGAAGGTGTTGAGCTGGTCCACCATCGTGTTGATGGTGCTCTTCAGCTCCAGCATCTCGCCCTTCACGTCGACGGTGATCTTCTGCGAGAGGTCGCCGTTGGCGACCGCGGTGGTGACCTTGGCGATGTTGCGCACCTGCCCGGTCAGGTTGGAGGCCATGAAGTTCACGTTGTCGGTGAGGTCCTTCCAGACGCCCGACACGCCTTCCACCTCTGCCTGGCCGCCCAGCCGGCCTTCGGTCCCCACCTCGCGCGCGACGCGCGTCACCTCGCCCGTGAAGGCGTTCAGCTGATCGACCATGGTGTTGATGGTGTTCTTCAGCTCCAGCACCTCGCCTTTGGCGTCGACGGTGATCTTCCGCGACAGATCGCCCTTGGCGACCGAGGTGGTCACGTCCGCGATGTTGCGTACCTGCGCGGTCAGGTTGTTGGCGAGCAGGTTGACGTTGTCGGTGAGGTCCTTCCAGGTGCCGGCCACCCCGGGCACCTCGGCCTGCGCTCCCAGCTTGCCCTCCACGCCCACGGTGCGGGCCACGCTGGTGACCTGCTGCGCGAAGATCGACAGCGTCTTGGTCATGTTGTTGAGCGTCTCGCCCAGCGCGGCGATCTCGCCCTTGGCGTTTACTTGGAGGGCCTGGCCCAGGTCGCCGTTCGCCACGGCGGTCACCACCTTCACGATGCCGCGGACCTGTGTAGTCAAATTTGACGCCATGAAGTTCACGTTGTCGGTGAGGTCCTTCCACACTCCCGACACGCCCTTCACGTCGGCCTGGCCGCCCAGCTTCCCTTCGGTGCCGACCTCGCGCGCGACGCGCGTGACCTCGCCGGCGAAGGAGTTCAGCTGATCGACCATCGTGTTGATGGTCTCCTTGAGCTGGAGGATCTCGCCCTTCGCGTCGACGGTGATCTTCTTCGACAGGTCGCCGCGCGCGACGGCGGTGGAAACCTCGGCGATGTTGCGCACCTGCGAGGTCAGGTTCGACGCCATGCGATTCACGTTGTCGGTCAGGTCGCGCCAGGTTCCCGACGCCTCGGGCACCCCGGCCTGGCCGCCCAGCTTGCCGTCGGTGCCGACCTCCTTGGCGACGCGGGTCACTTCCGCCGCGAAGCTGGAGAGCTGATCGACCATGGAGTTCACGGTGGTGCCGATGCGGAGGAACTCTCCCTTGACCGGCTGGCCCTCGATCTCCAGCGCCATCTTCTGGGTCAGGTCGCCCTCGGCGACCGCGATCAGCACGCGGGCGACCTCGGTGGTGGGCTGCACCAGGTCGCCGATCAGCGCGTTGATGGAGCTGACGCTGGTCGCCCAGCTGCCCGTGACGTCGCCGAGCGACGCGCGCTCGGTCATGCGGCCCTCGCGGCCGACCACCTTCTCCAGCCGCACGATCTCGTTGGTGAGCGCCTCGTTGCGCGAGACCACCGAATTGAACGCCCGCGCGATCTCGGGCATCAACCCCGAGCCGCGCGTAAAGGGCAGTCGGACGGCGAAATCTCCTTCGCGCCCGGCCTGCAGGGCCTCGAGCAGCTCGCGCAGCCGGTGGTCGTCGCCGGGGCCGGGGCCGTTCTGACGGTCGCCGTTGCGGGGAGGCCTCTTGCGGCGTCCCTCACCGCCCTGGCCGCCCGCCGGATCGTGCGTTTCGCCCACGGTTTGCTCCTTGCTCAGGGACTGAGAGCCTACCGCAAACTCCGCATTGCACGCGGCGGGCCCCTCCAGGGATGCCGGACTCTGGACACTCGGCCGGGACCCGCCTCCTCAACGGCTGTCTGTAGCACAACCACCTACCGGAGCGCACTGCGTTTTCCATTGAATTTTGCAGGCGGTTATCGAAGCGCCGCGCCCCGGCCCACGGGAGGGCCGGCGCCCGGACGAGTGAGCTACCGGCGGGCCGGCCGCCCCTCCTCCGGTGTGGAGCGTACGCCGCGAGTCTGCTATGCGCTCGGCCGCAGGAGGACCCGTGACCGACAAGCCCAGCACCGCCGAGGAGGAGTACTTCGCGCGGGAGAACGCAGAGCGGATGCGCAAGCTCGCCGCCGAGCAGAAAGCGGCGCTCGCCTCGACCCAGCGCGACGAGCTGAAGAAGCTGCACTGGATGCACTGTCCCAAGTGCGGGATGGACCTCCAAGAAATCGCGTTCCGCGGCGTGCAGGTCGACCGCTGCTTCTCCTGCGGCGGCACCTTCTTGGACGCGGGCGAGCTGGAGAAGATCGCCGCACCCGAGGGCGGCGCGATCGTCAAGTCGATGTTGCGGATCTTCGGAAAACCGTAGGCCGGCTCAGGCGTACCGCGACACGGCCCGCTCCACGATCTCGCCGATCAGCTTGGGATAATCTCGGCCGGCCGCCGCCGCGGCGATGGCCAGCTCCGCCTCGGGCGCGAGCCACGGGTTCGGATTGGCCTCGATCACGTAGATCTCGCCCTGCGGGGCGACGCGCAGGTCGATCCGGCCGTAGTCGCGCAGCCCGAGCGCGACGTAGGCGGCGAGCGCCGTCTCCTGGATGCGCCGGCCCAGCTCCTCGGGGAGATCGTGGGCCACCGCCGAGCGCGTCGCGTCGTACGCCTCGGTCCCCTTCTCCCACTTCACCTCCTTGCCGGCGATGCGCGGCATGCCTTTCGGCAATTTCGACAAGTCCAGCTCCACCGGCGGCAGCGCCTCCGGCTTGTCGCTGCCCAGCAGGCCGACGTAGATCTCGCGCCCCTCGATGAACTCCTCGATCAGCGCGGGGCTGTCGAAATGCTCGTGGAGGAGCGCGATGCGCTCCGTCAGCTCCTTCATGCTCTGCACCACCGAGCCCGCGTCGATGCCTATCGAGCCGTCCTCGGATCCGGGCTTCACGATCAGCGGGAACTGCAGGTCTTCCATGTCGTGGATCTTGCCCCGGTAGCTGGAAGCGAAGTTCGGCGTACGGATGCCGTGGAAGGTGAAGACCTTCTTCGCCAGCGCCTTGTCCTGGGCGAGGAACAGCGCCTGCGGCCCCGCGCCCGTGTAGGGCAGCGCGAGCAGGTCGAGGAAGGCGGCGACGTGTGCCTCCTTCGAGTCGTCGCCGGCGTAAGCCTCGGTCAGGTTGAAGACGAGATCCGCCTCGACGCGCGCCAGCTCCAGGAGCGACTGCTCGTCCTTGAGCTCGTGGAAGAAGGCGTCGTGGCCGTTCGCGCGGAGCGCGTCCAGCACCTCGTCGCGATCGAGCTTGACGCGCCGTTCGCGCTTGCGGCCGCGGACCGGGGCGCTCTTCTCCCGCTTCCGGCGCCGTTCGCGCTCGGGCGGGGTCACGTTGTCGCTCGGCTCGTACAGCACGGCGATCTTCAGCTTTCCCGCCACGTCACCGCTCCTCGAACTTCCCGCGCTGAAGGTAGTTCATCGCCAGGGTCGTCGCGAGCACCGTCGCCTCGATCAGCTGCTGCGTCTCGCGTCCCGCGGCGACCTGCAGGTCCAGCTCGCGCGCGCGGCGCGCCATCTGCTCGACCAGCTTCTTCGCCAGCGACCGGCGGATCCCGGTCCAGTACGCGATCTTGTCGACCAGCGCCTTTCCGTGCGCCGAGAAGAGCGCTCCGGCGGGGGAAAAGCCGTCGCGCCCCGGGCCCGGATCGAAGATGTCCTCCAGCTCGGCGTCGGGCACCAGGTCGGCGATGTTCGGCGCCTCGTCGGGAACGGTGCGCCGGTAGAACTCCTCGAGCCGCTCCGTCATCTGGTCGACCGGGAGCTCCGCCAGCGCCCTGGAGAGCGCGCGCTTCGGCTCGACGCGGGCCAGCTCGCGGGCCATGCGGTCGACGTACTCGAGCTTGCGCAGCGCCGGCCAGCCCGCGTACTTGCGGCGCCAGTTCGAGCGCGGCGTGAGCCACACGGCGAACGTCTCCGCGAAGTCCTCGTCCGGGTGCTTCTGCGCGTACCACCCGGCGATGTGGCGGACGTAGCGCCTGGAGAAAGGGACGGGCGTATACGACTCCACGTACGGGCGGTCGAAGGGCCCGAACAGCTCGATCCACTCCGGCGCCTCGTACAGCTCGTAGGCGTAGTTGAAGGCGTGGCCCGCCTCGTGGCGCAGGTACATGAGGATCTCGCGCTCGTCCTCGAGGTCGTTGAGCGAGCGCTCGAGCGCCTGCAGCTTGGGATCGGCCAGGTAGAAGGGGATGCCGATGATCGGCTCGCGGTCGGGGCAGGCCCACTCGTCCGAGAGGTAGCAAGCCGGGCGGAACCGCTCGAGCCCTTTCGCCTCCAGCTCGCGGTGGAGCTGCTGGACGTATTTCTCGACCGGCGAGCCGTCGAGCTTGAGCCCCAGCTCGCGGATCTGTTTGCCGAGCAGCTCTCGCGCCTCGGGCGGCGTGTACTCGAACGGCTGCATGCTCCTCCACGGGAATTCTGCGCCCCTCCCCCCCGGCCAGCAAGACTTTAAGTGCTCGTTTCAGGGGAGCGCGGGAGAGACGGGAGCGCGGGAGTAAAATGATCAGGAATTTCTGCTGCCCTCCTGGATCTCCCGCGCTCCCGTGAAACGCTTTTCGTCTACCGCGACGATATAGTCGGCCCATGCGCACGATCGCGCTCATGGCCGCGTTGCTGTTCGCGAGGAGCGTGGGGGCGGCGGAGAAGTGTGAGTTGCTGAAGAAGGGGTATGGGCCGGACGGGAAGGCGGCGGTGAAGCTCGAGACGGTGGTGGCGGGGTTGGAAGTGCCGTGGGGGATCGCGTTCCTTCCCGGAGGAGATGCGCTGGTCACCGAGCGGCCCGGGAGGCTGCGCCTGGTGCCGGCCCTCCCCAAGCGAAAGGCAGGCGACGCGACGAAGCTCCCGCTGGTGGCGACGATCGCCGTCGACTCCGACGAGGAAGGTGGGCTCCTCGGCATCGCGGTCCACCCCCGATTCGAGCAGAACCGGTTCTTCTACCTCTACATGACCGTGCGCGAGGGCGGGCGGAAGTCGAACCGCGTCGAGCGCTGGCGGCTCGCCGAGGACCTGGGTTCGGCGCGCTTCGACCGCCGCATCGTCGAGGACATTCCCTCGGCCGCCTACCACGACGGCGGGCGCATCCGGTTCGGCCCCGACGGCGTGCTGTACGTGGGCACCGGCGACGGCCGCGAGCCGGATCGCTCCCAGGACCCGGGCAGCCTGGGAGGCAAGGTCCTGCGGCTCTCGCCGGACGGCGAACTGCCCCGGGACAACCCGGTCGCGGGGAACGCGCTCTACGTGCTGGGCGTGCGCAACACGCAGGGGTTCGACTGGAGCGGCGGCCGTTTCTACGTCACCGACCACGGTCCCTCCGGCGAGCTGATGCGCCGCGGCCACGACGAGGTGAACCTCGCTTCACCCGGAGCGAACCTCGGTTGGCCGACGATCTACGGGTGCCAGACGCACCCGGGCATGGTCACGCCCTCGCTGACGTGGCAGACCGCCGTTCCGCCCGGCGGCGCTTCGTTCTACACGGGCACCGCCATTCCCGACTGGCGCGGCAGCCTGCTGATCGGCACGCTCGGCTCGAAGCACCTGCACCGGGTGAAGTTCAGCGCCTCCGACCCGGCGGTGGTCGAGCTGCACGAGGTCTACTTCCAGGACCAGGCTGGCCGCCTCCGCGACGTCGTGATGGGCCCCGACGGCGCTCCCTACGTCACGACCAGCAACTGCGACGGCCGCGGCGACTGCCCCCGCGACCGCGACAAAATCCTCCGCCTCCTCCCCTCCCACTGAACCGACAAAAGGATCACCACGGAAGGCACGGAGCCCAGCGAGGTCGATTGATCGAAAAACACACCGAATCTCCGTGCCCTCCGTGTCCTCCGTGGTGATCTCTTTGGTCTTGAGCACGGCGGGAGCGGCAGTGGTGCTCGGCAGCGGGGCGGAGGCGGGGTAGGCTGCGGGTGGGGGAAATCTGGATGATCCGCCTGAAGCACCTCTCCGGGAGCCTGCAAGGGAGGACCGCGGAGCTGGCCAAGCCGGTGCTGCGCATCGGCCGGGCGCCGGACTGCGACGTCCGCTTCGACCAGGTGAAGGACCCGAAGGTCTCCAACCACCACGCCGAGTTGCTGCTCGAGGAGGGCAACTGGTTCGTGGTCGATACCGCCTCCACGAACGGCACTCTGATCAACGGCCGGCGCATCGCCAAGCACCGCCTCGCGTCCGGCGACAAGCTGCAGATCGGCAGCGGCGGTCCGGTGCTGCAGATCCACTTCGACGGCATCCTGATCGAAGAGCCCTCGTTCAAGACCGAAGCGATCCTGCTCCAGGACATCTCCCAGCCGCCCCGCGCCATCGACGACAGCGAGGAGATCTCCGCGATCTCCGATCACCTCAAGGCGAGCGCCGACACGCAGACCGCGCGGCTCGCCGAGCTCGCGGCCAAGAAGGTCGCGATGGAGCGCGCCAAGACGGGGGGCCAGTCCAGCGGCAAGACCATGTTCATCATGGCCGAGACCATGCGCCAGGTGCAGTTCAGCACCAAGGCGAAGACCAAGAAGCGCTGGGTCAAGGTGGTGGCGGCAGTGGCGGGGGCGGCGGCGGTGGTGGTCGGCGTGATGTCGGTGGTGATCGTCCAGCAGCAGCGGCAGATCGCCAAGCTGGTGCAGACGAAGAACAAGCTCGACAAGGAGATCCAGCAGGTCCAGGCGGCGATGGATTCCGAGAGCGACACCGAGAAGCTCGAGCACCTCGAGCAGCGCCTCGCCCAGCTCACCGGGAACGCGCAGAAGGCGATCGACGACCTCGGCAAGGCGGACAAGTCCAAGGCCGCCGAGGTGGCCAACGCCGGCGACCAGATGGACCGCGACATCCGCAAGATCCTCGCCAAGTTCGACGCGAAGACCTACGCCGTCCCGCCGGTGTTCAAGGAGCGCCTGCAATTCCACGTCGACGAGCTGCTGCACGCGGGGAACCTCAAGTACATCTACCGCCGCAAGCAGAAGTACTGGCCGATGATCCTCAAGGAGTTCGGCGCGCTCGGCTTGCCCGAGGAGATGGCGTTCATCGCCTGGGCCGAGACGCAGTTCGATCCCACCGCCCGGAGCAAGGCGGGCGCGGCGGGCATGTGGCAGCTCGGCGCCGACACCGCGCGCCGCTACAACCTGCGGGTGGACGCACAGGTGGACGAGCGGTTCGACCCGCCCAAGGCGACGCGCGCCGCCTCCCGCTATCTGGCCAACCTCCTCGCCGAGTTCGGCGAGGATTCCTTCATGCTGGCCATGGCCAGCTACAACCGCGGCGAATCCGGCGTACGCCGCGTCCTCCACCAGATCGCCAGCGAGCCCGGCGGGTTCAAGAAGGAGCGCCGCGACTTCTGGCACCTGTACCGCCTGAAGAAGCTGCCCGAGGAGACGCGCGAGTACGTGCCCAAGGTGATCGCCGCCGCCATCGTCTCCATGAACGCGCAAAAGTACGGCCTCGAGGGGACGAAGGAAGAGAATGATTGAGGTGAAGAGCTTCGCGGCCCTGCGCCGCTTCTCGCCCGACAAGCTGCAGAAGCTGAACCTGTTCGAGACGGAGCGCTTCTTCTGCGACGTCTACTGCCTGGAGCCCGGGCAGGAGCAGAAGGCGCACGCGCACGCGGGCAGCGACAAGCTGTACGCGGTGCTGGAAGGCGCGGTGGAGGTGCGCGTCGGCGCCGACACGCGCGATCTGCGCGCTGGCGAGGTGGCCCTGTGCCCCGCCGGCAGCGAGCACGGCGTCGCGAACCGCTCCAACGCCCGCGCCGCCCTCCTCGTCTTCATGGCCCCCCACCCCTAGAAACCGCCAAAGCAACCGCACCACGGAGCACACGGAGCACACGGAGTTGGTTTGGCTGGGCGGATCGTTCGCGGGTGCCCGGTCGAAAGAACCCTGATCCTCCGTGGGCTCCGTGTGCTCCGTGGTGCAATTGTTTCGGCAATTGAGGACGCGGCGACCGCGGAGATCTCGCGCGCGCAGCTCTGGCAGTGGGTCCGGAACGCGGCGAAGCTCACCGACGGCAGG
>Ga0209590_10000602_pt1 | contig 12197 bp, 12 predicted proteins | sample CZO8metaG_FD_188353 | JGI IMG/M metagenome (GOLD analysis project Ga0209590, IMG submission 188353) | Vadose zone soil microbial communities from the Eel River Critical Zone Observatory, Northern California, USA - CZOApr15con1.8 metaG... | ecosystem: Environmental > Terrestrial > Soil > Vadose...
GAGGCACCGGTGAACGTCGTTATGTCCGCGCCTGCGCTGAAGAAGCGCTCGTTGCCGCACACGACCACGACCCTGGCCTCAGCGCGATAGCGGACCTCCTCGATCGCCGCGTCAAGGTCCTTGAGAAAATCCAGGTTGTACGCGTTCGCCGGCGGCCTGTTCAGCTGGAGGAACGCCACTGGCCCGTCCATCTTCACCGTGACGAAATTGGTCCCCATGCTCAGCTCTCCTCCCGACTCTCGTGGGCCATGGCGCGGAAGATGCGAAGCAGATCGTCATCGATCTCCATCGGCTTCTTGCTCGCGAGGTCGATGAAGCGGCGCAGCACGTGACCGTGCGCCACCCGGGCGCCATCCACGCGCCGGGCCATGTCAAAGCCGATCCTGAACCCCCGGCGGGTTACCTCGCTCAGCACCAGCTGCACCTCGACGACGTCCTCCAGGCCGAGCGGCGCCGTGTACCGGCAGTGGGCCTCGACGATCGGGAGGCCGACACCCCGCGCGCCGACCAGCTCCCGGTAGTAGAGCCCGTTGGCGTGAAGCCAGGCCTCCAGCGCCCTCTCCACCCACGAAAAGTAGTCGGCGAAAAAGGGCATCCGCGCGAAGTCAACGTCCGCGAAACCGATCTCGACGGCGTAGACCGGCGCACCGCCGCCCGGACGCCCCGTCGGAGCCATGGCGTGCGACAACCGCGCGCCGTCGTGGTCGGCGCTCATACGTATCTCCGGCCCGCGGTGGGATCCGGCAGCGCAAAGCCGAACGCGGAGACCTTCGCGTCCACATACGCTTTGTAGGCCTGGCGCAGATCTTCGTTGGTCCGCCGCTTGAGGCCGCAGGCGATGTACTCGTGCTGCCGGCGCGAGCTCGAGCGACCGAACATGTCGAGCCCCGCGGGATACCACTTCGGGAGAAGGGCCTCGACCGCGCGCCGCCCGCCCTCCGTTTCCACCAGTCGCTGCAGGAAGGCTTCGCCCATCGCCGAGTGGCCGTATTCGTCCCGGATGAGCTGCGGCGCGATGCGCGCCAGCGGCGCATAGGAGCAGTCGACCCACTCCTCGGCCTGGAACGCTCCGGCCAGGTCGATCAAGAAGTGGAAGTAGCCCACGTCAGCCCACGTGTCCATGGGCAGGTGAAAGGCATAGTGCTTCTGCGGCAGATCCCGGGTCACCAGGGCTGGATCGAGGTCGGCCATCAGCTTGAAGAACGTCAGCCCGTGCATGACCTCCTCCCGGACGTACCAGGCCACCGTCACCCGGTCGTCCTCGGTCGGGGCCAGGCGCGCCGCCCGCTCCATCTCCTCCTTGAGGAACCCCAGATAGCTCGGCGAGGTGAGCATCTCCGCGTGCTCGCCCAGGAGCTTCGTGAGGAGGGCACGGTACTCCGGCGGCATCGCGTCCTTGGCCTCGTAGACTCGCGCATGGGTGATGGCCATCGTGTCCTCCCCGCCGGCCCTCCTATGACGAGAACCAGCGCTTGCGCCGGACGTAGTGCTTGACGTCTCTGTAACTCTTCAGCGCGCCCTGCTCCGTGAGCCCCAGGTAGAACTCCCTGACGTTCCGGTTGTCCTGCAGTTGCTTGGCCGGTCCGTCGAGCACGATGCGCCCACCTTCCATGACGTACCCGTGGTCGGCGATCGCGAGCGCCATCTGGGCGTTCTGCTCGACGAGCAGAATGCTCACGCCTTCCTCCTGGTTGATCCGCTGAATGATTTGGAACAGCTCGCCCACGACGAGCGGGGCGAGGCCGAGGGACGGCTCGTCGAGGAGAAGCAGCGCCGGCCGGGTCATGAGGGCGCGGCCGATCACCAGCATCTGCTGCTCGCCGCCCGACAGGTAGCCGGCGACCTGGTGCCGCCGCGCCTTGAGCACGGGGAAGTACGCGTACACTTTCTCGAGATCCCCGGCGGCGCGGCGCCCGCCGCCGCGCACGGTTATCCCGGCGCGGAGGTTGTCCTCCACGCTGAGCTCGTCGAACACGGCCCGCCCCTCCATGACCTGCACGATCCCGCGCCGCACGATCTCGTGGGCGGGACGCCCATCGATCCGCGCGCCCCGGTACGCGATCGTCCCCTGCGTCACCGCTCCGTTCTCGTGCTTGAGCAGGCCCGAGACAGCGCGCAGGGTCGTCGTCTTGCCCGCGCCGTTCGACCCGAGGAGCGCCACGACGCGCCCCTCGGGCACGGCCAGGGAGAGGCCCTTGAGCACGAGGATGACCTCGTTGTACAGGACCTCCAGGTTGTTGATCTCGAGCAGCATCTCGTCCAGCGTCTAGCGGCCCGTCACCTGGATCCAATCGGACGCGTACTGCCACTTGCCGTCCTTGATGCCGACCAGGCGCGCGGCCACGAACCCCTTGTGATCCTTGTAGCTGATCGGCGGCAGCGCCGCGCCCACGTCGAAGTTCTGGAGCCCCTCGAACTCGTCGCGGACCGCCTTGCGGAACGCCATGATGTCCTTGGGCGGCGTGCCTCCGCTCTTCTTGATGGCGCGCTCGATCGCCTCCGCCGCCAGCTTGCCCTTCACCCAGCCGCGCACGTAGTACCAGGTGCGGAGCTGGCCGCGCCGGCCCTTGTGGGCGGCCTGATACTCATCGATCTCCTTGCCGACGGGGTGGCCACCCTTCACGAGGGCATCGACATCAGGGAAGATCTCGAGGGTCCGGTACCCTTCGGCCGTCTTGCCGAGCTGCGCTTCAATCGCAGGATGGCGCGTCCAGTGGATGCCGACCACCTTGGCAGGGTCGAGCCCGGCCTTGGCCGCGTCGCGCAGGAAAGGGATGACGCCTTCGATCGAGTCCATAAACCAGATGAAGTCGGCGTTGGCCTGCTTGAGCCGCAGCACCTCGGAGGTGAGATCGGTCGGCCGCGCGGGCCACGTCACCGTCTCCACCAGCTCCATCCCCAGCTTGCCGATCGTACCTTCCTTGATGATCCGGTCCGTCGGCGACACGCACCAGTCGAGGTTGCACCGGGCGATGGCCACCCGCTTGCCGCCCTGCTTCTTGAACGACTCCAGCGCGAGACGGATCTGGTCCTCGTAGGTCGGCCCGATCACGAAGCTGAACGGCAGGTTCTTCGGATCCACCAGCTCCTCGGAGATGCTCTCGGCGATCATCGGGACCCGATCGATCTTGTTCACAGGGTCGCGCAGCGCCTTGGCTCCCCCCGTGCTCCAGATGTAGAGAAAGACAGGTTTCTGGCGCGTGAGGATCCGCTTGTAGTTCGAGACCTCGACCGGGATGACCTCGGCGCCGTCCACGAGCAGCACGTCCAGCTCGTGGCCGAGGACGCCGCCTTTCTTCTCGTTGGCGTAGTTGAAGTAGTCGCGCGAGGCGTAGGCCATTTCCGACAGCGCGCTCGTCGGCCCCGAAAGGTCGCCGATGATGCCGATCGGGATCGGCTCCTTCGCCTGCTGCGCTGATGCGGTCGCCGCGACCGCGAGGACCACGAGTACCAACGCGAGCGTGGGCCATTTCATCTGTCGCATCGCCCTTTCCTCCCCCTTGTCCTGGATGGGTGGTTGGGATGGGTCACTGCACCCGCTACTCCCGGCCGCCGCATCGCGTCAGTATGCGAAGGGCCAGAGCTTCCAGTACGCTTTGATGTCCCACCAGAGCTTCGCCAGCCCCTCCGGCTCCCGGAGCAGGAACAGCACGATCAGGAGACCAAAGATGATTTCCCGGAGCGCGGGGAAGATGTTCTCGATCGGTAGGTAACTGCCCGCGGCGTCGATGGTGAGCTTGAGCACTTCCGGCAGAAGCGTGATGAACACGGCGCCGAAGGTCGCCCCCAGCACGCTCCCCAGGCCGCCGATGATGATCATCGCGAGGTAGTCCACCGAGAGCAGGACCGTGAACGCCTGGGGGTTGATCGCCTGGACGTAGTAGGCGAGCAGCCCGCCCGCGATCCCCGCGTAGAACGAGCTCAGCGCGAAGGCGAGCTGCTTGTACGCGAACAGATTGACGCCGATCAGGTCCGCGGCGATGTCGCGGTCGCGGATCGCCACGAAGCACCGTCCAACGTCGGTCCGCAGCAGGTTCCGGGCCCCGGCCGTGGCGAGCGCCGCAACGGCCATGATCAGGTAGAAGAACTTCGCGTCGCTGTCGATGGCGAGCCCGAACAGCGCCGGCCGCTCGACGTAGAGGCCCTGGGCGCCGCCCGTCAGCGGCGCCGCCTGCATGAACAGGTACTCGAGGATGAACTGGGCGGCGAGCGTCGCCATGGCCAGGTAGAAACCCTTGATGCGCAGCGAGGGAAGACCGAACAGCAACCCGACGAGCGCGGCCGCCACACCGGCAGCGGGCAGGGCCACGGCCGGACCGGCGCCCAGCTTGGTCGCCAGGATCCCGGCGGTATAGGCGCCGACGCCGATGAAGGCGCCGTGCCCGAGCGAGATCTGCCCGGTGAAGCCCGTAAGGATGTTGAGGCCCTGAGCTCCCACGAGCGCGATCCCGCACAGGTTCAGGAGATAGAGCCAGAAGTCGCCGGCGACCAGCGGGACGAAGGCGAGCACGACGAGGAAGGCCGTGAGTGCGGCGCGGGAGAAGCGCGTGGTGAAGACGGCCTCGTCGGCCTCCCACGAGCGCTTGAAGTCGCCGCACGGCCTGGTGAGAGCCATGCTCAGAGCCGTTCGATCTCGCGGGTGCCGAAGAGACCGTACGGCCGGACCAGGAGGATCAGGAGCAACACCACGAACGGCGCGACCGCCTTGACCCCGCCGCCCACCCACGGCTCGATGAACCCGCCCGAGAGGTTCTCGAGGATGCCGATGAGGAGTCCGCCGAGGATCGCGCCCGGGATGCTGTCGAGACCCCCGAGGATCACGACCGGGAACACCTTGAGCCCGATCGCCCCCAGGTTCATGTCAATGACGTTGATGGCACCGAGGAGGACGCCCCCGAGCGCGGCGACGGCGGCGGCGATCGCCCACGAGAGCGCGAACACGCGGCGAACGTCGATGCCGATGGAGAGCGCCGCCGCCTGATGGTTGGCGGCCGCCCGCATCGTCACGCCCCAGGTAGAGAACCGGAAGAAGAGCGTGAAGGCGACGAGACAGGCGCCCGCGATCAGGCACCCCCAGAGGAACGGCCCCGGGATGGCGACGTCGAAGAGCCGGAGCGACAGTGCCGGGAAGATGTCGGGAAACGGCCGGTTCACCGAGCCCCAGATCGCGCGCGCTGACCCCTTGAGGATACCGGCGAGACCCAGCGTCACCATGATGACGGCGATTACCGGCTCGCCGAGCATCGGGCGCAGCAGGAGACGCTCCACGGTGAACCCGAGGACCACCGCGACCACGACCGTCAGTGGCAGCGCGAGCGCGGGGGGCAGGCCGGCCTGGGAGAGGAATGCGAAGGCGGTGAAGGCCCCGATGAGCACCAGCTCGCCCTGAGCGAAGTTGATGATGCGCGTGGACTTGTAGATCAGGACGAAGCCGAGCGCGATCAGGGCGTAGATGCTGCCCACCGCGATGCCGGTGACGACGAGTTGCAGGAAGAAGCGCATGGCCTCAGACCTCTGTGCCCGCCGGCGCCGGGTCGGCGTAGAGGGCCTCGATCAGCGCCGCGTAGCGCTCGGCGATGGCGCCCCGGCGGACCTTCTGGGTCTGCGTCAGCTCGCCCTGCTCGGCGTCCAGCTCCTTGGCCAGCAACGCGAACCGCCGCACCCGCGTCGCCTCCGGCAGCCCCTGGTTGGCCCGGGCGATCTCGGCGCGGATGAGGGCGCAGACCTCCGGCTTCTGCGACAGCTCGGTGAACGTGGTGAATGGCAAGCGGCGTCCCTCGGCCCACCTGCCGACGGTGTCCATGTCGATCTGCACGAGGGCGGCAACGCAGGGCCGGCGATGGCCGACGACGACGGCCTCCCGGACGTAGGGCGAGAAGCGCAGCTTGGTCTCGAGGTACTGGGGCGCGAAGCGCGAGCCGCCGGCCAGCTCCATCACATCGCCGAGCCGGTCGACCATCACCAGCTCGCCCGACTCGTCGAGGAAGCCCTGGTCGCCCGTGCGCAGCCAGCCGTCCTTCAGCGCCGCGGCGGTGGCGTCGGGGCGCCGGTAGTAGCCCGCGAAGACCGCCTCGCCCCGGACGAGGATCTCACCGTCGTCCGCCACCCTGACCTCGACGCCCGGCAGCGGCCGCCCTACGGTCTCGAGCCGGGTCGCCCCGGTCCGGTGCATGACGACGATCCCGGAGGTCTCGGTCTGGCCGTAGACCTGCTTGATGTTGACGCCGAGCGCCTGGAAGAACCGGAAGGCCTCGGGGCCGAGCGCAGCGCCGCCCGTGTAGACGTAGCGGAGCCGCGAGAGTCCGAGGTGATCCTTGATCTTCCTGAAGAGCAGCGCGTAGGCGAACGCGTAGGCCGCGCGCACGTGGAACGGGACGGCTCTCCCCGACAGCCTCGCGTCTGCCATGCGCCCGCCCGCGGGCAGAAGCGCGCGGTACGCGTGGCGCTTGAGCCAGGTGGAGTCCTCCACCCGTACCTGCAGGTCGGCGAGCATCTTCTCCCAGATGCGCGGCGGCGCGAACATGATCGTCGGGCCGATCTCCCGGAGATCGCGGCGGACCGTCTCCGGCTTCTCCGGAAAGTTCACCGTAAAGCCCTCGGTCAGCGCCCAGGCCAGCGCCGTCATCCGTTCGCCGATCCATGCCGGCGGCAGGAAGGAGACGTACTCGTCGGCGCAGTCCGCGCGGTCGACCTCCTTGAGCGCCCGCGCCGGCGCCAGCAGGCTTCGGTGCGAGAGCATCGCGATCTTCGGTCGCGCCGTCGTTCCCGACGTGGTGCTGAGGAGAGCGACGTCGTCCTCCCCGACCTTGTCGACGAGCTCGGCCCACAGCCCGGGTTGCTCCACCACCGCCCGGGCCCCGCGGTCCATCACGTCGGCGAGGCTCACGAGGATCGGGTTGGCGTAGCCCCGCAACTCGTGGAAGTCGTCGACGACGAGCCACCGGAGCCGCGGCAGGCGATTCTGCAGCGCCAGGACTTTGTCCGCCTGCTCCTGGTTCTCGGCGAGCACGGCCACCGCCTCGGAGAAGTCGAGGAGATGGTGCAGTCCCTCGAGATCCTCCATGTCGGCGTAGAGCGAGAGCGGAAGCGCCCGCAGCACCTGGGCCGCCAGCTCGGCATAGAGCCACTCGGGACGGTTGTCGGTCAGGATCGCGATCGGCTCCGACTCGGCCAGACCGAGGTCGCGCAGGCCCAGGGCCAGCCGCTCCACCCGCGCGGCGTAGTCGGTCCACGTCAGCTCCTGCCACACGCCGTGGCGCTTCTCGCGGACCGCCACCCGCCCGGCGAACCGCTGGGCGTTCCGACGCAGCAGCGCGGGCAGCGTCGCGGCGTCCGTCACCCCGTCGCCTCCTGGCGCTGCTGCCTGCCCAGATAGGCCTGGATGACGCGTGAATCGTGCTGGACCGTGGCGGGTGGCCCGTCGGCGATGACGCGGCCGAAATCCAGGACGGTGACGCGGTCGGCGATGTCCATGACCACCCGCATGTCGTGCTCGATCAGCACGATCGTCACGTCCCACACCTCGCGGATATCGAGCACGTACCGGACGAGGAACTGCGTCTCCTCGACGTTCATCCCGGCCACCGGCTCGTCGAGCAGGAGCAGCTTCGGCTCCATCGCCAGCGCCCGCCCGAGCTCCACCCGCTTCTGCAGCCCGTACGGCAGCGCGCCGACCACCTGGTCGCGGATGTCTTCCAGCTCCAGGAGGTCGATGACACGCTCCTCGACGAACCGGCGGTGGCGCATCTCTTCCCGGCGAGCGCGCCCCCAGTACGCGAGCGCGGCCACGGGCCCGACCCGCATGTGGAGGTGACGGCCGAGCTTGATGTTGTCGAGCACCGTCATCCCGCGAAACAGCTCGATGTTCTGGAACGTCCGCGCGATGCCGAGCGCCGCGATCCGGTGCGGCGCCAGCGTCGTGATGTCACGGCCTTCGAACACGATCCGTCCCGCTGTGGGCGTGTAGAAGTGGTTGATGCAGTTCAGGATGCTCGTCTTCCCGGCCCCGTTGGGCCCGATGAACGCGTGGATGGTCCGCGGCGCCACCTCGAAGCTCACGCCCGACAGGGCGGCCAGCCCGCCGAACGAGAGCCTGAGGTTCTCGACGCCGAGGATTGCGCCCATGCTAGTCCGCGAACGCCTCGGCGACCGTCGCGAGGTCGTGGATGAGCTGGGCGAGATCCAGCTTCATCGGCGTCCCCTACCCGGCGTGCTCGACGTAGCGGTCGAGGTCGGACAGCGCCGGCAGGCTGAGACCCCACGCGGCGACGATCCGGGTGTACTCCTCGAGATAGTCCCGCCGCATCTCGTCGTTCGTGCGGCGCTTGAGACCCCAGCGCCGATACCGATCGCTCTTCGGCGAGCCGGAGCGGCCGAAGAACGCCACGGCCATGGGGAACCATTTCTCGAGCCCTCGCTGGACTTGGGCGCGCGCCTCGGCGTCGCGGCATAGCTCGGCGACCCGCACGCGGCCGAACTCGGCGTGCCCGATCTCCTCCTTGAGGGTGGATTGCGCGACCTCGCGCAACGGCAGGAAGCTGGCCCTGGTGAAGTCCTCGAACTGGAGCCGCGCCGCCCGGTCCACCGTCGCCAGGAACATCATGGCCTCGGCCCAGTTCTCGGCGTCGTAGGTCGTGAACAGCGTGAGCGGGTTCTTGGCGAGCTTCGTGACGTCCACGCCCATCGCGGCCTGGAGCTTCGCGAACCGCAGGTGGTGGCCGTACTCCTCGCGGAGGATCTGGCTCATCCGCCACTTGTCCACGGGCGTCGGCGCGAGCGGAATCCACCGGTAGAACACGTCGGCGCCGTACAGCTCGCTGACCGTGTGGATGGTCAGGATGTTGTTGACGGCCTCCCGGTACTCCGCGGGCATCGACGCGAACTGTTCGAGCGTCACCTCGCCGTCAAACATCGCCGCCCTCCTGACCGGCCCCGTGCCGCCGGATGCCCTGGAGAATCATCGTCACCTGCGCGCGCTTGAACTCGTCGAGCGTGACCGTGCCCCGCAGCGCCCATCGCCGGGTCGCCCACATGTGCCCGATCGCGGCCACCGCGTGCACGGTGGCGGCGACCGGGTGCGGCCGGAAGACCTCCCGCGCAATGCCGGACTCGATGATCCGGCCGAAGATGTCCATGATCCGCCGCTCCCGGTCGATGACCTGGCGCTTGGCGCGCCTGTCGAGCGACTTGAACTCCTGGTAGACGAGCACCGTGTGGTCCTGGTGGCGGTCGATGAGCGTGAAGTACCGGTCCAGCGCGAGGGCAAGCGCCTCGTCGGGGTCGGGTCCGAGCTCCTGCAGCACCTCCTGCAGCCCTTCCTCGATGACCGCCTGCGTCTGGTCGTAGATGAAGTGGAGGATCTGCTCCTTCGTGCGGAAGTAGTTGAAGAGCGAGCCGACAGAGAGCCCCGCGGTTTCGGCGATCTGGCGCACGCTCGTGGCGTGATAGCCGCGAGCGCGGAAGAGCTGCAGCGCGGTGGCGGCGAGCTCCCGCCGCCGCGATTCCACCAGGGCGGCATCCTTGACGGTCGGAGCGGCTGGAGCCAGCATACCCCTCCAGGACGCTGAGTGAGCGCTTAGTCAGCGGACGCTAACCCGGGCGATGGCCAAAGTCAAGGCGGAACAATTCCGGGGACGTGCCGCCCTCACGACGTGCCTCGCCCGAGCACGGCGTCCGCGACGATATTCCGCTGGATCTGGTTCGTGCCCTCCACGATCTGGAGCACCTTCGCGTCGCGCAGGTAGCGCTCGATCGGATACTCGGTCGACACGCCCGCCGCCCCGAAGACCTGGACCGCGTCCACGGCGACCCTCATCGCGACGTCGGTCGCGAAGCACTTCGCCATGGCGGCGAGTGGCGCCGCCGCGCGCCCGGTCGCGCCGGCATCGACGGCCGCCGCCGCGCGGTAGACGAGCTGGCGGGCGGCCTCGATCTGGATCGCCATGTCGGCGATCATCCAGCGGATGCCTTGAAACGCCGCGACCGGCTGGCCGAACGCGACGCGCTGCTTCGCGTAGTCGGCCGCGAGATCCATCGCCCCCTGGGCGAGCCCGACGCCCCGGGCCCCGATGATCGGCCGCGATCGGTTGAAGGCCTCCATCACCGCCTTGAAGCCCCCGGTTTCGGACCCGAGCCGGTTCTCTTCCGGCACGAAGGCTCCGTCGAACCGCAGCTCGGAGGACGGCACGCCGCGCGCCCCGAGCTTCGACTCGCTCTTGCCGATCACGAAGCCCGGCGTCCCGCGCTCGACCGCGAAGAGGCCGAGGCCCTGGTGGCCGCCTTCGCGCGCCGTCTTCGCGGCGACGAGCACGAAGTCCGCGACGGCCGCGTTGGTGCAGAAGATCTTCGTGCCGGTCAGCGCGTAGCCGCCCGGCCGCCGCTCGGCCCTCGTCTGGATGCGCGCGACGTCGGAGCCGCCGCTCGGCTCCGTCACGGAGATCGCGCCGCGGAGTGTCCCGGCCGCCAGGCCCGGGAGCCAGCGCCGTTTCTGCGCGCCGTCGCCGGCGGCGAGGATGGCGCCGAACGGCACCCACTGCACGACGAGCAGGTAGGCGGTGTTGTAGCAGACGCGGCCGAGTTCCTCGACGGCGATGCAGCCGGACAGCGTGCTGCCGGTGCCGCCGTACTCGGGCGGAAACGGCAGCGCGAAGAGGCCCATGTCGCGCAGCAGCTCGAACATATCTTGGGGGTACTCCGCGCGCGCGTCGATCTCGGCGGCGCGCGGCGCCACCCGCTTGCGGGCGACGTCCGCCACCGTGCGGCGCAGCAGCTCCTGGTCGTCCGTCAGCGCGTAGGCGGCCTGCACCATCGCGAACGCTACGCGAACACCGGTGGCCGCTTCTCGGCGAACGCGCGCAGCCCCTCCGCCGCGTCCGCCGAGCGCATGTGGCGCGCGACGGATTCGATCTCGAGCGCGAGCCCGCTCGCCAGATCGAGGTCGGCGGCGCGATTCACGAGACCCTTGGCCGTGCGGCTCGCGCTGGCGCTGAGGCGCGCCAGCTTCCCGGCCACGTCGTCGAGCACCGCCCGGAGCTGTCCGGCAGGCGCGACCCGGTTGACGAGGCCCCACGCGAGCGCTTCGCGCGCCGTCAGCCACTCGCCGAGCAGCATCAGCTCCTTGGCCCGCCGCGGCCCGACGACGCGCGGGAGGCGCTGGCTGCCGCCGCCGCCCGCCACGAGGCCGAAGGCCGCGTGCTGGTCGCCGAGCCGCGCCTCCGCGTCCGCGATGGCGAGGTCACACACCAGCACCAGCTCGAGGCCGCCGGCGAGCGCGACGCCGTGCACGCCGGCGATCACCGGCTGCGGCAGCGCCTCGACCCGATTGAACACGCGGTGCCAGAGGGCCATGAACTGGGCCCAGCGATCCGAGTCGGGCGACAGCTCGCGCACGGCGCGAAGGTCCGCGCCCGCGGAGAAGGCCCGGCCCGCCCCGGTCAGCGTCACGACCTTCACCCGGGCGTCGTGCTCGACCTCCTCGCAGACGCCCCAGAGGTCCTCGAGGAGCTCCGGGCTGATCGCGTTCATCTGCGCGGGCCGGTTCAGCGCCACGCGCGCGATGCCGCCATCCTTGTCGAGTGTCACGCAGCCATGCGTCGTCATCGTCGGTCCTCTCCTCGTCGTCCCGGCCGCGGTCAGCCGCGCAAGCGGGCGAGGACGGTCTCGGCCTCCTCGACGATGGCGCGGACGACCTCGCCGGCCGGGCGCACTTCGCGGATCAGCCCCGCCGTCTGGCCGCACGGCGCGTTGCCGTGCTCCACGTCGCCCTGCTCGCGGGCGAGGAGCGCGGCCGGTTGGCCGACGCGCTCGCCCTGGATCGGGAACGGGAGGATCTCGGCCTCGCGTCCCTCCCACGACCGGGTGAAGGCATTGCGGATCAGCCGGCACGGCTTGCCCGACGCGGCGCGGGTGACGACCGTGCCCTCTTCGTCGATGGCGACGATCTTGCGCTTGTAGTTGTCGTGCGCGTGCGCCTCCGGCGTCGCGATGAACCGTGTGCCGATCCAGATGCCCTGGGCGCCGAGCGCCAGCGCGGCCGCAAGCCCGCGCCCGTCGGCGATGCCGCCCGCGGCGACCACGGGGCGCGGCGCGAGCGCGTCGACCACGGCGGGGACGAGCACGAGGCCGCCGACGCGCCCGGTGTGGCCGCCTGCCTCATGGCCCTGGGCGATGACGACGTCGACGCCGTTCGCGGCGTGGTC
>Ga0209590_10000604_pt1 | contig 12175 bp, 8 predicted proteins | sample CZO8metaG_FD_188353 | JGI IMG/M metagenome (GOLD analysis project Ga0209590, IMG submission 188353) | Vadose zone soil microbial communities from the Eel River Critical Zone Observatory, Northern California, USA - CZOApr15con1.8 metaG... | ecosystem: Environmental > Terrestrial > Soil > Vadose...
CTCAAGTTCCAGCGAGGCGTGGCTGCGAACACGGAATTCGAAGATCGAAACAAGGGCGCAGAGAATCGTCACCATGACCGTGACGGTATGGCCGGCCCGCGAAAATCTCCAGTCTTTCTCAGCCTTGTGGAGATTTGAGCAAGGACAACCGGTCGATTGATGCCGGGGCGGATTTGGCGGCTCGAGAAACGCCAAGTTCAATTGCATGGCTGCTCTCCTTGTGTCGGGCCGACTCGGCGAGCCGGTCGAGGAGAGCGTCGATGATGGTGCGCGCCTAGAGCAAATCCGTCACGGCGCCGAGCGTGTGTGGTAAATCATCAATGCTTGTCGGTGACGCTCCCTTCAGCTGCCAATCGGTCCACGCGGCCGGAATGAGCGAGCGGCTGCCGTCTACCTGCACTACGTTCTCGACCTCTGGGCCGTGCGCTGGCGACAGCGCGAGGCCACGGGCGATATGATCATCGTGCGCTACGCCGACGACTTCTCGTTGGCTTCCAGCACGAGGCCGACGCCCGGCGCTTCCGCGACGAGATGCGCGAGCGGTTGGGGAAGTTCGCGCTGTCGCTTCATCCCGAGAAGACCCGGCTCATCGAGTTCGGACGCTTTGCGGCGAAGAACCGCAAGCAGCGAGGCTCGGCAAGCCGGAGACCTTCAACTTCCTGGGCTTCACCTTCATCTGTGGCAACCGCGGGGGTAAATTCCTGATCAAACGGAAGACCCGTCGGGAGAACTGGGATCGAATAAACGGGCTGATTGATGAGTGGCCCCCACGACCCCGTATCCTCCACCCTTGGCCCACCCTGCGCTTCGCCGTTACATACTCGAGGTAGGAGCCGTATGCGGGAAAGCTGCATGTACGGATCTGTGCGGGGGCGCGAGGTAACTCGCGTCCCTACCGCGACCTGGGCCGAAGGCCAATACGATCGGATACCGACGCTGGTGGCCGATCTGCTTCGCCGTGGAGCAGCGGTGATTGCGGGGATGAAAAATGGTAACATGACCCGAGCACGAAGGTTGGCGCCTCACGACGTGCGGCCATGCCGGCGATCTTCATCAGCCATTCGAGTCGCGACACTAAGGTGTCCGATGACATCAAGGCGTGGCTTGCTGCGCCCCCCCGTCGGTTCGAGCGCGTATTCCTCGACTTCGACAAGGACACGGGCATTGGCGCTGGCGATGACTGGGAGAAACGACTCTACACGGAAATCGGCCGCTGCCACGCCGTCATTCTGGTCCTCACGCCCAACTGGTTCGCGTCGAAATGGTGCTTTGCGGAGTTCACGCAGGCGCGTGCGCTTGGCAAAGTAATTCTGCAAGTCATCTGTGCCCCGCTCGGTAAACACAAAATCCCGGCACAAGTGCAGGCAGTCAACCTCATCGATTGGAATCCGGATGGGCTCGAGCGCATCGAGAAGCGGCTCCACGAAATCATGGACGAGCTCGCACGTGGTTTTTCACTCTCCGCGAATCGACCGCCTTACCCAGGAATTCACGCCTTCGAGGCGGAGGACGCGGCGATCTATTTCGGCCGCGACGAGGAGACGCGCGAAGTCATCGAGAAGCTCGATGCGCGGCGCATCCATGGCGGCGCGAGGCTACTCCTGATCGTGGGCGCCTCGGGCGCTGGCAAGTCGTCACTGCTCAAGGCTGGCGTGCTGCCACAGCTCGCGCAGCGGGAGCGGCACTGGATAGCGTTGCCGCCGGTGCGTCCGGAAAGCGCACCCCTCGAAGCTCTCGCCAAGGCGATCGCGCAGCGCGCCGGGACCGCAGCCGCTTGGGAGGGCTGGCTCCGGAAGCTTAAGGGCCCGCGGGCAGTCAAGGAGATTGCAAAGCTCGCGCGCCTACTCCGCATCGGCAACGCAAGCGCGGCAACTTTGCTGCTGCCAATCGACCAGTTCGAGGAGGTCTTCACGATCGCGGAGGCCGGTGAGCGAGCAGCCTTTCTGGCGCTGCTCGCCGCGACGCTCGATCCGAAATTTCACCTGCCGGTAATGGCCGTCGCAACTGGGCGCGCCGACGTGCTGCAGGGCTTGCTCGAAGGAAGCGTGCTGGCGGCGCTGACCGAGACGACCTCGCTTCCCCCGATGCCGCTCGACCGGGTGCCACGCCTGATCGAGGGGCCAGCCGAGGTCGTTAGCCTTGCGATCGAGAGGGGGCTCGCCGACCGGATCATGCGTGAAGTGGAGAGCCCTGAGGCTCTGCCGCTCCTCGCTTATACGCTTCAGCTCCTGCACGCGCGCTGCAAGGAGCACAAGCGCCTCACGGTTGCCGAGTATCTCGCACTCGGCGATGCCGACCGCAAGTTCAATCCGATACAGAATTCCGTGCGGCGCGCCGCCGACCAGGCGATCGCCGGGCTCAAGCCAAGCGAGGAGGAACTTTCCGCATTGCGCGATGCCTTCGTGACGCATCTCGTGCGCCTGCGGCTCGACGATGCTAAGCGCGTGAGGCAACCGGCGTGGATCGCCGATCTGCGAAAGGCCGATCTGCGAGAGAGCGAGCGGCCTTTGCGTGCGCTTGTCGAAGCACGGCTCCTTTCGGTCCGGGTCAACGCCCATGGCACCGACAAGGCCGAATGGTCAGGCGAGGCGGTAGTCGAGGTGGCGCACGAGGCGCTGTTCGTTGCCTGGCCGATGCTTAAGGCGTGGCTCGACGAGGATCAAGATTTTCTTGCTGACGTTGCGCGCCTCAAAGGTGCGCATGAGACGTGGGAGAAGGTCTCGGAGCGGGACAAGCCGCAGGCGCTGCTCCGCGGGCTGCTACTCAACCGCGCGCGCGAGTGGCTGGCGAAGCATCCCCGCCGGTTCCGTGGAAGCAAGATGGAGCCGCTGCAAGCCTTCATCCTGGAGAGCGCCGCCACAGAGGATGCCGGGCTGGCGCGAACGCGGCGAACGCGGGCCCTCGTGAGAGCGCTACTCGGCCTACTATTCGTCGGCATCGCCTACACGGTTTGGTCGAACCGAGTGTACCTGAAGGTGCGTATCGTCACACTCCCCGACCTCTTGTGGCCCAAGGTGCTCTCGGCAGAGCAGGCGGGCGCGAAGAAGCCAAAGGATACCTTCCAAGAGTGCGCCATCTGCCCAAAGATGATCGTCGTGCCGGCAGGCAAGTTCTCGATGGGATCGAGCGATTCCCAGGCCTATCCCGATGAGAAGCCGGTACACGAGGTCTCGATCCCAACAAATTTTGCGGTCTCCATGTACGAGGCGACGTTCGACGAATGGGAGGCTTGCGTCGCTCTTGGCGGGTGCTCCCCTGTGGGCGATGCAGGATGGGAACGCGGCACGCGCCCGGTGATCAACGTCTTCTGGGACCAGGCGCAAGAATATGTAGCATGGCTCAACAAGCAGACCCGAACGCAGGGTTACCGGCTGCTCTCCGAGGCGGAATGGGAGTATGCAGCGCGGGCGGATACCACGACTGCCTATTCTTTCGATCAAGCGATGATTGACCAATATGCCTGGTACAGCGACAACTCCGGCGGCGAAACTCACTCCGTTGGCAAAAAAGAGCGCAATGCCTTTGGGCTTTATGACATGCACGGGAACGTCTGGGAGTGGGTTCGGGATTGCTATCATGAGAACTATCAAGGCGCTCCCGAACACGGCTCAGCCTGGACATCTGGTGACTGCACTAAGCATGTCGCCAGGGGCGGTTCCTGGTCAGACGGTGCACAGACTCTCCGCTCGTCACACCGCACGTGGCTCGTCCGCCCCAACGCATTTGGCTTCCGTGTCGCGCGGACGCTTATCCCCTAATTCTTTTTCTTTCTTGTGCCCCGGCCCAATCCTGGTCGGCTCGAAATCGAGAGGACTGGTGGTGCGGGTCGCCGATTGAGGAGATGCGCCGCCGCAATGGCAAGCGTCCTCATCCCGCGACCCGCGCCGCTCGTGCCGGCAGTGGTGCACGAACGTCCCCGCAGCCATGCACGCGGTGATGATAAGCAGCGTGAGCATGACGCTTCTGTCGCTCCGGCTGCAGGAGCAGTCGAGCGAAACGACAGATCGAGGTGTGGCAAGTCGCTCCTGAACCAGATCAATTCATCCGTTCGGCGCGCACTGTGCCAAAGTCGGCGTGGCTCAGCGCGGGCGGTCAATGTCCGCCGTCGATACAGCCGGCGTCCGTGCCCTCCCTCGGGCCCGGGCCGCGCCAAAGGTGAGAGCCCAGGGGCACGAGCACCCTGGGCTTTCGGCCGTCGCCAGTTCCGGAGCTGCCGCCACTACGGCCGGCACGCCGAAGTCAGTCCAATTCGCGGAACGGGATTTATGGCCCGGCGTCCCCGCCGGATCAGTTCGCCTTCGCCCCTGAGAACTTGACCGCCGCACCCCACTTCTCGGTTTCGTGGGCGATCAGCTTGCCGAAGTCGGCCGGCGATCCCGGCAGCGGCGTGCCGCCGAGGTCCGCGAGGCGCGCCCTCATCTTGGGGTCGGCGAGCGCCGCGTTGACCTCCTTGTTGAGCTTGTCGACAATCTCGGCCGGCATGTTCTTGGGCGCACCGATCCCATAAAATGAGCTTGCCTCGTAGCCCGGGATGAAATCGCCGACTGTCGGGAGATCGGGCAGCGCGTCGGAGCGAGTCGCGCTCGTCACGGCGAGGCCGCGCAGCTTGCCGGTCTTGACATACTCGATCGACGACGCTGCGGAGGGAAACAGGACCTCCACCTGTCCCGCGATCAGGTCCGCCAACGCGGGCGCGTTGCCGCGATACGGGACGTGGACCAGATTGACGCCGGCCATCATCTTGAACATTTCACCGGCGAGATGGCCCGCGCTCCCAATCCCGGCCGACGCCATGTTGACCTTGCCGGGATTGGTCTTGGCGTAGGCGATGAACTCGGGAACCGTCCTGGCCGGAACCGATGAATGGACCACCATGATAAGAGGCGCCCGGCTGATGGCCGCGACAGGTGCGATGTCACGGATGAAGTTGAAATTGAGCTTCTCGTAAAGCGTAGCGTTGATCGCGTTCGACAGATTAGCCAAGAAGAGCGTATAGCCGTCGGGGCTCGCATTCACGACCGCCTCGGCCGCGATATTCGTGCCCGCACCCGGCCGGTTCTCGATGATGAACGGCTGACCGAGCCGCTCCGTCAGCCACTGCCCCATCAGGCGCGCGACGATGTCATTGCCGCCGGCGGGCGTGAAGCCAACAATCCAGCGGATGGGCCGCGTCGGATAGGTTTGCGCCCATGCGAAGGGCGACACAACCGGGAGCGCGGCAGCACCCGCTGCCAGATGCAGAAAACTTCGGCGGGGAAGTTTCATCGCGTTCCCTCTTCGGAATTCGGGCGACGAGAACTTTATTCCGCCTTGATGTTCGCCGCCCTGATGATCGGCCACCACTTGTCGATGTCGGCCTTGTGATAGGTGGCGAGCGCCTCCGGCGTCTGCTGGTCGGGCGGCGGTATCTCCTGGCCCTGGTCGGCAAATCGCTGCCGCACGACCGGGTCGGCTAACGCCTTAACGACAGCTCCATGGAGCTTGGCGATGATTTCCTTGGGCACGCCCTTGGGGACCCAAAGTCCATGCCAGAACGACATGTAAATTCCCGGCATCCCCATCTCGTCCATGGTCGGGATGTCGGGCGCCCCAAACCAGCGGGATTTGGCCATGACCGCGAGCGCCTTGATCTGGCCGCCGCGCATGTACGGGAGCGAGTTCGACGACATGTCGCACATCAAGTCGACCTGTCCGGCAACCAAGTCCTGCATCGCGGGGGCGCCGCCGCGATATGGCACAAACTGGAAGTCGGTGCCGGTATTGTTTCGCAGGTAGATGCCGCACAGGTGCGACCCGCTGCCGGGGCCGACCGTCGCGGCCGAAGCTTTGCCCGGATTGTTCTTGAGCCAGGCGATGAGCTCCTTAAGGTCATTCGCAGGCAAGTCCTTTCTCGCCACGACCCAGAGCGGTGTATCGGCGACCCGCGCGATCGGCTGGAAATCCGTCAATATGTCGTACTGCACCGGGTACACCGCGCCGGCTCCGACGTGGCTTGCCCAATTGCCGAAGCTCAGCGAATAGCCGTCGGGCGCCGCGCGCGCGACGTGGCCGACGCCGATGCTGCCGCCGGCACCCGCCACGTTTTCGACCACGACGGCCTGACCGAGCGACTCGCGCATGTGCTCGGCGAGCACGCGCGCCAGAACCGTCGTGGCCCCACCCGCGGGGAACGGTACCACCATCGTGATGGCACGCGACGGATAGGACTGCGCCTTTGCGATGCGCGATAGGGCGGGCAGCGCGGCAGCACCCGCTGCGAGATGCAGAAAGCGACGACGCGGGAGTGTCATCGCGTTTACCCCCTTCGGGAATGAGACTGCTCACTCTCCTTTGATGTTCGCCGCCTTGATGATCGGCCACCACTTCTCGATCTCGGCCTTGTGAAAGGCGGCGAGCGCCTCCGGCGTTTGCTGCTCAGGCAGCGGAATCTCCATTCCTTGGTCGGCGATGCGCCGGCGTATGGTTTGGTCGGCTAGTGCATCCACGACCGCGGCATTGAGCTTGGCGACGACGTCTCTTGGCGTGCCCTTGGGCACCCAGATGGAATGCCAGGGCGCGAGATGGAGCCCGGGCAATCCCGCATCGTCGACCGTGGCGATGTCGGGCGCTGCGGCCAAGCGTTTCTCGGCTGTGACCGCGTAGGCCTTGATCTTGCCGGCACGCAGCTGCGGCAGGGAGGTGACCGGGTCGAGAACTGCCAGATCGATTTGCCCGGACAGCAGGTCTTGCACCACCGGACCGCTGCTGCGATAGGGCACGAACTGAAAGCGCGTGCCGGTGGCGACTTGAAACAAGACGCCGCCGACATGCCCAGGCGTACCCACGCCGGTCGTCCCCGCCGACGCCTTGTCCGGGTTGGCCTTCAGCCATGCGATGAGGCCTTTGAGGTCATCCGCCGGCATGGCCTTCTTTGCCACGATCAGCCAGGGGGTGCTTGCGATCAGCGCGACCGGTGCGAAATCCTCGAGCACGTCATAAGGAAGCGGGTAGACAGCGGGGTTGACGACATGGGTGACCCAGGCTCCGTAGCTGAGGGTGTAGCCGTCTGGCGACGCCCGGGCGACCCTGCCGACGCCCACACTTCCCGACGCGCCCGCCACGTTCTCAATGATCACCGGTTGACCGAGTGACACTCGCATGCCCTCGGCCATCAGACGCCCAATCGTATCCGTCGGGCCGCCCGTACCGAACGGCACCACCATCGTGATCGGCCGGGACGGATAGATTTGCCCCGAGGCTGGGTGCGCGGGCGCGGTGCCTAAGCCAGCGGTTAAGAGTGCAAGCACGATGATGCGTCTCGAAATCATGGCTGCCCCTCTTTTCGTTCAATCATCCTCGCAGCATCCTGCAAGCCGCGCGCGCAAACGCGGCGCTATTTTCGCCTACAAAATGGAACCGGCTTGTTGTCCAAGTGCCCGCCCGCTGACGGCACGAGAGCGCTCCGACAGCCATTCGCCCGTGAGGCGCGCGATGATGTCGGGCGCGTTACCGGCAGGGTAACTAACGACCAACCACACCGGCCGCGTCGGATAGGTCTGCGCCCCAGCGGTGCGTGAGAAAGCCGGCAGCGCGGCCGCGTCCGCTGACAGATGCAAGAATTGTCTGCGGGGAAGTTTCATCGCGTTTCCTCCCTGTGGGGATGACGCTGCTCACTCTCCCTTGATATTGGCCGCCTTGATGATCGGCCACCACTTCTTGATCTCGGCCCTCTGATAAGCGCCGAGTGCCTCCGGTGTTTGTTGCTCGCGCGGAAAAATCTCCTGCCCGAGCTGCGCAAATCGCTGACGCGCCGCCGGGTCCGCCAAGGCGTCGATGACCGCCGCGTTGAGTTTGGCGACCACCTCCCTCGGCGTGCCCTGGGGAACCCAAAGCCCGTGCCAAAATGGCATGTAAAGTCCCGGCACTCCCGCCGCGTCGACCGTTGCAATGTCAGGAGCCGCCGCCCAAGGGGTCTCGGCCAGGACGGCGTAAGCCGTGATGTTGCCGGCGCGAACCTGCGGTAGCAACTCCGACGCCTGCAGAACCGTCAGATCGAGATGCCCGGCCAACATGTCGTGCACGGCCGGCGCGGCGCCGCGGTAGGGCACGAACTGGAAGCGCGTCCCGGTCTTGTTCTGGAAGTGAATACCCCAGACGTGCGTTGGGCTGCCATTGCCAATTGTGCCGTACGAGGCTTTGTCCGGATTCTCTTTGAGCCAGGCAATCAGTCCTTTCAGGTCTTTCGCCGGCAGGCCCTTTCTTGCAGCGAACATCAGCGGATTCGTCGTCAGCAGAGCGACTGGCTCGAAATCCATCAAGAGGTTGTATTGGGCGCCGTAAATGGCCCCGCTGAAGACATGTGAGTTCAACTGGCCGATGCTGAGCGTGTACCCATCCGCCACCGCCCGTGCCACTCGGCGAACCCCCAGGCTTCCGCCCGCGCCGGAAACGTTCTCGATGACCACGGGTTGGCCGAGAGGTGCCCGCAGGCCCTCGGCCAGAATGCGCGCGACCGCATCGGTTGGTCCGCCCGCCGGATATGGTACGACCATGGTGAGCGGACGCGACGGATAGGTCTCCGACCACGCGCCGCCCGAGATGGCCGCGACCGTGACAGCACCCGCGGCCAAACACAGAAAATCTCTCCGTGCAAATTTCATCGCGCTCCCTTTCCGAAAAATGACGGCATGCGGGGCCTGAGGGCAGCCCGCAAAACAGCCAGTCGGTTTGATTTTCAGAGTGCGAGCCCGCCGATGGCACGAGCGCTGCCAATCACAAAAATCGGGAGTTCGGCACGTCCCTCTAGGCAGCTCGGCGATTAGGCTACATCAATCACGCGACGCGGCGGAAGGGGGAGTCAGCCTGTTGGCACTCGCTGCACGCCCCAGGCACTTGAATTTACGACCGGTTTCGGAGGGGAGCGGACCCCACCCGATGACCGGCCCCGGCCATCTCCGGCGCTCTTGACCCATAAGCGACATCAGCAATGAGCTACTCGATCACCTCGTCGGCGCGGCCGAGCAGCCAGAGCGGGAAGGTAAGACCGAGCGTCTTCGCGGTCTTGAGATTGATCGCCAGCTCGACCTTGGTGGACTGCTGGACCGGCAGGTCGGCCGCCCTTTCGCCCTTGAGAATCCGGCCGACATAGGTCCCGACCTGGCGCAGGGCGTCGGTGAGGCTTGTTCCATAGCTCATCAGGCCTCCCGCTTTGGCAAACGATCGCAACGGATAGATCGCCGGGAGCCCGTAGCGCGCCGCAAGGGAAACGAGGCGTTCCGGTCGGTCATTGAAAAGCGTGTCCGAGCGGACGAGCAGGGCGCCGATCCGCTGCTGCACCAGCATCGCGAAGGCCGGCTCGATGTCGCTTTCGACGATGGCCTTGGCCACGACCACTCGCGGCCCCAGTGCGCTCGCCGCCGCCTGGATTTCTCTCCTGACCGCGTCGGCAATGGGATTGGTCGGGTTCTCGATGAGACCGATGGTCGCGGCTTTGGGCACCGTCTCGTGCAACAGCTCGAACTGCTTTGCCGCCAACTCTCCGCCCAGGAAGGTCACGCCGGTGAGGTTGCCGCCGGGACGCGCGAGGCTCGCGACCAGGCCGACCCTGACCGGGTCGCTGCCGGTTTCGAAAACGATGGGAATTGTCGTGGTTGCCGCCTTTGCCGCAAACGCCGCCGCGTTGTTGATCGCCGCGATCACTGCCACCTGACGGCCGACCAGATCGGCCGCTAGCGCCGGCATCCGATCGTATTGATTTTGTGCCCAGCGATATTCGATGGCGACGTTCTGGCCTTCGACGTAACCAGCTCCGTTGAGGCCCTGCCGGAAGGCAGCCACCCGGAAGGTGTCGCTCGCCGCCGAGCTGCCGAGCAGCACGCCGATCACCGGCATCGCCGGCTGCTGCGCGCGCGCCGCGAGCGGCCAGGCGGCCGCCGCGCCGCCGAGCAGCGTGATGAACTGGCGCCGTCTCATTTTCGCTCCCGAGGGTGAAAGACACGCTTCGCGGAAGAATAGGTGAGTTTAGCATACTGCGGTCCCGGCCGGTGTGAACTGTATCAAATCCGAAAAATAAGCACTGTCAGTGGCTGTGGCGTGGGCTCGATTCCGGGAATTTCCGACCGCCGACGCATTGTCTGCTGTTGGCACTTCGCGTCATTCGCTGCGGCGCACACAGTTCGGACGCAGTCGGAGGGAAGCGGACATACAGCGCCGGCCCTGATCGAGAGATCAGGATTCGATGATGCGCTCCCGACCGATGCCGCGGCAGCCCATCTCGAATTCGAGCCGCTCACCGGCGGGAGCGCCTAATGCCACATCAGCGCCGGGCGAGCGGCCCCGCCGGACATGGGCTCTCTCGGCCGCCCGCATGCGACACGGCGGCCCGCCTGGCAAAAACGGTAGGCGGATAGATCGTAGCGCGCGAAGCGCGACGGCTGCCTCCCAGTGCGCCCCTTGCGCCTCAGCACGGGAAGGAAGTCGCTGCCAGGCCTTCGCTCGCGCCGGCCCTTACCTGGACTCGTTGACCAAATCGACCAGCGTGTTCGCAAGTGCTGCCGCCGAGCCGGCGCGATCCCAGGTGACGGTCGCCGGATCTGCATCGCTGAGTTGATTGGCTCTGGCCTGGAGCACCGCGACAGCTTCCTGCACCTTGGCGACTGCCGCCGCGTATGCGGCTCGGGCGCTGGCGTGGTCCCAGACGTTCACCTGCTCGAGCCGGCGGGTCATCGCGTGCATCCGTATCGCCCACCGCAGTGGCGGGCAGGGATGCGGATTGACGCTCCGTTTCAGCCGAAAGGCGAGCGGGGAATGCAACAGAGTGAACGCAAATCTGGCTGCAAATTTTGGCCCAAGAGGACGAGTTGGAGGACGAGTTGCCGCAAAACTCGTCCGGCAGCGATGCGCTGGAGGGGCAGAAAGTGCCGATTCTGTCGGGCTTTTGGGCTGGTGGAGCCGAGGGGGGTCGAACCCCTGACCTCCTCATTGCGAAGCAAGAGGCGCTCCGCGCCGCACGGCGGCTGACGATGGCATCATCGCGAGAAACGCCCGCGGGTGCGAGCGTCTGATAACCATAACCGTCGATCGCCTCCTCATTCTTGACCCTTGCGCGCTCCCGCACGGTACAAATTACGTGCGACTCGCACGGCGCGAGGCGCCCAGGGATGGCCCTATGCCCCGAGCCCGGCACGGCAAGCTCACGGACTCCTTTATAGGCTCCTTGGCGCCCAAGGACGGCGGGCGGGAGCGCATCGTGCGCGACGGCGCGGTCCCGGGACTCTTGATCCGGGTCGGGACGCGCAAGCGCAGTTTCGAGCTGCGCATCGAAAAACCCCCGAAGGCGACGCGACAGCTCGGACACTGGCCCGAGGTCACCGCCAGCGAGGCGCGCCGGATCGCCGAGGACCTCTGGGAGCGGCACCAGCGCGGCGAGCCGCTCGACGGCGGTCCGAGGAAGGGCGAGGAGACGGTCGCGAGCACCTGGCCGCGCTTCCGGTCGCGGCTCGAGGACGAAGGCCGATCGCGCCGGACCATAGGCGGCTACGGCGACATCATGAGACGGCTGTCCGACGAGGTGAAGAATCGGCCGCTGCGCGAGCTCGCCGCCGACCCGACCATCATGGAACGCGAGGTCGAGCGTATACGCGCCGTGCTCCACGACAAGAAGCGCGGCGGGCGCGCGATGGCGACGGCTGCCGCACGGTTCGTGTCTACGGTGTTCTCGTTCGCTCAGCTGCGCGACCCGACGCTCCTGGGCAACCCGTGCTCGGCGGTGCCGACCGTCGACCCGAAGCGCAAGGACCTGCCCATCCTGCGCCGGGCCGAGATGAGGGACTGGTGGGACAAGGTGCAAGCGATTCCGAACGAGGTGGAGCGCTGGGCGCTGGTGTTCTGTCTGCTCTCAGGATTGAGGCGCGGCTCGCTGGAGAAGCTCGCCTGGGAGCACCTTCGCGGGCCGGTGCTAAGGGCCCGCGCCATAAGGATCCCGGCCCCGAAGGGCGGCGAGGACAGGGCCTTCGACTTGATCTTGAGCCGACCGATGCTGCGGGTCCTGTGGCGTGCCCGCCGGGCGAGCCGCAGGCTTTATCCGAGCCACGCCGAAACGTGGGTGTTCGCTGGCCCCAACGGCCACATGCGCGGCGACCACTTGACCAAACTCGGCGTCGCCGCGAACCACGCCCTGCGGCGAGCCTACGCCAGC
>Ga0209590_10000607_pt1 | contig 12158 bp, 10 predicted proteins | sample CZO8metaG_FD_188353 | JGI IMG/M metagenome (GOLD analysis project Ga0209590, IMG submission 188353) | Vadose zone soil microbial communities from the Eel River Critical Zone Observatory, Northern California, USA - CZOApr15con1.8 metaG... | ecosystem: Environmental > Terrestrial > Soil > Vadose...
CGCGAGCACGCGGGCCTTGAACCGGTCGAGCCGCGCGCGCAGCTCGGTCACGGGCGGCACCGCGACCGCGATCGCCCTGGTCGCCCGGCGAACTTCCTGAAACAGATTCGTGACCTGGGGCGGAAAGATGAGCTCGTCCGGCCGATACCGCGGGTTGAGCAGGACGAGCTGGCGGAACGCGGCAACGGCGGAATCGCGCTGTCCCCGGAACAGCTCCGTCGCCGCGAGATACGTGAGCGCCCGCGTCTGCAGCGAGTCAGCGAGCCCCGTCACCGAATCGCGTCGCAGGCTCCGCTCCAAGAGCGCGGCTGCCGCGTCGTATTCCAGGGTCTGGTAGGCCTGCACCCCCTGTCGCAGGAGCTCGCTCGCCGACTGGGCGCGCGACACTCGCGCTCCGCACACGAGCAGCGACAGGGCGAGAACGAGGGTGGCGCGCGTCACGGGCTAACGCTCCGCGAGCGCGATGTCGGTGATGCGGAGCCGCTGCCCCGACGCCACGTCGATCACGCGGTCGTACGGCCGGTAGCCGTCGCGCTCCACCCGCAGCCGGTGTGGGCCGGCAGCGACCTGGAGGTCGATCTGCGGCGTGTTCCCCACGGGACGACCGTCGAGGTACACGCTCCCCCACGGGATGGCATTTACTGAGAGGAAGCCGGGTTCCAGCGCGCGCGCCGGCCTCCTCACGACCGGCGCGCGCGTCGTGGCCGAGGGACGCTTCGGGCGCACCGGTGCCGGTGTCGCGGACGAGCGTGGCGCGGCCTCCCGTGCGGGCGGCAGGAGCGTGTCACTGCTCGCCCTCGGGGCCATCGGTCGCGCCCCGGTGGCGGGCGCCGGAGCGCTCGCGACGGGTTCTCGACTCGCCGGGGATGCAGGTATCGACGAGATGCCGAGCCATGCGGCGCCCCCACCGAGTGCGACGAGCAGGCCCGCGGCGGCAGCGAGCCGTCCGCCGAGCGGCTTCGCCGGCGGATCCCAGTCGGCGTCCACGAGCACGACCGGCGTACCCGGTCCAGTCTTCCGTGGATTCGCGCCGAACCACGCCGTCCGCGCGTCCGGCATCACAGCACCGTGATGTTGAAGGCCGGGCTCTCGATCACGACTGCGCCCCCCGCGAACGCGGCGGTCAGCGTGTAGCCGTTGCCGACAATGTCGATGCTCAAATTCGAGAAGGTGGCGACGCCGTTCACCGCGGGGACGGCGCCGTTGCCAGACAGCGTACCCGGCACCAACACGCCACCATTGTGTCCGATCGCGACCAGGACGGAGCCGGTGAAGTTGGTCGCCTGGTTGCCGAACGCGTCGTACGCCGTGACCTGAACGGGCGGCTGGATGGTAGCCCGCGCCGGCGTGTTGCTTGGCGGGACCGTGAATACGAGTTGAGTCGCGGTCCCGGGGACGATGGCGAAGCCCGTGCTGGTTGCGTTCGGGAGACCGCTCCCGGTCGCGACCAGGCTGTAGCCGGACGCTGCGTTGTCGATTCGCAGGTTGGAAAAGGTGGCCAGCCCGTTCACCGCGTTGACGGTCTGCGGGGCCAGTGGGTCGCCGCCCGGATTTGCGCCGAGCGACACGGTGATGGGCCCGGTGAAGGTGGTAACCCTGTGGCCGGCGCTGTCGAGCGCCGCAACCTGCACCGGTGGGATGGCGGTGCCCGCCGCCGTCGTCTGGGGCTGCTGCGTGAACGAGAGGGTCCGCGCCGATCCCGGGCCCGGGCTCGGGACCGCGGTGATGTTGAACGGCGTGCTCTCCTGGGAGACTTCCCCTCCGCCGATGGTCGCGACGAGCGTGTAGCCGTCGCCGATCTGATCGATGCTCAGGTCCGGGAACGTCGCCACGCCGGCGGAGGCGGCCGCCTGCGACCGCCCGGAGAGGCGCGCGCTGGGAACACTGGGGTCCTTACCGAGCGCGAGCGTCACGTCGCCCGTAAAACTCGTCATGACGTTGCCCGCCGAGTCGAACACGGTGACCTGCACCGGCGGCTGCATGATGCTGTCCTTCATGGCATCGCTTGGTGGTACCGTAAACGCGAGTCTGGTCGAGCTCGATCCGGGAGGCGGCGCGTGGCTGCCGCCCGGGGCGCTATTGAACAGCTTGTCGAAGTGACACCCCGCCACCACCGCGGCGACCAGCGCAACACGCAGCGTCTTCATGGCCTGCCGACTCTGGATGCAAGCGGCGCACCGCGTCGGCGGGCGTTGGGACGGCCGGTTCGGGGGAATTCGTGGTAGTCGGAGCTGCTACGTGTGGAATCGATGCAACGGGTGTGTCGCCGCCCCTACGGAAGGGGGCAGTACTGTCGCATTCTGCGGGGGCCAGGCACGGGCGCCACTCCCGCCACCGTGGTTGGCCCGCTAAGGCGGAAAGCTCCGTCATCCGGGCCGCATTCGTCCAAATTGAACCCGGCCGGGCGCGAACTGTCGTCCGCCGACCTTGCGCCGGTGGACGAGTGGCCCGCAGCTTGAACACGATTCGTTAGGCGGCCTCGAGCACGATGCAGTACCGGCACTAGTCCGAGGATGGCTATGAGTGTGCACCACTCAGTTTTCTGGATCGTCCTCCTCGGAAGCGCCACACTGCCCGCGTGCAAGAATGGCACGGAGCCACCGGCGCTAGCGACGCTCTCCATCCGCGACACAACGCTGCTCGTCGACGAGCAGCTCATTGTTCCCGTTACGGCCCGGGATGCCAGCGGCCGCCTGATCACGAATCCCTCGATCACCTTCAGTTCGTCGGCGCCGTCCGTCGTTTCCATCAGCGGGCCGGGCGTCGTCACAGCCCTCTCACTGGGAACTTCGGTGTTGACCGCCACCATGGACGGGATCGTGGCCCAGGCCACCATCACCGTCGCGCCGCATTTCACCCATCTCGCCGTTGGTGCGGAGCACGCGTGCGGCATCACTGGACGTGGAGAGGTCTACTGCTGGGGGACGTCTTTCCGCGGCGAGCTCGGGCCCGCATCCGGCATGCAGGATTGCAGCGCACGCTTCGGACCGGGCGTTCTGTGCAGCCCCATCCCGATCCGATCGTCCAGCCTGCATCCCGTGGAGATCGTGGCGGGCGACATGCATACGTGCGCCCTCGTTGCGGATGGCACGGCGTATTGCTGGGGGGCGAATTTCTATGGCCAGGCGGGTACCGGCAGCCTCTCGGACGAGCCGGTCCCCACCACCGTGGCCGGCGGACACACCTTCGCGCACCTCGTCGCGGGACGGATGCATACCTGTGGCGTCACTACCTCGCGTGCCGCGTACTGCTGGGGGTGGGATTGGACCGGTGCGCTGGGCGCTGGTGATGTCTCGGCCGAGCGCTGCGTGTTCTTCAGTAGTGACCCGTGCAGTCGCACGCCGCGGCTGGTGGTCGGCGGTCATGAGTGGGCACAGCTGGCCGCAAACGATCGCGCGACCTGTGGGCTCACGACGTTGGGCGAGCTCTACTGCTGGGGGCTCGACGTTGGAGGCAACGACGGGCAATACTGCCAGACGCCCGACAATCTCACCGGCTGCACCCGCACTCCGATTCTCATTCCCTCGGCAAAGGCGTACAAGGCTACGAGCATCGGCGATGTGCATCACTGCCAACAGGCGCTGGACGGGACGCTGGAATGCTGGGGCGCCAACTACTGGGGCATGTTCGGGGACGGCACGGTGAATTCGTCTCCCACCGCAGTCACGGCCGCCGGCGGAGCGACGTACGCGTCCTTCGTGGCCCTTCGCACCGGGACGTGCGCGCTCACGAGCGACGGACAGGCGCAATGCTGGGGCCGTGGAGGCGACGGCGCCGTCGGCAACGGCGCTCTCCAGGACGCGCTCTCTCCTGCGGACGTCCGCGGCGGGCACCGCTTTCTGGCGCTCGCTGCCAGCGGTGTCTCAGACTTCGTCTGCGGCATGACCGACCCGGGGCGGGCTTACTGCTGGGGGCTAGGCGCCTATGGTCAGCTCGGCAACAACGCGTTTCTCTCGGCAAGCGAGCCGGTGCTCGTCGGCCTCATCCCAACGTCCCCGGGCGCGAGTCCGAAACGCGGAATCCCGTGAAGGTAGGAGGTATGGGAGTGAGAGGATCGGCTGCCACGTCAAAGTCTGGCACTCCCCCAGCGGCCTAGGCTCCGCTAAGTTCTTCAGTTCAGCTCGTGATATCAGCGAAATCACGGGGAAACAAGCGGGCAAACATCAGGCGCCGATCGAGACATAACTCCTTACGGCGGCGTAGCTCAGCTGGTTAGAGCAGCGGAATCATAATCCGCGGGTCGTCGGTTCGAGTCCGACCGCCGCTACTCCCGCCCCGGCGTGCCCGCCGGGGCGGTGACGTTTCCGGGCAGACACTCAACTTCCGAAGTACCAACGCACCAACGCCGTTGCGTTCGTCCCCAAGTCATGCCCCTTCGTATCCGCGGCGGTGAACGTCGCGGAGCCGCTTTGAGTCCATTGGGGCGTCCCGCTGTGGAGGTAGCCGAACCCGACCTCGCCGCCGATGCTCAGATGCGAGAAGAGGTGCTCGCCGCCGACCACCACGCTGCCGTACCAGCTGCTCTGCGTCTCCGTGAGCGAGGAAGCTGACGATCCGTCGGTGATATTAGCTCGTGTCCACGCGAGGCCGAAGCGCGGCCCGTAGTACAGGATGGTCGCCCCATCACCCGGCTGCTGCGTCCCAAGCACACCGACCCCGATCAGCAGCACCCGGGTCGATCCCGACAGGCTGTTCGCGGGGGCCGTGGGATCGCTCGCGACTTCGTTAAACGAGCTGGACCGCCACCCGATTTGCGGCTCCAGCCGGAAGTGACGGCCGAGGTTCAGGGGAACGAACACGTTCAAGAAGCCGGCGAGCTGTCCGGCGGGGCTTGCGATAGTGAAGGCCATTCCAACGCCGGTCTTGGGGGAGTACACCTGGCTCGCGGCAGACGCTCGGCAGACGCTCAGGATCCCCAGCGCAATTCCGATGGCTCGCATGATCGCCTCGCAGCAGAAGTGAGGGGTGGTGTTCGTACCTTCACGAAGCGCCCCCCGCTCGTAGGCCGCAAGTCGGGTGGCGCGTCCCATCGACTCACTCGAGGGCTGGGAGCCCCCTCCAGACCACCGGCCGAATGTCCCGCGAGCGCTCCGCGGCGAAGGCCTGCGCGGCGCGCAGCAACGCCTCGTACTCGCCCCGCCACTCGGCCGGCATGTTCGCGCGGAAATGGGCGGCCGTCATCACCGTTCCACTCGGGCGATCGGCGGCGCCGTGACCCACGGCCACGACGTCCCCGAGGAAACAGGTCGAACTCCCCGTGTCCATCACATTCGCCACGCGGCACTCGAAGTGTGCGTAGCAGTCGTCGAGCACCGGCACGCCCAGCGTGCCGGTGCGGTGCGGGACGCCGGCCAGCTTGTCGCGCGCGCGCCCGCTCGTGAAGCCGAGGCGGTGGATCAGCTCGAACTGGTCGTCGCGCAACAGGTGCAGTACGTAGCGGCCGGTCTCGAAGATCAGGTCGTGGCTGTAGTTGAACTTGTGGACGTAGACCGACACGCGCGGAATCGCAGGCACGATCGACGCGCGGACCGCACTGTCGGCGATCATGCCGTTGCGCTTCCCGCCGCGCTCGGACGTGATCGCCACGACCGGGGAGGTCAAGTTGCGCAGCAGCTGGTAGATCTGGTCGGGCTGCAGGATTGGCATGGCCCCATATTTACGGCCGCGCCGGAGCGGCGGGCAAGGCAGTGCCCGCAGCCGCCCCGCCAATCATTTATACTACAGCATGACGTCGCTGCTGTCGCACCTCCGCACGCATCTCGCACGTACCCGCCTCCTCGGGGAGCCCGGGGTCGCGCTGGTAGCGGTTTCCGGCGGTGCCGACTCCGTGGCGCTGCTGGACCTGCTGCACACCCTCGCCCCTGAGCTCGGCCTCTCGCTCGTCGTCGCCCACGTCGATCACGGCATTCGGTCGGACAGCGGGACGGTCGCACGGGCGGTCGGCGAGCTGGCGGAGCGTTACGAGCTGCCGTTCGAGGTCGGTGAGCTGAGCCTCGGTCCCGACGCTACGGAGACCGTCGCCCGACGGGCCCGCTACGCTTGGCTGGGCGAGGTGCAGCGGCGCCACGGTGCCCGCTACCTAGTGACGGCGCATCACCGGGACGATCAGGTGGAGACGATTCTGCTCCGGCTCCTGAAAGGGAGCGCGCCGGCGGGCCTCGCCGGTATTCCCGCGCGCGGGCGTGGCGGGCTCGTGCGGCCGCTGCTTCCCTTCACGAAGACGCGGCTCGTGACGCACGTCACCGAGCTGGGTCTCCCCGTGCACGACGATCCCTCGAACCGCGATCCGCGACACCTGCGCAGCTGGGTGCGCACCGTGCTCCTGCCGCTCGTTGGCGAGCGCCTGGGGGCGCGCGTGGGCCACGACGTGCTGCGCGCCGGGCGAGCGGCCGCGCGCGAGCGGCGTGCCTGGGACGGCGTGCTCGACCACCTGCCCGATCTCGGACTGCGCATCGAGCCGCACCGCATCGAAGTTGCCCGGGGGGGGCTGGCCCGCTATGATGACGTCCTGTCGGCGGCGCTGCTGCGGGCCGCGGCGCGACGTAGCGGTCTCGTGCTGGGCGTGCGGCGCGCGCGCCAGCTGGTCGAGTTGACGCGCCGGCCCTCCGGGCGGCGGCTGTCGCTCGGGGTCGGCTGGATGGCCGAGGTGGCGTTCGATCGCTTGCGGGTGACCCGCGCGGTCGGAGAAGCCACGGTCGAGGTCATCCCGACGGGTGAGCGGGGGAGCGCCGTGTTCGGGGAGTTCCGGGTGGCGTGGACGCCCGATCCAGCGCCGGCCCGGCTGCCGCGGGCTGAATGGACGACCTGGATCGCGGGAGCCAACTGGGAGGTGCGGCCGCCGCGTCCGGGCGACCGGCTGGTGCCCCTGGGCGGCATCGGGCGGCGGCCGCTGCGGCGGATGTTGATGGAAGCGCGCGTGCCGCGCAGCGACCGGCCCGGCTACCCGGTCGTCGCCCGCGGCGAAACCATTCTGTGGGTCCCCGGAATCTGCCGGAGTGCTGACGATCTCCCGCGGCCCGGAACCCGGGCGGTACGGGTGGATGTTACCAAGCACGGCGGGCCTCAAGCAGACCGGCGGGCGTGAGCTCAAGCGGATCGTCTTCGACGAGGAGACGATCGCGCGTCGGGTCCGCGAGCTCGGCCAGGAGATCACCGCGGCGTACCCCGATGGTGAGCTGCTGGTGCTCGGTCTCCTCAAGGGAAGCTTCATTTTCCTGAGCGATCTCGTGCGCCGCATCGAGCGGCCGCTCCAGGTGGACTTCCTGGTGGCGGCGAGCTATGGCGCCGACACGATTTCGCGTGGGAACGTCCGGCTGCTGTACGATCCGGAAACCGAGCTGCGGGGTAAGCACATCCTCCTTGTGGAGGATATCGTCGATACGGGAAAGACCCTCAACCGGCTGGTGGCGCTCCTGCGCGAGCGCGCGCCGCGGAGCCTGGAGATCTGTGCGTTATTGCATAAGCATCTGGCCGAACATCTCGAGCTCGAGCCGGCGTTCGTCGGGTTCGACGCGCCGCGAGTGTTCCTCGTGGGGTACGGGCTCGATCACGCCGAAAACTTCCGGCACCTGCCGTACGTAGCGAGTCTGACCTGATGGCCAACCGCATCCCGCCGCCGCGCGAATTCAGCTGGGCCCGCACGCTCCGCACGCTCTCGTTCTGGGCGCTGCTGATCGTGGGCTCCATCGCGCTGGTTCAGTTCGCCGCGAACCGGCGGCCGGAGACGGTGGACATCTCCTACACCCAGTTCACCGAGCAGCTCGACAAGGGCAACGTCGACACCATCGAGATCACCGAGCGACAGCAGGTGAAGGGGAGCTTCAAGACCCCCGTGCCGGTCCGCGGGCGGAACTTCGACCACTTCACGAGCCTCCTGCCGTTCGAGTCGAACGACAACTGGGTCGCCACGCTGCGCACCAAGGGCGTCGACGTGCGGGCGCGCGAGGAGAAGCAGTCGTTCGGCGTGTTCCTCTTCAGCTTTCTGCCGTACCTGCTCATTTTCGGCCTGCTGATCTTCATGCTGCGCCAGATGCAGCAGGGGGGCAACCGCGCTTTCGCCTTCGGCAAGTCGAAGGCGAAGCTGCTCGCGGGCGACACGCCCAAGGTGACGTTCGCCGACGTCGCCGGTGCGGACGAAGCGAAGCAGGAGCTCGAAGAGATCATCGACTTCCTGAAAGACCCCCAAAAGTTCCAGCGGCTGGGCGGGCGGCTGCCCAAGGGCGCGCTGCTCGTCGGCCCGCCGGGCACGGGGAAGACGCTGCTCGCCAAGGCGGTAGCGGGCGAGGCGGGCCGGCCGTTCTTCTCGATGTCGGGGTCGGACTTCGTGGAGATGTTCGTCGGGGTGGGCGCCTCGCGCGTGCGCGACCTGTTCGAGCAGGGCAAGGCGCATGCGCCGTGCATCATCTTCATCGACGAGATCGACGCCGTGGGGCGGCACCGCGGAGCGGGGCTGGGCGGCGGGCACGACGAGCGCGAGCAGACGCTCAATCAGCTGCTGGTCGAGATGGACGGCTTCGAATCGAACGACGGGGTCATCCTCCTCGCCGCCACCAACCGGCCCGACATCCTCGACCCGGCGCTGTTGCGGCCCGGGCGCTTCGACCGCCAGATCGTGGTCGACATGCCGGACGTGAAGGGGCGGGAGCAGATCCTGCGCGTGCACACGCGCAAGATTCCCCTGGCGCCCGGGGTGGACCTGGAGCGCATCGCGCGCGGCACGGCCGGCCTCGCCGGCGCCGAGCTTGCGAACATCGTGAACGAGGCCGCGCTGCTCGCCGCGCGCCGCAACAAGGCCGTCGTGGACATGCGGGATCTCGAGGACGCAAAGGACAAGGTGATGCTCGGCCTCGAGCGCCGCAGTCGGGTCCTGTCCGACGAGGAGCGGCGCCTCATCGCTTACCACGAGGCGGGACACGCCCTGGTGTCGCTGAGCGTCCCGGGTTCGGATCCCCTGCACAAGGTCACGATCATTCCGCGCGGCCGCGCGCTCGGAATTACGGCGTACCTCGCCGAGGAGGAGCTCCACAAGTACACGAAGCAGTCCATCCTGTCGCGCCTCGCCATGGCCTATGGGGGACGCGTCGCGGAGGAGCTCGTGTTCGGTCCAGAGAAAGTCACGACCGGCGCGGCGCAGGACATCCAGCACGCGACCGACGTCGCGCGTCGCATGGTGACGCAATACGGCATGAGCGACACGATCGGGCCGATTGCGATCGGCGACCGGGAGGCGGAGATCTTCCTGGGCCGCGAAGTGGTCCAGCGACGGGAGATCTCGGAGCGCACAGCGGAGCTGGTGGATACGGAGGTGAAGCGCATCCTGGGCGATGCCTACGAGCGTGCCAAGGCGGTGCTGCTCGAGCGCCGCGACGCGCTCGACCGCCTCGCCGCCGCCTTGCTCGAGCGCGAGACGCTCGACCGCGAAGAGGTCGAGCTGGTCGTGGCCGGCAAGCCGCTGCCGCCGGTGCCGCCGCCGCCGCCCGCACCCGCGGCGCCCTCGGCCGAGGGGACCACACGCGAGAAGGCGCCGGCCGCGCGCGGTCCCGTGCTGGGCAGCCCGCCCCCCGAGCCCGCCGGCGCGTGACACTCTAGAGTTAGCTGACTGCGTTCCGCGTCGCTGCCGGGTTGCCCCGGGTGTTAGGATTGAGGGCCATGGAAGCGAAGAACGCGGACCTCTCCGCGCTGCGGATTGACCGCGCGGCTGACCCGGCGGCCCCGACCCCCGGGGCGCGACGCTGGTTGGTGATCGGCCTGCCGGTTGCGGGCGTCGTCGTCCTCGCCGCCGTCTTGTTGGCGACCAGCGGGGCCCTCGGCTCGGCAGTCCCTGTTCGGCTCACGCCAGCCACTATGGTATCGCCGATGCGGTCCGGCGCGGTGCTCGTCGCCAGCGGCTACGTCGTCGCCCAGCGCAAGGCCGCCGTCGCCTCCAAGGGCACGGGCCGCCTCGTCTATCTCGGCGTCGTCGAAGGGGACCGGGTACGGGCTGGCCAGGTGATCGCCCGCGTCGAGGACGCCGACGTCCGGGCCCAGCTGGCGGAGGCCCAGGCCAATCTCGACTTGAGCCGCGCCGACCTGCGCGACGCCGAGCGGGCGCTGGCGCGCGAGCGCATGCTGATGGACAGCAACTCCACCTCCCAGGCAAGTTACGACGCCGCCGAAGCGCGCTACCAGCGCGTGAAGGCCAACATCGCCGTCGCCCAGGCGGAGCTTCAGTCGGCCCAGGTGGCGTTGGAAAACACCGTCATCCGCGCGCCGTTCGATGGCACGGTGCTGACGAAGAACGCCGACGTCGGGGAGGTGGTGGCGCCGCTCGCCGCGAGCGCCTTCTCCAAGAGCGCCGTGGTCACGGTCGCCGACCTGCGGTCCCTCCAGGTCGAAGCCGACGTGGCCGAGTCGAACCTCGAGGCCGTCAGCCCCGGCCAGCCGTGCGAGATCGTGCTGGACGCGTACCCCGACGCACGCTATCCGGGCTCTGTCGCGATGATCGTGCCGACGGCGGACCGCGCCAAAGCGACGGTGCAGGTCAAGGTCGCCTTCCGCTCCTATGACGCGCGCGTGTTGCCGGAGATGAGCGCCAAGGTTCACTTCCTGCCGCGCCCGTCGCGGGTGGCGGTCGACACTCAGCCTGTCCTCGTGGTCCCGGGCACGGCGGTGGTCGAGCGAAACGGCCGCAGCGTGGTTTTCGTCGTGGAGCGTGGCCGGGCGGTGGAGGTGCCGGTCGTCGTCGGTCGGCAGGTTGGGTCGTCGGTGGCCATCCGTGAGGGATTGCATCCCGGCGTTCAGGTAGTCGACAGCGTCGGCGCCCGCCTGCGTGGCGGCGCCAAAGTTACCGTGCAGTAGAGGAGCGTATGCCCAATCCGATCGTCCAGGTTCGCGGTGTGTCGAAGTCCTATCGTCGGGACAGCATGGCGATTCCCGTGCTGCACGACATCTCGCTCGATGTCCCCGAGGGAGAATTCCTGGGCCTGATGGGCCCCTCGGGGTCGGGCAAGACCACGTTGCTGAACCTGATTGCGGGCATCGATCGCCCCGACGCGGGGTCGGTGGCGGTCGCGGGTACGGACGTCACCAAACTGAGCGAATCAGAGGCGGCCCGCTGGCGCGCCACCCACATCGGGTTCGTGTTCCAGTTCTATAACCTGCTGCCGGTGCTCACGGCCTTCGAGAACGTCGAGCTGCCGCTGCTGCTGGCGCCGCTCTCCAAGGCCGAGCGGAAGAAGCACGTCGAGACGGCGCTCACGCTGGTAGGCCTCGCCGACCGGATGCGCCACTATCCGCGCCAGCTCTCGGGCGGGCAGGAGCAGCGGGTGGCGATCGCGCGGGCCATCGCCACCGATCCCACGATCCTCGTGGCCGACGAGCCGACGGGGGACCTCGACCGCAAATCCGCCGAAGAAGTGCTCACGCTGCTCGAGCGGTTGAACAAGGAATTCAAGAAGACCATCGTGATGGTGACGCACGATCCGCACGCCGCCGAGCGCGCGCACCTCGTGCGCCACCTGGACAAGGGCGAACTGCAATGAGGGCCCCGCCGTGAAACTCCTGCGACTCGTGTTCAAGAACCTGTTCCGACATCGCCTCCGCACGGCGCTCACCATTGTCGGGATTGCCACGGCGGTGATGGCGTTCGGCCTGATCCGCACGATCGTCGGCGCGTGGAACGCCGGCGTCACTGGCGCGGCCGCCAATCGCATGATCACCCGCCACCGGGTATCGCTGATCTTCCCGATCCCGCTCCCCTACCGGAACGAGATTGCCAGGGTGCCGGGGGTCACGGCCGTGTCGTGGGCCAACTGGTTCGGCGGCGTCTACGGAGAGCCGAACGATTTCAAGAACTTCTGGCCGCGGTTCGCGGTCGACCCGGACACGTACTTCGATCTCTATCCCGAGTTCCAGCTGCCGCCGGACCAGCTGGCCGCGTTCAAGAAGGAGCGCAACGCCTGCGTCATCGGCCGCAAGCTGGCGCAGCAGCACGGCTTCAAGCTGGGCGACGTCATCACAATGGAAGGGGATATTTATCCCGGAAGCTGGCAGTGGGTGGTGCGCGGGATCTACACCGGTCGGGACCCGTCGACGGATGAGACCCAGATGTTCTTCCAGTTCGCCTACCTCTTCGAGCAGGTGCGCCAGCGAGAACCCGGACGTCCCGTGGACGCCGGGTT
>Ga0209590_10000609_pt1 | contig 12139 bp, 11 predicted proteins | sample CZO8metaG_FD_188353 | JGI IMG/M metagenome (GOLD analysis project Ga0209590, IMG submission 188353) | Vadose zone soil microbial communities from the Eel River Critical Zone Observatory, Northern California, USA - CZOApr15con1.8 metaG... | ecosystem: Environmental > Terrestrial > Soil > Vadose...
CGAGCGTGTAGACGACGCCTGCGCGCCGTGCCCGCTCGGCCAGGATCGGCCCCACGACAACGTCCGCCTCCACGTTGAGCATCACCACGTGGCGGCGGTGCTCGATGGCGTCGGCCGCCACCCGCGCTCCAACTTCGGGTAGCCCGGTCGCCTCCACCAAGGCGTCAAGGCGCAGCTGCGCCATCAGGTTGGCATCGCCGGTGGCGACCGGCCGCCCGCGGCGCAGAGCGTCCTGGGCTGGGCCGAGCTCGTCGGTTACCAACGGGTCGGCGCCGTTCTCGCGCAGGGAGGCCTCGGCGCGGCCGAGGTCCACGTCGGCGGCCGCCATCACCCGCATTCCCGGCATGGTCGCCACCTGGTCGACTACCCCCCGGCCCATTCGGCCGATGCCGACCACCCCCACGCGGATCGGCTCGCGGGTGCGCAGCTCGGCCAGGTACATCAGTTGGCGGCAAACCCACCCGGAGCTAAGATGGGGTTCTCCAGGGCATCCCACATGGAATGAGTGAAAGGGGGGTTCCTATCATGCCGCGAGCAAAGAAGAGGGCCAAGTCCGGCTGGTCGCGCCGAAAATTCCTACAAACGGCCGGGGTGGCCATGGCCACCATCGCCTTCCCCGAGATACTCATCTCCTGTGGTCCCCAGTCTAATTCGACCCCCACCGCCACCATCCCGAAGCCGCGCAAGGGCGCCTCGATTCGGCTGCTGCAGTGGACCAGCTTCGTCAAGCCGGCCGACGCCGAGTTCAAGCGCCAGGCTGCCGAATGGGGTGACGCCAACGGCGTAACGGTTGCGATCGAGACTGTCACCGGCGACCAGCTGCAGCCCAAGACCGCCGCCGCGGTCGAAGCCAACTCCGGTCCCGACATCATCCAGATGCAGTACGGCTGGCCGCAGCTCTACACCGATGCCTGCCTGGACGTGAGCAACGAGGTCAACATCCTGATCGGCAAGCTGGGCAAGCCAGACACCGTGAACGAGGCCTTCTGCAAGGTCAACGGCACGTGGCGGGCGATCCCGTACACCGTCGTGCCCAACGCCTGGACCTACCGCACCGACTACTTCGGGCAGGCGGGCGTCACCAGCTTCCCGACGACCTGGGACGAGCTCGCTGCCGCTGCTGCCAAGCTAAAGACGACTGGCAAGTCGATCTCACAGACCGACGGCCACGCCTACGGCGACTCGCTGACGATGTGGAACCCGGTCCTGTGGGGCTACGGCGGCAAAGAGGTCAACGCCGACGGCAAGACGGTCGCCATCAACTCCAAGGAGACCCGCGACGCCATCAGGTGGGCGCAGGGGGCCGTCAAGAACGGCTTCGTCGTGCACCCCGAGTGGCTCGACCCCGACAACAACCAGGCCTACCACGCCGACCGGATCAGCGGGACATTGAACGGCGCCAGCATCTACATCCGGGAGAAGATCGAGTTTCATAAGTACACGGACGTGACCAACAATGCGCCCATGCCCAGTGGTCCCAAGGGCACCTTCGCCATGAACCTCATCTTCAACCACGCCGTGATGAAATGGTCGCCGGACGCCGAGACCGCCAGGGCGATGCTTCTCCACGTCATGGAGAAGGACCAGTACCAGAAGTGGACGATGATCGCGAGCGGCTACAACGCCGGTCCGTTCGAGGCGTTGCACAACGACCCCGTCTTCGCGACCGACCCCAAGCTCAAGGCCTTTCAGGATGTCGTGGCGCCGGGGAAATGGCCGGGCTGGCCGGCCCTGCCAAGCAAGAAGACGGCCCAGGCGCAGACGCAGTTCATCGTGGCCGACATGTTCGCGAAGGCGCTGGCCAACGGCGGCACGGGTGACATGGAGGCCGCGATCACAGCGGCGGAAACTTCGCTGAAGGCGATCTTCGAGCGGCCCTGAGGGCAGCTGGCCTGGGCGCCTAGAGATGGGGACCGCAACCCGGGCTGACGCGGCCCCCGTCTGGCACCGGCGGCGCGTGCGGATCTATGACCGCGAGGCGCCGCTCGGGTATCTCCTGCTCGTACCAACCCTTTTCGTCCTGGGCATCTTTCTGCTGTATCCCTTCCTTTTCGGGATCTGGTTGTCGATTACGGACTCCGAGCTCGGGAACTTGGGCAATTTCATCGGTCTCGGGAACTACCGGTTCGAGTTGCGGAACACCGACGGCGTCTTCTACGGCGCCGTCATCAACACCTTCCTCTACACAGGGGTCACGACGGTATTCAAGCTCGGCCTCGGGCTGGTCATGGCGCTGTTGCTGAACCAGGTCTTTCCATTCCGCCGCTTCGTGCGGGCGGCCCTGCTGCTTCCCTACATCATCCCGACCGTGCTCAGCTACGAGGCCTGGAGGTGGATGTTCGACCCTACGTTCAGCGTCCTGAACTGGCTGCTGGTGAACACACACCTGGTGCAGTATCCAGGACCCAACTGGCTCGGAGTGCCGGCCAACGCGATGGCGGCGCTGATGATCGTCAACGTCTGGCGCGGCACGCCCTTTTACGCGATCGCCTTCCTGGCCGGCATGCAGGTCATCCCGCTCGACCTTTACGAAGCGGCTCGGGTGGACGGCGCCAGCCGCTGGCAATCATTCACCAACATCACGATTCCGCTCCTGCGGCCGGTCCTGCTGGTGGTTCTGCTTCTCTCTACCATCCTGACCTTTGCCGACTTCCAGGGGCCGTTTGTCCTCACCAACGGGGCCCCCTACAACAGCACCCAGTTGCTTTCCATCTGGGCCTACCAGTGGGGCATCCCGGGGGGCGCCATCGGCCTCGGCGCAGCCATTTCGCTGGTGCTCTTCCCTCTGCTCACCATCGTGGTCGCCCTCGTCCTCTTCATGCTCCGAAGGCCCGAGTAGATGGCCACGCAAACCAGCACCGGGTCTGGCCAGTCCGGGGTGTTACGGCCCAGGGCCCGCAAGCCGAGGACGGGCCGCCGCATCGGCGACAAATTTGTCGGCCGCGCGATCCGCATCTACATGCCACTGCTCGCCCTACTGGCTGTGACGCTGTTCCCGTTCTACTGGATGGCAATTACTTCGTTCAAGTCGGCCTCTGAGCTGTTCGATTTCTCGGTCAGCCCGCTGTGGGTCCGGGAGCCGACCCTTGCCTGGTACCAGGACCTCTTCACCAAGACCAACTTCCCGCACTGGGCGTTCAACACGGCGCTGGTGGCGATCGTCTCCACCCTCATATCCCTCTTCTGCAGCGTTCTGGCCGGCTACTCGCTGGCACGCCTGCGTTACCGCGGCGCCGACTCCATCGGCTGGGGAATCTTCGTCACATATCTGGTGCCGCCAACGCTGCTCTTCCTTCCGCTGACCTTCGTCATCCGAGAGCTCCATCTCTTCAACAACCTCTGGTCGTTGATCCTGACGTATCCCACCTTCCTCATACCCTTCTGCACCTGGATGCTCATGGGCTTTTTCAAAGGCATACCGCGCGAGCTGGAGGAGGCGGCCCTGGTGGATGGCGCAACCCGCATTCAGGCCATGTTGCGGATCGCCATCCCGCTGGCGGTCCCGGGCATCCTGGCCGCCGCGCTCTTTGCCTTCACCCTCTCATGGAACGAATTCCTCTACTCGCTGATCTTCTTGAATGACAGCCTGGTCAAGACCATCCCAGTCGGCGTTACGCAGGAGCTCATCCACGGTGACGAGTTCTTCTGGGGCGAGCTGATGGCCGCTGCACTTCTGGGCTCGGTCCCCGTCGCGGTGCTGTATTCCTTCTTCGTCGACTACTTCGTCGCGGGCATGACCGCGGGCGCCGTCAAAGGCTGAGGGGCGCAATATCTCGTGCGCTGTTCGCCCTAGGCGACTTGTAGTTCCGGCGCTGCTGCCGGCGCCGGCCTTGTTCTTCGCACGCGGCCCCGGCACATCGCGCACATGCCGATACAGCGCCGTTTGGTCGCCGTGCGTCTCACCTCCGCGTGCGCGGATGGTCGCGGTCGCCGCGTATCCCCAGCTCGGGGAAGAAGCAGCGAATGTCCATTGACATGTAGCCCTCGTCCCGCGGCCTGATCGCGAAGGTCTCGATGGCATTGCTCAAGGTGGGCGAGTCGAAGGCCTTGAGCGCCTCCAGTACAGATGGATCCAGCTCGGCGCGCGTCACCGCCTGAGCCGAGCGCCGAGTCTGACTCCGTTGACCACGTTGAACGGCTCCTCGCCGTCCAGCACCCGGGTCAGGTTGTCGCGCACCATTTCCAACGCTCGCGCCTCCGCCTCCACTGTGAAGCCGGCCATGTGGGGTGAGAAGAAGACGTTCTCCATTTGACGAAGCGGGTTGTCGGCGGGAGTCGGCTCCTGTTCGAAGACGTCCAGCCCCGCGCCGCCCAGGTGGCCAGACTCCAGGGCGGCGATGAGTGCCTGCTCGTCCACCACCGGCCCGCGCGACGCATTGACCAGGAATGCACCCTTCCGCATACGGTTGAGCGCCGCCGCGTCGATAAGCGGATGGGTCGTCTTGTCAAGCGGCACATGCACGCAGACCACGTCGGCAAGCTCCAGCAGGTCGACAAATGGGACTCGCTCCACGCCGGAGAAACGTCTCTCCACGATATCCGCATAGACCACGCGGGAACCGAAGGCGAGCAGTCGGGTGGCGAGCGCGGAGCCGACGTTTCCGAGTCCAACGATGCCGATCGTCAGCGCGCCCAGTTCGTGGTTCAGCATCTCCGGTTTGGGCCAGCCGCCGTCCCGCATGCGCCGATCGCCCCAGGCACCCCGGCGGACCAGGTTCAGGATCGCCATGACCGTCCAATCGGCGACGCCGTCCCGGTTGTAGCCGGCGGAGTTGGCGACCGCGATGTCGAACTCCGCGGCCGCACGGTGGTCGATGACGTCGAAACCGACCGCCGGCATCTGGATCAGCAGGCACCGGCGCATCTGCTCGAGGACCTCGCGTGGCAGGCGGTGTTTGTGTCGCTTGTCGGCGATGACCAGCTCGGCCGTCGAGCACTCCCGGAGCACCGCCTCGGGGGCGGGCGGATCGGGGACAGTCACCACGTCCACGGCATGATGGCCGGCGAAGAGACCTTCGACCTGCTCTTTCGAGTAAGGAGACAAGCAGACGATGCGGGCGGGCACCGGGCGTCAGGCTATCACGCAACAGGGTACCCTCGCGGCCAGAAAATCTTGGAGGAGATGAGCATGGGTTCGATGGCCAAGGTTGCTGTTGTCACGGGGGGCGGCAGTGGAATCGGGAGGGCGGTTGCTCTTGCCCTTGGGGCAGAAGGATATTCAGTCGTTGTGGCCGGCCGCCGGAAGGAGCCGCTGGAGGCCACAGCTGCCATGGGATCGGAACGGGGCGCCCGAATGCTGGCCGTTCCGACCGACGTCGCCAACCCACAGTCGGTCAAGGCTCTCTTCGCCCAGACCGTCGAGGCTTTCGGGCGTTTGGATCTCCTTTTCAACAACGCGGGCTCTGGAGCTCCATCAGTGCCGCTCGAAGACCTCACATATGAACAGTGGATCTCGGTCGTCGGAGCAAATCTCACCGGTGCGTTTCTCTGTACCCAGGAGGCGATCAAGATCATGAAGACTCAGGAGCCTCGCGGTGGACGGATTGTCAACAACGGCTCCATATCCGCCCACGCACCCAGGCCGAACTCCGCTCCGTACACGGCGACGAAGCACGCGATCACGGGCTTGACCAAGTCAACATCCCTCGATGGCCGCAAGTACGACATTGCGTGCGGCCAGATCGATATCGGCAACGCAGCCACAGAGATGACGCAGCCCATGGTCAAGGGCGTCATGCAAGCGAACGGCGATCTCGAGGTCGAGCCACGCATCGACGTCCAGCATGTGGCGCGCGCAGTCGTGTACATGGCGAGCCTCCCGCTGGATGCCAACGTCCAGTCCATGACCGTGATGGCGACGAAGATGCCGTTCGTCGGTCGGGGATAACGACGAGAAGTCCGGGCGCGGCTGGTTTGTATACTCGGGGCGCCTTGCGGATTGTCGATCTGCGCACGGATACGCTCACCATGCCGAGCGCCGACATGCGACGCGCCATGGCCAATGCCGAGCTCGGTGACGATGTCTTCGGGGAGGACCCCACCGTGAACCGCCTCCAGGACGTGGCCGCGGAGATGCTCGACAAGGAGGCTGCACTTTTCGTCAGCAGCGGCACGATGGGCAACCTTCTAGGACTTCTGGTTAACGCACGCTCTGGCCAAGAGCTGATCGCTGACGCGGATTCTCACGTGTTTCTAGCTGAAGCTGGCGGAGCTGCTGCCCTGGGTGGAATCCAGATCATGCCAATCCGGACCGAGGGTGGGGTCATGGAGCCTGAGCAGGTTGCCCAGGCGATCCGCCCCGAAGATCAACACTATCCGCGCACGGCTGCGGTGACGTTCGAAAACACCCACAATCGGCATGGCGGCATCGCCTGGCCGTTAACGGCGCTCCGAGCCGCCTCTCAACAAGCTCGAGACAGCGGAATCGCTGTGCATGTCGATGGCGCTCGAATTTTCAATGCAGCCATCGCCGTCCGGGCGGATGTGAAAGATCTCGCAGCCTGCGCCGACACCTTGACCTTCTGCCTTTCCAAGGGCCTTGGCGCCCCGGCGGGAAGCATTCTGGTCGGGCCCCACGCCAAAATTGCGGAGGCCAAGCGATGGCGAAAGATGCTCGGGGGCGGGATGCGCCAGATCGGAGTGCTGGCTGGAGCCGGTCTATATGCCCTCGCTCACATGGTGGACCGCCTGGCCGAGGACCATGCCAATGCCAGGACCCTGGCAGAGGGCCTCGCGGAGATCAAGGGCATCCAGCTCGACCTCTGGCGAGTCCAAACCAACCTCGTCATCTTCGAGATCAACGGGATTTCAGTAGCAGGCTTCCTTGACGAGTGCAAGAAGCGCGGACTCACGGCGGATGCAACCGGTCGGACTCGCGTACGGTTCGTCACCCGCTTCGGGATCGACGCAGAGGATGTTCAATTTGCCCTGAAGGTGGTCTCCGAGGTAATGGGCGCAGCCTGACCTCCACACCTTGCGGCCGCGTGGACAAATACCATTTGAACCGATGACCCTACCGGTGAGACTCATTACCGAGCTGGTGGGCACTTTCATTTTTCTTTCCGTCATCGCGCTCTCAGGCCCGGTCGGCCCACTTGCTCCGCTGGCCATCGGCACAGCCCTGATGGCGATGGTCTACATGGGAGGCCATATCTCGGGCGCTCACTACAATCCGGCTGTCTCATTCGGAGCCTTTCTGAGCAGGAAGCTCGGAGCTGTGGACATGGCTGGTTACTGGGTGGTCCAACTGGTCGGTGCTGCCCTCGCTTTCACATTCGGCTATTTGGTGAGCAACCACACGCCGGGGATTCACCCGGGACCCAGGGTCCAGGTCTTCCAGGCACTCGCAGTTGAGATCGTTTTCACTGCCGCACTGATGCTCGTGGTGCTGGCGGTGGCGGCGTCCAAGGCGACCCAAGGCAATTCCTTCTATGGCCTGGCCATAGGTTTCACCATCATGGCCGCAATTTTTACTGGAGGGCCGATCTCCGGAGGTGCCTTCAATCCGGCTGTCGGCTTTGGCGCCACCCTGGGGTCGGCCTGGTTCGGAAGTGGCGGCTGGTCGAACCTCTGGATCTACGTCGTCGGTCCATTCATCGGGGCGGCGATCGGAGCCGGCATCCACCGGCTGCTGGTTGGCGGCGACGAAGCACGATGATGAGCGTGAGACCCGAATGAAGGCGGTCGCCCAGGATAGGTACGGCCTCGACGCACTGCGGCTGGAGGACATCGACGTGCCTGTCGCCGCCGACGGGGCTGTGCTGGTGCGCGTGCGGGCAGCCGGCGTGAACCCTCTTGACTGGCACTCCGCGCGCGGGGTGCCCTATGTCGCGCGCATGGCCATGGGGATGCCGGGGCCCAAGCCCAGGGTCCGCGGAGTTGACGTCGCGGGACGCGTCGAGGCCGTCGGCAAGGACGTGAGCCGTCTGCGTCCGGGCGATGACGTCTTCGGCTGGTGCGCCGGCGCCTTCGCCGAGTATGCGTCGGCGCCGGAGGATCACTTCCTGGCCAAGCCCGCCGGCATGACGTATGAGGAAGCCGCGGCCGTTCCAGTGGCTGCCGTCACCGCCCTGCAGGCCCTGCGCAACGTCGGCAAGCTGCAGTCCGGGCAACGCGTGCTGATCAACGGCGCGTCGGGAGGTGTCGGTACATTCGCGGTGCAGATCGCCAAGTCGATCGGAGCTGATGTAACGGGCGTCTGCAGCTCGAGAAATGTCGAACTTGTGAGGTCGATCGGCGCCGACCACGTGATCGATTACACGCGCGAAAACTTCACGAAATCTGAAGAGCGCTACGACGTAATCCTCGACAACGCTGGAAGCCACACCCTGGCCGCGGTCCGGAAAGTCCTCGCCGCCGAAGGAATACTCGTTTACAACAGCGGCGCACCCTTGCGCCGCATCGTTCTAGCGATGTTGCTTTCGCGGATGGGCCAGAAGGTCTTCACGTTCCTCGCCAGGCTCAACCACGACGACCTCGAAGTCGTTCGCGCTCTCATCGAGTCGGGCAAGGTCAGATCGATCGTCGATCGTACGTATCAGCTCGATGAGGTTGCGGCCGCCATCTCTTATGTCGAAGCGGGACATGTGCGAGGCAAGGTCGTCGTAACTCCGGCATGACGCGCCCTCGCCAGCGGAGCCGAGCTCATTGGAAGGCTCGTCGCGCTTCTTCGATTGCTCGGTCCATGGCGGCCGCGGGTTCGCGGATGGCATTGCCGTGACCAACGGCGAGGAGGGACGGGTTTAGCCCTCGCAGGGACGTTGCCGACGCCAGCGCTGTCTTTTTGTTCCAGGTCGCCATTGCGGGGAACGGAAACAGTGGTTTCAGGACTCCAGAAACGGCGACACCCCCGCGGGTTTGAAGGGCGTCGCCGGCAATCAGGCTTCGGTCGCGCACGTCCAGGAAGGCCAGGTGCCCAGGGGTATGCCCGGGTGACGCGACCACCTCGAGGGAGCCGACGCGGTCGCCTGGCTTGAGCAGCCGATCGGGCTTCCAGTCGACCTTGACGAAATAGCCCTTGACCGCTGTCTGCGGCTCGGTCTCGAGCAGGGTCTTGTCCCCAGCCAGGAGGCGAGAGTCGCGCTCCCCGATGGAAACCTCGACCCCTGGGAAGCGCAGGCGCACGCCGGCCACGCCGCCCACGTGATCACCATGGACGTGCGTTAACACGACTCGGCGGAGCTCCTTCCCGACCTCTTTGACAATCAACGCAACATCGTCTGCGGGCGAGGACGTGGTGCTGTCGACCAGGGTCAGCCCATCGTCCTCTTGCACGAGGTAGCAGTTCATCGGGAATAATGCCGCGTACCTGGTGAGCTGAACCAGGTTGGAGCCATGGGGCGTTATCTTCAACTCGTTCTCCTCGTCCAGGGGAGCCTATCAGGGCGCATGGAGCCAAACGATGACGAGTCCACACATCGCACTCTTGACCCGTGAATACCCGCCCGAGGTCTACGGCGGCGCCGGCACTCACGTCGAATACCTCACGCGCGAGCTGCGCCACCTGACCGAGGTCTCGGTCCAATGCTGGGGAGCGCCGCGGACCGAGCCCGGCGTGACCAGCCATCAGCCGTGGACCGCACTGTCGGAACCGAAGCCAGAGTCGGCCACCCTCCAGGCGATCTCGATCGATCTTGCGATGGCGGCGGCGGTCAAGGGTGCGGATCTCGTCCACAGCCATACGTGGTACGCGAACCTCGGCGGCCACCTCGCCAAGCTCATGTGGTCGATTCCACATGTCATGACCATGCATAGCCTCGAGCCACTTCGACCCTGGAAAGCAGAGCAGCTCGGCGGAGGCTACGCCCTATCCATGTTCTGCGAACGAACGGCGATCGAAAGCGCGGACGCGGTGATCGCCGTTTCGCGCGGGGTACGCGACGATGTGGTGAATTGCTATCCCGCCGTCAATCCGGACCGCATCCACGTAATTCACAACGGAATCGACCCCGAGATCTACCGGCCCCAACGGTCGCAAGAGACGCTGAACCGCTTTGGCATCGACCCGAACCGACCGTTTGCGCTGTTCAACGGCCGGATCACAAGGCAGAAGGGCCTGACGCTGCTTCTCGCCGCAGCCCTCGAGCTCGATCCTCAATATCAGTTGGTGATCGTGGCCAGCAGTCCGGATACACCCGAAATCGCCGCCGAAGTGGCGGCTCTGGCCGGCCGCGTCTCGGCCGAGCGGGGCAACCTGATCTGGATTGACCACTTCATCGCGCGCGAAGACCTGATCCATCTTCACTCCCACGCTTCGGTGTTTGTCTGCCCGTCGATATATGAGCCTTTTGGTCTTGTGATCCTCGAAGCAATGGCATGCGAGACGGCGGTCGTCGCGTCGCGTGTCGGCGGAATCCCGGAGATCGTGGTCGAGGGCGAGACGGGGTACCTGGTGGATTTCGATCCGGATGACCTCGATGGGTTTACCAGTGTGCTGGCCGACCGCATCGAGGAGCTTCTAGGCGACCCGACCACGGCAGCAAGGATGGGCAAGGCAGGACGGGAGCGCGTCCTGGAGCACTTTGGCTGGCCGGCCATTGCATCTCAGACTGTCCAGCTTTACGAGACGCTCTTGTCTTGAGCGCCATGGGGCTTAGGCCTGCTCAGACTCCCAAATAGGTCGCGACTCGGCGACGACCGAATCAACGGCGTCGATGAATTCCTGAATGTCCTCCTCGTTCATCGGCGTCGACAGGGCTCCCATCGCGCGGGGTGCCATCAGGACTCCGTGGTTCACCAGCCCGAGGAAGAAATCGCGCGTCATCTTCTTGTTCGACGCGGCCATGGTCCGGTAGTCGACCACGGGTGTCTCCGTGAAGTGGATGGCGAAGAGCGATCCGACACCGTTGACCTGCGCACGCACCCCGTGGGACGCGAACACCTCCGATAGCTGCTCGCTGACGCGAGCGCCCTGCCGGTTGAGCTCTACGTACACGTCAGGTGTGAGCTCGGTCATCGCGGCAAGGCCGGCGGCCATTCCGAGCGGGTTGCCGTTGTAGGTCCCACCCTGGGCGACATTTGGCTTTCTCCGCGGGTCCAGCAGCTCCATCACGTCGGCGCGGCCGCCGAAGGCCGCGACGGGAAGGCCGCCTCCGATGATCTTGCCAAGGGTGGTGAGATCTGGCGTGACGCCATAAAGCTCCTGGGCTCCGCCGCGAGCGACGCGGAATGAGATCACCTCGTCGAAGATCAGCAGGATGGCGAGCTCTTTGGTCACGCTCCTGAGGCTTTGGAGGAATTCCCCTGTGGCCGCAATCACTCCGCCCGCGCCGATGATCGGCTCCAGGATCACCGCTGCCAGCTGCCGCCCCTCTCGTCGGATGATCGCTTCGGCTGCGTCCGGGTTGTTGAACGGCAGCACGACTGTCTGTTCCAGCGTCCAGTCGGGCGTACCGATCGAATCGGGCCGGGCGATGGGAGCGTCCGGCGGGCCGGCCTCGGACACGTCGGGGTGAGTGCTCACCTCGGCGTAGTCATGAGTGCCGTGGTATCCGCCCTCGATACGTGCGATCTTCGGGCGGCCGGTAAACGCTCGCGCGAGCCGCATGGCGAACATGGTCGCCTCGGTGCCGGAGTTACAGAACCGGACCATGTCGAGGCTCGGTACTCGTTCGCACAGAAGGGCCGCGAGCTGGACCTCTACCGGGTTGGCGGCGGCGAAACCCGTGCCCTGGGCCGCCTGCTTGCGAATCGCCTCCACCACTTTGGGGTGGGCGTGCCCGAGGATCATCGCGGTGTAATTGCCGAGCATGTCGAGACGCTCGGTGCCGTCCGCGTCCCAGATCCGGCAGCCCTCGCCACGTGTGATGTAGAGCGGGTAAGGGTCGAAGTAAGTTGTGGTGCGGGTGGTGCCTCCAGGCATGACTGCGACGGCGCTGTCGTGCAGCGCGCGAGACCCGGGCGTCTGCCGGCGGTAGGTCGCCTCCGGATCAACCATCAGCGGCGAGGCTACAACAACTGCGAGCAGCTGCTCCGGTACGGTCTCATGGCACCTGGGGCCCGCGGATTCCGGAGGAACCGGTCCGCGGGCGATCCAGATGCTTGGGGGGATTGGTCTACCTTGGCGGGAACTGTGAGTTGGGGACGGGAGCGACGAGGTTTGCGGTCGGAGCCAGGTTGGTGAACCCGATGACCGCGCAGT
>Ga0209590_10000611_pt1 | contig 12107 bp, 6 predicted proteins | sample CZO8metaG_FD_188353 | JGI IMG/M metagenome (GOLD analysis project Ga0209590, IMG submission 188353) | Vadose zone soil microbial communities from the Eel River Critical Zone Observatory, Northern California, USA - CZOApr15con1.8 metaG... | ecosystem: Environmental > Terrestrial > Soil > Vadose...
ACGAGATCGATCTTCTGACCCATGAACGGCCGGGCGAGGCTGTCGATCGCCGCGTGGAAGCCCGCTGGATCCTGCAGAAGCGTCGTGATGTCGTAAAACAGAATCCCCGGCTTCGGGAAGTCGGGGACGTGACGAATCTTCGCTTTCAAATCATCAATGGTCATGAAACGCTGAAGCCGGTGTCGCGCCCGGTGGGCGCCGTGTGATCGACGTCGACATGGTCGACGCGGGCACCGGGCGGTCCGTGCCGGATCGCGCGCTCGAAGCGGTCGAGCGCCTCGGCGTCCCCTTCCGCGGACGCCTCGACGCGGCCGTCCGGCAGATTGCGCACCCACCCGTGCAGACCTTCTCGAGCCGCCGCCGCTTCGGCGAAGTATCGGAAGCCGACGCCCTGGACGCGGCCACTGATCAAGAATCGTCGCGCGCTGCGCACGGGCCCGCGATTATAGCGTGCCGCGCAGCCCGGGTTGGTCGCGTGGGCCGAGTCGGCCTGGTGGGCCAGGTGAGGAAAACGCGTCCCCGCCCGCCTTACCCGCCCTACCTGCCCCAGCTGCCCTATCCGGCCTATTGAGGCGGCGAGCTCGAAGTCTTCGCCGCCTCGACCTTGAGCGGCTCCGCCTTGATCGGCTCGAGCTTCTGCCGCTGCAGCAGCTGGTTGATCGGCGGCATCTTCGTCTTCACGCCGGTGTCCAGCTTCCCGAGCTGTTCGTCGAGGCCGTTCGAGAGCGTGCGGAACACCGAATAGGCCTGCTCGCTCGGCTTGACGTCGGCGCTTTCGATGACGCCCTGCAGCGCGGCGATCTTGTTGTTCAATTTGATCGGGAAGTTCAGCGGGTCCTGGCTGCTCTGCAGCTTCACCTGATAAATCTCGCCTTCGATCGCGCTCAGCGCCGCTTCGAAGTCGTCGAGCGCCTTCACGACCGGCGCGTTCCTCGCGTCGAGCCGGGCCTTGCGATCCTTGATCTGCTCCCTGATGCCGCGTACGAGGAGGACCGCTTCGTTCGCCTGCGATGCCTTGTCGCGCACCTTCATCGCGAGATCGAACTCCTCCTGCAGGTCCTGATCGGTGACGTCCTTCAACAGGTGAGGCTCGCGCTGGATCGCGAACGACTGCGTCTCGGTCTGGCCGTCGGCGCTGACGCGTGCCTGATAGGTTCCCGGCGGGGCGATCGGTCCGCGTGAGCTCGCCGCCCACATGATGAGGCCCGGGAAATCGGTCGCGCCCGGGTAGCGCAGGTCCCACGTCAGCCGATGCAGGCCGGCGGCGACCGCCGGATGCGGCTCCGGCGGGCGGCGGAAGCCGCCGTCGTCATCCTCCGGTGCCGGCGGCTTGCGCTCGGCGTCGGCGGGCGTTCCGGCGAACGTTCGAATCACCTTGCCTTGCGCATCGAGGAACTCCATCGTGACCTTTTGCGCCGCCTGCTTCAGAAAGTAATCGACCGGGAGCGATCGATCGAGTCCGCGCAGTGCATCGTCAGGTTTGTAGAGATGGAGCGTGCTCGTCGTCTGCAGACCGCCCTGCCGGAGCGGCGCGATGTTGTCCATGACGTAGAAGCCACGGCCGTGCGTCGCGATGACCAGGTCGCGCTGCGACGTCGTCTCCAGGGCGATGTCGTGCACCGGCGTGTCCGGCAGGTTCTGCCGCAGCGACTCCCACTTCGCGCCGTCGTCGAACGACACGTAGACGCCGTGTTCTGTGCCGAGGTACAACAGCCTCGCGCGCTTCGGATCTTCGCGGATGGCGCGCGCGAAATCGTTCGCGGCGACACCACCGTTGATGGCCGTCCACGTCTCGCCGTAATCGTCGGTGCGGAAAACGTACGGCTTGAAGTCGTCCTGCTGATACCGGTTGGCCGCCACGTAGGCGGTGCCGGCGCGGAACGGCGACGCCTCGATCAGACTGATTCGCGCGAAATCGCCGACGCCCGGCGGCGTCACGTTCTTCCAGCTCGCGCCGCCATTGCGCGTCATCTGTACGTAGCCGTCGTCGGAGCCGGCCCAGATCACTCCCCCATCCCTTGGAGACGGCGCGATCGTGAACACCGTGGCATACGTCTCGACGCCGGTGTTGTCCTTCGTGATCGGCCCGCCCGACGCGCCCATCGTCTTCGGATCGTGGCGCGTGAGGTCGGGGCTGATCCTGGTCCAGCTCTGCCCTTCGTTCGTCGACTTCCACACGTGCTGGGACCCGACGTACAGCGTTGACGGATCGGTGGGCGCCATCACGATCGGGAACGTCCACTGGAAGCGCTCCGCGATATCCACCGACGCGTAGCCCATGGGATTGTCCGGATGCGGATTGATCTGGCGCTCCTGCCCGGTGCGCCGGTCGAGCCGCGTGGTCAGCCCGCCGTAGCTGCCGGCATAGAAGATGTCCGGGTTCCGCGGATCGCTTGCGATGTACCCGCTCTCGCCGCCGCCGACGGAATAGAACACCTGATCCGCGCCGCCGCCGGATCCGCCCGGCCCGCCCTGCGGCAGCCGGCTCGACACGCACGCGGTGCTGTTGTCCTGCTGCGCGCCGCAGATGTGATACGGAACGTGCTTCGTCGTGATGACGTGATAGAACTGCGCGGTCTGCATCGTTTCCGCCGTCCACGTCTCGCCGCCGTTCACGGAGATCGTGCCTCCCCCGTCGTTGGCTTCGATCATCCGGTTCGAGTCGTTCGCGGCGATCCAGAGGTCGTGGTTGTCGCCGTGCGGTACGCTCACTGACTTCCACGTCTTGCCGGCATCGGTCGACTTGTAGATGTTGACGTTCAGCACCCAGACGGTGTCCTTGACCTTCGGATCCGCGTAGACGCGGGTGTAGTAGAACGCGCGCTGCCGCAGATCGCGGCGCTCGCTGACCTTCCTCCACGTGGCGCCGGCATCGTCGGACAGGAAAAAGCCGCCGTCCTCGGCTTCGATCTGCGCGTAGAGGCGCGTCGAATCGGCGCCAGACACCGACAGGCCGATCTTCCCGAGCATGCCCTTCGGCAACCCGGGGTTGCGGGAAATCTCCGTCCAGTGATCGCCGCCGTCGGTCGACTTGAACATGCCGCTGCCCGGTCCGCCGCTCGACATCTCCCAGGAGTTGCGATACGCCTCCCACAACGCAACGTACAGGACTTTCGGGTCGTTCGGGTCGATGACGAGCTCGTTCGCGCCGGTTCTGTTGTCGCGGAACAGAATCCGGTCCCACGTCTTGCCGCCGTCTTTCGATCGATACACGCCGCGATCCGGATTTGGCGCGGCGTGGTGGCCGAAGGCCGCCACGTACACGAGGTCCGGATTCGTCGGATGCACACGGATCTTCGCGATCACCTGCGTCTCGGTCAGGCCGATGTGGGTCCACGTCTTGCCGGCATCAGTCGACTTGTAGGCACCGCCGCCCTGGATGATGTTGCCGCGGATGTCGGCTTCGCCGGTGCCGATGTACACGACGTCAGGATTGGAGGCCGCGACCGCGACCGCGCCCACCGACGAGTAGTTGATCTGACCATCGGTCACGGGTCGCCAGGTCGTGCCGCCGTCGGTCGTTTTCCACAGCCCGCCACCGGTCGCGCCCATGTAGTACTCGTTGGGCCGCGTCGTGCTGCCGGCCACGGCTATCGACCGCCCGCCACGGGACGGCCCGAGGCTGCGCCACCGGAGCGCGCCAAACGGGCCCGCGTCGGCAGGCTCGGCGGCCTCTCCTCTCCGCTGCGCACCGACAACTGCCGGCAGACAGAGGAGAACCAGGAACGCTATTGAAATCTTTCGCATCCTGCAATGTTACCGCGCCTTCGTGACCACGACGAAGCGCTCCAGCGGCGTGTGGTTGCGCCACAGCGCCCGGCCCGAGGTTGCCGTCATCCCCTCTCGTTGATAGATGATCTGCAGCCTTGCGCCCCGCGCAACGAGCTCCTCAAAAGCGGTGTGCCGCATCACGCAGTAGAACGGCTCGGATCGATCGAAAAAGGTCTCCGCTTCGGCCGGCTCCTCGAGCATCGTGATGTGACGGCCCACATAGAAGCGGTAGTTCGGCGTCCAGCGGTTCATGCGATAGCTGGCGACGCGATCGGTCGGCTGCACGCGCGAGGCCACCCAGCGCGCCACGTCAGGCACGACTTTTCGCTGTTCGAGCGCCGGCATGACGAAGACAATCAGTCCCGCGTAGGTCGCAATCAATGCGGAAATCACGAGCCACGGCACCCTGGGCGGCAGCGCTCCGCGAATGTTGGCGAGCGCCGTCAGGGTCGCGCCGGCCAGCGTGAGCGCGATCGGCACCAACACGGCCGAGCGCGGGAGCTCGAGGCGCTGGATGAGGAAGTACCCGCATCCGAGCCCGACCGCGACGAGAAACGGTCCGATCGAATAGAGGCCCAGACGCGATGCCCGGTTTCGCGGCGCCAATTGCTGCTCGCGGACGTCGTGCCACGCTCGCGCGCACAGCAGACACAGCGCGGGAGCCGCCGGGAACACATAGTGGTCGAGCTTGAAGCTGGAGAACGAGAAGAACGCGACGATCGCGATCGTCCACGCCCAGAGCATCGTCTCGACAGAGTCGACGTGGTCGCCGCGGAAGACCAGACGGAGGTCATCGATCATCCGGCCGGCGAGCAGCCCTGTCCACGGCAGCAGCCCGGTCGCCAGGATTTGAAAATAGAACCAGAAGCCCGGCTGGTTCGCGAAGCGGCTGGCCGCGAACAGTCTGATGTTCTCGTCGAGCGCGTAGCCGTTGACGAAGTCCTGTCGGAAGCGCAGATACATGTAGACGAACCACGGCGCCGACAGCGCGACGGCGAGCAGAAGCCCGAGCATCCATCGCAGCCCCAGCAGCCGACGGCGCAGATCCGGCGACGCCACGATCAGAATCACGAACGTCAGTCCCGCAAGGACGAGCGCCAGCGGTCCCTTGACGAGGACGCCAAGCGCAAGCCCCAGGTAACCGATCCACTGCAGTCGAGGACGATCCCGCAGCGCAGCCACGGAGAGGCAGGCGGAGCCACCGAAGGTGAACAGCGTGAACAGCGTGTCCAGAATCGCGTAGCGCGAGAGTGCGAATACACCTGGGCTGGCGCCGAGGATCAGCGCGGCCACCAGCCCGACGTCGCGCGAGATCATCGCGGCACCAAACCAGTAGGTGACGGCGATCAAGCCGAGCGCAGCCAGCGCCGGCACGATCCGCGCGGCCAGCTCGGGATCGTCCACGAGCGTCATCGCGGCGCCCTGGAGCTGATGGAACAGCACCGGCTTATCGAAGAACGGCTCGTCGTTGTAGTAGGGCGCCCACCAATCGCCTGTTGCTACCATCTCGCGGCTCGTTTCGGCGTAGTGCGCTTCGTCGGGATCCCAAAAAGTCGGCGTCCCGAGCCGCCAGAACAGGACGACAAACAGCAGCGTCAGCGCGAGGACACCAGCGCCGGCGTCTTGGATGGAAACCTTTGGCATTGAGGCGTGCGGCCTGCCTATATAATCGCCCGTCCACACGTTCGATCGGAGGGGCTGGTACAGCAGAGCTTATACGGTCGTGATGACGTTAAACAGCGTCGAAGTGCCGATGGACCTACGGATGAAGCGTCCGCTCTCCCACTGCCCAGTGCTCATCGTCGAGGACGACGAGGATCTTCGGGAGATGATGGCGCAAATGCTGACGCTCGAAGGCTACGAAGCCGCGACGGCGGCAAACGGCCGTGAGGCGCTCGAATATCTTCAAGAGGCCCAGACGCCCGAGGTCATCCTGCTCGATCTGATGATGCCGGTCATGGACGGTTGGGAGTTCCGCCGCCGCCAGCAAGCCGATCCGGCGCTGGCCCGCGTACCGGTCATCGTGCTTTCGGCGCTGGACCCGTCCCGCGCCGCCGGCGTCGACGCTGTCGCCTTCCTGAAGAAGCCGCTCGATTTCGATCACCTGCTCGCCCTCGTCCGCACGTATTGTCATTGAATACGGCAGCAGCTCTGCCACACGATCCGCCTGAGCCGACATACCAACGTCAGCAGATCTGCCACGGCGACGCAAGGACCGTCCTCACCCGTCCTCTAGCGGCCGAGCGCGTCGAATTTCGCGCGAACGCGCGAAACGCGGCCGAGGCGCTGCTATGCCAAACGGCGAAACAGCTCAAAGGCCTGCCAGCCGGGCGGCACGGCGGTTGATAAACTTCCTTTCACGTGGCGCTCCTTCGACGACTTCGATCCGTCTCGACCCTACTGGCGAGAATATTCGTTGGGCTGGTCGCGCTCATCCTCATCTTGATCGTCGTCGGCATCGGGGTCATTGAAACCGGCTGGGCGAAGAACCGCATCCGCGAGCAGATCGTGCGTCAGGCCAACACGTACCTGACGGCCACCTTGTCGATCGGCCGGCTCGAAGGCTCCCTGTTCCGAGGTCTGCAGCTCGGCGATATCAGCCTGACGCGCGGCGGCCACACGCTGATCCGCATCGATGAGGTCGCGCTCGACTACAGCGTCCGCGAGCTGTACCAGCAGGGCGTGGTCATCCGCTCGGTGCGCCTGACGCGGCCCTACGTCGTCGGCGCGAAGATGCCGGATGGACGATGGGACCTGGGCGCGCTCGTGAAGCGCGAATCGCGCGAGGAAGAGCGGACCGGTCCGCAACGCCCGATCGAGGTTCAATCGATCGAGGTGATCGACGGCCACATCTCCCTTCAGGACCCGCTCGACTTCGGCGCCGCGCACGTCCCGACCGACTTCCAGTCGCTGAACGCGTCATTCAAGTTCGCCTACTATCCCGTTCGCTGGACGCTGACCTTCGATCGCGTGTCCTGGATTGGCCACGCGCCCGACCTGTCGGTGAACCCGATCAGCGGTACGTTCGGCCGCGGACCCGGCGGCTGGTTCTTCGAGAAATTCTCGGTGCGGACCGCGCGGTCGCAGTTCACGCTCGACGGCCGCGTCAATACCGGCGCGCCCGGCACACGGACCGCGCTCGACCTGCAGGTTCGCGCGACGCGCTTCGCGTTCCAGGAGTGGTCCGGCGTGTTGCGCGGCTTGAAGAACATCGCGGTGGAAGCCTCGTTCGAGACGTCGCTGAAGGGGCCGGTCGACCAACTCGGCACGGATTTGCGGCTCGCCGGCACCGGCGGCTCGGTCGGTGGACGGCTGACGCTCGACACCTCCGTGCCCGGATGGCATGGATCGGGCGCGGTGGACGTCGACCGGTTGAACCTCGCCCGGTGGCTCAATCGGGACGATCGCCCCTCGGACATCACCGGTCACGTGACGTTCGATCTGGCGCTGGAGCTGGGGCGCCGCTTTCCGCGCGGGACCTACACGTTCGACGGCGCACACGCGATGTACATGAACTACGCCGGCGACCGCGTCCGCGCGCGCGGGACGATCACGGCGTCTGCTGTGCTCGTGGCACGGGCCGATGCGATCGCTTACGGCGCGAACGTCACTACGAAAGACGCGTCGATCGGGATCGACGAGCCGTTTCCGTTTCGGTTTCAAGGCACGACGATGGCGGTCGACCTGCGGCGCCTGCCCGAGGCCATTCCGGTCCCGCACGTCGAGAGCCTCCTGGCCTTCGACTACGACGTCTCCGGCCGGTTCAGCGAGCCGTTCATCATCGGCCATGCGCGGTTCGCGCGGTCACAATTTCTCGGCGCCACGGTGGGCGCCGGAACGGTCGGCTCGATCGATACGCTGCAGAAGCCGATCCGGTACACCGGCGACGGCGACGTCGCCGGCATCAGCCTGCGCCGGTTCGGCGAAGAGCTCCAGGTCGGGTGGCTGCAGGACCCGCGCTACGCGGGGACAGTCTCGGGGCACTTTCGGGTTGACGGCTCCGGGACAACTGCCGCGACGCTCATGCTCACCGGCGGCGGGCGGTTGTCGCGCGCGGAGATCTTCAAGGGCACGCTGTCGAACGCCGATGTCGAGATCGCGATTGGGGGCGGGACTCTGCGCGCCTCCTATGACGGCGGCCTCGACACGATCGATCCGGCCATTCCCTTCGCGGATCCGCGCCTCGATTCGTCGCTGACCGGTAAGGGCCGGGTCAACGTGACGGTCCACGATCTGCTGAACCGGTCCACCACGGTCGCCGACTACGAGGTCGACGGCACACTGACGCTCGAGCGATCGACGGTTCGAGCACTCCATGTCGATACGGCAAGCGTCACTGCCACGCTCGAGAACTCCACGGTGCACGTGGCGCAGATCGAGCTTCACGGGCCGGCCGTCGGGGGCCGCGGCAGCGGCACGATCGCGCTTACTGACGGCGCGGCGTCGGACTTTCAATACAACTTCACTCGGCTCGATCTCGCAGAGCTCCGCTCGATCACCGGCCAGGACGCGACAGGTACGTTGTCGACGACCGGTCGGCTCACCGGCCCGTCGACCGCGTTGCGCGCCGCCGGCGAGCTGACCGTGAATCAGTTCGCGGCGTCCGATCTCGCCGCGCTGACCGTCAGCGGACAGTACGACGTGACGGTGCCATCGGGCGACGCGGCGCTAGCGACAGCAAAGATCACGGGGCACGGCGAGTTTCTGACGGTCTTCGGGCAGTCGCTTCACGACGTCACCGGAACGGTCACCTACGACGCGCAGCGGATCGGCTTCGACCTGCACCTCGCACAGCCGCAAGGGCGCAACGGCGAGATCGCGGGCGCCGCGCGGCTGCATCCGGACCGGCGTGAAGCGGAGGTCCTCGACGTCACGGTAACGCTCGGGCGTGCGCCATGGCGTCTGGCGCCACGTCCAATGCCGCCGACCGTCTCGTGGAATGAGCACGGCTTTGCAGTCACCCCGATCGAGCTCGTCGACCCCAACGACGATCAGCGCATCGGCGTGTCCGGTACGTGGCGGCGTGACGGCGCGGGCACGCTCAGCGTCAGCGCCAGACACGTGTTCCTCGACACCCTGCAGAGCGCGTTCGATCGGCCGACACGATATGGCGGCGTGCTGGATCTCGACGCGACCGTTCGTGGCACGCGCGACGATCCCCGGGTGTCCGGCACGCTGACGATCGCCAGCGGACGCGTCGAGCGCGTCAGCTATCAGAGGCTGGCCGCGCGGTTCAGCTCCACCGGCCAGATCTTCGACGTCGACGTGCGGCTCGATCAGTCGCCGGGCGTCTGGCTCACGGCCGTCGGCAAGCTGCCGCTCGGATTGATCAACGCCGACCTGCCCGAGCGTCCGATCGACCTCACGATCAAGTCCAGCACCATCAGCCTCGGCCTGATCGAAGGCCTCACCGACGTTGTCCGCAACGTGAGCGGCGAGGTGAAGCTGGATGTGAAGGTCGTCGGGACCAGCCGCGACCCGCACTTCGACGGATCGATCGAGCTCGCCAATACGGCCTTTCTCGTGACCGACACCGGGTCGAAATACAAGAACGCACGCGCGGCGATCACACTCGCCAGCGACAAGATCGCCGTCGACGCACTGCACATCGAGGACACCGATGGACACCCGCTCGACATGCACGGCAGCCTCGGCACACACGAGCTGCGGGTCGGCGATCTCGAGATTGAAGCGGCGGCGCGCCGCTTCGAGGTGATGCGCAACGACCTCGGGCGCGTCTCCATTGATACGACGCTGCAGATGCGCGGCCGCCTGGAGACGCCGCGCATCACCGGCGACATCACGATCACGGATGGCACGCTGAGAGTGGACGAAATCCTCGCGCGCACGTTGTTCCAGCCGTACTCGACCGAGCCGACGACGATGGCGAACATCGACGCCGTCGCGGCGCTCAATCCGTGGGATCGCCTCGGCGTCGACGTCTCTCTGCACGTGCCGGGGACGCTGCGTCTCACCGGCGACAACATCCAGATTTCAGCCGGCACTCCGATCGGCCTCGGCGACATCAACCTGCGGCTCATCGGCGACCTCTATCTCTACAAGGATCCCGCGCAAGCGCTCTCCGTTACCGGATCGTTCGACTCGGTTCGCGGTACCTACGCATTTCAAGGCCGGCGTTTCGACGTCGTGCCGGCCAGCTCGATCAACTTCCGCGGCGATCTCGACCCGGAGATCTATCTGACGGTCACCCGCGTCATCCAGAGTGTCGAGACGCGCGTCAGTATTTTTGGCTCGCTGCGGCAGCCGGAGCTGCGGCTCGCCAGCACGCCGCCGCTCGATCAATCCGACATCCTGTCGCTCATCATCTTCAACACGTCGGCCAACCAGCTGACCGCGCCTCAACAACAGCAACTCCTCGTCCGTGCCGGCGCGCTCGCGGCCGGGTTCGTCGCCACCCAGATCGTGGGCGCCATCGAGAGCGAAATCGGCCTCGACATTCTCGAGCTCGAGCCGAGCGGCGACTCCGGCGCGCCCAGAATCACCATCGGCGAGGAAATCGCTCCTGGACTGGTCGCACGGTTCAGCCGTCAGTTTGGCCCGGAGGCCTATGACGAGGCGACAATCGAGTACTACATCTCGCGCATCCTTCGTCTGCGCGCCACGTTTTCCGACGCACAATCGCTGAATTCACGATCGCCCTTCCGCCGCGTCGAGCGCGCCGGCGTCGACCTGCTGTTCTTTTTCAGCTTCTAGCACCGCGTCCGCGCCGAATCAGTACCAGCTGCCCACGCCGCTTGACAGCCAGTGGCGGAAGTCTGGCTGCATTCGACGGGCGATGCATCCCCGCTCGCTGCGTTGCTCCTCGCTCAAATACTCCCGGTATTCTCGGTCGTCGCGCCTTGCCATCGGGGCGCCTCGCCCGTCTCGGTGCGACGCCAGACTTTCACCACGGGCTGTTAACGCAAAGCGCGCAAAGGTCGCAAAAGAAAACCGGTTGGATCCGATGCTTAGCACTTATCGGGCTTGGCGGGCTTTGCGTCCGATGTTGTCGGTCCCGCTTCAATGGGTGCGGACCACTACAGCAGCAGCGTCTCGACGCGGTGAGCGTGGACCATCTCTTCGCAGGGCGACCACGCAAAAACGGTGAAACGGCCGTCCTGGGAGGCGACCAGAGCGACGGCGTCTCGTTGATCGTGAACGAACTGCGCCGAGGACAGGTGTCGCGTTCCGCCGAGCTGGGTCGGATGCACGGTCACCGCGACGTTGCCTTCGATCGGCTCGGTGACGGTGACCTGCTCCACCTGGGGCGATCCTTTGCGGCGGGCGATCTTCGCGCCAAAGGCGAGCAGCTCGTACTGATTCGTGAGGACCGTCGCGCCATCGACGGCTGTGAGTCCCGCGACTGCCTCCACCGCACGGTTCACGGTCTCCTGCCAGTGCCGCGTCCGCTTGACGTCCGGGCTTTCGCGATTGAGCGCCGCCAGCTCGGTAAACGGCGGCACAACGGCGTACGGAATCGGCCGCACGATCGACTCCTGCCAGGCGTCGCTGCCCGCCGGCACCACCAGCAGCAGCCCACCGCGGCCGTGCGCCCGCATCGACACGGCGAGCTGCACCAGGACGTTGACGGCCTCGAAGTCGACCACCCACGACGCCGGCGAATCGAAGCCGAGCAGCGACGTCAGCAGCGGCGGGCAATCGGGCAGGCTGGACGCGTGCTCGTCCACGATCTTGATCTGGTCGCCTTCGAGCACGGCGACGTTGACGAACTTCCCCGCCGTTTCTTCTCCGCGGTGATGCTTGACGACAATCAGCCCCGGCGCCGCCACCTCGACGACGAGGCAGAGCGGCGGTATCGCGCGGATCGTGCCCCACACCGAGAGCCCCGGCCCATCGCGCCAGACGCCGAGGTGAATGCCGGCTCGTTCGACCGCCGGCGCCACTTTGACGAGCGCGCCTGGCTCGAGCGACAGCGGCCGCTCGAAGACCAGCGGATGCCGCGCCGCGTCCGGCGGCACGAACGCCAGCGAAATCTTCGGCGCGTAAATCTCCTCGCGGCGCAGGCTCGCCCAGAACGCGGCGTCGATGATCGCTTCGATGGTGTCGGCGTCAGGCGAGGGCGCGACGTCGGCGAGACCCTGCCGGTTGGCGTCGCCCACATAGTGCGCGAAGTGCGCCAGCACCTTTGGCGCGACGATTCGGGCTGCGGGGTACGCGGGCCCGCTCATGGGCGTCGGCGCGGGCCACCCGACCAGCTCCGGCCCGGCTGCGGCCCGCGGGGATGGTGCGCGCCGCCGCGCGACCCCTGCGGCCCGCGCGCACCGCGGTACGCGTGCGGCCTCGGCGCGCGAAGCTCGAGAGGCGCCTGCGCACGC
>Ga0209590_10000614_pt1 | contig 12084 bp, 10 predicted proteins | sample CZO8metaG_FD_188353 | JGI IMG/M metagenome (GOLD analysis project Ga0209590, IMG submission 188353) | Vadose zone soil microbial communities from the Eel River Critical Zone Observatory, Northern California, USA - CZOApr15con1.8 metaG... | ecosystem: Environmental > Terrestrial > Soil > Vadose...
TTCGTGGCGAACTCGAAGCACTCCAGCGCAACATTGTTTTGCCCGGGACACGTCAACCAAACGATTATTACCGCGGGGACCGTTTTCGGCCCGCCTGCGGTGGCAGGTGAAGGGATCCCCCTCCATGTCCCTCCCGGCCAGGGAGCCCCCTCCTTCGGCGGACGCCTCCCTCACCTTGCAGTTTGACGATTCCGATCGCGACGTCTTGGCCCGAGCCTTCCGGACGCCCGGCGACGGCTCCCCCGCGTGGCGCTTGAATGGGAAGGCCCATCGGATCTCGCTCGTGGACGGGTTCGACCGGCTCCTCGCATGGCCGGTCCTTCAGGGCGTCACACGGTACGATCACCAGGAGCGCACGGCCCTCCGGGTCCTGCGAGAGATGCGGGGTCGGGCGATCCTCGCGGACGAGGTCGGCCTCGGAAAGACCATCGAGGCGGGACTCGTCCTCAAAGAGTACGCGGTCCGTGGACTCGTCCACCGGGCGCTCGTCCTCACGCCCGCGGCGTTGACGGACCAGTGGCGAGAGGAGATGGAAACGAAGTTCTCCCTGCCCTTCGCGGTCCTTCGATCCGTCCGAGATTGGGACCGGGAGCCGTTCCTGATCGCGTCGATCGACACCGCGAAACGGGAGCCCCATCGCGGTGCCGCCCAGGCTTGGCCCTGGGATCTCATCATCGTCGACGAAGCCCATCGACTCAAGAATCGATTCAGCCTGAACTGGCGGTTCGTCGCGAGCCTCTCGAAGAAGTACATGCTACTGCTCACCGCGACGCCGGTCCAGAACGACATGGACGAGCTGTTCAACCTCGTGACCCTGTTGAAGCCCGGCCAGTTGCACACCTACGACCGGTTCCTCGAACGCTACGTCGCGAGCCCAGACCGACGGGTGCCGATGCGGGTGCCGGAACTGCGCGCGCTCCTCCGGGACGTGATGGTCCGCAATCGACGCGGCATTGCGTTCACGTTACCGCCGCGACGCGTGCACAGCCTTGCGGTCCGCCTCAGCCCCGCGGAGCGCCGCCTCTACGATGACGTGACGGAATTCGTGCGGGACGCGTACTGGTCGGCTTCGGGTCGCCTGCCGTGGACCGCCCGATTGACCTTGATCGTCCTGCAACGTGAGATCGGGAGTAGCACCTTCGCCGTGGCCGAGACGCTGAGGCGTCTCGCTCAGAGCCCGCTCTTCCGGCTCGACGAACGGGAGCGCCTGGAGGAACTGCGACAAGAGGCGGTGACGATTTCCACGAATGTGAAGGCAACGCGCTTGCGCGAATTTCTCAGATCCGTCGACGAGAAAGTGCTCATCTTCACGCAGTATCTGCGGACCCTGCAGTATCTGCAGGAGGTCCTCGAGGCGGACGGGTACCGCGTCGCGGCATACCATGGCGGTCTCTCCCTCGCGGCGAAGGACGCGGCCGTGCGGACGTTCCGCGAGGACCGCGAGATCTTTCTGAGTACGGAGGCGGGAGGCGAGGGCCGGAACCTCCAATTCGCTCGGACCGTCGTGAACTACGATCTTCCGTGGAACCCACTCCGGATCGAGCAGCGGATCGGGCGCGTCCATCGACTCGGTCAGGACCGCGAGGTCCACGTCGTGAACGTGTGGGCCGAGGATACCGTGGAGGCGAACTTGATGGATCTCCTCGACCGCAAGATCCACATGTTCGAGCTCGTCGTTGGGGAGCTCGATCTGATCCTGGGCAACCTCGACGAGCGTCGGTCGTTCGAGGACCTGATGATGGACATCTGGGTCCTACGGCAAGTAGAGGAACGGCGGTCCGCGCTGCGGCGCTTGGGGGATTCGCTGGTCCGCGCCAGGGCCCAGTATGAACAGGTCAAGGAAACCAATGACACGGTCCTCGGGGAAACGGGCGAGGCGGTGTCTGCATGAGCGATGCGCCGGCGTTACGACCGTTCGTCATCGAGGCGCTCACCGATCTCGGCGCGGCCGTGTCCGAAGACGATTCGCTCGTCTGGGTGCAAGCCCCTGAATTGGTACAGCGGGATCTCGAAGTGCCCGGGCGCTTCGCGCTCGCGTTCGATGCGGAACGAAACCGAGAGTTCGAGGCCGAGCTGGTCGCTCCGGGCAGCTACTTCCTGGAGCGGCTGGTGTCGGTCGTCGCCCGCCGAGGTCGGTGGAATGTGTCGGAATGCACGGCCACGGGCACGGATTGGATCTCCGAGGCGCTTCATGAATCCGGCCTCGGTCCGGAGACCGCGGTCTCGTCGCATGTGGATGGAATCGAGGACGGACTTCTGTTGCTCTTTGCATTTCGCGTGACCCTCGTCTCGGACGAGAAGCGCGAGCGCTTTCATCTGGTCGCGGTCTCGCCCGTCGACGGGTCCACGTGGCCGGTGGATCCGGATCGGCCGGACCGGGGTCTCGTTCCGCATCCTTCCCCAGGGATTCGCCCCGATCTGGAGGCGGCGTATCGTCTGGCGACCGAATCCCTGCGCACGACCACGGGCGTCGAGGTCGAACGGTTCCGCACACGGAGCCTTGGCTTGTTGGAAGAGGAGGTCCGCCGGATCTTCGGGTATTTCGACCGGACGATCGAGGGACTCCGCGAATCCGACCCGGGCGGATCCCAGGACCTGCTCCGGGCGGTCATGGCGGAGCGGGATCGCCGCCTCACGGAAGCCGTCGAGCGGTTCGATCCGAAGGCGAGTGCCTCGCTATGTTCGATTCGCGCGATCCTGGTCCCGACGGCTCGCCTCGCGATCGGGTTCCCGGATGGCACCAGAATCGAATCGAGGCTCGATGCCTGGTCCGGGCGGTTGCGCGGTCTGGCGTGCAGGATTTGCGGCGGTACCGCGGGACCGTGGCGACCTTCGGCGCGGGATGGATTGCGGTGCGCGACGTGTGCGTCTACGCCAGCCGAGTCCGCTCGACCTCGAGGCCGTCCGAGGTCGGATACTCCTCGACGAGGAACGCGGGCCGGTGAAGCTTCGACGCGATCTCCTCGAGGATCCAGGGCGCGATCTCGAGGCGCTTCCTCGGGCCGTCGACGCCCATGAGATCCGTCGGGACGTGATACGTCCTCGCGAGGTCTCTCATCAATGGCTCCAGATCGGCGCCTTCGACGATTCCCTTGAGGAGGGTCCCGTCCTCCGTGATGACGTCCCACGGATGCGCGACGTTCTCCGCGCGTCGCTTGATGCGCGACCGGAGCTGCCAGCCGTCCTTGTAGCCGCTCGTGCAATAGTGGACGGTCGTCTTCCAGCGTCGTTCGAGGATTCGAAGGGCGACCGGGTCGGCCCCTTTGACGCCATACGAGAGTTCGTGCTTCATCTCGTATCCGTGGACCTTCATCCGCGGGAAGTTGGCCTCGGAGAACTCCATCTCATTCAGGTTCACGAAGGCGAGGCCCTCGGCCCCGGCCCAGTCGATCAGCCGGACGAGGTCGGCCTCGCGCTCCGGGATCAGCGGCACCTCGATCCCGACGGTCAGGTCGAGCGACCGCGCGAGACGCGAAGCTCCGACGAAGGCACTGCCCTCGGCCCGGGACCAGAGGCCGGGCGGCACGTGGAAGCGGATTTCATCGAGGCCGGCGGCCGCGAGCATCCGGATCTTGTCCGCGTCCGTGGACATCGTGTAGAGATGCGTGTGGAACTTCGGACCGAATTCGTGCTTCAGGAGGCGGACGTAGTGGCAGGTGCGCTCGACCGCATCGAGCGGGTCTCCGCCGGTGATCCCGGCGCCGGTCGCCTGAATCGCGTGCGCCTCTTCCAGGACGTCTTCGTCTCGCGTGACGCGCTTTTCGTCCGCGAACACGACGTCCTTGTACATTTTCTCGTCGGAGACGGGACAGTAGAAGCAGTGGAAGGAGCAGATGCCGGTGACGAAAAGGACCATCTTCGAGCCATCCGTGCACTGGCGGCAGCCGACCGGAAGCGCACCGCGGGCGAATCCGCCGTAGGGTCGCTCCTCAAGGCGCACGCCTCGACGAAGGGACGATGTGGGATAAAGATTCCCCACCCTGGACGCCGGTCGGACGGCAGATGCACGCGGCCGCCATCGACCTCGTACCTCTAAGTGGAGGTATGATTCGCCGCGATCAGGCGCTCGATCCGAGCCCGCTTCCGCGCGAACTCCTGCTCCGCGTTCCGGTGATAGGCGGCCATCCGACGCACGAGATCCGTCTTCGCCCTTTCGGAGTCGACGCGGCCGACGTAGTCCTCTTTCCGCGTGGACCGACCGTTGTTTCGCTCGTAGTGCCAGAAGTAGAAGTAACGCCGTCCGTCGAACTCACGAATCCGGGCCCCGCATCCGATTTCCATTTTCATACCTCTAAGTAGAGGTATACTCTCGGTAGGCTTCCCTCTTCTGGTGGGAGGTGTGCGAATCTACTCAGAGGCCGCGGCGCTCGACTCGAGGAACGCCCGAAGGGATTCCAGCGCGCCGTTCCAGAAGTCCGTCCATTTTCCCGGGACCGGCTTGGGGGCGCGATGAACGAGATGCACGAACGTCTCGGGACCCTTGGGGGCGAGTTCGTACGCGACGCTCGTCTCGACCGATCCGCCCTCGAGAGGGATCGGCCACATGAACGACAACTGGCCGGGGCCATCGATCGCCGTGATCGATCCTTCGATGCGACCGTCGGAGAAGGTTCCTTCATAGCGGCCGCCCAACTCGGCCTCGACGCGGGGATCGTCCGCCCACCACTGAACGAGTTGTTCCGGATCCAGGAGGGCCTCGAACACCCGTGGGATGGGGGCGCGAATCGTGACTTTCGCGTCCGCGAGCAAGACGCTGCGCGAAACGGCCGGCGGAGCGGGGCTCGGGGCGGCGGGAAGACCGGACATGGGCTCGGTGGGCAACGACCTCCGGCCCATAACCCTGGCGGCGCGATTCTCTCAGAGCGGATTCTTGCACCGAGCGCAAACGAGTCGGCAGTCCTGTTTGCACTCCATGCAGGTGCCGTGGAGGAAGCGCTCTCGGACGGGCGCGTGGTGGCAGTCGCTCACCGCCGTGACCATGTGCCCGCAGTAGTCGCACAGGTGCTGGACCGGCTTCTTGCCGGCCACGTATCGTTGGTACGCCATCAGGACCGCGAGGACGAGGACGAGCGCCCCGATGATCAGCCCGACCATCCAGCATTGGAGGCTCCCGTCGTTCTGGAAAGGGAGTGCGGACCAGGGGGCGGACACGCCACCCGATGCCGACTTCTCGTTCAAATACTGATGGGTGGCAATATCGGTTAGAGGAAAGCCGAACGAGAAACGCGGTCTGATATTCCCCGACCATCTATGTCCGCAATGGTGCGAACTTGATGCTGACGGGTCGAACGATCGTCTTGTTCATCACGATGGCTTTGGCGACCGGCGGCGCCGCGTGGGGTGTGCATGCGCTGATGGGCGCCGCGGGCGACGCGGGCACCGACTACGGCCTCGACACGAACGCGAACGCGCATTTCGACTGGCTCGTGGTCGAGGCGCAAATCTCGCTTCCCCAGGCCGGCACGTGGGACATCTCGGCCGACCTATCCAGTTCGAACCCGCCGCCGAGTGGAGCGTGCGGGTACGGGGCGCCCCCTCCGGTGCCCATCCTGGCGGGCGGGTCTCTCTCTCCGACTCCCGATGCCTACCCGATCGCCTACCTCTACGAGCGCTACTTCTTCCCGGACGGGACACAAACGGTCCGGATGGCCTTCTCGGGAACGGACATCGCCCGGAGCGGCGTCGACGGACCGTATCGCGTCCATGCTCGCTTGTCGATCGGCGGCATTCCGTACATGACGATGCGACCGATCGCCGACTGGGGTGGCCCGGTCGTCGAATGGAACTACACGACGAAGGCCTACACGGCGTCGCAGTTCGAGCAGCCCGTGCGGCCCGCGACCTTCACCGGCGAGCACACGGACTCGGCCGTGGATCTCGACGCGGACGGGCTCGCCGACTTCCTCGAACTCCGGGCCGGGGTCCACGTGAGCCTCGCGGGTCACTACACCTTGAACGGATACCTCTCGAAAGGCGGCGGCACCGATGTCGTGCGGTTCATCGCGTCCGCGTATCGGGACTTCGACCTGGCGACGACGGACACGAGCGTCGTCTTGCGGTTCCGCGGAGATCTGATCCGTCAAGCCGGCGTGGACGGTCCGTGGGACTTCGGCCTCACCCTCTACTACAGCCCCGTGGCCTACGCCGGCGGCAACGTGACGCCAGGCCCGATCGGCACGATCCTGCCTCCTCAGCCGGCCTACTATCCGGAGATGTTGTGCGGGACGACGTCCGCGTATCGAGCGGCCGACTTCGATGACACCGTCGAGCTCCTGCGATACACCGGCCGGTTTGAGGAGCTGACCCCCGATCGCAACGGGGACGGCACCTACGACGCCCTCGTGATTCGGGCGGAGGTCGAGGTCTTCGCGACGGCCAGCTTCGACGTGTCTGGATTGCTCGCCGGAGCCGCCGGCTCCCCGGAAATCGCGAAGTCGTTCAGCCAGGTGTGGCTGCAAGACGGCCTCCGGTGGGCGGAGTTCTCGTTCGCCGGGCCCGACATCCGGCTTCGCGGGATTGACGGTCCATACCTCGCCACGCTCTCGATCACCCCCGGGGCCCGCGGCATCGACCCCACGACCACGTACACGACCCTGGCGTATCACGCGACGGACTTCGACGCGACCGCCACGGTCCCCGCACAACCCTAAAGCGGCCGGAGTCCGTCCGGCCTGCGTGCACGAGGCTCCCCGCCGCGTGCTGCACCGCCTGGGGATCCGACCGCGGAAACGCCTCGGTCAACACTTCCTCGTCGACTCCCGGGTGGCGTTGCGGCACGTCGGCCACGCGGCGATCGGCTCGTCCGATACGGTCCTGGAAATCGGACCGGGGTTGGGGATCCTCACCCGCCTCCTGGCGGAGCGTGCGAGGCACGTCGTGGCCATCGAGGCCGACCGCCGGTTCGGGGCGTACCTGCGCGAGAGCCTGCCCGATGTCGAGGTGATCGAGGGCGACGCGCTCGCGATCGAATGGCCCCGCTTCGATGTCATGGCCTCGAACCTGCCGTACCAGATCTCGTCACCGCTGACGTTCCGCTTGCTCGGCGAGCCGTTCCGTCGCGCCGTCCTGATGTACCAATGGGAGTTCGCACGCCGGATGATCGCAAAGCCCGCGACCTCGGACTACTCGCGGTTGAGCGTCGGCGTATACCGACGGGCCGCCTGCGAGATCCTGGAACGGGTGCCGCGAAACGCGTTTCATCCCCAACCTCGCGTCGACTCCGCTCTCGTGCGGCTCGAACCGCGCCCCGCCCCGTTCCCCATCGGGGATCCGGACCGGTACGACGCGGTCGTCGATGTCCTGTTCAAGCACCGCCGGAAGACGGTCGAGAACGGCCTCCGCCTCGGTTGGAAGGCCGTGGTCGAGTCGCCGGAGGCCCTCGAGGCCGCCCTCCCGACCGTCCCGTTCCGGACGCGGCGCGTCGAGGAGTTGACCCCGGAGGAAATCGGTCGCATCGCCGACGCGGTTCGCTTGGCGAAAGGTTAATGGCACATCCGTCAATCGCTGCATTCCATCTTGCCGTGGGGGACTCGATGGTCCGGAAGAAAACCCTTTCTGAACTCGATCAGGCGGAGATCAAGCTCCAGAGTCTCTTCGAGAAGCGCGACGCCCTGAACGAGGAGGCGCAGCTCCTCCGGCAGGAGCGGGATCTCGTCCACGAGAAGAAGCGGGAGATCGGTGCGAAGCTCCGAGCCCTCAAGGACCGTCGCGCCTCGTTCGCCGGAGAAGCGCGGAAGCACCGGGAGAAGCGGGACGAGCTCCAGGCGAAAGCGAAGGCCCTGATCGAGATGAAACGGAAGCTCCGCGGCTCCGGCACCGCCGATGTCGGGACGGAGCTACGCTCCCTGAAGCGGCGCGTCTCCCAGATGGAGATGCGGCAGCAGACCGCGTCCCTGACGCTGAGCGCGGAAAACGAGTTGCTCGGCGAACTCAAGGGATCCATGAAACGCCTCAAGCAGCTCGAGAGCCTCAAGGCGGATCAGGACAAGATCACGAAAGAGATCAAGGACATCGACTCCGGGATCACGGAGTTCTTCGAGGCCGCGGAGAAGGAGCACGAGGCGGCCGTCGCGCTCAGCGAGAAGGCGCGCTCGGTCCACGAGGAGACCGTCGAAATTGTCCATCAGATCGCCGCCCTGATCCACGATGGGAATGAGAAACACGAGGCGTTCCTCGCCGCGCGAGGCAAAGCCGACGAAGTCCACGCCAAGGTCGTCGAGATGCGCGAGAAGGTCCTCTCGATCAAGGGCGCGAAGCGCTCGGAGGTTCGGGAGGCCCGGACCCTGCTGCGTCAACAGAACCGCGCCGTCCGGGATGCGCTTCTCGATGAGAAGAAACTCGAAGCCTCCGCGGACGCCGCCCTGAAGGCGCTGCTCGAGAAAGGGAAAGTGGAGATCGGTCGATGAAGGCGGTCGTGCTCGCGGGCGGCGAAGGGACTCGCCTGAAACCGCTGACATACAAGCGGCCGAAACCGCTCATCCCGGTCGCGGGCCGGCCTTGCATCGACTATGTCCTGCGTTCCCTCGCGGCTTCGGGATTCCACGAGATCATCGTGACGACGGCATACCTCTCGGACACCCTGATCAAATCGATCGGCGATGGCTTGGACTACAACGCGTCGATCCTCTACAGCTTTGAAGAGAACCCCGCGGGCACCGCCGGCGCGGTCCGTCGAGTCGGCATGTTCATCGATGACACGTTCCTCGTCGCGATGGGCGACATCCTGTGCGATGTCGACTTCAAGGCGCTGTACGATTTCCATAAGCGGAAGGGCGGCGTCGTGACGATCGCCCTGACGGAGGTCGAGGATCCGACGCAGTTCGGGATCGTGGGCCTCGATGCGAACGGCCGGATTCAGAAGTTCAAGGAGAAGCCGCGGAAGGAGGAGGCGTTCTCGAACCTGGCGAACGCGGGCATCTATGTGCTCGAGCCCGAGGTCCTGGAGTTCATCCCGCCGGACCAGAAATTCGATTTCTCGAAGGACCTCTTCCCGAAATTGCTTTCGAAAGGCGTCCCTCTGTACGGCTCCCGCATCGATGGGGTGTGGATGGACATCGGCCGGCCGCACGACCTCTGGAAGGCGAGTATGGAGATCGTCCGTCGGGAGGGGAAGCCGCTCCGGCGCGCGGGGGTGAAGAGCGAGGGGCCGGTGATCCTCGATCCCGCGGCTCGGGTGGACGAAGGGGTCACGATCCGCGGGCCTTGTTACGTCGGCCCGGGCGCGGTCCTCCGGGCCGGGAGCGTGATGGACAATGCCTGCCTCTATGAATCGGCGCGGGTCGAAGGGAACGCCGTCGTCCGAAACAGCATCATTCTCGAGGGGAGCGTCATCGGCGCCGCCTCGGAAATCGTCGACAGCGTCATCTCGCGCGGCTGCGTAATCGAGGAGGGGGCGCGAATCGTGGCGAGCATCATCGGAGACATGATGACGATTCGCGCGGGTTCGCGACTCGAGAACGCCACGGTCTCCCAGCCGCCGTAGGGACTTCAAGGTCGCCGGGGTTCGCCGTCGCCATGGGTCTGCGACAACAAGGACGTCGTAGTGCGTCACCGTTGGCTCGAACTCGAGGAGGAATTCCTTGTCCTTCGGATAGTACACGGCACGCTCCGGATTCGGGCCCGCGAACCGGCGGATGGCGTCGAACGACTCCCAGAACGTAATCAGCAGGAAATGCGTCCGGTCACCGTCCGTTCGGCGGAGGACAATCACGCCTTGGTTGCCGGGCGTGTCCCGATACTCCTTGAGCCCGGACTCCTGGAGCACCTCGAGATACGCATCGGCCTTCGCTGCCTCCGTCACTCCGTGCCACGTCCGCGCAATCATTCAGAGCCCTCCGTTCCGGGATGCGGGTCGCCCAGAAGAAACCGCCGCCTGCGAACGACGGGTGTCGTCTACCGAATTGGACCGCCGGCCTGGACCGCGCCTCGCTTGACGACGACCCGGACCGCGTTCCCGCCAATCCGGTATCCGAGGTGACGGTACGACGGGACCCCGAGGACGAGGATGTCCGCCAGCTTCCCGGGCTCCAAGCTCCCGACCTCGGCTCCCATGCCGACCGCGTGCGCCGCGTTGATCGTCGCAGCGACGACCGCCTGAGCTGGAAGGAGGCCGTTGTGGTGGCACGCCAGTGCGATCGTGAGCTGCGGGGACTCGCACCAGGTGTTCGGGTTGAAATCGGTCCCGAGGGCGACCGGAACGCCGGCCGCAATGAGGCGCCGACCGTCCGCGAACGGGAGATGGGAGACCAACGACGTCGCGGGGAGCAAGACTCCGACGACCGAGGTCCGCGCGAGGGAATCGATTCCGTCCGAGGACGCGTGAAGAAGGTGGTCCGCCGATGCCGCGCCGATTTCCGCGGCGAGAACCGCGCCTCCCGTGTCGGCGAGTTCGTCCGCATGGACTTTCGCGCCGAGGCCCGCGGATTTCGCCCGGGTGAGAATGCGTCGCCCTTGGTCCACGGTGAAAAACCCGTCGTCGACGAAGACATCGCAGAACGCAGCGAGACGCGAACTCGCGACCGCCTCGATCATGTCACCCGCGACCAGCTCGACGTACGCGTCTGCGCGACCCTCGAATTCGGGAGGAATCGCGTGCGCTCCGAGGAAGGTCCGAACCACATCGACGCCGGCCGCGTGGCCGGCTTTCGCTGCGGCGCGGAGGATCTTCAGCTCATCCTCGGTCCGAAGTCCGTATCCGCTCTTCACCTCGATCGTCGTCGTCCCGAGGGCGAGCATCGATCGGAAGCGCTCCGTGGCGACGCGGGCAAGATCTTCCTCGATGGCCGCTCTCGTCGCACGTACGGTATGGAGGATGCCGCCTCCGCGGGCCGCAATCTCTCGATACCCCATCCCTTGCGCCTTCCACTCGACTTCATGCTCGCGGGAGCCCGCGAACACCGCATGGGTGTGCGCGTCGACGAAGCCCGGCAGGACCGTCTGTCCGGTCGCGTCAATCGTCACGCTCGCCCGGGGATGTCGGCCGAGCACGTCCGCGGTCGGCCCGACGTCCACGATCCGTTCATCTTCGGCGTAGACGGCTCCGTCCTCGACGAGCCCGAGGTCCTCCGCCATGTCGCGCCGGCGGGGGCCCGCGGGTCCCTGAAGCGTGATCAGCTCGGCCGCGTGGACGATGAGGAGAGACCTCGGCCCGGCCGACCGTTCGTCGCGGGTCCCGCGGATCTTGTGGGCTTGGGCCCGTCTCATGAAAGGGTCGCCACTCCGATCGGGTCCGACCTGACGACGAACGCCTTTCCCCCGGCCGCGCGGATCGCCTCGACGGTATCCGCGGGCCGGTCCGAGAGCGCGACGATGCTGCCGCCGCCGCCCGCCCCGGTGAGCTTCGCACCGTAGCTCGTCCTCCGGGCGGCTTGGACGAGGCGGTCGAGCATCGGGTGACCCACGCCCAGCACGGTGAGCAGCGCGTGGTTCCGGTCCATCAATCGCCCGGCCGCCGCGAGGTCGTTCCGTCGGAGCGCGTCCAATCCGTCGAGGGTGATCCGCCCGATTTCCCGAACGGCCTCGGCGGCCTTTCGGTCGTGCCCGACCCGTTCCTTCACGTTCGCGACGAGCGGCCCAGTTGCCGCGCTGATCCCCGTGTTCCCGATCACGAAGTCCAGGGGTGGGAGGTTGGTCCGGTGCAGGCACCAGCGTCGCGCGTCTCGTTCAATCGTCCACAGCAGGTCGCCCTGCGGTTTCGGGAGCACGAGCAGGCCTCCGCCGGCGCTCGCGGTGCTCGTGTCGATCGGACTCGCACGGCCTTGGACTTCATGTTCCACTTCGAACGCCTCGCGCGCGATCGTCTTCGGGTCGATGGATCCGCCCATGCCGTGCAAGGCCCCGAGGGTTGCGACGGTCACCGCCGCGGAGGATCCGAGTCCCGCGCCGCTCGGGACCATCGAGCGGACTTCGAGCCACAACGGCCCGGCGGTCGCCACCTTCGCGATCGCGGCTTTCACATACCGGTACCGAGGCTCGTCGATCGAGCCGCCGTCCGCCCTCCACTCCGGATGAGGTCGCGCGTATACCTCGGCGCGGAGGTTGATGGCGGTGGCGAGGGCGGGCTCCCCAAAGACGACGGCGTGTTCC
>Ga0209590_10000618_pt1 | contig 12067 bp, 6 predicted proteins | sample CZO8metaG_FD_188353 | JGI IMG/M metagenome (GOLD analysis project Ga0209590, IMG submission 188353) | Vadose zone soil microbial communities from the Eel River Critical Zone Observatory, Northern California, USA - CZOApr15con1.8 metaG... | ecosystem: Environmental > Terrestrial > Soil > Vadose...
TGCAGCAGATCGGACTGGTCGCGCGCTGACAGGGAATCAAGGAGCTCCGCAATGAAGAAGGCTTCCATGTTCTCGATCGACGATGCGGATCTGGGGCCCACCCGGCGCGACCTTCTCGTTCGCGCCGCCGCGCTGGCGGGCGCCACGACCCTGGCCGCTGGAACGCCCGCGAGAGCCAAGGATGGGCCGGAGGCGGATCCCCCGGCCGGTCCGTTCTGGCCCGAGGGCATTCGGCTGGTCGTCTCGATCTCGATGCAGTTCGAGGCGGGAGGGCAGCCGTCGAAGGGCACCGACAGCCCGTTCCCTCGAGTAGATTTCTCAGCCGGCGTGCCCTCCGACGCCGCTGCCAACACCTGGTTCGCCTACGGGTACCGCGAGGGAATCCCGCGCATGCTCGCTCTCTGGGATCGCCACGGGGTCAAGGTCACTTGCCACATGATCGGCGAGGCTGCGCGGCGACATCCCGAGCTCGCCAGGGAGATCGTTTCGCGGGGCCACGAGCCTTCCGGTCACGGTCCGCGTTGGAGCTCGCAGTACGCAATGAGCCGCAACGACGAGAAGCAGTTCCTGATCGAGGCACGGGACATGGTGGAAGCGGCCACCGGTCGACGGCCGATGGGCTACAACTGCAACTGGCTGCGGCGCGGCCCGAACACCTTGTCCCTCTTGCAAGAGCTCGGTTACCTCTATCACATCGACGACGTCAGTCGCGACGAGCCGTTCATCGAGCAAGTCAATGGCAAGGACTTCGTCGTCGTTCCCTACACCCTCCGCAACAACGACATCGTGCTGATCGAGGGCCGCAGCTACTCGCCCGCGAAGTTCTTCGAGCAGATCAAGCTGGACTTCGATCAGCTCTACGAGGAGGCCGGGCACCGGCGCCGCATGATGTCGGTCAGTGCACACGACCGCATCAGCGGTACGCCACAAATGGTGCGCGTCTGGGACGAGTTCCTCCGCTACGCAAAGAGCCGGCGCGGAGTGGCGTTCCTGCGCAAGGACGAGATCGCGAGGTACGCCCTGCAAAGCCCGCTCACGCTGCGCGAGACCGAAACGATCTAAATCGGCGAGAACGTGCGAGCACTGCTCGCACGTCCCTCGCCGATCGACGCCCTCGCCACGGAGAGCACTGGTGAGCTGCTAGTCGTTGCGCTTGCCAGCGGCGGCCAGGATGAGATCCGCGATCTCTCGTGGGTGGGAGACCAGGGAAAGGTGACCTGCCTCCAGCTCGACGGTCGTCGCCTTCATGCGCGCTGCCAGAAATCGTTCCAGGTCGGACGAGATCGTCTGATCGAGCCTCGAAACCGCATACCGGCTAGGTTTGGAGCGCCAGGCAGCCACCGTGGTTCGCCCGCCGAACAGCGAGGCGGCGGTGGGTTCCCGCTCGGCATAGAGAACCTCTGCCTTTTCGCGCGCGACGCCGTTCGCGAAATAGTTCAGAAAGGCCTCCTCGGAAAGCCTGGTGAAACCATCGCGTTCCTGGACGCCTGCCCGCGCCGGCATGGTGGGGAACTTTCCGGAGAGGGCGACGAAATCCTCGCCCGCATCCGGTGCCCGCGCCGCGACATAGACGAGCGCCGTGACCTTCGGGTCCACTCCCGTTTCGCTGATGACGGTGCCGCCCCAGGAATGGGCGACCAGGACGGTCGGTCCATCCTGCAGCGCCAATGCGCGGCGGGTCGCGGCGGCAGATTCGGCGAGGGAGGTCAGCGGATTTTGCACCGCCGTGACTTGCATGCCCCCGCCTGAAGGAGCGAGATCACCTCGCCCCAGCTCGAGCCGTCCGCCCACGCCCCGTGTACCAGCACCACATTGCGCGCTCCTGGCGGCCTGGCGGCCTGCGCGGACGCCTGCACGTCCGCTGCGGTGCGAAACGGTCACACGTCCGGAACGGCAACCGCGGTCGCGAGCTTGTACTTCCTCAGGCGCTCGAAGAGAGAGGTGCGGCTGAGCCCGAGCAGCCGCGCGGCCCGAGATTGGTTGCCCATCGCCGCCGTCATCGCCCGGGCGATGATCCTCCGTTCGTACGCCGCGAGCTGATCGCGGAGCGACAGAGGCTTCCTGGATCGCGGTGCTTCGGCAGCCCCTTGGGCGGCCGACAGCCGGCTGCCTTCCAGCGCGTCGATGCTGATCTCGCGAGAACCCGAGACGACCACCATTCGCGCGATGGTGTTCTCGAGCTCGCGGACGTTTCCGGGCCAGTCCTCCTCGGCGAGCGCATCGAGGAGGGCCGGAGAGAGCCGGACATCCGGGTTCCCGAAGCGTTGCCCATAGCGGTGCGCGAATTCTCGTGCCATCGCCGGAATGTCCTGGCGGTGATCGCGCAGCGCGGGCACGACGATCTCCACCACCGCGAGCCGGTAGAACAAGTCCATGCGGAAACGCGCGCGCCGGGCTTCGGCTGCCAGGTCGCGGTTGGTGCAGGCGATCACGCGCACGTCCACGCGCTCCATCCGGCCTGCGCCGACCTGCTGGATTTCGCCTTCTTGCAGGACACGCAGCAGCGTCGCCTGGATGGCCGGCGAGAGTTCGCCGACCTCGTCGAGCACGATGGTCCCGCCGTTCGCGAGCGAGAAGAATCCCGGGCGCGTCCTGTCCGCGCCGCTGAACGCGCCGCGGGTGTGCCCGAACAACTCGGCCTCGGCGAGATCATCCGGAATCGCGGCACAGTTGAACCTGACCAGCGGCGCCGAAGAGCGGGCGCTCTGAGCGTGCAGCATGGATGCGATCAGCTCCTTCCCGGTGCCCGTCTCGCCTCGCACCAGGACGGTGACGTCTTTCGGCCCCACTCGCGCGACCATCTCGAGGAGCTCACGCATCGCGGGCGACTCGGCCACGATTTGTGGCCCTGGGGCCGCCGGGCTCATTTCGGCTCGTTCCAGGATCCGCATTGGTTCCTCCGCGGTCGTCTCGGTGGACCTCGAGAAGCTGCGGGGATCCCTGGAGCAACTGACATGCCATTCGTTTTCGCTCGAACACCGGTCCCAGCAGCGTCGAACTCGCGCTCGGACCGAAGCCGCCTACGAACCGTTGGAATGGTCTCGAACTTCGTAGGCGGGAGGTGTCTCAACCCCGCTTGAAGCGGCTCTTGTCGATCTTCAGGCCCTGGATCTTCGAGTAGAGCGTCGTCGCCGGCATTCCCAGCTTCGCCGCAGCGCCAGAGGGCCCCGTGACTTTGCCGCCTGTCTCGGCCAGGGCGGCTTCGATGACCTGTTTCTCCTCGCCGTGCAGGTGCTCGTGGAGCGTTCGCCTCTTCGCCTCTTTAGGGACCGGTCCGAACGCGAGCCAGTTGGCGTCGACGGAGAATTCCTGCGTGTCACAAAGGATGACCGACCGCTCGATCACGTTCTGCAACTCGCGAATGTTTCCGGGCCAGTCGTAAGACTGCAGCAGATCGAGGCTCTTCTTGTTGATGCTGCTGAAGCGTTTCCCGGCCTTGGTCGCGAAACGGTCGATGAAGTACTCGACCAGGAGCGGAATGTCTTCGCGACGTTCCCGCAGGGAAGGAACCTGGATGGGAAAGACGTTCAGGCGGTAGAACAAGTCGTCTCGGAAGGAGCCGGCCTTCATCGCAGCTTCCGGCTGTTTGTTGGTGGCGGCAATCACCCGGACGTCGACCTGCACGGATTCGCTGCCGCCGACCCGCTCGAATCGGCGCTCCTGAAGAACGCGCAAGAGGGCGACTTGAGTATCGGCCGGAATCTCGGCGATCTCGTCCAGGAACAACGTGCCGCCTTCGGCAAGCTCGAATCGCCCCACCCGGCGCTGCAGTGCCCCGGTGAAGGCGCCTTTCTCGTGGCCGAACAGCTCGGATGCGATCAGATCCCTGGGAATGACGGCACAGTTCACGGCCACGAATGCCCGCGAACATCTCGGCGACCTCCGGTGGATCGCGCGGGCGATGAGCTCCTTGCCGGTGCCCGTTTCTCCGGTGATGAATGCCGTCGAGTCCGTGGGAGCGACCTTGCTCACTCGCGAAAGCACGGTTTGCAAGGCCGGCGAGCTGCCGACGATGTCCTCGAACATCGAGGCCTTGTCGACCTCTTCGCGGAGCGCGACGTTTTCCTGGTAGAGCTGGTCGCGTAGCTTCCGGATCTCCTCGAACGCCTTCTTCGAAGAAGTGATGTCCTGGACCGCCCCCACGAGCTCGAGGCTTCCAGAGTCGTCTCGAACTGCGTCCGCCATCACGTGGACGTGCTTGATGGAACCGTCGCGCATCACCAGGCGATGCTCGAAGTCCATCCCCGCTCCGCTTTGCGTGGCTTGCTCCACCGCGCGTCGGACGAGAGGAAGATCTTCCGGATGGGTGTGCTGGAACACCGTTTCCAGGCTCGGCCTGCTCGATTCGTCCAGGCCGAGGAGGCGAAACGTCTCCCTCGACCAAACGATCTCTTCGCCCGAAGGGCGCAGCCCGAAGCTGCCGGTGTGGCTCAGGCGTTGGGCCTGGGCCAGGTACGCTTCGCTTCGTCGCAACGACTGCTCCGCCTGCTTTCGATCCTCGATGTCGGTGCCGGTTCCGAACCAGCCTACGACCTTTCCGGAGCCGTCGTGCAGTGGCACCCATCTGCCCAGGAACCAACGGTACGTACCATCGGCGCGCCGCAGCCGCGCCTCGATCTCAGAAGGCTTGCCGTCGGCGAACGATCTCTGTATCTCGGCTCGCAACCGGTCCCGATCATCGGGATGAATCGCCGCCGTCCAACCCCAGCCAAGCTCCCCGTTCCCCGTCACGCGCCCGCCAGAGTAAAGAGGGCGACCCGTATAGTCCAGCCAACGCTGGCTGAGGTAATCGACCAGGCCGTCGGCCGATGCGGTCCAGACCAGCGCGGGAATGTTGTCGAGGATGCGTCGAACTTGCCGCTCGGCTTGCCGTGTCTTCTCCTCGGCCGCCTTTAGATCTGCATACAGGTGCGCGTTGTCCAGCGAGATCGCGGCCTGCGACGCCAAAACCTTGAGGATCGCCGTTCGCGCCGGGGTGAATACGTGAGAGGCGAGATTGTTTTCCAGATAGAGCACGCCACACAGCGTGGCCCGCTTCCCGGCGCGGTCGCCCGGCTTGACGATCTTCAGAGGCAAACAGAGGATCGACCCGCAGTGATTCTGACGGATGTAGGAGTCCAGTGAGAACAGGTTCTCGGCTGAGGCGTCGTCGAGAATCAGGCTCTCGCGCGTGCGGATGACGTAGCGGAGCATCGTCTCCGGGAGATCGTCGGCGCCCGCGGCCGCATGGCGGAGGCTCACCGTGACTCCGTCCTGGCCGGTGGTAGCTTCTGCTTCGATCCACGGTTCGTCATCTCGCAGGAGGATCAGGAGCCCTCTCTCCGCGCCTGCACGCTCGACCGCGTGCACCATCACCGTCTCGATCAACTTTTCCAGGAGGATCTCGCCGGACGCCGCCTGCGACACCTCGATGACGGTGGCGAGATCCATCTGCTCGACCGTGGCCGGGGGTCCCGGAGACGCCGGCTCCTCGAGTCCCGGGTGACGCTCGTCGAGCTGTGCGACCTTCCCCAGCGCTCCCCAGCGGAGGTAACACCGGCGCGCCGCGCGAAGGTACGCGTGGGCGATCGTCTCGTAGCCGCGGTCGAGATGAAACCGTGCCGCGAGCTCGTTGCCGATCGCCTCGATGTGAACGAAGCCGTGCTCTCTTGCGAGACCAATGGCTTTCTCGTAGAGGCGCTCGCCATCGAGCTCCCTGCCTTCGAGCCGCGCGATCTCCGCGGCGACCGCCGCCAGGCGGCAGTCGAAGTTTTCGGGGCAATTCTCCGCCCACCGCGCGAGCTGCTCATGATGCTTGCGGATCACCTCCAGGCCGGTCGGCGCGGCGGCATGTGAGAGCGCCGAATAGAAGTGGAACTCGGCCAGCTCGAAGTGGTTCGGCGTGGCCGGCAGAAGCTCGCGCGCTCTGGAAGCGGCTTCGAGAGCATCCGCGGTTTCGCCTGCGTGAAAGCGCGCTTGCAGCTTGCGAATCCAATACCACCAGGGACCTCGAGTCCACCCTGCACCTGAGGTCTCGTTCTGGGCGAGGCGCGCGGCCGCGAACCTACTCTCGTCGCTCACTTCGTCGTCGAAGCATCCGAACCTTGGTGTCAGCCCACGCAACGTCCGGGTGAGCGCGAGCAGGGTCGTGACGTACTCGATGTGTCCGACCCATCGCGCATTCCGGGCGAAGCTGATGGCGCTCTCCGCCTCACGCTGCACGTCATCGAGGGGATCTCCGCTGCCGAGACGAGCGGTGATCGCAAGGAACCTGCTGTAGGTGGCGTATCCGACATCTCCTGCATCGAGGCTCGCCTGGAAGGCGCGCTGGAAGATCTCGCGGCTCGCCCGGAGATGGCGTGTCCAGGGAATCACGCTCATGGCGAAGACCATCCACACGCGCGCCCGGAAACGGTCCAGCCCACACCTCTCGACCAGATCGACGCCGAGCTGTCCGAAGCGGAACCCTTCCTGGTGCCTTCCGAAACGAGGTCCCAGGATCGTCCCTCCGAGAAACGAGTAAGCGATCGCCGAGGCGTCGGTGTTCCCGTGCTCGAGACTGAGACGCGTCATGTGAAGGACCGCGAGGACGAGTAGATTCGCGTTCACCGCGTAGGCAACGCCGAGAAGGCCGGCCAGCACATCCATCGTCGCTCGGCACTCGGGATCGCTCATCTGCGGCAGGTCCAGGAACGTCTCGATCCGTCGATCTCCGACCTCGTTCCACAGACGTTCGTACTCATGCCGCACTTCGTCGTCCGTCGCCCGGAGGGACCATTCGATTCCGACCTGGCGCATGTAGTCGAGGCAAGTCTCCACCGTGCGCTGGAAGCGTTCTGTCATCCCAAAGAGATTGGTCTGGGCGCAGACGACACTGGCGAGGTCGATCCGGTCTCGCGCGCGGCGCGACAGCATCGAGAGCCGATCTTCGGCAGCCTCGGTTGCGCCGCTCATGTACTCGCACTCGGCGCGAGCGAGCTCGATGCCGAAGACCAGCTCATAGCAGCGCTCCCAGGAATCCGCCGGAAGCAGCGCGGCGCCGGAGTTGAAATAGCCGAGCGCCGAGACCCAGGCGGCCGCCGACCTGGCGCGCTTGCCCGCGATCAGGTTGAGCCCGGCGACCTCACGACGCTCCTCCGGCGACACGAGCAGCGCGGCCCCGCGATTGAGCTGGTGGACGATGTCGAAGATCGCTTCGTCGCGTTTCTCGGCGGGCGTACGCGCTACGAGGGCCCGGCCGATGCTCAGGTGAACGCGTGCGCGGTCGCCCTCCGGGATGAGCGCGTAGGAGGCCTCCTGGATCCGATCGTGCAGGAACGAGTGGGTGCCGCCTCGATCGACTACGAGCCCCGTCGATACCGCCTCCGCGAGCCCTGCACGGACCGCCGTCTCGGCGATCGCCAGACATCCCATGGAACTTCGCAGATCAGGCAAGCGGGCCGCGCCGAGCATCCACGTCGGCGCGCTGTTTCCCAGGCAGGCGAGCTCCTTCAAGACGTCACGCGTCGTGGGCGAGAGGCGGGCGAGCCGGCCGACCATGAGATCCGCGATGTTGTCGGTGAAGTTCCTCGCGCGAATGCCCGGCAAGTCCCAGATCCAGCGGCGATGGGTCGGATCGAACTTGACGAGCTCTCCGTCGGCAAGCGTCGCGACGAATTGGATCGTGAAGAAGGGATTGCCGCCGGTCTTCTCCTGGAGTAGGCGCGAAAGCGGCCCAACGGTCTCGACGTCGCAGGCGAGCGCATCGGCGAGCAGCCGCCCGACGTCGTGGACGTCGAGCGGCGCGAGGGTCATCTCGTTCACCCTCGCGCCGGCCGCCTTGATGCGCTCGAGCATCTTCGACAGCGGGTGGGCCTCGCCGACCTCGTTGTCGCGGTAGGCGCCGACGATGAACAGATGCCGGACCTCCGCGTGCGTGAGGATGTGCTCGAGAAGATCGAGGGTCGCCGCGTCGAGCCATTGCAGGTCATCGAGGAAGAGCACGAGCGGATGCTCCTGCGTGGCGACGGCGCCGAGGAGCCGCCGGAAGACCATCTCGAATCGGTTCTTCGCCTCTGTCGGCGGGAGGTCCGGCACGCGAGGCTGCTCGCCGACGATGAGCTCGATCTCCGGAACGAGGTTCGCAATGAGCTGCCCATGCGGTCCGAGTGCGAGTCCGAGGGAATCGCGCCATCGTTGGAGCTCGGCGTCGCTCTGGCCCAGGATCGTGCGGACGACGGTCCCCAGGGCCTGCGCGAAGGTCGCATACGGGATGTCCCGTTTGTACTGGTCGAACTTGCCGCTCGCGAACAGGCAGCGCGCAACGGTCAACGACTTGTGAAGCTCGTTCACCACCGACGACTTGCCGACGCCCGGAGCTCCGGAAACGAGGAACAGCTCCGGCGCGCCATTGGCCGCGAACGCCTCGAAAGCCGCGAGCAGCATCTCGACCTCGCGCTCGCGGCCGTACAGGCGCTCTTGAATCAAGAGCCGGTCAGAGGCGTCTTGCGATGCGAGGGCGAAGGGATCGATGCAGCCGGACGACTCGAGCTCGCTCAGGCACCTTCGCAGGTCGGCCTCCACGCCCGCGGCGGTCTGGTATCGGTGGTCGGCACTCTTGGAAAGAAGCTTCAAGACGATCTCTTCGATCGCGGCGGGAATGCCCTGCACGCGCTCGCCGGGCGGCTTCGGCGCCCTCGCCACGTGGGAGTGGATCCATTCCACGGCGTCGGTGGCCGCGAAGGGCAGCTCGCCGGTGATCATCCGGTAGAATGTGACGCCCAAGGCGTAGAGGTCGCTGCGCGAGTCCACCGAGCGATTCATCTGGCCGGTCTGCTCAGGCGCCATGTAAGCGAGCGAGCCCGAGATGATGGCTGGACCCGTTCGCTCCCGCAGGAGCCTCGAGGCGATGCCAAACCCGGTCAGCCAGGCCTTGCCCGTGCCGACGTCGACGAGGATGTGCGCCGGTTTGACATCCTTGTGCACGATGCCTTGCTTGTGAAGCTGGCGGAGCGCGGCGGCGATGCCGATGCCGACGCGCAGGAAGTCTCTCAACTCCCAGGGACGTCCGACCAGCGAGGCCAGGATCTCTCCGCCGGGGTCCTCGATCAGCAGCGCGTCGCTGCCGTCGTGGCGCACGAGCGACAGCGGACGAGCCGCCCAGGAGGAGTCCAGGACGTCCCGCAGCTCGTACACGCGCTCGAGGCGCGCGAGGGTCTCCGGCCGTTCGCCGAAACGACTGCGCACCAGAAGGCAGGGCTCCCCGTCGCGATGGACGCGCGAAAGGACGTACTCGTCGTCTTCCCACCGTGTCTGCGGACTGCCTTCCGATCGTGGCGCCATGCCGGTGCTCCTTGGTTCGTGGCCAGGCTAGGACGTTGGCTGACTCGACCGCGTCACCAGATCGCAGGTTTTTTCCCTGCCCCGTCCTGGGTGCCTCGGCCTACCCCGATCGCGTTATCTCTCAGTCTTCGGGAGATTCGCGGTTAGGGTCGGGGGGAATGCTGATCTCGCGGCGCCCGAACAGTCGAGCATCGAGTGAGAGCGCGCCAGGACCGAGGAGGAAGAGCGCAGCCGCCGCCATCACGGCCAGGAGCGCGGCGAGCAGTTCGTTGGGGAAGACGGAGGTGCCGAGGGGCGGCCGCGACAGCGCAAGGCCGATGGGCACGAGGCCCGCCAGGACGGCCAGTGGCGTCAGGAATCCGATCAGCAGCGAGGCGCCGCTCGCGCCGGCAAGCAGTCCGACGGCCAACCTCCACCAGCCGCCCTGCGCGGCGTGCGCGAGGTAAGTTCCGCTGACGACGACGAACCAGCCGCCAACGGCCCCACGCAAGAGCAGCAACCCTGCTCCGGGGCGTCCATCCGGAAACGTCGAGAATAGCCGCTGCACGTTGGGCGCACCCAACCTAGCAAGTCCTGCCGGCGAGCGAATCCCTCGATAGTGGTATTGCGCGGCGGGCCGTCGAAGGTCGGCGAGGCCGGAGTCCGTCCCTAGAGCTGGATGATCCCGCGCCGGATTCCGATCGCGACGGCTTGAGTGCGGTCGCGCGCTCCGAGCTTCTCCATGATGTGCTTGACGTGAACCTTGACGGTCTCTTCCGAGATGAAGAGCCGTTGCGCGATGTCTTGGTTCCGGTTCCCGCCCGCGATCTGCTGCAGGACCTCGACCTCGCGAGCCGTCAGGCCTTCGTCGCCCATGTGCTCCGCGAGTTGGGACCCGACCTCCGGCGGAATGCGCTTTTTCCCCGCATGTACTTCCCGAATCCCCTCGATCAGATCCTGCGGAGGCATGCTCTTCAACATGTACCCCCGCGCGCCAGCCTGGAGAGCGCGCTGCATCTCGACGTCACCTTCGAATGTCGTCAGCACGATGATGCGCGCCTCGGGGAACTCCGAGCGGATCGCGACCATCGCCTCGATGCCGCTGATGTCGGGAAGCCTCAGATCCATCAGGGTCACGTCCGGGCGGTGCTCGCGAAAGCTCAGCAAGCCCTCGCGGCCACTCCCGACCTGGGCGACCAGCTTCATGTCCCGCTGGCTCTTGACCAGGGCGGCAATCCCCTCCCGAAGCAAGGGGTGGTCGTCTACGCAGAGAACGCGGATCGGATCCTGTTCAGCCACTCGGCTCGCTCACTTCCCGTCGTCGACTCTTCCCGGATACAGCCGCGCCAGCCAGCGCCAGGAGCGCCGCCGGGCCTGTGACCGAAAAGCGATGCCAGCCGGAACGGACAGCTCGACCTCCGTGCCGGTATCTGCCCCGCTCCAGACCTTGAGTCGCCCGCCTATCCTCTTCGCGCGCTCCCGCATGCCGGCGAGCCCCCAGTGTCCGTCCCGTCCGGACTGGAGAAGCTGCGGATCGATCCCGCGGCCGTCGTCGCGGACCGCGACCCGGAGTCCCTTCGCGGCGAACTCGACCTCGACCTCGATTCGATTCGCCTCCGAGTGCTGGAACGCGTTCACGACCGCTTCGCGGCCTATCCGGTAGACCTCGTCCCGGATGACGGCGTCGAGCGGACGTGCCTGGCCTTGACCGATGACGCGGAAGTCGATGGCCTCCTTCGCGTTCAATTCCTCGCGGACCCGGGAGAGCGCCTGCTCGAGATCGGCCTCGTTGCCCGCTGCGGGGGAACGCAGCCCTTTGACGGCGTTGCGTCCCTCTTCGATGACGGTCCGCATCAGCTCGAGCACCCGATTCAAGCGCGGCTTGTCCGCCGATTCAGCGGGAACATTGTCCGCTACGACGTGGAGCTGCATCGACGCGCTCAAGAAGCCCTGCAACAGGGTGTCGTGCAGCTCCTGGGCGATGCGGGTTCGCTCCACCAGCCGCTCCCGGAACTGCAGTTGCAGCCGGGTCTTCACCTGTCGGATGCGCCATCGATAGGCCGCCCAGGCGAGGCACCCGGCGGCGGCGGCGCAGAGAACAAAGAACGCCCGCGTCTGGTGAAAGGCCGGGACGATCGTGAACTCGAGCGCCGCGCCCTCCTCGTTCCAGACGCCGTCGTTGTTGCAGGCGATGACGTGAAACCGGTAGTCCCGCGGCGGGAGGTTCGTATAGCTTGCGCTCCGGGCGCTGACCGGCCCCCGCCAGTCGGCGTCGTAACCCTCGAGCTTGTACCGGAAGCGGACGCGTTCCGGGGCCGTCAGGCTCAGGGCCGTGTACTGAAACTCGAGACGCTTCGTGTTTGGCGGCAAGCGCAGGCCGACCGACGCCTGCAGATTGCGATCGTCCGCGATCATCCTCTCGATCTTGACCGGCGGCGCCAGCGGGTTGCGAGGGTATCGGCGCGGGTCGATCACGGCGACGCCGGCGGTGGTGGCAAACCAAAGCCGCCCATCGGGCGCCCGGGTGGCGGTCGGAAACGGCCCGTGTTGTCGCGGAAGACCGCGCAATCCGTCCGTGGCGTCGAAGGTCACGCCCTCGACCCGATAAGACGCAGACGCGAACGCCTTGTCCAACTCCCGACGCTTCACGCGGACGATCCCGAGTGCGCCAGCGAGCCACAAGTTGCCGTCGTCGTCCTCCACGATAGCCGAGACGGAGTTGCCCGGAAGGCCGTTGTCCTGCGTCAGAGTGACGAAGCGGTCTTGAGCAAATCGGCTCAAACCGCCT
>Ga0209590_10000622_pt1 | contig 12004 bp, 9 predicted proteins | sample CZO8metaG_FD_188353 | JGI IMG/M metagenome (GOLD analysis project Ga0209590, IMG submission 188353) | Vadose zone soil microbial communities from the Eel River Critical Zone Observatory, Northern California, USA - CZOApr15con1.8 metaG... | ecosystem: Environmental > Terrestrial > Soil > Vadose...
CCGGTCGGGTCCGAAAGCCCCGCTGCCACGCAGAGAGGAACGAGAACAATCTCGCGGAGGCCGATTTCGCCGCGCCACGGCGTCGCCGCCGTGGCACCATAGACATCGCTCGCGCGTGAGTGTGCTTCGCTGAGGACAAGAGATGGCATCCTGCGTCGAGATAAAGACGTTCGCTCATGTCAAGGCTCGTCGGGGCTTCCCGACACCTCGCAGACGGGTCGTCTAACCAAGCGCCATGGAGCCGGCTTCCGCTCCCACGCCCGAGGCCGAGATCGCGCGGCTGCGGGAAGCGGTAGTGGATCTCGAGCGCCGGCTCGAGGCCGCCCGCGCGCTCGCGGCGAGCGGAGCCGAGCTGCACGCTGAGGTCGTCCGGCGGCAGCGTGAGTACGAGGAGCTGGCCCGCGTCGCCCGTCTCGTCAACGAGACCCTCGACCTGACAACCGTGGGCGAGCGGATCGCCGACAGCGTTCTCGGCCTGCTTGGCGTGCGCGGCTCGGCCCTCCGCCTCCTCCAGCCGGATGGCGCGCTCAACGCGATCGCGCTCGGTGGTCGGGCCAAGGAGTACGCGGGAAACCACGACGTCGTGCCGGCCGGCGTGGGTCTCATCGGGCGGGCCGCCGTCGAGGGACGTCCGATGTGGACCCCGGACATCCGCAGCGACGCTCGGTTCGAGCTGAACCCGGAGATCCGCGAGCGGAACGCCGCGGTCGGGACCATCGCCGGCCTCGCGGTGCCGCTGCGGGTGGCGGGGAAGGTCATCGGCGTGCTCTCGGTGGGAAGCCCAACGCCCCGAGCGTTCACAGAGGCTGAGGTGGCTCTGCTCCAGAGCTTCGCCGACCAGGCCGCGGTCGCCATCAACAACGCCCAGACACAGCAGGCGCTCGCCAAACAGGCCGAGCGCCTGAAGATCCTGCACGAGATCGACAGGGGGCTGATCGCGGAACAGGCCCCGGTCGCGATCGCGGAGGCCGCGTTGCGGCCGCTACGAGACTTGCTCGGTATCCCGCGCGCGATCGTGAACCTGTTCGATCTGGAGGCCGGCGAGGTCGAGTGGCTGGCGGCGGTCGGACGTCGGCGCATCTATACCGGGCCGGGCGTCCGCTATCCGCTGCGATTGGCCGGAGACCTGGAGGCCTTGCGCAGGGGCGAGCCGCAAGTGATCGATGTCGACGCGCTCCCTCCGAGCGCCGAGGCGGAGGCTCTGCTCGCCTCGGGCGTCCATGAGTACATGGTCGTCCCGATGATCGTCGGCGGCGAGCTCATCGGTTCCGTCAGCTTCGGCGGAGACCGGGGCCAGCAGTTCCCGCCGGAGCAGGTGAGCATCGCGCAGGAAGTGGCGACGCAGCTCGCGATCGCCATCGCGCAGGCTCGCCTCCACGAGCGCGTCAAGCGGCAGGCGGCGGAGCTCGAGGTCCGGGTGCAGGAGCGCACTCGAGAGCTGAGCGCCGCCACCGCCGAGGCCGGCCGCGCCAACCAGGCGAAGAGCGAGTTCCTGTCGCGGATGAGCCACGAGCTCCGGACCCCCCTGAACGCGATCCTGGGCTTCGCGCAGCTGCTGGAGATGGACGCGGCGTCGGCCGAGCAGCGAGAGAGCGTCGAGCAGATTCTCCGCGGCGGCCGCCACCTGCTGGGCCTCATCAACGAGGTGCTCGACATCAGCCGGATCGAAGCTGGACGGCTTCAGCTATCGCTGGAGCCGGTTCCCCTCCATGAAACGGTCCGGCAGGCGATCGAGCTGGTCCGGCCATCCGCGGCCGAGTCCCGCGTGTCGGTCCGGTCCGACGCGGTCGACGAGCAGCTGCACGTCCTGGCCGATCGACAGCGCCTGCAGCAGGTACTCCTGAATCTCCTCTCCAACGGCATCAAGTACAACCGCCCGAGCGGTATCGTGACCGTCTCGTCCGAAGCGGTGGCCCCCAACCGCCTGCGTGTTCGAGTGACCGACACGGGCGAAGGGATCGCGGCCGACAAGCTCGCGCGGCTGTTTACTCCCTTCGACCGCCTGGGCGCCGAAGCCAGTGCCGTCGAGGGGACGGGGCTCGGGCTCGCGCTCTCGAAGTCCCTCGTGGAAGCGATGGGCGGCACGATACGCGTGCAGAGCCAGCCGGGGGCGGGCAGCACGTTCTCCGTGGAGCTGTCGGTCGTGGCGGGACCCCGCGAAGGTCTGGTCGTTCCCCCGGTGGTCGTCGAGCCGCACGCGGAGGACCAGCAGAGGGCGCCGCGAAAGATTCTCTATATCGAGGACAATCTATCGAACCTCGCGCTCGTCGAGGGCATCCTGGCGCGCCGCCCCGGCACGACCGTGCTGTCGGCGATGCAGGGCCGGGTGGGAGTCGATCTCGCTCGAGACCATCGACCGGACCTGATCCTGCTCGACCGTCACCTCCCGGACATCTCCGGCGACGAGGTGTTCCGTCTACTCCGTGACGATCCGCGCACGCGGAACATCCCCGTGATCGTGCTCAGCGCCGACGCGCTCCCGTCGAGGATGCGGCTGCTCCTGGACGCCGGCGTGCGGGCGTATCTGACGAAGCCCCTGGACGTGCGAAGCCTCCTGGCGGCCGTGGACGAGAGTCTCCGAACGGAAGAGTCAGGAATGCGCGAGTCGACTCCGCCTTGACCTCTTGAGAACATCCGCCTGGGCATGTGTCGCGACCGAGAGCACCGCGGTGTAAGCGCGAGCGATCGCACCGATTCTCAAAGCTGAGACGCGCTCAAAGCTGCCTTGTCAGCAACATCTGAATGCTCATCTGTCCCGCGTGGCACTCGTTCAGCGCCGATCTGTCTCTGGTCGATTTCGTCTCGCACTCGGGATCTTGTAGTTTCCGGATATTTCCGGATATTTAGGCCCTCAGCACGACGCTGCCCAGAGTGGCATGTCCGGTGCACTCGCGCTCTTAGCGGGAAGACCTCCTTCTCGACGAGGGCAAACCTGCCGCGAGGCAGGGACGCAAAGTCACGGGTCAGGCCTCGAGCCTGACAGCCGGACTACCGAAGGAGGGGTGTCCAGTCGGGCCCCGGGAACATGGTGGGTCTCCCTGCAAGGAGACCATGATGCCGGGAAAGAACGCGCGGTCTGCCGTCACCTGTGTGGGGCTCGCTTTCATCCTGAGCGGAGTCCTTCTTGTGACAGCCCCCGGCACGGCCGGGATCCTGGACGCCACCTGGACAGCCCCCATCACGAATACCGACGGAAGCCCGCTCACGGACCTGGCGTCCTATCGGCTCTACTACGCCACCGCGGGCTCTCCCTGCCCAGGGTCCTCCTCCGTTCAGGTGGCCTCCCCGACGTCCAGCCCTGGTCCCAACCTGACGATGAGCTTCAGACTCACGGGGCTCACCAGCGGCGCGCTCTACAACGTCGCCGTGAGCGCCGTGGATGCGATCGGCAATCAAAGCTCCTGCTCGAGCATTGCGAGCGCCATTGCCCGAGCCGAGTTTGGCGTGAGCCCGACCGGCACCGTGAATTTCGGGAGCGTGAACCTCGGGAGCTTCGCGGAACAAACCTTCACCGTGTCGAGCACGGGCGGCGGGACGGTCTCAGGGTCCGCGTCTGTCGCCGCGCCCTTCAGTGTCGCGTCCGGAAGTCCGTTCACTCTCAGTGGAGCGGGAGCAACCCAGGCCGTGACAGTGCGATTCACGCCCACCACAACCACGACGGTGAGCACGAATCTCACCTTCACGGCGGGTGGCGGCACCATCTCCGCGATCGTGACCGGCACCGGGGCCGGCGCAGCAACGACGCCGCCCACAGTGACCATTACCTCGCCGACCTCCAGCCCGACCTACACCGCGACCGGCTCGTCGTTGACCCTCCAGGGCACCGCCTCGGACAACGTCGGCGTGACCCAGGTGACGTGGGTGAACAGCCGGGGCGGCAGCGGCACCGCAACCGGGACGAGCAGCTGGACCGCGAGCGCGATCGCCCTCCAGCTCGGCTCGAACGTGCTCGCCGTCACGGCGCGGGACGCCGCCGGCTACACGAAAACAGCCAGTCTGACGGTGACCCTGAGCGACACGACTCCGCCGACGGTTGCCGTGACGGCTCCTGCCGCCGGAACAACGGTGACGAGCACGCTTGTCGTGTCGGGCAGCGCCACCGACAACGTCGGCGTGGCCGGCGTCCAATTCAAGCTTGATGGCGCGAATCTCGGGGCGGAGGTGACCATGTCGCCTTACGCCGTGACGTGGAACACGACGACGACCACTGACGGTGGCCACGTCCTGACGGCGGTGGCTCGAGACGCGGCGGGCAACAGGGCGACATCGCCAGGGGTCACCGTGACGGTGGCGAATGCGAATGCGGGAGGGATTGCCGTCACTTCCCCCCTAATTTCGGGGGTGAGCCTGTCGGTCACGTCGGCCGGCGCGACGATCGGCTGGACGACGAATAAGCCGAGTGATACTCAGGTGGAGTACGGGCTCACGACATCAAACCTGGCGCCGATGACGCTGGACACTGCCCTCGTGACATCGCACTCACAGAGGATCATCGGTCTGGCGCCGAACACCTGGTACCAGTTTCGGATGAGGTCGCGAGATGCCGCGGGCAACCTCGCCGTGTCGGTGGACTACAAGTTCAAGACGCGGGCCCACTGACGTACTGACGGAGCGCGTTGAAGGTGAACAGCCCAGCGAACCGGAGTCTGTTGCGGGTGGTGGAGAGTAAAGGATTCGTCCTATCCCGCCCCTAGCCCGCTTTGCGATCATCAACCGTGGCGATGCCCCAGAGCACCCGAGCTGGAGACGGGTGCAGTCGGCAAAGAGACTTATCAGCGATACAGACGTTCCGCTCGGCGATTCTAGTGCCACTACTCCGAGGGGGGCTACGAGGTCTCCCTCCCATACAACGGCACCACCCGCGCGGTGCTGATCCGCCAGAACGCCTCGAACTACTGACCTCACCCTACACGACTACCTTGACAGGCTCGTCATCCGTGCTGTACTTCGGGCGCGGGTCAGGGGACCTCGGCGGGTTCACCGCTCGCAGGCATCGATAAGGGGACGGCAGGGGCGACAACGAAGAACAGGACAGGGAGGTTCTCGTGATGGCTACCAACACGGCCGTCGTGTCGTTGCCCTGGTACCGAACGCTAAGCCGGGAGCAATGGGGCGTGCACCTGACTGGGGCCCTGGCAGACGGCGCCGGGATCTCCGTCGGGGACGCCTGTCGCCGGCGGGGTATCGCTGGTCTTCTCCAGCGGCGGCCGGTTGAGGTGTGCGTGGGCGCGCAGATGTCGTGGATGTACTCGCAGGTCGTCCCACATGGCGGTGGCAGCGAGACGCGCCAGACGGACCGCGGCGACGGCTACGACCTTTGGCATGCGCTCTTGGCCTCCGCGGCCGACGTCTTTCTCACCGGCGACAGGAATCTCGCGGACAATCTGGGGCGTCTACGGATCGAGGGCTTCCGTGTGGTCACGTCGCTCCGCGACCTACTCGAGCTCGCTCGCCCACGCTGACCGACCATTCCCCTAGACAGTGACCCGAGAAGAAACGCGAACATGCGCAGCCGGCCACACGCCGGATCCTACCGATGGAGCTTCACGTCGGAGATCGGTTCGTCGACGAGACCGGTGAGTGGGAGGCCGTCGGCCGGCCGTACACCTCAGCCAGCGGCAAGAGCGCCCACGCGCGTGTCCAGAGGGTCGACCAACCCGCCAGTGTAGCGGACCGGACGTGGGGCGCCCACGAGCGCAATCGCGATGTGAAACGGGCATGAGCGAAGCTCCGGCCACTCTCGATCGCTATCTCGACATCGGCCAGGAGCTCGCAGCGAAGAGCCGCGATAGCGATGGAATCTACCGCGGGGTCATACGATGCACCAACCGCCCAACCGCGGAGTCACATGGCCCAGACGGGGAACCGCGAGGTGTTACGATAGAAACGCCTGTTCCTGTGCTTGAAGCGTGTTCAGCGTCGTCGCTGCCGACGGGCGCAGCGCGGGTGTGTCGAGGGTCACAGCAGTGATGTTGTCTTTCTCTTCGGCCATTGGAATTTCTCCTTCGAGGTTAGATGTTGGTGCTTCTACTCTTCGTTCTCGGTGCCTGGATACTTCGCGTCGTACGCTCGACGCGCGCGCTCTACGGCTTCCTTATGCCGAGGGTTTGATTGGTCGCGGTAGGCGACACCTCGTCCTTGACCAGCAGAATGGTCTCGCTTCCCTGGACCGATGGCGCTGGCAGCGGTGGTGACTCCACCGATCCGGCGACCTGGGCCACCCGGGGCAAGTAGATCTTGAACGTCGTGCCGCGCCCGGGCTCACTGTAGACCAGATGTACGACAAAGCCCGGAGAAGAGCGGAAGAGTATCCTGTGATGAGTGTGAGGACGAGCGTGCGCGACGCGAACACGCAGCTCCCGCCCCCTGACCGGACCGCACGATCACGACATCGGCTGGCCGCGGAACCGAGTCCGAGGGGACGGCGCCTTGCGACCCTCTCACTGACCACCCTCGGCGTCGTGTACGGCGACATCGGCACGAGCCCCCTGTACGCGTTCAGGGCGTGCTTCAACGCCGAGTACGGGCTGGCGCCGACGGGCTCCACCGTCTACGGCGTGCTGTCGCTCATCGTCTGGTCGTTGATCCTCATCGTCAGCGTGAAGTACATCATCTTCGTCATGCGTTTGGACAATCACGGCGAAGGCGGCATCGTGGCCCTGCTCGCCCTGCTGCGCCAGAAGCGGCATTGGGGTCTCCTCGTCGCGCTGGGGCTCTTCGGCGCTGCTCTACTGTACGGCGACGGCGTCATCACGCCGGCAATCTCCGTGCTCAGCGCCGCCGAGGGTCTCGAGGTGGCCACACCGGCATTCAGACCCTACGTGCTTCCGTCCACTCTGCTCATCCTCTTCCTGCTGTTTTTCGTCCAGAAGTATGGGACGGCGAGGGTGGGCAGCGTCTTCGGCCCGATCATGCTCGTGTGGTTCGGCACGATCGCGACCCTCGGGACCCTTGAGATCGTTCGCGCGCCAGCAATTCTGCTCGCGCTGAATCCCTGGTACGGCGTTCGGTTCTTCCTGGAGCACGGCCTCGCCAGCTTTCTTGTGCTCGGCTCGGTCGTGCTCGCCGTGACTGGGGCAGAGGCGTTGTATGCGGACATGGGACACTTCGGCCGCACCCCGATCCGCCTGGCCTGGTTCGGGGTCGTGTTCCCCGCGCTCCTGCTCAACTACTTCGGGCAGGGCGCCCTGGTGCTGCGTGTTCCCGACGCGGTCCAGAACCCGTTCTATCTCCTGGCGGCGCGTTCCTTCCTCTACCCGCTCGTTGCGATCGCGACCCTCGCCACCGTCGTCGCGTCGCAAGCCCTCATTTCTGGTGCGTTCTCGTTGACGCAGCAATGCGTGCAGCTCCACTACAGCCCGCGTGTGTCGATCGTTCATACGTCGCGGTCGGAGGTGGGGCAGATCTACATCCCGGAAGTGAACACGGCCCTGATGATCGGCTGCTTGCTTCTCGTCCTCGGCTTCGAATCCTCGAGCGCCCTCGGGGCGGCGTACGGCGTCGCTGTGACCGGAACGATGGCGGTGACGACAGTGCTGTTCTACGTCATCGCGCGCCAGCGCTGGCACTGGTCGGCGCTCCGGGCCGGCGCGCTGGCCGGCGCATTTCTCGTGATCGACCTCGCGTTCTTCGGCGCCAACATCATCAAGATTGAACATGGCGGCTGGGTGTCGCTTGCGATCGGCGGCGGCGTCTTCCTGCTCATGGCTACCTGGAATCGGGGAACCGAGCTCCTCCGCGGATTCCTGGCGCAGGCCGCGGTCCCGATGGATCACTTCCTCGATGAGGTCGAGCGTACGAAGCCACCGCGCGTGCGCGGCACGGCGGTCTTCCTGAGCCACGACGTCAATGGCGCGCCGCTGGTCCTCCAGCGCCACCTCAGGTACAACAAGGCCCTCCACGAGCAGATCATCCTGCTCTCGATCATCACGCACGAGGTGCCCGAGGTGGAGCATGGCAAGCGCGTGATTATCGAGGCGCTGCCGCAGGGATTCCATCGCGTCCGGGCTTACTACGGGTTCATGGAACGGCCCGACGTGCGGGAGATCGTCGCCCTCTGCGGTGATCTCGGCATCAGGGGGGAGGCCGCGGAGACGACCTATTACGTGGACAGCGCGCGACTTCTGCCGACCGGCCCGGCCCCGATGATGCGGTGGCGCAAGCGCCTGTTCAGCTTCATGGCGCGTAACGCCAGTGCGGCGACCGACTTCTTCAATATCCCGCCAAACCGCGTCGTCGAGCTCGGCGCGCGCCTGGAGTTCTGAGGCTTCTGCAGACGCACCAGCATTGAATCCTTGCGCTTAGAGTTTTGGACCGCCCTCAAAAGAGCGGCGACAGAGAATGGCTCCCTGCTATTTCGGTCGACGCCGAAATCTCAGCGCTCGTAACCAACGTCCGGATTGGGGCGGTGTTACCGCTCGCCGTGCGGCTGTAGATGCTAAGGCCTTCATTGGGCTGCTAATCTGCGCTACGATCACGCCATATCGCAGGGCGAGGAACCGGGATACGACGGCGGAGGGCAAGGTGATGACAAATACGGTGGTGCGAGTGGGCGCGGTCGCGGCGGGGCCGAGCGTGGCGACCATCTGGGAAGGAATGCGCGCGTACTTCGAGGACGCGTGCGTCCCTATCGTGCCGGTGCTGTTCTCCTCGTATGAGGAACAGACCGAGGCGCTCTTCGCGCGCGCGATCGACATCGCCTGGAATGGACCGGTGGCGTACGTCCGCTGCGCCACGCGCTCGCCCGACTGCCAGGTCCTGGCCATGCGCGACGTGGACGTGGACTGCACGACGGTCATGATCGCGCGGTGCGACAGCAGCATCGGCGGCCTGGCCGACCTCCGGGGGAAACGCCTTGCCCTGGGCGACGGCGGCTCGCGCAGGGGCGCGATCCTCCCGCTGTATTACCTGCGGCAGGCGGGCCTCGATGTCGACCGCGACCTGACGCTCCGGTCGTACGCGGCAGGCCCGGCGGGCGACCTGGAGGTGTTGCGCGCGCTCCACGACAACGCCGCCGATGCCGGCATGATGGGCCGCCTGACGTGGGATCGCGAGTGCGCGCAGGGCCGCATCGATCCGGCGGTCGTGCGGTGCGCCTGGCAATCCGCTCCATACAGCCATTGCAACTTCACCGCCCTCCGTGACTTCGATCCGGGCGTCGCACAGCGCTGGACCGATGCCCTCCTCAAGATGGATCACGGCGACCCGCGCTGGGGCCCGATCATGGACCTCGAGGGATTGGCTTCGTGGCAGTCCGGCCGATCGGATGGCTACGAGGAGCTCGCCGCCGCGATCGCGTTCGAAGACGAGCGAGCGGGCGGGCGAGAGAGGTGACGAGACTGGAGGTTTGATGACCGCAGAGAGCCAGTCCACGCTGGAGCGGGCCTTCGAGATCCGCCTCAACGACTCGCCGTTCCGCGTGCTACCTGGCGAGCAAGTGCGGCTGTATGGTCGGCGCGACTCCTGCCCCTCGAGGCCAGCGGAACCCACACGTCTTTACGCGCGACAACATCGTCGCGGGCGTCGAACAGAGCCCCGTCCGCATGAAGACCGATTACATCAACGTGCTCCAGTTCCACGCCTCTCCGTCAGAACAGGACACTGGCGGAGATCTCAACCGGCACCGCGACGGGGGGCCGAATCAGGATACCGTCGTCGCGCTCCTCGGCGATGACCAGCGAACCCTCATCGATTCCGAACCTGCGGCGCATCCGAGCGGGGACGACGATGGTTCCCGCTGTTCCCACCCGGCTCGTCTCGGTTCGTGCGCCGGCCGGATTTCTGACTGTCGGAGTTTTCGCTCGGGTTTGAGGAGGCCGGAGATGGCCTTGAGCGTCGTGCTCTTGCCGGCCCCGTTGGACCCGAGCAGGGTGATGATCCGCTGCTCCGGCACCTCGAACGAGATCCCCTTGAGGACCAGGATGACCCGGTCGTAGACCACCTCGACGTTGTTGAGCCGGGGCATGGCCGCCGTTACTTCTTGTTGGCCTGCTTCACCAGCGCCATGACTTCATCACGGTAGCCTCGGATCCAGTCGGTGATGGCCACCCACTCCGTGCCCTTGACCTGGTACATCCGCACCCAGCCCCCGCCCTCGTGATCCTGCGAGGTCACGGTCATGGGCGGCAGGAACCCCTGGAGGTCGAAGTTCTTGATCGCCTCGAAGCCCTGCCGCACTTTGTCGCCCGTCACGGGTAGGCCGTGGTTCTGGACGGCGAGCCGGATACCTTCGGTGAGGATGGCGCCGTTCAGCACGCCCCGGCTGTAGTAGACGCTGCCGACGTACTTGGGTACCTCCTTGCCGTCGTCCTTCTAGACCTTCTGCATGATCTCCCGGATCACGGGCAGGTCGCGGCCGGTGGAGCTGTACTGCATGCCGATTTAGCCCTGGGCCACGTCCCACCCGGCACCCTCGATGTTCGCTTCCCCCGCGCCCCACACGAAGCTGACGAAGTGGTTCATGGGGAAGCCGGCCCGCTTGAACTCCTTGATGGACACCGCCGGCGCCTGGCCGAACAGGTGGCCGAGCACCCAGTCCGCCTTGAAGCGCCGCGTGATGTCGATCACTTGAGGTCCCATCTCGACCCCCGGCGGCGGCACCGCGAAGAGTCGGAGCTGGTAACCCTCCTTCTTGGCCACGGCCTCCACGATCGGGATGCCTTCACGGCCGGCAGGGTTGTCGTAGTAGATGTGAGCGACCTTCGCGCCCTTCTTGGCCCCGTGGTCCTTGATGAACTGCATGCCCGCGCCCGCTTGAGACCAGTAGGTCGCGGCCATCGGGAAGATGTACGGCCAGGCCGTGCCGTCAGTGGAGTCGGCTCGGCCGAACCCCGGCGTGATGCCCGGGATCTTGTCGTCCATGTGCCGCGGCGTCAACGCGTACACGATCGGCGTCCCGTAGTCGAGCGTGGCCACCGCGCCGTCGCGCTTGAGCCGCTCGTAGGCCTCCACGCCGCGGTCCACCGTGTACCCGTGCTCGATCTCCGTGTACTCGAGCTTGTGGCCGAGCACGCCGCCCTTCTTGTTGACGAGGGCCACGTAGTTGGTCAGGCCGGGGCAGATCTCCACCCCGACTGGAGTTGCCCCGGTTCGGTGGACGGTGAACTGCTTTCGAGATCGTCACTGCACCCTCTCCGAGGGGGGTATCGAGATAGCACCCCGGGTGTCGATCGTCGATCCTGAGGGCACTGCGCGATCGCTGGTCCCGCGCGCCCGCTCGTAAATCATGGGCGAGAGGTAATCGAGCGCGGAATGGCGACGCCGCGGATTGTACCAGCCTTCGATGAAGTCGAAGATGGCGAGGCGCGCGTCGGCCTGCGTGCGGAAGCGTTCGCGATCGAGCAACTCGCACTCGAGCGTCGCGAAGAAGCTCTCGCACAGGGCGTTGTCGTAGGCATCGCCCACACTGCCCATCGACGGCCGGATGCCGGCCTCGCGACAGCGCCGGCCGTAGGCGAGCGATGTGTATTGGCAGCCTCGATCCGAGTGATGAATCACCTCGGTCGGTCGGCGCTGCGCGACGGCCATGTCGAGCGCGGCCAGAACGAGCTCGGTGCGGAGATGGGATTCCATCGCCCAGCCGACGACGCGGCGACTCCACGCGTCGAGCACGACGGCGAGATACAGGAAGCCGGCCCACGTCGGGACGTACGTGATGTCCGCCACCCACAGCCGGTCCGGACCGGTCGCCGTGAACTGGCGGTCGACGAGATCCGGGGCCGGCCGCGCCGCCTCGTCGCGCACCGTCGTGTGGAACGGTCTCCGCCGACTCACGCCCTGCACGCCGGCGTTCCGCATGAGCCGGGTGACGCGCTTGCGGCCGACCTGAAGGCCGCGCGCCGTGAGTTCAGCGTGGATGCGCGGCGCGCCGTACGTGCCGCGCGACATCCGGTGAATCGCGTCAATGTGCGCCGTCAGCTCCACATCGGTCCGCGCCCGCGTCGACAGCGGTCGCTTCCGCCACGCGTAGTACCCGCTGGGGGAGACACCCAGCACGCGGCACATG
>Ga0209590_10000623_pt1 | contig 11990 bp, 12 predicted proteins | sample CZO8metaG_FD_188353 | JGI IMG/M metagenome (GOLD analysis project Ga0209590, IMG submission 188353) | Vadose zone soil microbial communities from the Eel River Critical Zone Observatory, Northern California, USA - CZOApr15con1.8 metaG... | ecosystem: Environmental > Terrestrial > Soil > Vadose...
CGGGACCACCTTCATTTCGAGTAGCTCGATGCCGTCCGACGATCCGATTACGTCGTCCACCCAGAACGCGTCGTCGTTCCCGGGTGCGGCGAAGCATTTGACGGCCTGCTCGGCGAGCCGGGGACGGGCGTACTCCCCCCAGGCGGCCAGCCGCTTCGCCGTCAGGGTGTGGAAGAGCTCGTCCTGCCTCTCAGAGCTGGCGCGGAGCTCCTGGAACTCGTTCTCGGTCATGACCTTCGGGTAGAAGCCCATGTCGGCGATGCGGCGCTCGAAGTCCTGAAGCTCGCCGGCACCGAGGCGCGCCTCCTTCCCTGCGAAGGACGTGAGGTAGGAGCCGTCGGGCTGCTCGACGACGGGCACGACCATCTTCCCGGTCACGTCACCGCCGAGGATGAGCACGCTCGCGCCGTAGAACTTCCCGGCATTGATGAACTTCTTGAAGCAGACGTCGGAACCGTGCACATCCGTCGCGAAGAAGATCACCAGGTCGTCCTCGGTCGCGCGCTTTCGCAGCATCGCTAGAAGAAGGTGAGGTAACGGTCGATCTCCCAAGGGGAGACGTCGTTGTGATAGTCCCACCACTCCTGGGTCTTCAACTCGACGTAGGCCTTCTTGAGCTCCGGGCCGAATGCACGCTCCATCAGCGGGTCGGCGTTGAACGCCTCGATCGCCTCCAGCAGCGTCCGCGGTAGGGTCTTGACCGCGCGCTGCTGGAGCTCGAGCTCGTCGAGCACGTACATGTTCTCCCGCAGCGGGTCACCGGGGTCGAGCTCGCTCTCGATCCCGTCGAGGCCGGCCTGGAGGTAGGCGGCGGCCCCGAGGTACGTATTGCAGGTGGCGTCGATCGCTCGGCTCTCCACGCGCGGGCTTGTCAGCGGGATGCGCAGCATGTGCGTGCGGTTGTTGCCGCCGTAGGAGCGGAAGATCGGCGCCCAGGTGAACCCCGTCATCGAACCCGTCTTGACCAGACGCTTGTAGGAGTTGACGGTCGGCGCGGCGACGGCCGTGATCGCGGGAGCGTGCGCGAGCAAGCCCGCGATGAACTGATAGGCGAGCTTCGAGACCCCGCAGCCACGCGGATCGTCCGGCTCGGCGAAGCGGTTCTCGCCGGTCTCGATGTCGGCCAGCGACATGTTGAAGTGCGCCCCAGTGCCCGTCCGATCGGCGTACGGCTTGGGCATGAACGTCACCTCGAAGCCGTGCCGCCGTGCGACCTCCTTCATCATCATCCGCCAGAGCGTCTGGCGATCGGCCATCGACATGCAGTCCGTGTACGAGAAGTCGAACTCGAACTGTGAATTCGAATCCTCGTGGTCGAACGAGTGGACGTCCCAGCCCAGCTCGTTCATGTACGTGATCATCTCGTCCATGAACGGCATGTTCTCGAGCAGCCCGACGATGTCGTACGCGGACTTCGCCAGCACGTCTTTCGGGTTCGCGGGAACGACGGCGCCGTTCTCACGCCGGACGAGGTAGAACTCGGTCTCGATTCCGAGGTTGAAGACGAGCCCGAGCTCGGCCGCACGATCGACGGCTCGCTGAAGCACGACCCGGCTGCACATCGGCCAGGGTTCGCCGTGGTAGTTGAGGAAGCCGGGCGCCCACGCGATCTCCCGGCGCCACGGGAGACGGACGATGCGGTCGAGCTCGGGGCGAACGGAAAGCTCGTCGTCGCTCGGTTCCTGGCCGAGACCGTCCAGGGCCGCACCAGTGAAGAGCTCGGAGCCCCGCACCATCGTCGTGAAGTGGTCGATCGGGACGCACTTGGCCTTGGCGATCCCGTGGACGTCCGTATAGGCGGCGAGGACGTAACTGATTCCCTGCTCCTTGAGCTCGTCCCGCTTCGCCGCGTATGCCGGCCGGTCCTCGCCAAGGACCCGCTCCCCGGTCTCTACCGCCATCAAGGCGGAGTAAAGACGAGCGACCAGACCCGCGTCAAGGGGGTTGTCACCTTGTCCTTACAACCTGTCAGACCGGGGCAACCGCCTCGGCGAGCTCGGTCAGAACCCACGTGGCCGAGAGGCCGCCGCCGACCTCAGGTGATACATCGAGTTGGAACTGCACCATGTCGCCGCGGTACTCGACGCGCGCGACCTCGAACGGCGCGGGCCCGTCATCCGTCTGCCGATACTCTGTGCAGAGGACCAGGAATACGGCAGACCGATGCGGGATCTGGAAGCGGTCGGCCTCGAACTGGCCACACTGGCTCGCCTCGATTGAGATGGTCGAGTGCGCGAGTGCGATGCCGTAGTCGCCGAGGACGAACTCAGGCGGAAGGTTTCGGCCGACCTGAGCGGCCTCGTCCAGCCAGAGGACGTCGGCGCGGCGAAAGAACGAGTAGCTAATGGCGAGCGGAACACCGTTCGCCGAGAGCATCGTCGCGAGGCGCAGAAGCTCGTCGTTGTCCCGTAATTCCAAGCTATTTCGGATTCGCCGCTCTCCCAACGCGATCCGCTTGTCGAGGATGTGGCTCGTCACGTCGCTCTCGCGCCTCGTCGCGAGCAGCCGCGCCAGGCCCCCGGCGCGGTAGTCGAGCTTCGGTCGCGCGACGAACGTCCCTCGGCCCCGAATCCGCACGATCTGATGGTCGTCCTCGAGGATGTCGAGTGCCTGCCGCACGACTGCGCGGCTGACGCCGAAGCGCCGGGCGAACTCGGGCTCGGAGGGGAGCAGCTCGTCTGGATGCCAGTAGCCGGACTCGATCTGCTCCTTCAGCACCTCCTGCAGCTGGTAGTACAGCGGCACGAAGCTCTTCCGATCGAGCTGTTTTGCGCTGAGGCCATGCATCGCCTTCGACATTATCCGCTCTCGGCCGAGGGTCGCTTTCGCCGAGTAGGCCTTGACCGCTGCGACCGAGACCCGTAGGTTACCCGCTTGTACGGACAAGTCGGCGAGGAGGGAAGGATAGGCCGCAAAGACGCGAACTTCCACGGCCTGCGGAACATCAGGCGCCTTGCCGACATTCCCGACAAGAAGCAGCGCGAGGAGGTCGAGCGGGGGCTCGAGTACGGCCTCGAGGCCGCCCCGTCCGTTCAGGACCGGACGATCTCGACGTTCTCGCGCGGGCACCAGCCTGCGTTCGCCGGCATCAACACGTTCTTGAAAGCACCGTACGTCGAGAACGTGCACGAGGTCGGGCGCCACGAGGTCGCCGTCGTAGGCGCGCCGTTCGACATGGGGACGACGTACCGCGCCGGCGCCCGCTTCGGGCCGCAGGCGATCCGTCGGATCTCGGCTCTCTACGACTCGTACTCGGTCGACATGGCCGTCGATCTCCAGGAGGAGCTCGACCTCGTCGACGTCGGCGACGTCTTCGTGATCCCATCGAACATCGAGAAGTCGTTCGACCAGATCGACCGCGCCGTCTCGTTCCTCGCCGGCGAAGGCGTCTTCCCGGTCGTGCTCGGCGGCGACCACTCGATCGGCTATCCCGACGTTCGTGCTTTGGCGCAGACGGTCGAGGGGAAGGTGGGGATCATCCACCTCGACCGTCACCTCGACATCCAGGAACGGGACATGGACGAGCGCATGCACACGACGCCGTGGTTCCATGCGACGAACATCCCGAATGCGCCGCCTACGAACCTCGTCCAGATGGGCATCGGCGGTTGGTATGGATCGCGGCCCGGTGTGAAGGTGGCACGCGAGCGGCAGACAACGGTGCTGACGATCACTGACATTGAGGAGGTCGGCGTCGAAAAGGCTGCCGAGGTCGCGCTCGAAGTTGCGTGGCGCGACGCCGATGCCGTTTACCTCTCGTTCGACATAGACAGCGTTGACGCTGGCTTCGTGCCGGGTACTGGCTCACCCGAGCCGGGTGGGCTGCTTCCCCGCGAGGCGCTCAAGTTGTTGCGGTTGATCGCGCGCGAAGGCCTCTGTGGGATGGAAGTCGTCGAAGTCGCTCCGCCCTACGACGTCGGCGACATGACCGCCCTGCTGGCCTGCCGGGCGGTCATGGACGTCCTTGGCAGCCTCGTGGGCGAAGGGAAGCTCGGCCGGCACAAGCGCGAGCCCGCTCGGGGGGAAGAGCCACCTCCGCCCGCACCAGCCTGACGGGCTCCCTTTGTCTCAGCTCGCGTTCAAAGCGTCCGTGGGTAGGACGGTTAGTCTGGGATCGGTCGCGTAGCGGCGACCGCGTCGAGCTGGTTCGCGTGATACAGCACCGACGCTTCCGCTGTGCGCGCAGACCGCGCATCGTGATGACAGGCGATTGCATGGAGCAGTTCAGAGCGCGCGTCGGGCTGGACTCCGCTGCTCCGCTCCTCGATCATGCGCAACCCGAGGTGGACGTGCCCGAGGAGACGGCCTTCGTCTGTCTGCCGGAACGTCGGGCCTGCGGTCAGCTCGGCCACACGCCCGACGTCGTGCAGGAGCGCCGCGGCGATCAGCAGATCGCCACGCAGCCGGGGATGCAGCTGAGCCGTCTCACGGCATATCGTCGCGACCCCGACCGTGTGCTCGAGCAGGCCGCCTGCATACGAATGGTGATTCTCCGAGGCAGGCAGCCGCCGCAGCGAAGCGCGCAACACGTCGTCAGAGAAGAACCGAGTCACGATCCCTGCGAGCCCGTCGTGCGAAATCTCACCGGCGAGGAACTCGAGAAAGCCGTCCAGCTCATCAGCGTCTCGCCGTAGTGCCGGTGCGAACTCCGCCGGATCCGCCTCGGGTGCGGCCTCGAGCGTGCGCACGTCGACCTGGAGGCGGTTGCGGAACTTCTCGACGCGGCCGAGCACGCGCACCGCGTCGCCCTCCGCAAAGCGCGCGTCGAGGAGCTCGACGTCGTGCCAGACACGCGCGTCGATACGGCCGCTCGGATCGACGAGCTCGAGCGCGAGGTACGCGGCGCCGCCCTTCGTGCGCAGCCGCTGCTTGCGCGCCACCGCATAGACGCCCTCGACGATCCGTTCCTCGGACAGCTCTGCGATTGCGCTCATCGGCTGTTCTTCGGCCGATGAGCGGTGGAAGGGGCGTAAGGGGAAACGGGGAGGTTTCTGCTCTCCTTCTCCTCGGCACACGCGGCGATCTCAGCGGCGCGTGAGCTGAGGCGTCCTCTAAAGAAGGGGGCACATCGTGGGGGAAACATGGTTTCCCCCACGGGAACGAGCCGAAGGCGAGTGACGCTCACGACGCAAGTCTAGGTCCGAACCCGGATGCTAGGGTCGGCCCAAATGGCCGTGGTCAAGCCGTTCCGCGCCGAGCGCTACGACGAGTCGAAGGCAGGCCCGCTGGAGCGGCTCGTGGCGCCACCGTACGACGTGATCTCGCCCGAGCAGCGCGAGGAGTACCTGGCGCGCAGCCTCTACAACGTCGTCCACCTGACGCTTCCAGACGACGAGGAGCAGGCCGGCCGTGACCTGACCGCCTGGCGCGACCAGGGCGTGCTCTCGCGCGATCCGGAGCCCGGCTACTGGTTCCTCTCGCAGGACTACGTCGGCCCGGACGGCATCCACCGCACGAGGTCGGGGCTGGTCGCTTCGCTCCGGGCCGAGCCCTACGAGAACGGAGTCGTCCTCCCACATGAGCGCACGCATCGCGGTCCGAAGGAGGGCCGGCTCCGGCTGCTCCGCGCCACCCGCACGCAGCTCGAGCCGATCTTTCTGCTCTACGAGGGTGATTCGCTCCAGCCGCCCGCGCGCGCGCCCGATCTCCAGAGCGGCGGAGACAAGCTCTGGCGTGTCGATGACGCTCCCAGCTTCGAGGACGCCGAGCTCCTGATCGCGGACGGCCATCATCGCTACGAGACGGCGGTTGCATACGGACAGGAGGGCGGCTCGCCTTACCTCATGGTCGTCCTCGTGCCGACGGAGCAGGAAGGGCTGACGATCTTTCCCACGCATCGAATGGCCGAGCGCGTCAACGGTGCCCGTGGCACGCCGATCGAGGAGCCCGGGGACGAGCTGCCCGGCGTCGTCCTGTATCGCGACGGGCGGTACGAGTTGCTGAACGGCGACGGGCTCGACGTCGAGATCGTCGAGCGGATCGCCCCTGAGGGCGTGACCTACACGCCGCAGCGCGCCGAAGCGGTCGCGACGGTGGACCGCGGCGACGCCGAAGCGGCGTTCCTGCTTCGTCCGACTCGGATCGAGGACGTCTGGGCGGTCGCGCGGCGCGGTGAGACGATGCCGCAGAAGAGCACGTACTTCTATCCCAAGCTGACCTCGGGCCTGCTCTTCCACCCGCTTGACTGACTGGCTCGCCCTCTGCCGTGCTGCGGTCGAGGACGTGCGCGGCGTGCTCGCCGAGTTGCCGCGGCGCTCCGACCGTGAGCCCGTCGTCGGGTCCGGGAAGGGTGGCGACGAGACGACGGCGATCGACGCGGCGGCCGAGCGCGTGATCCTCGCCCGGTTCGAAAAGGTCGACGGTCTGACGATCGTCTCCGAAGAAGCCGGCGTGATCAGAGACGGCGCGACGTTCGTCGTGATCGATCCGATCGACGGCTCGCTGAATGCAAAACGCGGCATCGGGTTCTTCGCGCTTTCCATCGCCGTTGCCTCCGGCCCGACAATGGGCGACATCGACTTCGGCTTCGTTCACGACTTCGGCAGCGAGGAAGAGTGGACGGCGACGCGCGGCGAGGGAGCGCGGCTCGACGGGACGCCGCTCGAAGGCGAGCTGCCGAAGAAGCAGATCGAGATCCTCGCATTCGAAGCGACGCGCACGGCCTCAGTGGCCGAGAAGGCCGCAGCCGTGGTCGATCTGGCCTACCGCCTGCGGATCATGGGCTCTCTGGCCCTCTCGCTCTGTCACCTCGCCGCCGGTCGCATCGACGCCGTCTGCTCGCTCAAGCCGGCACGCGCGGTGGACATCGCCGCGGCCCAGCTGCTCGTCCTCGAGCGAGGCCTCGCCATCGACTTCCCCGACGCACCGCCGTTCGCGGCTGCCCCGCTCGACGTGGAAGGGCGGTCACGGGTCGTGGCAGCGGGAACGCCGGACCTGTGCCGACAACTCGCCGCCGCCCTTGGCTGAAGCGAAGACTGTCAACCTGAGCTCGGCGAACCGCGTCCTCTTTCCCGAGGACGGCATCACGAAGGGCGATCTCTTCGAGTACTACAAGCAGGTCGGCCCCACGATCGTGCCGCACCTGCGTGACCGACCCTTCACGATGAAGCGCTATCGCGAGGGCATCGACGCGCCGGGGTTCTTCCAGAAGCAGGCGCCGAAGGGAATGCCGGACTGGATCCCCACACGCCAGTTCCGCACGTGGCCGCGCGAAGGCGAATCGCGGCTTGTCGACTTCCCGCTCGTCAACTCGACCGAGGCGCTGCTGTGGATGGTGCAGATGCACTGCATCGACATGAACGCCTGGTACTCGCGCGTGGACAAGCCCGACCGTCCGGACTTCGTCCTGTTCGACCTCGACCCGCCGGACGATGGGTTCGAGCTCGCAATCGAGGTGGCTCACCTCATCCGCGAGCTGCTCGAGGAGCTCGAGCTCCCGGGTTACGTGAAGACGAGCGGCGCGGACGGGATCCACGTGGTCGCGCCGATCACGCGACGGTCGACGTTCGAGCAGACGTACGACTTTGCGGAGAAGGCTTCGCGCCTGCTCGAGCTACGGCATCCCGGCAAGGTCACGACCGAGTGGCTGAAGAAGAAGCGGGAGGGCGTGCTCGTCGACCACCGGCAGAACGGCCATGGCAAGACGATCGCCTCGGTGTATTCAGTTCGGCCCAAGCCGGGTGCGCCCGTCTCGACGCCGCTTCGGTGGGAGGAGCTGACGCCTCGAGTTAGGCCGCGCGACTTCGGCCTGGAGCAGGCGCTCCGGAGGATCAAAGAGCACGGTGACCTCTACGCGCCGGTGCTGGAGGAGCCACGGCCGCTCGCGCCTGCGGCAAAGAAATTGGAACGGCTAGGCTCAGGCTTGTGAGCGAGCCAAACCGCGACCTGATCTTGAAAGCCCTCGAGCGCGTCATCGATCCCGAGCTTCGCAAGCCGGTGACCGAGCTCGACATGGTGCGCGGCGTCGAGATCGACGGCGGCGACGTGCGCGTCACGATCGCGCTGACGATCGCGGGCTGCCCGTTGCGCGATTCGTTCCAGCAACAGGTGGCCGAGGTGCTGCGGGACGTGCCTGGCGTGGAGCGCGTTGCGCTCGGCTTCGACGTCATGACGCCCGAGGAGCGCCAGGCGCTGACGACGAAGCTGCGCGGCGGCCTGCAGGAGCGCTCGAAGGGTCTGTCCCTCGACGCGTCCACACGCGTGCTCGCGGTCTGCAGCGGCAAAGGCGGTGTCGGCAAGTCGACACTGACGGCGAACCTCGCCGTCGCGCTCACGCAGGCCGGCAAGCAGGTCGGCGTGCTCGACGCGGACGTCTACGGACACTCGATCCCGCACGTGCTCGGCATCCGCCAAAAGCCAGTGCTCGTCGACAAGATGATCGTCCCGCCCGTCAAGCACGACCTGAAGCTGATGTCGATCGGCTTCTTCCTCGACGACAACCAGCCGGTGATGTGGCGCGGTCCGATGCTGCACCGCGCGCTCGAGCAGTTCCTGTCTGACGTGCATTGGGGACAGCTCGACGTGCTCGTCGTCGACATGCCGCCTGGAACGGGAGACGTCGCGATCTCGCTCGGACAGCTGCTGCCGCGTGCGGAGACGATTGTCGTGACGACGCCGCAGCCGGCTGCGCAGGAGGTGGCTTCGCGCGCCGGCGTGATGGCGCAGAAGACCGGCATGCGGCTCGTCGGTGTGGTCGAGAACATGACCGGCGAGGTGTTCGGTAGTGGCGGCGGCGACCGTCTCGCTGCGGAGCTCGAGATCCCACTGCTCGGACGCGTCAGGCTCGATCCGCTGCTGCGCGAATGCGGCGACGCGGGCGAGCCGCTCATGGCGACTGCCCCAGATTCGGAGAGTGCGGGCGAGATCCGCAGGATCGCCGAGCAGGTTCTCGCGCTCGACCGCGGCACGATCGTCAAGCCGCTGACGCTCGTCTCGCGCTAGGACAGGTCGGGCGCCGGCCCTTCCTCGACCGGCGAGAACCTCGCGTACGCCTCTTTGGGTGACGCCACCTCCCTGTCGACGCCGGCACCGAGACGGACCGCCGTCTCGTCGACGGGATAGCTTGCGCCACCTTTGCGCGCTCCGACGGCGAGTACCAGTGCGGGACCTTCGCCGGCGCCGACGATGACGTGCTTCGTCCTTGGCGGGCAATGGACGAAATCCCACGCCTTGAGCGGACGCTCGTGCCCCTCGACGACGAGCAGGCACTCACCTCGTAGGACGAGGAAGTCCTCCTGCCCCGGCTCCTCGTGGTACATCGCCATCGGCATTCCCGGAGGCAAGACATTGATGTTGATTCCCAGCTGCTCAAACGCGGCGTCGTCCTTGCCTTCGAAGGGACAATACGCGCCGAGCTCGTTGTGCAGCCAGCGCGAGTCGCCCGCGTTGACGACGAACCAGCCCTCTCCCTGCGGAACGCCGTTCTCGAGCTTCGCCTCCGGAACCATCGCGTAAGTATGCTCGCCGCCGTGCAGGTCGAGGAGCGGATCCGCGCGCTCGGTTTCTCCGAAGAGGACACCCACATACTTGCCGACCACTTTCTCGACGCCGAGCGCCGGGGCAAGCGCGGACACGGGCTCGCGCGCGTCGACTGGCTTGAAGGCCTCAGCGGTCTCGATCCTGCGGCGGAGCCCGAGTGCGTCGCCGCCGAGGCCTGCTACGAGCGTTGGGAGGGCCGCGGCGCGCTCGGCTACTTGACCCTGGCGGCGATCTGCGCCGGCCAGCTCGAGGATCCGCCCGAGGCCACGCGGCTCGTTGTCGCGCACGACTGCTTTCCGACCGGAATGCTCGGCTACTGGGCGCGCCGCATCGCTGCAGGGGGGCTGCTGGCCGTGCTGACGGCCACGTCGCCGCCGCGCCTCGGCCATCCCGACGGCGGCCCGAAGCTCACCGGGACGAATCCGCTCGCCATCGCGATCCCGAGCTCGGACGGCAGGCCGATCGTCAGCGACGTCTCGATGGGTCGCGTGACCTACGGGGACGTGATCGCCGGCGCGGCTACGGAGGACGAGCTGGTGCCGTTCGGCGGCGAGCACGCGCACAAGGCCTTCGCGCTCGCACTCGGGCTCCAGTTGCTCGTCGACTCGCTCATCGGCGACGGGTACGGCGCGGTGATGCTCGTTGCGCAGCCCGCGGCGGATCCCGTTCCTGCGCTGCGCACTCGCGCCGCCGGTTTGCGGCTCCCGGGCGACGCGTGATTTAGCCGGACTGCTTGCGCAGGGCGCCGAGGACGACCGGGTCGATCCGGTCGATCCCGCCGACTCGTTCCTCGAGGTTCTCCGTTCCCGCCCAGTCGTTGAAAGCTTTGCCCAGCTCGCCGTCGTAGCCGAGCTTGGTCAGTCGGTCGCGCAGCTCGCCCGCAAGGGCTTCGTCGACGGCGAGCCAGTCCTCGGGCGGTGTGATCCCGAAGAGCTCGTTGTGCAATCCGTAGAGCCGGCGCAATTCGACAATCGGCTGTTCGTGGTCGTCGACGCGAAGATCGACGACGACGTCCGAGAGGCTTGCGTAGCCGGCGTCCTTCTCCACGACCAACAGGGACGCCGACTGCTGGCCGCGCCGGTCACCGCCGGCGGCCTGCGCCGCGGCGACGCACTCGATCAGCCGTTCCGCGAGGGAGAGGTGCCCGTTCTGCTCGAACGTCGCCGCGAGGGCGTCGACCGTCTCCCCGGAGACGAGGATGTTCCCCTGTGCCGCGTAGCTGCTCCCTGTCCGGCCGCCGGCCCAGTCGTGGCACGCCTCCCCGGTGAACGTGGCCGCGCGGCCCTGCCCGTCCACGATGCCCACCTGCCGCTCGGCGCGGCCCTCGTCCACGGCCGTAAGCGCCTCGACCGCTTCTTTGGCCGAACGGCCCTCGCGCAGCAGGGCGAGCCCGTCCGGGCCGTAGCGCGGGTTTGCATACGACTGCGTCGCGATCGCGCCCACGTGCGGCTCGGCCCAGGGAACCACCGAGCCGACAGCGAGGAACTTCGATTGCACGGCGACGCCCCACTGACCTGCATCGAGGTCGCACGCGACGATCGAGTACGTCGCGACGACGTCGTTACGGGCCATACGTCAGCTCGCGCAGGTCCAGGTCGAGCAGGTCGCGCCGCTCGGCCGGTACGAGCGCCGACGCCACCTCCGGATGTGCAAGCGCAGCTTTCACCGCCTCCGCCGACGCGGCTCGTACGACGATCGGCTGCCCGGCCGCGTGCGCTTCCTGCAGCTTGCCGCGATCCGACACCTCCTCGAGCACGAGCGCCTCGCCGAGATCGAGCTCGCCCTCGACGGCGATTTCCGGGACACGGCGTCCCGTCGCACCGAACCAGCGCTCTCTCACAGCTCGATCGACTCGCCCGGGTCGATTGCATGCACCTCGACGCCCTTCGCCAGCTTCTTGAGCTCGTCAGGCGTTCCGGCCAGGAGCGGGAAGGTTCCGTAATGCGAGGGAACGACGCGCTTCACGCCGAGCAGCTCGCAGGCCACCGCGGCCTCGCGCGGATCCATCGTGAAGTGTCCGCCGATCGGCAGCACGGCGACATCCGGTGAGTAGATGCGTGCGATGAGCTGCATGTCGCCGAAGACACAGGTGTCGCCTGCGAAGTAGATCTTCTTGCCATCCTCGAGCTCGATGACGATCCCGGCGGCTTCGCCTAGGTAAGTCCCGTCGTCGGCCGAGCTCGAATGGAACGCATTTGTAAGCGTGAACTTGATCCCCGCGACGTCGACGGTTCCACCCTTGTTCGGCCCGGGGGCAGCGTCGGTCTGCGCGCCCTGCCCCTGGAGCCAGCCCTTCAACTCGACCTGAGCGACGATCGGCACCGACCCGAGCTTCTGCGTGATCGCAACGACCGAGCCGAGGTGGTCGGAGTGGCCGTGCGTGACTGCGATCACGTCGCAGCGCTCCGGGTCCCGCTCGGACTCCGGACACTTTGGGTTGTCGAACCAGGGATCGACGTACACGCGCTTGCCGCTCGGCGAGTCGAGCCGGAATGAGGCGTGTCCTAGCCAGG
>Ga0209590_10000625_pt1 | contig 11978 bp, 12 predicted proteins | sample CZO8metaG_FD_188353 | JGI IMG/M metagenome (GOLD analysis project Ga0209590, IMG submission 188353) | Vadose zone soil microbial communities from the Eel River Critical Zone Observatory, Northern California, USA - CZOApr15con1.8 metaG... | ecosystem: Environmental > Terrestrial > Soil > Vadose...
GTTGGGGGGAGAGGTGCGAGAGTGGCCGAATCGGGCGGTCTCGAAAACCGCTGTCCGGGCAACTGGACCGTGGGTTCGAATCCCACCCTCTCCGCCATCGTTAGCAAATATGCTTGGAAGAAGCAGGGACACCGACGGGTGGTTGTACCGGAGAGTGACAGGCCCTCTCCGCCAATCTAACAAGTTCGGAGGAGAGGTGGCCGAGCGGCCGAAGGCGCGGCATTGGAAGTGCCGTATACGGGAAACTGTATCGTGGGTTCAAATCCCACCCTCTCCGCCAGAGAATATGACTAAGGGGCCGGGCCCTGTGCAAAAGGAACCTTTGAACCCCGCCAGGTCCGGAAGGAAGCAACGGTAAGGAGGCCCTCCTTTGTGCCGCAGGATCACCTGGCCCCGGTAATCTAGCCCATGGAATACCAGGTCTCCGCCCGCAAGCACCGTCCGATGACCTTCGCCGAGGTCACCGGGCAGACGCACGTCGTCCGGACCCTCACGAACGCCCTCGCCTCGGGGCGCACCGCCCACGCCTACCTGTTCTCCGGCATGCGCGGCGTCGGAAAGACGACCATGGCCCGCATCCTGGCGAAGGCCCTCAATTGCGAGAAGGGGCCGACCCCCACTCCCTGTCTCGCCTGCGTGAGCTGCCGGGAGATCGGCGCCGGGATGTCGTTCGACGTGATGGAGATCGACGGCGCGTCCAGCAACAGCGTGGACGACGTCCGCGAGATGCGCGAGACCGTCAAGACCGCGCCGGCGCACGGCCGGTACCGCGTGTACATCATCGATGAGGTCCACATGCTGTCGACGGCGGCGTTCAACGCCCTGCTCAAAACGCTGGAGGAGCCGCCCGCCCACGTGGTCTTTGTCTTCGCGACGACGGAAGCGCACAAGATTCCCCAGACGATCCTCTCCCGCTGCCAGCACTTCACGTTCCGGCGGATCCCGCGACGCGAGGTGATGGACACCCTCAAGCGCGTGACGGCCGCGGAAGGGATCACGATCGACGACCGCAGTTTGAGCGCCCTGGCCCGCGCCTCCGACGGCAGCTTGCGGGACGCCCTGAGCCTCCTGGATCAGGCCGTGGCGTTCGGCGGCAAGCGCGTCGAGGCCGAGCAGCTCATGATCCTGCTGGGCGCGGTCCCGCAGGAGCTGCTCCGCGGCGCGCTCGAGGCGATCCTGGCGCGCGACGCCGCGGGCGCGCTCAAGGCGCTGGCCGCCGTACAGGATCATGGATGCGACGTCCGTCAATTCTTCGGCGAGCTCATGGAGCACGTCCGCAACCTGCTGGTGGCCAGGATCGTGCCAGACGCCGGCGATCTTATCGAGCTGGGGCCCGACGAGCAGGCCGAAATCAAGGCCGACGCCGCGCGGCTGACTGTGGATCATATCCAGGAGCTGTTCCGGGTCTTCCTGCAGGCCGAGGATGGCATTCGCGCCAGCCAGTATCCGTGGTTCGTGGTCGAGATGGCCGCCGTGCGCGCGTGCCGGGTCGGGCAGGCGCAGGCCACGCCCGCGCCCGCGCGGCCCGAGACGAGGGTCGCGCCCGTTCCTCCCAAAGTCGCTCCGCAGGCCGCACCGCCGTCCAGGGCGAGCGAGTCAGGACCCGCCTCGGCGCCCCGCACCGAACAACCGCAGCCCATCCGCGAGGCGGCGCCGTCACCGTCCGCGCGGCAGGAGCCGGTGAATCTGGATTGGGAAGCGGTGGTCGCGCGGGTTCTTGCCGAGAGGCCCAACATCGGCGCGTTCCTCGAAGAGTCGGCACTGGTGGACGCGGCGGGCGATCTGGTGACGGTCGGCTTTCCCGCGTCGGCCGGGACTGCCATGAGGATGATGCAGCAGGAAAGCTACCAGCAGGCGGTCGCGGAGGCGTGCTCGGCGCTGGCCGGCCAGCGTCTGCGCTTGCACGTCGTGTCGCTGGAGAGCGGAACGGGCGCGCCGACGGCCGCGCAGCTTCGGCGGGAACGCGAAGCGACGAGGGAGCGCCATCTTCGCGATGAAGCCCTCACCAACCCGCTCGTTCAGGAGGCCCTCTCGGTCTTCGGGGGCGAGGTCAAGGAAGTGCGGCGCAGCCGCGCCCCGCTGGAGCCGGAAGGCGAAACCGGGAGATGATTGCAGGACACGGAAAGGGGAGCGGATGTCTGACAAGGGCATGTTCGGCAATCTCGGCAATCTGATGAAGCAGGCGCAGGCGATGCAGGAGCGCCTCGCCAAGGTCCAGGCGGAAGTGGCGACGAAGACCGTCCAGGCGTCGGCGGGCGGAGGCATGGTGACGGTCGTCGCAAACGGCGCGATGGAGATCGTCTCGGTGAAGATCGATCCGGAAGTCCTCAAGGCCAGCGACGGTGAGATGCTGCAGGATCTGGTGGTGGCCGCCACCAACGAGGCGCTCCGCAAGGCGCGCGAGATGGTGGCGGAGGAAATGAAGGGGATCACCGGGGGGCTGCCAATTCCCGGGCTGTTCTAACGTCCTCTCGCGATGGACCGGAAAGGCATTCTCGAAGATCTTGTGCGGGAGCTCACCAGCCTGCCCGGGATCGGCCGGAAGACCGCCCAGCGCCTCGCCTTACACATCCTCAAGCAGCCGCGTGAGGATGCGGAACGGCTGGCCCGAGCCATCCTGGCCGTCAAGGAGCGGTTGGGGCTCTGCCGCCAATGTCGCAACCTCGCCGAGGGGGAGCTCTGCGACATCTGTCGCGACCCGGCGCGGGATGCGACCCGCGTGGTGGTCGTCGAGGACGTCACCACGCTGCACGCCTTCGAGCGGACCGGTGGGTACAAGGGGCTCTATCACGTGTTGGCAGGGGCGCTCTCTCCGTTGGACGGCGTGGGCCCCGCCGACATCAAAGCGCAGGACCTCGTGGATCGGCTGGCGCGGGGCAAGGTCGAAGAAGTCATCATCGCCACGTCCCCGACCATCGAAGGCGAGGCGACAGCCATCTATCTGTCGCGGCTGATCAAGCCGATGGGCATCCGGATCAGTCGCATCGCCTGCGGCGTGCCGGTAGGGGTGGACCTCGAATACGCCGATGAGGTGACCTTGCTGAAGTCGCTGGACGGCCGCCGCGAGATCTAGCTACCTCCCCGCTTTCTTCAGCGCATCGATCCGCTTCTTGGCCTTCTCGATGCGCTCTTTTTCCCCGGGAGTATTTTCCACGTACGCCAGGTAGTTCTCGTAGGCCGTGAGCGCGCGGCGCGGCTGCGTGTCCTCAATGGCCTCCGCCAGATTGAAATGGGCGTCCGCGTAGTTCGGGCGCAGCCCGATGGCGGTGTGAAAGGCCTCCGCCGCCCGCTGCTTGTCCCCCATGAGCGCGTAGACCTTGCCCAGATGGTTGACCACCTCCGGAATCGACGGCCGGATCTTCAACGACGTCTCCATGGCGGCGGCGGCCTGCGACAGCGCTCCCTTGTCACGGTATGCCAGACCCAGTCGGTGATGGGCCTCGGCCTGATAGAGAGGCTCGCTCAAGCCGATCGCGATCGCGCGTTGGTAGGCCTCGACAGCCGCATCGTTCTCCTTCTGCCCGCACAGGGCGAAGTGGGCCACCTCGCCCTTCGCGAAGTGCTGCCTAGCGATGTAGTCCCGGCTCTCGCTGTCGGCCGGGCCGTAGGTGGCCCGCGGCTCCGTTCCGGGAGGTAGGTGCACCTTCGATAGGTAATCCGGCTTGTACGGTGAGAGCAGCGGGAGGTACGGCGTGAGCACGCTGGAGTCGAGATAGAGGATCTGTCGCTCGTCCTTCGGGATGGTGATGGCCCGTGCGCTCACGCGCTGGCCCTGGTCGCCGTACAGGCGACCGGAGCGAAGGCCGGAGGCGCGCTTGGAGACCTCGGCGGGGAGGAGAAAGTCGGTCGGGATCTGCTTGGCAAGCCAGGCCGTATAGTCGCGCTGGGCCGCGAGGTCGAGCCCTTCGTAGAGAATCCCGATGTAGCCGATCAGGAGGCCGCGGTCGTCGAAGAACAGGTGGTACTCGCTTTCGCGGCCCGCGGTGGGGCGGTAGACCGTGATCTCCTCGCCCGCGCCCCACGGAACCCGTTCGGTCCGGCGGCCGGCTTCGTGCATCAGGACGGTCTCGCGGCGGTCGCAGAGATTCCACGCGGGCACCGGCAGGAGGCGGGGGTTGGTGGGGGCCTGCCCTGGGGCGGCCGGCGGCCCCCCTCCGCAGGCGGCCAGAAAAAAAAGGCTTCCCGCACTCAGCAGGAGCAGTGCTGCCTGGTGCGTGCGGGAAGCCAGAGAACGCGGAAACGACTGCGGTCGGCTCAGGTCAATACGACCATTGCGACCGGAAGGATGGCCAGCTGTAGCGGTACCGTCTGAAGTCCCTCCGGTACAACTCATCCTGGTTGGTGTACCCGAAAAACTCCGGGTTCATAGCAAACGTATTATACAAAGTTTGGTTCAGGACCATATCGAACAAGACCCCGACCGGGGTGGCGAGGAATGCGATCAACCGCATCGGGTGCCCGCCGTCCCAGTCCCTTGTGATCAATCCTTCGTCCAGCCCTACCGATAGGTCGATGGGGCGGGGCGTGGGATAGACATCAATGGCGGCGCAGGCAGACAGGCCCAGTGCGATGACGATGAGAACGGCCATCAAACTGCGTGTGAGAAACATGTCCAGCCTCCCTTCCAAGAAACGGCTATCACTGGCAAGCAGTGTAGCAAAAGGCACCCTTACTGTCCAGGAAAAAATTTGGGCCGGAGGTAACTGAAGTCAATGTAGGTATTGGATAACCCGCGAAGCACTGGATCCACCAAATTTATCACTGGTGGCATTGCATTTCCGCCCCTGATTGATCGAAAGGGGCGCTACGAACGTTGCTCGGTATGGTGGGCGATACAGGTTTTGAACCTGTGGCCTCTTGCGTGTGAAGCAAGCGCTCTCCCACTGAGCTAATCGCCCACTCCGACGCCGCAGCAGGGGGCGTAAAGTAGCATAACGGCCCCGCGCAGTCAATCGCTGACAGCCTTAGAGGACCTGCAACACGCAACACTTGAGGTACTCGCTTTCGGTCAGCCCGAGCAGGATCGGGTGGTCGCGTCCCTGTTGCCCCCGCGCCACCAGCCTGACCGTCCGGCGGACATCCCGGGCGGCGTCCCAGAGCATGTGGCGAAACTGCTCGGCGGAAAGGTGATAGGAGCAGGAGCAGGTGACCAGAAACGCGCCGGGGCGGAGAAGCCGCATCGCCCGGAGGTTGATCTCCTTGTAGCCGGCCAGGGCTTCCGGTATCCGGTTGCGCGCCTTGACGAACGCGGGAGGATCGAGGATGACCAGGTCGAAGGCTTCGCGCCGGCGGTCGTGCTCTCTCAGCTCGTCAAAGACGTTGCCGACGCGGAAGGTGCAGCGATCCGCCAGGCCGTTCCGTTCGGCCAGGGCGGTCGCCTGCTTGATCGCGGCCGGCGACTGATCGATCCCGGTGACGCGCGTGGCCCCGGACCTGGCGGCATGGAGGCCCCACAGCCCCACGTAGCAGAAGCAGTCCAGCACGTCCGCCCCGCCGGCCATCCGTTCGATCAGGGGGTAGTTGTCGATCTGGTCGAGGAAGAGGCCGGTTTTCTGCCCCTCCAGGAGATCAACCGCTACGTCCAGACCGTTGATCGTCACGGTGGGTTCGGGCGGGATCTGCCCTCGAAGGACGGCCCGTTCCCTGGGGAGGCCTTCCCGCTCGCGCATCGGCGAATCGTTGCAGGCCACGATCGTCCGTGGCCGTAGGACCTCTTCGACGGCTGTGAGGATCAGCTCGCGGCGGCGGTCCATACCGGCGGTCAGGAGCTGGATCGCCACCGCGTCGTCGTAGCGGTCCACGACCAGCCCGGGCAGGCCGTCGGCTTCTCCGTGGACGACCCGGTAGGCTGAGCGCGAACCCATGAACCTTTCCCGCAAGGCCATGGCCTGACGGATGCGGGCGAGGAAAAACTCCTGATCAACGGGCACGCGGCCTCGCGCCAGCACGCGGACGGCGAGGGTAGTGCGCGGGTTGAGATAGCCGCGGCCCAGGAAGTGGCCTTGGCTGTCGTGGAGGTCAACAAGGTCGCCGGGCGCCGCATCCGGGGGCCAGCCCTCCAGTTCGTTCTGGAAGATCCAGGGGTGCCCGGCCAGCAGCCGGTCCTGCTCTCCTGGTTTCAGCCGGATTGCGTGGACCGCCTCCCCGGGAAGGGGCGCGTCTTGGCGCGCCTGGGGTGGGTGGGTGCTAACCATGAGAGACAATATGATGATTACAGTTCGAAATCCAGAATGCTCTTGAAGACAAGGTCATCGCTCCGATCGGTCCAGCCGAATTGAAGGCCCACATCCCAGCCCATGCGGCCAAATTTGAACTTCAAGGCCGGCCCGAGGGAATGCTGTTGGTTGTTCGCTGTCGGAAAGCTTCCGAGCGGCCCCAGGTTGCCGAATGCCTCGAGGCCCAGCCGGACCGATGGATTGGCAGACCAGTAGAGCCCGTGCTCATAGCCGAACCGCACGTGCGAGGCGTCGTTGAACTCCCGCTCCCAGACGGGATTCAGCCGGATCATAAAGTCCTCGATACGGCTCTCCAGCAGGAGTTTCCATTCGACCTCGTCCCGGTGCTCGAACTGTCGCCGCGGGAGCGTGTACTCGAGGTACAGGGCGACCGCGGGCCAAAAGTCGCGCTGGTCAAAGAACCGGTAGATGGTTTCGAATCGGTACTGGACGAACGTGAACTGCTCGCTGCTGCCTTGTGTGGGCTGCTCGAAGTCCAGGTACGCTTCCAGGCTCCAGCGATCCGTGAGTCCGTAGGCCAGCTCTCCGGTGTGGCGGAGGAGGTGCTTGCGAGGGAACGGGCCGGACGTGGTCAGCGGCGTATCCAGAAACGCGTCGAACCAGTAGGCCACCTCGGCTTCCCCCTTGTCGAGGGCGTAGGGAGAGTACACCTTTAGGTGCCGGGCCTCGGCTGTAGGAGCCCCCAGGGTCAATTCCAGCAGACAGAGCAGGAATGCTGCTGATGCGATGCGGGCCATTGGTCCAACACCCGACGCGAGAGTCACTTTTATTCGTCCGGCCGCGCGGACGCCATGAGCCGCGTTTTGAGGACCCACATCTCGTACAGCGGCACGCCCGCCATCACCAGGAACGCGCCCACCATCAGCACGTCGCCCAGCAGCATGGACAGCGCGAAGTGGGGACTCACGTAAAGGATGAGCCACGGCGAGGCGAGATCCAAGGCGATGCCCGCGAAGGCCAGCACGGTCATGATTACTTTCAATTCCTGGCTGGCCAGTGTGAGGTAGAAGACATGGCAGAGGATCAGAAAGACGACCGGCAGCGTGAAGAAATGGAAGTGGGTCGTCTCGCCCAGTTCCTGGAAGGACTTGGGCTGCCCGAAGGTCTGATCCGAGCCGAGGTAGTGCTGCGCGATGCCTGAGTAGGAGAGGCCGGTCATGCTGTGCGCCCAGTAGATGGTGAACAGAAACCCGGCGAAGATCGTCACGATGAAGAGCGTGTAGAGCAGGCGGATGTTGCGGTCGCTGTCGAGGAGGCGGAACCGGGTATTGAAGTGGCGCACGGCGGCGTCAGCGGGGGTTGAGGTAGAACTCGTCGATCAGGACGAGGGCGCGCTTCACGCCGGCGCTGACCGACCGGACCGACATCGTGGCGCCCGTGATGTTGATGATGTCCTTGTTGATGCGGATCGGATCCAGCACGGTCTTGCCCTCGTACTGCGAATTGAACCGCTTCATCCGCACCTCGCTCCCCTTGCTCTCCCGGTACACCAGGATCTCGATGTCGGAGACCTTGCCGTCCGGCGTCACGCCGACGAGGTAGGTGATGGGCCGGTGCTTGCCGATGGTCTCCTGAATGACGGCGTAGCCGTCAATCTTGCCGTTGGTTTCTGCCTTGAAGGAGCGGAAGCTCTCTTCGGGGAACTTCCAGCCGATCCGCTCCTGAATCCGCGCTTTCTGCTCGGGCGTGACCCGGAGCTCCTCGGCCTTGATAGTCTGAGACTTGGGGAACAGGACCTTCAGGGCCTGCTCTTCGGTGAGGTACACCTCGACCTTGCCGATCTCTTCCTCGGTGAGATAGCGCTTCAGGTCGGGGTCCCAGATACGACCGCTGGGCTCGGCAGCGTCGGCGATCGGAGCGAGGGCAACCCAGAGGGGCAAGGCGGCGGTCACCACGAGCCTCAACATCCCTTTTCCTTGAGGCGCCGGGCGATCTCGGCGGCCACCGCCGCTTCCTCCCTCGGGTTGCCGGGCACGGCGCGCCATTGATTCATCTTCACGCCCATGGGCGACCAGATTTCGCGGAGCTGCAACACCGTGGCCGCGGCCCCAGTCCCTACCCGTTTCACCTCGACCACGTACTTCACTCGCTCTTTGTTGACGTCGCGCTGCAGCGCGCCCGCCTGCGTCGTGCTCTCGACATCCACCCAGTTCGTCTCCACCACACCAGCGGCCTTGTCGGCTGCCTGGAGGCGGACGCCTTCGAGCGCGACGATGGCAGTGTCCCACACCTGCTCGAAGGGGCACGGTGATGTCGCGGTCGGTTTTCCCGCCAGCGTCGTGCACCCGGCCAGCAGCAGACACGTGAACATGGCAAGCAATCTATGGGTCGTCACGACAAGCTCGCAAAAGGCGCGGCATCTTAGCATGGTTTAGAAATAGGTCGCCACTGAAAGGACCAAGCCATCGTTTCTGATGCGGTTGTTCTTCCCATCCTCGAAATTGAATTGGTAATCCGCCTTGAAGACCGTATCCTCAATCGGACGGAAATTCAGCCCCAACGTCAACCGCTGGCGGGCCGTAGCCGCCAATTCGCTGTTGGTGTTGGTGTCGTCCCATCGGACGACAGCCGTAAACGTGGACGCCTCCGTGAAATAAGTCGGCGCCCGGCGTCGCAGGAATTGCGGCATGAAGTGGTAGTTGCCCTGCACGTAAAAGCCGTCCATGCGGCGAGGCAAGGGCCGGCCATTCGCGTCAAATGCAAATGTTCCATCCAGGTTTCGATTGTTGTCGCGGGCATAGACCCACGCGGCCTCGCCGATGAGCTCGAAGGGCCCGCGCTGGAAGGTCCAGTCCGCGGCCCAGATGCTCAGAGGCCGCTTGCTGGCCGGATCGTACGAGCCGAAATATCCCGAGCCGCCAATCTCGACGCCCAGGATCGGGCTGAAGGCCACCCGGCCGACCACCGCTTTGCCGTTGTTGTTGTCCAATCCGTCGTCCACCGTCGACACGCGCTGGCGCGCAGCCCGGAGGCCGTTATCCGCCGTAATGACAGGCGTGTTGGGTACGCCATTGACAGTGCTGTATCCGCTAAAGCCTTGCGTCACGTACAGCTCGTAGTCCAGTTTCGACAAGCGGGTCGGGTAAAACGTGCCGTAAAACCCGGCGCCGGCTTCCGACAAGGTGGACGGGATGATGGCTGTGGCGACCAGCGGGCGGTCTGAGAGATCGTTGAGCGGGGAGTCGTGCAGGAGGTTGAACTTGCCGACCGGCAACAGGATGATGCCCGTCCGGAAATTGATCGGCTCCCGAAGCAAGTAGTCGATCGTCGCGAATTCGAGGCTCACCTCGATGCCCGATCCGTCGTTGGACTTGGACCGGATTCCGTGCTCGATCTCGAGTTCCGACGCCACCTTCAGACGGTCCGTGATGTCCGAGTAGAAGAACGGCACGAACCGCTGCTGGTCAAAGCTGCTGCTGCCTGCTCCGGTACCAGGTTGCCCGACGCCAGTGGAATTGCTGCTGTTGAACAGCCGGTATTGCAGGTCCATGTACCCGCCGACCGTCGCCTTCGGCGAGGAAACGAACGGCTTGGCATAGATGGACTTACCACCGCCAGTAGTGCCGAAAGTATATGCGGGGGCCTTCTCTTTCCCTTCCTCCTTCGCTTCCTTGGTCTCGCGCCTGGTCAGCTCTTCGACCATCTTCTCAAGCCTGTTGATCCGCTCCTCGAGCGCCTTCTCGGTCTTCTCGTCGGCTGCAGCTTCAAACGGAACGCCCCCCAGCAGGCAGGCTGACAGGGCCCCGATGATGGCTAATCGTCGCATGATGTCCCTCCTTGTTGAAACTGTAATTGCGACTCGTTCTCAATTACACGCACAAAAAAAGACTACCTCTTCGGGAATGTGACGATGTGGGTCGCCACGATCTTGAGGTCCACCACGGTGCCGATGGGGTAGACCGTCGTGGAGGATTCGCTGCTGTGTAGATGCTGTCCGGATGGCAGGATCATGGTGTAGAGGTTCTCGGAGCCCCGGAACTGGCGCCCCACGATCCGCGCTCCGCCCGGTGAGGCGGGCACGATGTGCACGTCGTCGGGCCGGATCATGATCTCCACGGCCGCCCCGGCTGGATGTCCCCCGACGTTCTCGAAGATGCCCACCTCGGTGTGCAGCTTGCCGTCGTCCACGCGGCCCAGGAGAAAGTCAGCCTGGCCGACGAAGTTGGCGACGAAGGGCGTCGAAGGCGTGTGGTAGATGGCCTCGGGTGTGTCGACCTGCTCCAGCTGGCCATGGTTGAGCACGGCGACCCGGTCGGCCATGGCGAAGGCTTCATCGTGGTCGTGCGTGACCAGCACGGCCGTCGTGCCGGTAAGCCGGAGGATCTGCTCCACCTCTTCCCGCATCTGGCCCCGCATGTCGGGGTCCAGGTTGCTGAACGGCTCGTCCAGGAGCAGGACGATCGGCTTGGGGGCGAGCGCGCGGGCGAGGGCCACCCGTTGCTGCTGGCCGCCAGAGAGTTCGTGGGGATAGCGGTCCTCGAAGCCGGAGAGCCCCACGAGGTCCAGCGTCTGGGCGACCGTGCACGTAGCGGCCGCCTTCTCCAGACGCTGGAGCCCGAAGGCGACGTTCTCCGCCACAGTGAGGTGCGGGAACAACGCGTAGTCCTGAAAGACCATGCCCACGCCGCGCTCCTCTGGCACCACCCAATGGGCGGCGTCGCAGACCGGCCGGCCGGCGATCGTGATCGCGCCGGCCTGGGGCCGCTCGAATCCGGCGATGGCCCGGAGCACCGTGGTCTTGCCGCAGCCGCTGGGGCCCAGGATGGACAGGGTGGCGCCTTCTTCCACGGCGAGCGTCAGATCAGACAGGGCAGGCGCGGCGGCCTGGGGATAGGTGAGCGAGACCTGGGACAGCCCAATCAGCGTCATACGAGTTTCTTCTCCCGCAGCCGCGTGACCACCATCCACGGCAGCGCCGTGAACGCGATGAGGAGCAGGGCCATGACCGCCGCCCGCGCGTACTCCGCCTCCACGGTGTGGATGTAGACCCGCACCGGCAGCGTGTCGAATCCGGCCGGCCGCAGCAGCAGCGTGGCGTCAAGCTCCTTCATGGCGGAGATGAACACGAGGGCCCAGACCGCGAACAGCGTGGGGCGGACCAGGGGGGCGAGGACGCGGCGCAGCACGCGCCACGGGGAGGCGGCGAGCGAGCGGGCCGCTTCTTCCAGGTGCGGGTTGATGCCGGTGAGCGCCGCGTCCACGCCTTGGACCGACTGGGTCAGAAAGCGTATCAGATAGGCCACGACGAGGACCCCGACCGTGCCGTAGAGCCACGGGATGTAGGTGTTGTACAGGAGGATCAGGCTCAAGCCGAGCACGGTGCCCGGGATCGCGTAGCCAATTTGGATGGTGCCGGACAGCAGCGCGCCGGTGCGGGGCGGCGTATGCCGGGCGGTGAACGCGATGAGGAGTCCGAGGATCGCCGCGAGCGTGGCGGCGAGCCCCGCTATCAACAAACTGTTCTTGATGTAGTCGCCTTGCTCGCGCACGACTTCGAGGAAGTGGCCGAGTGAGCCGGTCTGCGCCAGCAGCACGCCCAGTGGGATGAACACCGACAGGCTCAGGACCATGCCCGCCAGCAGGCCGGCTGGCCAGCGCCAACGCCCGAGGTGGAGAGGCCGCGCGAGCCGCGCCGTGCCGGTGATCGTGACGTACGAGCGCCGATGCAGGAGCATGTGCTGCCCGATCAGGACGGCGATGGTGATCAGGACGAGCACGAACGACAACATGGCGGCGGCGGCC
>Ga0209590_10000627_pt1 | contig 11972 bp, 20 predicted proteins | sample CZO8metaG_FD_188353 | JGI IMG/M metagenome (GOLD analysis project Ga0209590, IMG submission 188353) | Vadose zone soil microbial communities from the Eel River Critical Zone Observatory, Northern California, USA - CZOApr15con1.8 metaG... | ecosystem: Environmental > Terrestrial > Soil > Vadose...
GAATGAGCAACAAGGCGGTCAGCGTGATGTCTGAAAGCTTCAAAAAATGCTGATGAAAAAATATGCCCATTATGACCCTCGCTTGATTTTATTGATTGTTCCCCAGATGTAGGCATTCTGTCTAGTTTCATCACCAGGGAACTTTTTTAACGCTTTTGCTCTCAATATTGCTTTCAATCGATAGATATGTTCTTCTGTCATAATCACTGTCCTACTGGCATCTTATACGCTATGCTCGCATTTAACATGATATCATATTGAGCTGTCAATAGATAATATGGCAAGCTTGCGTTCATCGTAAATAGGAGATTCCCCCAACTGGCTTGTGTGTTGACTTGTCCGTTGTCGGTGATTGCAACCGGTATCAAACGATCTAAAATAAATTCTTTCGTGGGTGTCTGTATATCATCATAGCCCCCAATGTTGTGAACTATTTGTTGCCAATCCTGATATTGCACTGTCCATTGCGCCCAATCTATTCCCTGCTGCATCCCATAGATATGCCAGGTCGAATTGGCCTGAGCTCCGGTATTGGTATAGGTGATACGAATATCAATCGTGGGCGTGCTGCCAGACGTCACGAAACGATTGATGATACCATTCTTCGCATCATAATAATCGGTAAGATTTACAATTGTTAAGCCTGTAAAAGCCGTAACATTGAGATCATCAAAGGTAGCAGACCACCCCGCTTTGACTTCAATCTTATTGATTGTCACCCCGGCCGGTTGGGCGTTGAACTGCATACGTCGCAAGGCTATCGGCACAAACTTAGCGAGCGTATCACCCGTCGGACCAGTACCCGCACTAAACGAGACGGTTATGGTACTAGTTGTAGAGGCTAAATACACGACCGGCTTCTCAACGGCCGGTATCCAATCCCAATCTAAATAGCGTTGTGGTATAAAACGTTTCGCATTGATAGCAAGACGTCTCAGTACCAGATATGCTTCTATAGCGCCTGGATGTTGATTCAAGCTCAAAATAGGGAAATTGGTAAACTTTATGGGAATTGAAACGACCGTTCCCGCCGTGAGATTGATCGTCATGCTTTTCGTCAAGAAAAAGGGAATGTCTTCGGTATACAACCAACCATTTTGCGTCCTCAGGACATCATAGAAAGTAGCATAGTCAGCCATCAGGGTACCGCCTTTTCTTCCTTCGGTTTCGCCTTTTTCGCTGCACGTTCAGCTTTCGCATCTTCCTTTTTCTTCGACGCTTGCGCCGTGGCAACGCGTGCCGCTATGCCCCCAACGCCTGGTATGGCACCTGCTACTTCCTTGCCTATTTCAAGCAAAGGTCCGCTCGCGACAATCTTGACAATGAGAGAGAGCGACGTCAACACCATGACACTGCCCGCTACAATCTTTCCTATACGTATCCAGCCCCCACCGGTGAAAAACGCGGCTATGCCAGTAAAAAACGCGGCTATATCCGATGTAGCTTGCGCGGCCTGTACGGTCGCATCGATAATGGCCAGCGGCGTGCCTATCACCGGCACGTTGGCCAGATTGGTTGATTGTGCCGCTTTTTCTTTTGCCTGAATATCAGTTGTCAACGTAACACCGGCCAACTGGGCTGTATAGCTCGCGGTCGCTGCCCACGCACCGCTAGTATAGGTAGCCCATGGGCTAAATGAGGTGCCATGATTGGATATCACCCATGCCGCTCGAAACGCGCTAGCCCCATCATATGCGGCGATATCTGAAACCTCTGGATGACATGCATTGTTGATTTGTAAAATACCCCGGTCTATACTACCGCTCTTGCCGCATGCTACCCCAGTATTGGTATGTTGCGCGGCAACATTTAATCCACTTTCAGCACGTGCGATACACACGATAGTTACCAGCGGCACGCCACTAAAACCGGCCGCATGCGCCCAATTGATGGCTTGCGCCGTTGCCGGGCCTGTTCCTGGATTTGAGGGTCCGCCGGGCATAGTTTTTTTCTTTCTATCTGAGCAAGGCCCATATGATAAGAGCTGTTACAAGAAGAATTGCAATGCCTAGCACGACCGGTAGGCTAGCCACTACAGCCATGATAGCCGGCAAACCTAGGAAGGTTGACAGAAAGCTTTCTATAGGCGCTACAGGCCCCGTAGGGGGTGTTACAGCCCCGCCTGTAGAACCGGCCGTCTGATTCGATAATCCTGAAAAAATCGGGAAGGGATTAATCCATGGCTCATAAAAGCTATCGATGCCAGCTCGCCATAAACCGGGCGGACAATACCTCACTTCAATGTGTGAGCCCGTTGAGAATTGGTCGATAGGGAGACCGTACTGCGTCCCTACGACGTCCCCAACGGCCAGTATGCTCCCTACTGCAACGCGCGCGTGAATGTGCTGATACAGCCATACAGAGCCGTCACTGGCCTGTACTTCAACAACATCGTTGACTGAGCTACTGTTATGGACTATGCGCAACACTTTACCGCCAACAGGTACCCCCACCGGCGTCCCTAGCGCGCTCGCAAAGTCCGTCCCCTTTTCGGTCACCCCGTTAAAAACATTCGTTCCACGACCCGCGTTTTGTTCCCACCACTTCCATAATCCTTTAGCAGCGAACACACTGCCTATGCTGGCCATCAGTAAGACAGCACGGTTCCGGCAACCAGGTTCTGTCCTTGCTGGCTAGAACCTAGTTTCGCGGTTTTCGCGGCCTGCTCTATTGTTCCCTGGTTTTTCGTATAGAGCATGGTTGCTGGTATCTTCACGAATTGCGAGACGGACCCAATGGTATCGCCTGGCTTGACGGTATAGGAGCGGACGGGCGGTGATATCAGAATAGGCCGGTTTAAGATAGGTTGGGGATGTGGTTTTTCAATGTCCTTGACACACGTCCCGGTCACGGTCTTACCCTGTTCGCCGCGCACCTTCGCAGTAGGATCCCAATGATACCCCGATGGGCATGGATGAAACTTTGTGACGGGTCCTATAGGTCCACGCGGACCAGTAGCGCCCGGAGACCCTGGAATACCAGGTGTTCCGCCTGGTCCTGTCGGGCCAGTTGGTCCTATCTGGCCTTGCACGATAACGGGCGGGCTAATACCCGCGCCTATCGTTGGAGTGACCACGTCATTGGGGGATATTGGATTTGCAAGACTCATATCAGCACCGGGCGCGGTAGGTTTAGCCTGTTGGCTTTTAATAAACAAAAAGCCTAACACGACCCCGCCTATGGCGATGAGTCCCCACGACCAGCCTGGTATGCCTGCGATGTGTTTTTGAAGAAAGTTCATGGTTACACCTCAGTATCATCATCTTCTTTCGGATCTGGGTCACCCATGTTAGCCGCCGCCATAGGGTCTATTGGCCTCAAAACTTCCCGGCGTGTAGCTCTTTGTGTTAAGAGCATAATTCCTTACATCTATGGGTCGTCTATCAACGCGGTCACGTAGGCCAGTGCGACCAAGCATCACCCGTTGGGTAGTGTTCTCACGCACTAGTCTCCTGTATTCATTGGGGTTAAAGACTTCTTGCCAATAATTCCAGGTAAGTATCCCGTTCCAATTCTGAAAGTAGACCGCTGGCCGAAATGGGGGGCTCGCGGGCGGGAACCCAACGCCCGCCTGATAGTCATTCTGATACGCCCCTTCCGCACGCCTGGTAGAATTGGGCTCGCGAGGAGGAAACTGACTTCCGACCTGTGCCCCTTGTCCTTCTTGTGGATAGCCGCTGTACTCAGGATACAGCATGAGAAACATTCCGCGTCCTCTCAATGTATTCCCTCTACTTCCCTGATGGCAATGCCAGCGTTCGCCATCATGACCGATTGCTGCAATAATGTAAGGGATGTAGATTGCTCAGGACACTCAGGCGTATTGGCCGCGATAGCTCTGGCATATGCGAGCGCGGCACGGCGTATAGCCTGGTACCGTGGTATCTGATCTTCACGTGGCGGATGATAGACGAACGCTAGTTCTATATCGACAGCTCTCATCTTACTTCCCCATAGCGGCCTTCAGGCTACCCGAAAAAGCGGAACCGAAGGCATTAATAACAGCGGCCGTATTCGCGCCCGTGACCAGCACGGTAAGGCCTGCAACCGTCACAATCGCGACGGCGATATCAAACACTCTTCCTAATTGCATACAGTCTCTCCTATGATACTTTGATGGGCTGATGGCCAGGTGCGGGCGCTGGACTAGCGGGCGGGACGGCCGGTGGCAAGATGGGCGATTGCGTTGGCAACGTCACGGCCGCTTGTTGCGCGGATATCAACGCCTGTCCTAATGAAGGTATCTCTACGATAAGAACGCTAATCGTGGCGAGCGTCATGAGAGCTTCTGCAAGTTTCGCCACGTCCCCACCGAAGGCGTCTAGCAAGGCCATCAAGAGCACAAATCCCACTCCGCCCGCAAACACCTTTGTCTTCGGCCGGTTATTGACGACCGCATACAGGAAGCCTATGAAGATGATGATGGTTCCTTCTATGATAATCGTTTTATCCTGCTGCAATCGGTTGCCCTCCTCCCCCCCCTATGAAGGACTGCGCATAGCTGAGCAATGAAATATTTTCAATGCCGCTGAAGATGAACATCAGCCCAGTTAACAATAGGGCCAGTGTGACGAAGGCCATTTGTTCGTATCCTTTTCTTCTTTGCGCAACGACGACAAGGCCAGGTACCAGCCAATAGAAACAAACACGCCTGAAATGATCAGGTAGAACACCGGTTCTTACCCCTTATTGAACATCCCCCCTACCATGCTGACCACGTAGGGTAGGACCAGATAGCCGACGGCCGCTCCAATCAGAAACGTCCAAATGTGCACATTATCAAAACGCATGCGAGCCCCCTTTAAAAGTGGATGTTCCCTCGGAACGCTAGAGACATAAGGACTAAAAACAACATAGCCGTAAGGACGATACCCCCAGTGGTAAGGGGGACAGTCTTGTCTGTATTCATCCATATACCCCCTTATCGACCATAAACGAGAGCGGGCACGCTGTAGATGTCAGCGGCACCCGGCACGATATCGTTGGTGATGATTTGCAGAGTGCCAGCGGCACCCGCGGTGAAACGCAATTGGAGTTTGGTAGAACCAACCGTAGGCATCCACTCATCCCCATATTCGGCCAGAGCGACGCCGTTGGGGTCGGTCGTATTTTGAATGGGGACCACTCCCTGAGGTGCGTCAAAGCCGTTCAATTCAAAAGCCAGTTGACGATAGGTCGTGGTATTGAGGATATACCGCTGACCGGCATCCCAATCAAACTCAATAGTTGGTGGCACGACGGTCGTTTCGCCTAATGCGCGCGTACCGGTCGCATCTCTGAAGACTAAGATGTGGTTTCTGATGAGATTGCCAACTCTCGACAAAATCAGGGTATTGGACCCGGCCGTTACAGGGAACGTTTGCGAAGTCCAGTATCCTACCGTGCCAGGCGATGGCGGCTGTTGTTCTTGCTGATTGCCGTACGCATCGACGGCCGCTGGCCGGCTACGCATGAGCGCTTCTAGAATGATAGAGAGGGTGGGCTGGGTCGTGGCCGGATTGACGCTATAGACGCTACTTTCAGCCCCGATGGTCATGATGGCTTTGTAAGCAGCAGACGCGTCCATGTTGGGGAGGCATCCAAGCCCGTCGCGTGCGAACTCGTGGAAAATTTCAAGAGGGAATCTGAAATTGCCATTAGCTGCTATCGTATTCTGGAATATGCTTGGGGCGAAGTTTGTCGCCGCTTGCCCAACAGCAAAGATGTTGGTTTGCCCCGACAAATCAGGTCGGAACAATCGATAGCCACCATACAACCGGGATAGATATGCCGCATACCCATCTAGATTGAAGATAGGAGTCCCGTTGACGTCGGCAAGCAGCATGTTCGTCACTAGACTCCATGGCGCGTCAGCGGCCGCTGTTGCTGCGCCCGCTCCGCCCAATGCCTGAAGAGTGATCAGGTCGGCAACAAGGTATCCATACGAAGGGATGAGGAATGATAACTGAGTGCTGGTCGTACCAGCCCATGGGTTAACGGTCTGAGTATTGCCCTGTTCAGCGTGCCGCTTGCCAGATCGACCAAACGGGACGATGGAAGGAGCGCTATCGGACGATACCGGTTGTGGTGCACCTTGTGAAGACCCTACTTGTGTGAGAGGTGCATATTTCGAGCTCGCATAACTTTGCGTTGCTTGACCCATTGGGGTAGGCATGCGCTACTCCTATTGTGGAAAACATGTTCGTAACATGTGGATAACTAATAAATGAAGGCCATAGCCTGTCCTATGGCAGTGTCATGCAAGTGGCCTGCGATGACTCTCCAGAAAAACCCAATGACAATCACCGCTGAAAACGCGGAAAGCGCATGCAACACGCCCACATGCAAATGCAATCCTTCCATTATTCTGTAGCTTTCTCGACTCTGATGGGCTGTTCACCCATTTCTAAGAACAAAAATTCGTATTTCTGGAGTGTTGCAATAGCCGCTTGCAATTCTTTCCAGTCCATAGATACATCTTTCGCAACACGTTGCACGTCTATTATATCCTTAATATTAAATACAAGCAAATAGGAAGCTTGATTGATCGATACTAAGGGCACATTAGACGGTCGTTGCACGCTCGCTACCAGAGACACGCCTTGACTTCTCACTTGAGTATACAGCATTTCAATGGCTCGTCTTAAATGCAGCATGTGCACGATATAGAACAAATCATCGAAATAGACGGTATACCCACCTCTAAAAAAGATGTCGTTCATCACCGTATACACGAGCGCTTGCTGTGAGCCGAAGTCCCCTAAGCGTTTCGGTTTCTTCCACACCATGACTTTTTCTTGAGAATAATCTGGTGGCCATGATGCGATAGTTGGCAAGCGGTATCTAGCGAGTGACTTATCTTTCGCTTTTGTGGCTAGTACCACTAGATAGCGCCTCATCATAAGCATATCGCGTATAGCGATAGTTTTCCCACTCCCGGTCGTGCCTATCACGGTGATATGCTGGCCAGCACGCCATTTAGTTTCAAGCGTGTGAAGAAATGCCTGGTACGTGATTGTTAACACTATCTTCATCACCCTCTAAATGGGGGTACTGTGGTTGTGGAAGAACACCATGGGCGACCAGCATCGCTTGCGTGATAGCCAGGCATTCTACCGCTAGCGCACCCCACGCGGACCCTGTCACCAGCATCGATAGGATTTTATAGAAGCTCTCATTATCTTTCGCACATTCAATCAGGCGTTGCGCAAGGCTCTCGCTATGCTGCATCAAAATGATGCCATCAGCGGATACTTGGGGAATAACGACCAGAAGCATGGACGCGCTTGCTACCAGGCCAGTCAGTTGTTTTTCAAGCTTGTCGTATTTAGTGCGAGAGCTTTTTGAAGTACCAGTGCGATGGTTCTGGCCGCTGTTCTGATTCTCTTTGAGGACCGGCGTCGCCGCCATGTTCTGCTCTAATGGCGGCAAGTTCTGATTGGAGTTCATTGATGAGCCGTTCATATTCGTCAAGTCTGCTTCTAAATTCTGAGAAAATGGCGGCAAGTTCTGCATCATAGTCTTCTTCTTCCTGCGTTGTTGTCGGTTCATGGTCTGGCTCATGGGTGGTATCCTCATCATCTTTTTCCATAGTTATTCTCTATCTGTCGCGAGCATGATGCGCCCGACATAGCTATCACTAGCTTTACAGGAGTTACAAGGGACTGCGAACATGGGGACCAGATAGGAGTACACATAGTTATGGGTAAGCTCTATCTGACTTCCTGTCAATTCGTGGGCGACATAGCCACATTCCGAACAGATATAGCGAAATGTTATGAGAGGGCTTGTAAGAGGCTCTGTATCACCATCCAATTCATCTTCTGGCATGATGGTATCATCGGATGGTGATACAGTTTTCGTTTTCTTTGGGACCATGGTACACCTCACTATTTTAAAGTAAGTATACCATATTTTGTACGTTCCTTATATAAATTCCGCTGCTATCAAAGGACCGCCCTTTGAATAGAACATAGCAAACCCATAATACAGGTTGTTGTTATGAGTTACTTGTATCCAATATCCTTCTTCTTCCCGCCATGAATGGCGTGAGCAGTATTCGATCTTATGCAGCACGGAATACACACAACCAGGAAACATAGTATGCAGAGTAGCTTCTAAGCCGCGTATCTGAGATTTTTTGAGTAAATCCTCTACATCTTCGATGGCTTTTTCATTGCGTACAAATGTATCATGTTTCACGTGAAACATTCCTATCGCTATCCAGTCCATATTGTTCAGTTATATACGTCCACAAGGATACTGCTAGCTCACTGGAGACTGGCAATCTCCAACCGGTAAAGCTTTCTATGCGATAGTCAAAAGCCTGGGTAGTCTGATTCCATTCCCTGGTAAGTTTTACCGGTTCACTTATAGCGAGCGATTGAAGAGTGTACTTAGGTTTCTCTGTCAATTTCAGCCCCTTCTTTCTCATGATGAGATGGAGTACTCATCACGACAATAGCCACAACACACGCGATGAATATAAAAGGGATGAGATAGTGATACCAGATGTACAAAAAGAACCACATGAATAAGAACACCCCGACAACCGCTATACTCACCATAATGTCATTCCCGTTCATTTTCTGCTCCTTCTCTCTCTAATAGGTACTCTTGTTGTTCCTCTGTCAGTTCATCCCACTTTTTGAGATAGATGTATTCATAGGGCTTGCTACATACATCAGGCGTTTCATTGATGCGCGGGTATGTAGCAAGCAAACCGTGTGCTGCATTGCGCCTGGTCGTGTATTCGTCATTCAAGCGGTTGTATCTTTTCGTGCCGAAACTGGTCAAGGATAATTCCCGGTTTTTCTGTTCCCATGAACACAAGCGAGCCATCGAAGAGACTTTTGTGGTAGGGAGGGACGCTGTAGCTATCATTCCGAACGTCACGAAGCGCTTCGATGAGAGCGTAAGGCGAGACTGGCCGCTTATCCATCCGTCTAAAATGGAATTGATAGTAACGCAGTCGGCCATGAAACCACGTGTCTTTTTGAACCAATCTTCGCCTTTTCTGTAGAAGTATACGCCTGATTGCGCTATTATAATTTCGTCGCATGTTGAAAGCTCCCATTGACCGATAGCAGAGCCATTTTCAACATCAAGGGGTTCCGTAGAGAAGATGCCATCAGTAGCAAACATGATAATTACGTCTTCATTTTGCATTGCGGCGTCGTATACCTTAGCACGTCCATAAGATGTGATATTCCCCCCATAGACCATGCTATGGAATGGTGGTAGTTTGACTTTTCCTTCATTTATAAATCCTCCAACCTGTTGTACACACTTTCCAAAGAGACTGTTGAGGCCCAGTTTAACCGCCACATGTTGACCACCTTCTCTTTTGTTCGTCTCTTTATATTGCATCTTCCATAGGAGTCTTTGAGAAGCCAGGCCCGATATGAAGGAAAAAGGCAGGCCACTACCAACACCAGGAATAAAGCTATACGATTCCAGTACGTCAATTGACCCTCCCTTGTATTTGTGTAAATGTTTCATAGCGGCCTGGTACTCAGGTAACCATACCCACGTTTCACCCATCGATGGATAGATGATACTATCGTCTTCACAGCGATATGCAAAGGGATAGATGCGGCGTTCAGGGTCCCAGAGCGACCAGCGAACATGGATGAGTAGAAATGTAGCATTTTTGTTCATGGTGATATGGTCGGTCGGATTATGCCACCATGTCCCACCGGCGAGCGCGGGAAAAAGGACCATAGCCGCTGGATAGCAAGAATTGACATCATGATCGAAGACTGGTCCCTTGCTATGGCCATAGCGTATGAGCTCTATACGGCCACCTGAAAAAGCTACTAAAGCCGCTTGTAACACGTCTTTAGGAGGGTCGGCAAGGTGTTCTTTCACACCATTTTTTTTCAGGAGAGCGCTCGCGATATAGCCGGCTCCTCCCCATTTCGTCAGTTTCACGTCAATTTCAGGATGTTGTAGATAACCATCAAGCTTTTCCATAAGCTGTACAAGTATCTGGCATTCCCGCGTGCTGTAGCGTACAATGTCGGCTGTTTGTAGTGTCTGAAATGTTCCACGAGCTGCTTTCATCTCACGTATAAAATCGATATCGTCAACGGGAAGCGCGTAGTCTTCGATAGCTTTGAGAAATGTCCCTTGAAAAAACCCTATGGTATCCCAGAGTGTCATACGGCATTCGACCGTCTTGCTATGTTGGCCCTTCCCCTTCTTGCCAGGTGCTAAATAGAGCATGCCGTTTTTTATCGTATGCTTGTATCGGGTGATTTCTAGAAACTTGCGCGGGATGTAACGCAGTGCGAACGCCCCGCATTGTACTGGAATGAAGCTCTCGACCCCGTGACTCTTCGCATGTGTATGAAGACGTGAGAGTTGCTCAAACGTTAAATCCCTGAGTATCATGGTGATGTCATAGGTCAGACCATACCCGATGAAAGTAGCATCTGGATGGGCTATGGCGAGGTCAGTAAGCCACATGAGAGAGATATACGTCCCTAGCCGCTGTCTGTAGTAGTCTAAGTCGTCATGATCACTACAGAGCGCATAGTCAATGCCTAGTGAACAGCAGAGCGTCGTATAGTCCTGATATGAGCGCATCGTGCCATCAGGCAGGGTGATCGTTTCTCTATCGTCCCCTTCACCGTCTATAGCGATAAATCTGGTCATTTCAACCACCCATCTTTTTCTGTATAGTCGGATACCGGTTCTGTCTTCAGAAATAGATAGAGCTGGACTCTGATATTGCTCTCGCCTGATATCGTTGAATAGTGCTGCTTGTACGCAACGTTCCATACTTCTTGCCAGTCATCTAGCGTGCAATCCCAATGATCTATGGGTGAAAGCGCAATCATACCATGTTGCAGTATATGCATCTGCATCAACACGATACGTAGTTTCATGATATTTCCTCTCAAGTTATATCTGGTGTACTTCCAAAATCACTAAAATCGTATCTCGCCTTCTTTCCCAAGTCCTTTGCTAATTGATTTAAGGTCTCATTATGGGGGGATACTTCATTTTTTCGGGGTAGGCGGTTGTGGGTTTTGATGAACTGCTTTCGCCATCTGTCGGCTAGCTGAAGTTCCTTTCTAAATAAACTGTGGTACGCTCTAAATTCAGGACTGTGGATGGTTGCTCCTCGCGATATATTGTGTCTATGCGCATACGCGTCGATGTTCTGTTGATAGAGCAAGCGTCCGCGTGAGATGGTGATGAGTCCGGGATGTTGCTTTGATTTGGGCATGAGATACCCTTAGGGAGAAGAATAAGGTGGGGAGTGAGGTATTATGGACCGCCCCCTTAGCTGAAAACGTCACGAATCAGCCACCCCATGGCCACTCTCTTTAACGTGTGAGACAGGTTGAAATATCACGCCACTCTCTCTAGTCGGCTAGAGTGATAGCCTGGTAGCCATAAGCGGAATTGAACCGCTGACCGCTAGCTTGCCCTACCATCGTATGGCTTCCTCGCTCGTTTTTTCGCGCTTAACGAGCTATAGGGATAGGCGGAATCGGACCGCCCGGACACTTGTGGCTTGCGTCCATGCCAATATCCCCAAATAGAGCGACCTTGAGGGAAAGACCGAACCATGGGAGATAGGGTTCGGCGTCGCAAAGAGAGGTTACGCGCATCGCTCGTAGAAGTCAGTATACTCTATCTTAGTTGCTGTGTACCTGTTCATTTCTACAGGTTTTCGCCGGAGACCTGCTGCTCTCTCAAACTATAGCTACTTTAACCATAGAACGTCTGTACTTGTCCGGACATCGGGTAACTTACGTATACGTATACGTGTACGTACACATCTACGTATTCGGTGTATGTTTTCGAATACGTGTTCGGAACTGTCTTCAGCGCCCTACTTGTCCGTACAAATAAATGTCTATAGGAAAACTTGTACGGTTGATATGGCCAATGATACACGATGATACACGATACCGGTTCTACACCTTTTTTCCGCGTTTGTAAAAGTTTTGACAAATGTTAACGAAACGGACTCTTTT